>Ga0137437_1000250_pt1 | contig 15476 bp, 14 predicted proteins | sample EasRivERMGT138_2_FD_102332 | JGI IMG/M metagenome (GOLD analysis project Ga0137437, IMG submission 102332) | Soil microbial communities from meander-bound floodplain in the East River, Colorado, USA - East River MetaG ERMGT138_2 | ecosystem: Environmental > Terrestrial > Soil > Floodplain ...
AGCAGATGCGCGTTGCCGACGTCGTTCTTCGCGAGGAACGCCTCGCACGCGGCGACGCCTTCGTCGATGCGAGCCGCCCCTTCCTCCAATTGCTGCGCCTGCCGGTAGAGATCGTCGTCGTCGAGCACGTTCTGGACGAGCGTCGCGAGGTCGAGCGCGCGCGTCGACGCGTTCTTCGCGGCCCGCTCCTTCCACGCCGCGGCGCCGAGGACCGCGAGCGCCAGTGCGCTCGCCGACGACAGCAGCACCAGCGCTCGATGGCGCCGCGCGAACTTCCCCGCGCGATACGCCAGCGAAGGACGGCGCGCGAGCACCGGCTCGCCGCGCAGCCAGCGTTCGAGGTCCTCGGCCAGCGCGAGCGCGGTCGGGTAGCGACGCGCCGGATCCTTCTCGAGACACTTGAGGACGATCGTCTCGAGGTCGCGCGGGACGTCGGGTGCGAGCGCGACGAGCGACGGCGGCTCCTCCTCGACGATGCGGCGCAGGAGCTGGACGACGTCCTCGTCCACGAACGGCGGCCGGCCCGCGAGCACGTGGAAGAGCGTCGCACCGAGCCCGAAGACGTCCGTACGTGCATCTATCGCATGAATGCGGCCCTGCGCCTGCTCGGGCGCCATGTAGCTCGGCGAGCCGAGCACGTGGCCGGAGAGCGACAGCGACGAGTCGACCGCGAGCTCCTTCGCGAGGCCGAAGTCGGTGACGAAGATCCGCTCGCCTTCGAGCAGGAGGTTGTGGGGCTTCAGGTCGCGGTGGACGATCCCCGCTTCGTGCGCGTGCTGGACCGCGAGCGCCGCGTCCCGGATCCGGCGCACGCGCGTCGCGACGTCGGCCGGCGGCGCGAGATGGAGCGCCGAACCGGCGACGAGCCGCATGGCGATCCAGCCCTCGCCCGCGTCGTAGACGGCGGCGATGTTGGGGTGGCCGAGTCGCGCGGCCGAGCGCGCCTCGCGCAGCATCCGCTCGCGCAGCGAGGCGTTCGCCGCCGCCGCGCCTTCGAGGAGCTTCAACGCGACCGGCCGCTTGAGTTCCTCGTCGAACGCCTCGTACACCACGCCCATGCCGCCGCGGCCGATCAAGCGCACGATGCGATACCGGCCCAAGCGATCGAGCAGCGGCTCCGAGTCGGCGAGCAGCCGCTTCAAGGCGTGGTCGGGGACTTCGCCGCTCACGAGGCGTCCTTCCGGAACAGCCAGCGCAGCTCTTCGTCGAGCGCCGCCGCGTCGCGCACGGTGTCGGTCACGATCGCGAGGAGGTGCTCGCGAAAACGCTTCTTCGTGCGCGAGAGCCAGTTGGTGACGTCGGTGACCGTGACTCCATTGCGCTGCGCGACCGCGCGGTAATCGACGTCGGGCGAGGCGTCGAGGAAGTAGTCGCGAAACGTCGCGAACATCGCGGACTTCCCGGTCGCGTCGAGTTCCTTCTCGAGCTCCTGCAGCGCGGTCTGGACCAGATCCCGCCGCCAGCGCGCGTCGAGCAGCTCGTCGGGCCGCAGCGCGTTCGGGTCGGCCGCGTCGAACGGCGCCGCTTCGTCCGCTCCTTCGATCGGCCCGTCGAGCGAGAAGAAGCTCCGCCCGCCGCCGCGTCGAGCCGCCGTCGCGCGCCGATTCGCGTCGCGCGCGTAGTTCCGCAGCGCCACCTTGAGGAACGCTCGAAACCGTCCGCGTTCCGGGTCGGCCTTCTTCAGGAAGCCGCTCTCGATCACCCACACGAAGAAGTCCTGGGTCAGCTCCGCCGCGGCGTCGCGCTCGAGACGGAGCTCGGCGGACAGCCAATCCCGGATCGGCCGCCAGTAGCGGCTCGCGAGTCGCTCGAGGGCCCGGTCCGTGACGCCTTCGCCGCCCCCCGCCGCGCCGGGGCCTACCTGCGACCAGCAGGTGGTCGGGAAAAAGGCGGCGTTCTGGGGCTCGACCATCGGCGTACTTTCGTCGGAAGATCGCCCGCGACGAGACGGCTCGATTGGATTTCGGCGCGACTGCGTAAGGGGCCCTAGCTTAGCCCCGCGTCCACAGGAGCTTGGTCATGAGCACGACCCGTTCACTCGCGGTCCTCTTCCTCGGCGTCGCGCTCGCGGCGCAGGCGCGCGCGCGCGCGCACGCCGAAGAGCTGCCGCCCGCTCCCGAGATCCTCGCGAAATGCGACGCCCGCCTCGGCGATCCCGCCGCGAGGAAGCAGCTGCGCACGCTCGTCCTGCGCGGGCACGTGGTGTTTCCCGACTGCACGTCGGGGGATCTCAAGCCGGTGAAGGGAACCTTCGAGGAGGTCTGGCTCGCGCCCGATCGCGCGAGCTCCTCCGTCGAATGGGGCAGCATGAAGCTGATCCTGGGCACCGCCGGCGCGTTCTCCTGGTCGCACGACCGGGCAATGGGAATCATGATCACGGAGGGCGACGAGCAGCTCGTGATGCGCCGCTCCTTCGACCTCGGCCGGCGCGCCGGATGGAAGGAGATGTACGCGAGCGCGGAGACGCTCGGCACCGAGGAGCTCGCCGATCTCGGCGGCCGCAAGCACTACAAGCTCGTCATGAAGCCCGCCGTCGGAGAGAGCGAGACCTGGTTCGTCGACGCGGAGACCTTCGACCTCGGCGCGGTCGAGTCCTCGCTGCCCGACATGACCGGAGGCGCCTTCAAGATCCACTACTACTACTCCGACTTCCGCGAAGTCCAGGGCATCCGCTTTCCGTACATGAAGCTGATGAAGATGGGCGTCGACCCGACGCGCTTCGAATACCACTACGAGTCGATCGAAGTGAACGCCGCCGTGAAGCCGGAGCAGGTGGCTCCGTCCGCCGAAGTGCTCGCGGCGCTGAAGGATCCGACCAAGCGGATTCCGATGCCGTCGGCCAACGTCGACGAGTGCTCGATCGAGGAGATCGCGGCGCAGCCGGTGCTCTCCATTCGCGTGACGATCGCGGCCGACGCGGTGAGCAAGACGCTCGCGACGTTGATCCCCGAAACCCTCGGGGTCATGACGGAGATGGGAGGCCAGCTGGCCGGCCCGCCCTACTGCCGCTTCCACAGCATGGAGGCCGACAAGGTCGACCTCGAGGCGGGCGTGCCATTGAAGAAGAAGGTCGAAGGCAAAGGCCGCGTGAAATCGACCGAGCTCCCCGCCGGCAAGACCGCCACGACGTGGCACGTCGGGACGTACGACTCCGTGTCGAAGTCGCAGGCGCGGCTCGCGGCGTGGCTCAAGGAGAAGTCACTGCAGACCTCCGGCGGACACTGGGAGGTCTACTGGACCGATCCCGGCGTCGAGCCCGATTCCACCAAGTGGCGCACGCGGATCTACTGGCCGTTGAAGTGAGCGGGTGGAGGCTTTCCATGACGAGGAATCTTGTCGGCGCGCTGATCTTCTTCTTCGGCGGGTACTTGGTTCAGAAGTCGGGCGGTGCTCCCGCCGGCAACAAGCCCGGCGACGCGCCCCTCCGTCTCGGGAACTTCTGCATGAGCCTGACGGTGAAGGACATCGCCAAGTCGCGGGAGTTCTATGAGAAGCTCGGCTTCCACGTCCGGAGCGGCGACCAGGCGAAGCGATGGCTGGTCCTGCAGAACGAGACGTCCACCATCGGCCTCTTCCAGGGTTTCTTCGAAAAGAACTCGTTGACCTTCAACCCCGGATGGGACGCGGCGCGCAAGACGCTGCCGGACTTCGACGACGTGCGCGAGATCCAGAAGACGCTGAAGAGTCGTGGCGTCGAGTTCACGACCAAGGCCGACGAGTCGACGACCGGTCCCGCGAGCTTCTCGACCACGGATCCCGACGGCAATCCGATCCTCGTCGACCAGCACGTGCCGTGTCCGAAGAAGTAGTGCCGGCCGTGCCGCGGTCGTCATCCCGATCGAGAGGCTCCGCAACGACCATGACCCTCGAGGAAACTCTCGAGCAGCTCGAGGCGCTCGGCGACGCGAAGGTGAAGGCGTGGAACGCCAAGAACGGCGCCGGCAAAAAACAGTTCGGCGTCAGTCTCGGCGACATCCGGGCGCTGGCGAAGAAGATCAAGACGAACCACGCGCTGGCCCTATTGCTTTGGGACACCGGCAACGTCGACGCCCAGTTCCTGGCAGTGCTCCTGATCGAGCCGAAGAAGCTGTCGGCCAAGGAGATGGATCGGCTCGTGCGGTCCATCGCCTTCGTGCGCGTGGCGGACTGGCTCAACTCCTACGTCGTCCGCCAGCACCCCGACAAAAAAACCCTTCGCCAGAAGTGGATGGCCACCGACGACCGCTGGGCCGCCCGCGCCGGATGGGACCTCACCGCCGAGCGCGTCGCAAAAAGTCCGGACGGCCTCGCCGTCCCGGCACTGCTCGATCGCCTCGAGTCCGAAATGGCCGACGCCGCTCCCGAAGTCCAGTGGACGATGAACAGCACTCTCGCGACCATCGGCATCCACTTCCCCAAACTCCGCAAGCGCGCCATCGCCATCGGCGAAAAGCTGGGCATCTACCGGGACTACCCCGTCTCGAAGGGCTGCACGTCCCCCTTCGCCCCGATCTGGATCGACTTCATGGTGAACCGGCAAGGCTGAAGGAACGGTGCAGGATCGCGGACGGAGATCGCGCCCCCGCCGCCGCACGCAGCGAGTCCGCGGAGTTCGGCTTCCCGAGAGGCGGAAGATGCGCCCTTGCGGCCGCAGGTCGCTGACGGAGAATCTGCGCCATGAACGTTCGACTTGAAGACCTTGCGGCGCTTCCGCTTCAGCAGCGGATCAAGTTGGTTGAGGACCTTTGGGACTCAATCGCGGCTGAACTCGAAAAGAACCCCGTCCCAGAGGACGTCAAGGCGGAGGTCCGGCGACGCAGAGAGGAGTTCGTCCGGGATCCTTCCAGCGCGGTCGATTGGGACGCAGTTCGTCGACGCCTCGAGAAGCGGAAGTGAATGTCAAGCTCTCGCGTCTTGCTGACGCGGAGGTCGACGAGATTCATACGTGGTACGACACGCATCAGGACGGCCTCGGAGAGGCGTTTCGCACCGAATTGAATCGGACGATTGAATTGATCAGGGATCATCCGGAGATGTTCCCCGTCGTTTTCGACGATGTTCGGCGCGCGACGATGAAGCGGTTTCCCTACTTTCTTCTGTACGAAGTCTTTCCTGAATCCGCTGTAGTTTTCAATGTGATGCACGGCGCACGGGATCCTCGTTCCTGGATGACGCGGGACGACGCCTGACGAACGCGTCGCACGGTGACGACGGCATCCAATCGCCATGAGCCAACTCCTGCGCTTCCCGAGTTCAGTCAGGCACGATCCGCGGATTGACGCGTGGATGCACGAGCATGCCGGTGAATTGGGGGCCATTGCACAGCGCTGGTTCCAGTTCATGCGGGGCCGTGGAGAGGATGTTCGCGAGTTGTTGCACGACGGCCACCCCACCGCATGTGTCGGCGACGCCGCGTTTGCCTACGTCAACGCCTTCACGGCTCACGTCAATGTCGGGTTCTTTCGTGGCGCGGAGATTCGCGATCCCGGAGGCCTGCTCGAGGGCGATGGCAGGTTCATGCGCCACGTCAAGCTCGGGCCCGGATACGAGGTCGATGCCGCGGCTCTCACGGATCTGATCGAAACGGCGTACACGGACATGAAGAGGCGCCTGAAGAAGGAGGGTCCGTCGTGAAACGAGGAACCGTGGCGGCTCGCAGTATCGGCGAGTACATCGCCACCTTTCCGCCGGCCGTGCAGGCGATCCTCCGGAAGATCCGCGCGACGGCGGCGGCCGCTGCGCCGGACGCGACGGAGAAGATCAGCTACCGGATGCCGGCCTTCATTCAGGACGGCGTCCTCATCTACTTCGCCGCGTTCAAGAACCACATCGGCCTGTTCCCGCCCGTTTCCGGCGATCCGCGCCTCGAGCGCTCGTTGAAGCGATACATGGGCCCGAAGGGGAACCTCAAGTTCCCGCTCGACGAGCCCGTGCCCTACCCCCTGATCAAGAAGATCGTCGCGCTCCGGCTCCGGCAGAACGTCGCGAAGGCCGCGGTGAGGCGAAAGAGGCGCTAGGGTCGTCGGCGTCCGATGAACAGCCGAAGAATCGCGTGGTCCTCGCTCGCCGTTGCCGTCGGGGCACCGGTCGCGTACTTGGTTGCGTTTCGACTTGGGTTGTGGTTCGTCGCGGGAGACGCGGACCGCTCGGATCAGCGGGTGCGACTGATGTGGCTCGCTTTCCTCGCGTCCGAGGCCGTCGCCGTGATCCTGTCGATCGTCGCGTGTTCAGGACGGCGCAATGCTCCGAAGGCGGCGCCGCCTCCACCGGCGATTCTTGCGGCGATCGTCGCACTTCTCGGACTCGCCTACTTCGGCCTGCTCTTTCGACCCGGGGCATGAGGACGGCGATTCTTCAGCGGCTCGTCGCGCTACTCTCGCGCGCCGCCTCGAGCCGCTCGCCCGCTTCGTGAGGATCCCATGCCCTCGCCCGCGCTCTACTCCGTTCTCGCTCTCGCGATCCTGCTCTCGCTCGGCGCGCCCGGCTGCAGCAGCGGCGCCAAGGACTCGACCTCGGCCACTTCGCCTGCCAAGCCCCCCTCCATCGTCGGCGACTGGGTGACGGAGGAGACGCCGAGCGCGCTCGGGACGATCGTCACGCATTACCGGTTCGGGAAGGACGGGGACTTCCACGGGCGGGTGGAGGTCGTCAACAAGCCGTCGCCGCCGATCGTCGTGGCGGGGACCTACAAGGTGCACGGGGACACGCTCGACACGAAGATCGACGACCAGTGGCGCGCGTCGACTTTCCGCTTCGACAACGGCGAGCTGATCCTCGAGCAGTACGGCAGCGTCCTGCGCTTCCATCGGAAGTGAGACGCGTGAACGACGGGACGCAGGCTGCGCGAAAGGCCGACTACGGCTGGGACGCGGGATTGAAGCTGCCGCTCGCCGGCGTCGTCCTCACGTTCATGGTCGTCGTCGCCGCGCTGTCGCGGACGTGGCCTCCGCTGATCGGGGGGTCGATCGCGCTCTGTTTCGTCGCGACGGCGCTGCATGCCACCCGCCGGGGAAAGTTCCTGGTGTGGGGAGAGCTTCTGGACGGACTTCGGTTGCGGGGCGACGAGCGGCTCCTCGATCTCGGGTGTGGCCGCGGGGCGGTGCTGCTGGCGGCCGCGAAACGATTGACGACGGGACACGGCTTCGGCGTGGACATCTGGAGTCGCGGCGACCAATCGGGCAACTCGGTGGCTGCGACCCGCAGGAATGCGGAAGCCGAGGGCGTGTCGCAGCGGGTCGCTCCGCTGACGGCGAACATGATGGCGCTGCCCTTTCCGTCGGACACGTTCGACGTCGTCGTCTCGAACATCGCCATCCACAACATCCGCGGGTCGAAGGGCCGCGCCCAGGCGATCGACGAAGCGGCGCGCGTCCTCAAGCCCGGCGGCCGGCTGCTCGTCGCGGATCTCGCGTTCACCGGCGCGTACTCGAGCCGGCTCGTCGAGCTCGGCATGGCGGGCGTCGCTCGGCGCAGCCTCGGCTGGCGCATGTGGTGGTCCGGCCCATGGCGAGCGACGTACCTGGTGACGGCGACGAAGCCGGGACGCGCTACATCTCTCGCCGTCTGAATGCTGCTCGGTGGAACGCTCTTCGTCCGAATCCTCTGCAGAGGATTGCCGCCCGAGCGCGCTGCCTGACGTGCGAATGCGCGGTGGGCACTCGCATGGAAGCGACTCGCAGGAAGTGGTCCTGACGCGCGGCGCACGGCGCCGCGCCCTCGCTCAGTCGTGCAGCTCGACCACCTCGCCTGCCGAGCCGCCGCCCGCCGCGACGACGTCGAGTGCGCCGTCGCGATCGAAGTCGGCGGCGACCGTCGCGAACGCGGATGGAACCGCGCCGACCAGGCCGCCGTCGATGAAGTTTGCGTCGCCGTCGTTCAGGAAGACGTGCAGGCCGGCGAGGCCGGAGGAGACGAGGTAGTCGAGGTCGCCGTCCTCGTCGACGTCGGCGCCGGTGAGCGCGACCGTCGACGAATCGCCGAGCGACTGCAGCGTGTCGGTGAAGCTGCCGGTGCCGTCGTTGCGCCAGACGGTGTCGCCGCTCGCGGAGTTGCCGACCACGACGTCGAGGTCGCGGTCGCCGTCGAGGTCGGCGAGGACGAGCGCGCGCGTGTCGCCGGCGCCGAAGCTGCCGAGCAGCGTGAACGTCCCGCTCCCGTCGTTGCTCCAGACCGTCTCCGCGCCGCCGCCGGCGACGCCGAGGACGAGGTCGAGGTCGCCGTCGCCGTCCACGTCGCCGAGCGCCACCGCGCTCACCGCCGCGAAGCCGAGCGACTGGCCCGAGTCGGTCAGGTTGCCCGCCCCGTCGTTCAGCCAGACGCAGGTCGAGTTGAGCGCGACGCCCTGCACGACGTCGAGGTCGCCGTCGCCGTCCACGTCGCCGAGCGCGAGCGCGGACGTCGTGTCGCTGCCGAGCGTCTGCGCCGTGTCGGTGAACGCGCCGGCGCCGTCGCCGAGGAAGACGCCGAGCCCGCCGAAGCTCGCGTAGCCGACCACGAGGTCGAGGCGCCCGTCGCCGTCCACGTCGCCGAGCGCGGCGCTCGTCACGGCCGTGGTGGTGATCGCCGTGGTCGGCGTGAAGCTGGCGGCGCCGTCGTTGCGCCACAGGAGCGTCGAGCCGGAGTCGACGCCTTGCACGTAGTCGACGTCGCCGTCGCCGTCGACGTCGCCCGCCGCGAGCGCCACCGTGTGGCCCGCGCCGAGGACCTGGCCCGAGTCGCTCCAGAGCGCCGGACCGAAGGTGCCGGTGCGCGAGTCGTGGTACATCGTGCACGGCGCGAACGGCCCGAAGGTGACCACGTCGGGGTCGCCGTCGCTGCTCCAGTCGGCGACCGCGAGCCCCATCGCCGTCGTCGTCCCGAAGCGCACGCCGTTCGCCGCGAGGTGTCCGTCCGCGTCGAGCGCGTAGACGTAGAGGCCGCTCATGCTCGCGACCATCAGGTCGAGCCGCCCGTCGGCGTCGACGTCGGCCGCCGCGACGTCGCGCGCGGAGATGCCGTTGATCTCGTCGCCCGTCGCCGTGAAGCCGGCGGCGCCGTCGTTCGCGAAGAGGTCGACGCGTTCGAGTGCGTCGACCGTCACGAGGTCGAGGTCGCCGTCGCGATCGAGGTCGACGAGCGCGAGCCGGCCGGTGATCTCGGCGTGGAAGGAGACGCCGGTCGCCGTGAAGACGCCGCCGCCGTCGTTCAGGAAGACCTGGTCGTCGGCGAAGCTGCCGCCGGCGACGACGTCGACGTCGCCGTCCCCGTCGAGGTCGCCGACCGCGAGCGCGAGCGTGCCCGCGCTCCCGAAGGTCAGCGGCGACTCGGTGAGCGCGCCGGTGCCGTCGTTCACGTAGACGTGCAGCGGCGCGTCGGAGCAGCCGTCGATCAGGTCGAGGTCGCCGTCGCCGTCCACGTCGGCGAGCGCGACGCAGGTCGTCGCGTAGTTGCCGAGCGTCTGCCCGCTGTCGACGTAGGACCCGAGCGCGCTGTCGAGGTAGACGCGGTCGGGGCCGCTGTCGCGGCCGACCACGAGGTCGGGGGTGCCGTTGCCGTCGAGGTCGCCGACCGCGAGGCAGGTGCCGTCGACGAAACCCTGGAGCGAGTTGACGAACGTGCCCGGCCCGACGTTCTTCAGCAGGAGGACGCCGCCGTTGCTCGCGTTCACCAGGAAGGCGTCGAGGGTGCCGTTGCGGTCGTAGTCGACCGGCACGACGCAGCGCGCGGTGTGGTCCTCGATCTGGCAGGGCGTCACGACGAAGCCGGCGGCGACGTCGACGCCGGCGCCGCTCGCGGTCGGGACGACCGTCTGGCCCGAGGCGACGTCGACGATCGCGCCGGTCGCGATCGCCGCGCTCACGTCGACGCCCGACGCCCCGCCGAGCGCGACGTTCGCGGACGAATAGGTGCCGCGCGTGCGCAGGTTCGGGGTCGCGCCGAGCGTGACCGTCACCTGCGTCCCGAGCGGACCCGCCGCGACGGTCGCGCCGGTGCCGAAGAGGTCGCCCGCGACCGGCAGGGCGAAGCTCGCCGCCGCGCTCGAGGAGACGCTCACCGCGCGGTCGAAGGTGAGCACGACCGTGTCGCCCGCCCCCGCCTTGCCGTTCCCGTCGACGTCGAAGAAGCGCGCCACGCCGGCGAGCTCGGCGCGCGGCCCGAAGCGCACCACCGGATGCGTCGTGAGCGCGACGTTCGCGCCGGCCGGATCGAGCGTGATCGTGAGCGTGCGCGCCCCGGTCGAAGTCGCCGCGACGTGGCCGGTCGTCGCGCCGATCGGGTTGGTGACGACGGTCGGCTGCGTGACGACGTTGTTCGAGCCGCTCGCGGCGATCGTCACGGTCAGGCCGGAGATCGTGTGGCCCTGCATGTCTCGCGCAGTGACCACGACGACCGCGTCGTCGACGCCGTCGGCGTCGAGCCCCTCGCCGGGCGTCACCGTGACGGTCGAGAGCGCCGCCGACGGGACCTGCGGCACCGGCGAGCGCGGCCCTCCGCCGCCCCCGCCGCACGCCACGAGGGCCAGGACCCCCGGAAGAACAGCGCCCCAACGCCCCCCCACCCGCGCATCGACCCCTGGCATCGCTGCACCTCGCTGCGGAATCGTCGCGCCCCACTCGCGCGACACGCAGTCCCCCGACACGCAGCGAGCGATCGACCGGCCGCGGCCGACCCTGAACCGCTTTCCGGTGCAGGGAAAAACGGGAGGAGGAAGATTCCGGCGGCGCCGCGGGGGAGGGCGCGCCGATGCGCAGTCAGTGCCGATCGAACAGCGGGAGCAGCCGCTCGACCGCGCGCGTCATGTCGTAGTCGTGACGGAAGAAGCGCTGCCCTTCGGCGGCGATCTTCGCGCGCTCTTCGGGGCGCGCGAGCCACGCGGCGATCGCCTCCTCCATCTGCGCGAGCGGCGCCTCGGCGTGGTGGACGCCGGCGCGGAACGGCGTTCCCGGCGGGAGCGGCTCGGTCAGCAGGAAGGCGCCGTTGGCGTAGGCCAGCGCGAGGCGATGGCCCTCGACCACCGGCTTCTCGCTCTGGTGCAGATTGAGCTGGATCTTCGCGCGGCGCAGGAATTCGCCGCGCCCGCGCCCCCACGCGACCGTCGCGGGCGCGAGCTCGAATCGTTTCGCGAGGCGCTCGAGCGCCGTCTTTCTCCGCCCCTCGCCCGGCCGCCCCAGGAACGCGACGTCGAAAGGCGGATCGGCGAGCGGCGCGAGGCCCGACTCGAAGCGCTGCGTGTACGCGAAGGGCAGCACGCCCGCCGGCGTCCGGCCGAGCTGCGCCGCCTCGAGCGCGAGCGCCTCGTTGCACTCGAGGACCACGTGGCAGCCGGCGAGGAAGCGGTCGCTCTTCTGCATCATCGGGACCGCCGTCCCGTGCGGCGTCCAGCCGTCGGGGTACTGCTCGACGTTCACGCCGGCGAGCACGACGCCCGGCGGCGGCGCCCACGGGTCGTAGCGGTGCGTCCCGTAGACGAGCACGACGTCGCCCGGCTTCAGCGGTCCGAGATCGTCGAGCTCGTCGACGCACTGGACGACGGCGGCGCGGCCGAGGATGCGCAGCGCGTCGGCGATCCCCTCGACCGTCTCCTCGAACGTGTCGAGGACGCGCGGCGGGACGACCACGTGGAAGAGGCCGGGCGCGGCGGCGCGCGCGGCGCGCAACACCGCCGGCCGCGCCATGCGCGCGCGCAGCTGCAGCAGGTTGCGCCGCAGCTTCACGCGAAGCTTCTCGAGCGCCACGCGTCAGCCCCGGCCGGAGTAGCCGCGGTCGAGCGCGGCGCGCAACGCGGCGAGCTGCGGCGGCGGCGCGCAGCGCTGCAGCGATTCGTCCTCGCGGTCGAGCTCCCACTTCGCGAGGCGCGCGATCGGATGACGGCGCGTCCAGGCGACCTCGAAGTCGAAGGTGACGAGGCGCTCCCCCCGACCGGAATCGTGCCCCGTGTGGTGGATCACGTGGTCGAGGCTCGCGTGCACCTGGATCAGCTTCGGCTCCCGGAGCTCCTTCGCGCGCTCGTGCCGCCGCGCCCACTCGCGGCCGAGCCCTTCGAGCAGGCGCTCCTTCTCGGCGAGCGCCACGCCCGGATCGGCGATCACCTGGTCGAGCTGCCGCCCCGACACGAACTCCATCACCACGACCGGCGGCGCGACGCCCGGCGGCAGCGCGACGCCCTCCTCGACGCGCGGAACGTCGAACCCCTCGCGCCGCCAGAGCTCGAGGATCTCCTGCTCGACCCGCGCGCGCCGCTCGGCGCGCACGCCCGTCTTGCCGACCAGCACGCGCTGGCCGAAGTCGCGCAGCGACTCGCGCAGGAGGCTGCGCTTGCGGCCGAAGAGCTTGAAGACGTGGTAGCGGCCGGTCGCGCCGCCCTTCGCGTGGGCGCGCACGACGAGGTGGCGGCCGTCGCCGCGCGAGCTCTGCGCGAGCAGCAGCGCGCCCGGGCCGAAGAGCGCGACGATGCCGGAAGACGGGTCGACGGTCGGCGGCGGGCTCATCGCGGCTTCGCGAGCTCGGCCAGCAGCACGCGCGCGACGTTGTACTTGCTGAATTCCTTCTTCGCGCGCGACTTGAAGTTGCGGTCGATGGCGCGCGCGAGGCGCAACACCGGGTTGGGGTTCGCGAAGGCGAAGGCGTGCGTGTAGCGCAGGAGGTCGTGGTCGGGGTAGTGGCGCACCGTCTCGGTCATGAAGCGGTCGAACTCGCCCGGCCGCACCGTCTTCCCGAGGCTCTTCAGGAACGACAGGATCTCGCGCGCCACGAACTCCTTGGTGCGGCGGCGCGAGCGGTAGACCATCTCGAAGTCGAAGAAGAGGTAGTCGCCGTCGTCCATCGGCATCACGTGCTTCAGGTCGCCGTTCTCGTGGACGAGGCGCGGCTCGCCGCGCTGGATCGCCAGTGCGTGGCGGCGGTGCCAGGTCGGCAGGAAGCCGGTCCAGATGACGACACGCTCTTCCAGCGAGATCGTGGGATCGCCGAGCAGGTCGACCAGCTTCTTCCGCGGCACGTACTCGTAGAGCGCGTAGAGCGTCGGGTCCATCCCCTCGACCTCGACGTCCTCGTAGACGCCGAAGACGCGGAACCCCGCCTCGCGCCAGAGCCGGATCGAGTCGAGCTCGGTCCGCCGCCGCGCGCGCGGCATGAACGAGGTCTGGTTGCAGACGAGGACGTTGCCGCAGCTCTTCGAGAAGTACTGCCACCAGGTGCGGCTGCCCTGGTACACCTTCAACACCGCGAACCCGCCGCGGAACGGCACCTTGTAGAGGTAGTTGCCGTTCTTCAGCAGCAGCATCGAATCGAGGTCGTCGAAGCGCAGGCGTTCGCGTGCGGTCGCGGAGGCGGGAGTCATCCCGCGAACGTTACCGCGCTGCTCGAATACGCGGACATGATGTGAGGCGGTCGCGACGGGGACGCGCACAAGACGCGATCCAGGAGCTCGACCATGAATCTTGCCCTGCCCAGTGTCCGCGCTCCTCGCCGATCCGTCCGAATCGGAGCTTCGCTCGCGCTCCTCGCGTCGGGCGCGTGCACCCATCCCGTGAGCAACGCGACGCCGGGCGATGTCGCGACCACGCGCGACGACCGGGCGAAGCCCTCCGCGGCGGAAGCCGAGGAGGGAGATCTCCCTCCCGGACGAGTGACGATCGACGACCCGGGGATCTTCTCGATCCCGCTCGAGTCGGGCGTCCTCCCGATCGTCCGCTGCGAACTCGATGGAGCGGCGAGTCGCTTCGCGCTCCTCGACACGGGCGCGGAGGGCAGCCTGATCTCGCCGTCGCAAGCGGGCCGGATGCGGTGCGAGCGACGCAAGATGGAGCCGCTCGTCGTCTCGTCGCCCAGCGCTGCCGCGGAGATGGACACCTACCTGCGCGTGCCGCAGGTCCTGCTCGGACTCATGAAGATCCGAGACCCGAGCCTGCCGGTCGCCGCGCTCCCGCTGGACCTCGACTGTCTTCTCGGGAGCGGCGTGCTCACGCAGACGACGATGTTGATGGAGGCGAAGAGCCGGCGCGTGACGTTCGGGAGCGTGAGCCGGATCGAGGAGGCCGTCCGGAAGAAGCATCCGGGTGACACGCTGACCGACGTGCGCCTCACTCCGGCCCAACGCCTCTTCACGCTGGTCGTCGAGACCGGGTCGGGGCCGATGAAGCTGCTCCTCGACACGGGCGCGATGCGGACGATGGTGAATCCTCTCGCGATGAAGGTGCGAAACGTCGATCCGACGTACACGCACGAGGGCTACTTCGAGGATTTCGCGAGCGCGAGAACGGGCGAGCTCGAGTTCTTTCGGATCCGGGACGTGAAGCTCGGGGAGTGGACGTTCGACGTCGATGCCGTCGGACAATCGGGCCCGCTGTTCGACGAACTGCAGCTCGACGGGATCCTCGGGTTCGACGTGCTCGGACGGATCCCATGGGTTTTCGACCCGGCGGCCACGCGAATCGTCGTCGTCTCACCGCCCGGCGGCGACGCGGGTCACCTCTCGATCGGCAGCGATGACCCCGAGGCCGACCTGCGTCGGATGTGCGCCGACACCTACGAACCGTTCACTCTCGCCGCGCTGGGGACGATCTCGATCGCGCACGAGCCGAGCTACCTCGACATCGCCGGGCCGCTCCTCGCGGACCCGCGGAGCCGGGTCGGCGAGATGGCCGCGTACGCGATCATGAAGACGCTCGGCGAAAAGTGGCGGGACGACGAGATGCACCACGCAGCGATCCAGTGGTGGCGGCAGCGCGACCCGTCCGAGAAGTGACGCGACCGTCGCCCCGCTTCGTCAGCTTCGATTCGGCGAGTACTTCCCGGCGGTGCGCCGCAGGGTGAACGCGTGGCGGCTCGCCTCCTTGCCGTCGACCCACAGCACCCACTCGCACTCGACGTTGTCGGCGTCGATGAAGTGGACGCGCCCCTCGTGGATGTGGGACTGCTTCGTGGGCTCGACGTCGGTCGCGTGGCCGTCCCACACGAAGTGGAGGTCGTCGCGCGTCGAGCTCTTGCGGTCGAGCTTCATGTGGGGCCGCGTGCCCGGCATGCCTTCGAACATGAGCGTGAGGTCGGTGCCCTCGAGGCGATACGTGGTGACGCTCTCGTGGTCGGTCTCGGCGAAGAGCTTCTCCTGGAGCGCGTGGCCGCCCGCCGTCACGAGGTACTCGACCGTGATCGTCTCTGCCGGCGTGGTCGGCGTGGGCGCGGCGGCCGGCGCCGCCGCCGGCGCCGCCGGCGCCGTGGGTGCCTCGGCCTTCGCGTCGGCCTTCGCGTCGGCCTTCGGCGCGGCCCTCACTTCGGCCTTCCACTTCCCGGCGAGCGTCTGCATGCGCGCGAGGGCCGCCGACGCGGAGGCGTCGTTGATGTCCTCCTGCCGCAGCTCCTTCGTGACCCCCCCGCTGCAGCCCGCGAGCCCGAGGGCCATGAGGAGCACTGCGCATCGCTTCATCGTCCGTCTCCCGTTCAAGCGGCGGCCGGCGCCGGCGCCTTGCCGTAGCGCTGTGTCGCGAAGCCGACGATAGCCCCGCAGATCGCGCCGGGGA
>Ga0137437_1000251_pt1 | contig 15474 bp, 17 predicted proteins | sample EasRivERMGT138_2_FD_102332 | JGI IMG/M metagenome (GOLD analysis project Ga0137437, IMG submission 102332) | Soil microbial communities from meander-bound floodplain in the East River, Colorado, USA - East River MetaG ERMGT138_2 | ecosystem: Environmental > Terrestrial > Soil > Floodplain ...
GTGAGCATCATTATCCTCGACCTTAACATTTTTTCAACAGAGGATCATACCCACGTGATTAAATACGCCCGCCCTAAATTCAACCGTCGATAAAATCAGCGCAGCCCAATCCTGCTGTAATATTAATAGTTATCTTATTAGGTGGAATACCCCTCGAATACGAATATTGCTATGGATACGATCGAGGCAACATCACAAATCGCAATTAAAGACTGTACGTATTGCAATCCCAGAGGAAGCCCTAATTGACTGTTTGAATTTACAAGATGCCCACGAGCGCCAGCGCTCCAAAATTCTCAGCGAAACTCCGTGGTTCTCCTCGGTCATCCCTGATATTTCAGATCTGACCAGTGCTGTCGACTCGACCCACTTTCTCTCGGTAGGAGACACCTTCTGCACCTCTTTTCCAACTTTAATTATCACCCCCTAATATAGCACCTTGTTTCGTGGATTCGGTCACAAGAAGATTGGATATTTCGAGATCAGTCGCAAGAGGCCCGAGCCATTCGACAGGGGCTGGGTTGGACCGCTAGAAATGAAGAATTGGCCATTATCGACAACTCTATTAATACTACTGGAAGGATGTATGACGACTTGCTACACTTCGTGTGCTCTTACCGCCTGGTCGACATCCTGGTACAGTACGAACGCCTACATTCTGACAACCGGCCGATACCAAAAAACCCAGCGATTCCTGGTTCTGCCAAGATTAAGGTGCTGGTTATATTGACATATTGTTGACCAAAATTGACTCAAGAAAAATAGCATTGGAATAAATTGGAGGATATTCGCAATCTTCTGCTGACAGCAAAGACGCTAGTACTCAAACTGAAAACCACGAGTCAAGTCGTTCCAGATTCGCCGCCTTTGCCTATCCACATCCAGCTTCTACGACAGGTTGTGGGGGTACAAACGCAGACCAATAGCCTCAAAGTGTTGAAGAATGTCCTACTCGCAGCTTTCAGCCTCGCATGGATGTCCAACTCTGCGATCTCCCTGTCATCTCTCAAACGGTCAAGAAATACTGGATCTAGCGTGGCCACGAATTGGGACCCTGATTCTGAGATGTTTGTTGGAGCACAGGGGTGAGTACTGGTACTAAGGGGAGTCGTAAAACGAACTAATACCTCCATTTTACAGCATGAACAAAGATGAATTAAAGGTGTTAAAAGACCTTTTCAAGGTATCCGCCGCGGCTGCCCTTCGACTGCCTCTACATCTGGCTCTCACAACGACACCGGTAATTCTTCTGATACCAATATCCTTGACAGGCATTCGAGACAGTAAGATGGATATTCTGTCGGTGAGATTATACGTGTCACACCACCCTGTTCCTACCAATTAATTTGCATGTCAGGTAATGAAGGATATGGGAAACATCAGACCCCAGGAACTCCGAGACATTGAATCGCTTGTGTGGAGCATGGTTTTGAAGATAGCCCGAGGTGAGACGAAGGCGCCGGAGGCTCTGGAGGAGCTGATGAGTGGCATACCCTGGAACATCGTGGAGGCTTGGGGGCCGGAAGACCCAAATCGGACTTGGTTTCGTCCTGGTAATTCCTTATTTCCTACAATTTGGTTGACTCGTTTAAACTGTGGTTTTAATACAGCTTCGATGAGCTTGGCCGCCGAGAACCCCACAAATGGGGGAATACGAGAGGGTCTATTACTGAGCGTGACGAATTCTAGTGGGCAAGAGCCTATCCCATGCTCAGAATCGCATTCGTCAGGAGTAGATCTGGGGGTCGAAGGAAGTGCCCGTGGAGGAGGGACCATGGGGGCAAAGAGCGTTGGGAACTCCAGCTTACCAGCGCAGCAGGTAGGACCTCCCATTCCCGAAACCCCATCACATGGTGTAGGGCCTGAGAACGAAGGAGGTTCACGCGGAGATGTGAATATGGAAGACGGAGAAAGCGGTCATGATACCAGAACACCAGTGCCGGGGCCCGGGGACAACGGAGATTTAACGATGATGAGTGCTGATGCAGGAACAACGTCGGAGCTACAGGAAGGAGGTTCAGACAGAGACGTGACAATGGAAGATGGAGAGAGTTGTCCCGATCCCAAAACTACAGCGCTGGGGCTCGAGGACAACGATGCCAGAACAGCACCAGAGCCAGAGGACGCAGGACATTCACGTCGCGACGGGCCCGAGGACCAAGGAGATCCAGGTGCAGATGTGACAATGGCCAACGCGGAGAGCAGTGTTGCACGAGCAACGGAGGTAATGCCAATGGAGTTGAACAGAGATGATTTAGTAGGCAATGAGCCTCAAAATCCTGCTGGACCTATCGAGACCAGATTCAGCCACCGACTTCGTGAGGCTGTAACTAGTGCACCAGCCAGCGAACCACCCGCCGCTCCAGAAGGAGAGCTCGACGAGGATAATAGGAAAACTCGTGCTGGTTCGCGGAGGGGAAAAAAGAAAGAACCCGCAACCAGGCAGAAACGCGCCCCTTCCATGCCGCTCGGCCTGTGGGAGATAATTGATGTGGACGCTCTTGTAAGGTGGTGCAGCGCTATGAATTTGATTGGTCCTGACTTTTCCTTTTCAGGAAGACTGAGCCATTATTGACCTTGACATCGAGGAACAGCCACCGAAAATTGAGACAGACATGCCAATCATTGCTTATGACGGCATGGGTGTAGCACACTCTTTTACGCCCCGTGTGCATGTAAGTTCATTCTGTGTCAGTCTCCTAGTTATTAATATCTTTAAAGGACCACGATATTATGGATAGTATCCGCTCAGTCGTGCGGCAACTGGAAGAGGATTACATCGACGGGAAGCCACCTCATGTTGTAGAGGGAGCAATGTCTGTATTTCACATCCTAACTCAGGAAGAGTATGACAAGAAGTCAGTGAGGGTGATTCAAGAAATTCTACGCACACAGCACATTGTCATCGTCGGCGCGCAACAGTCGCGGGTAAAATTCGACGCCAATGGTCTGCGAACCCTTACCAGGCTTAATGAGCCAGTCTCTATCCAGGGTGTGTCACTTGTGTTCCATTTGGCAGGTCTTTAATGGCTCACACTAATTATGACGCCAAGATCAATCCATCCCTCTCGAAGATGGTGATGGAAATGAACGGGTCAAAAATGGCACTTTACGTCATATGCTCAATTGCTCGCAGCAAGCTGATGGAAAGGTCTTAAATGCGCTTTCATTCCCAATGCCCGGGGCCGCTACCACATCAGAGGCGTTTGCATCTGATCTTGCCGCATGGAACCAAACAACAGGAGAGCCTGGGTGTAGTCCCAAAGCTGAACGGCCTACTGGGGATATGCGTTGGGGACTGTGCGCAACCTGCGGAGCATGGCATGGCCATCACATTGACAGTGACGGTTCGGGTACATGCATCAGAGTCGAGGTGGGTAAGAAATTGTGGATCACCTCTAACCATTCTACGGTAGGCAAGGAAACTCTGGCGGAGATTGGCATTTTTTTCGATCCCGATTTCAGTGTAGATGAGAGTGCCCCTGAGTTGTGGGGTTTGGAGGCAATTGTCCTTGTACCTGGAACCCACTTGTAAGCACCAGGCATTGTGGTGTTTTTGCTTTCTAGGCATTCTAATTACTATCTTTACTTCAAGGATCATGCGCCCGAACTCGCCGCACGCTGTGTTTACCATTGAGCATTCGATATGCCATGGTGGCCACTTCTACGCAATGTCTTGCATGACTGACACTCTGTTTGGGATGACCCATGCGTTTATGGCTGATAGCTACATCACCAACACTTATCATACAAAATCAAGGCTCCTTCTTCGTCGTATGGTGATATTTGCATATCAGGGCTTAGTCGATCAAGCGTTAGAGGACGATGGTATGTGTTTGATGCGAAGCCCTTGCATATGCTGAGCGCATTCTGCTTAGACCCCGACGTGGAGCACCTTCCCAACCCTGCTGAAATGGACTCTCTCATGGATTTGATCTCGCTCTGCATCATCGGGGTTTTGATCAATTTGCTGGACTTTAGAACCTATACCCACCGTGCCGCCGGGAAAGAAATGTCCAAGTTCGAGAAGGAGCAGTTGTCCAAGTTCGATTGCAACGGCTTGAGTCCGTCTGAACGACTGGCTTGTCAGTATGTTCGTGGTTTGGCTCTGCGGATGCTGCAGTGGATCGACGACCACTACTGTGTGAAGGATGCTGAGGCCGAAACCGTTCGCGGGTTCGCCTTCAACTGCCTTTTTACCTTTGTCGAGGCACTCAGGATTTACGTAAGGGAGGCCGAGCTGCGGGAAGGTATTAGCAGCGCGCCCAACTGCACACTGGTGTCCCTCAATGATCAGATAAAGTCTCTCTTTCCCCCCGACTCCCTCCAGGGGGTGATGCACACTCAGGTGGCTAGGAGTATCCTCCACATGGAATATCTTCTCCCAAAGACCAAGGAATATACTGTGGCCGAAAGCAAAAAACCCGAAAAGCCTGCCTCTCGAATATCCCTCGAAGAAGCAATGCTCCTTGGGGAGACAGCGGCAGACAGGAGGTTCCAGAAGGGGCTCAAAACCAACTTTGCCATGGAAGGTATGTTCTGGCAATTTGATTGTACTTGGCTTATCACACCTCCAGGTCCAGACTCATTGGATGAAAAGCCAGCTAAAAAGCGCAAGCATTGAATGACAGGGCTTAACTCGATTATTCTTGGTAGCCCTATATTTTGTTTATATTTTTATTCCTGGACAATGGAGTAGGTAATTGACCCTTGATCCCTTTCAACCATTTGGTAGGCTTCGTCATTCTTGATATATTCTATTCACTTTTTATTATGTGACCCGAAAAGGAGGAAAGTTCCTATACCACAAATCTGACTCGAACATATATGACTCGAGCAGTAGATATGATGTATATAATCAGATGGCTCCCTCTTCGTCCCCACCTATATATTGACCAAGATACCCCAGTTTGACATGCCCGTCAGACGCCCGTTCAGCCTCAGCGGCAACGACTTCTACCCACTTATCCATATTCGTGCCAAGTACATGACCTATGACGAAAAAGTCGCATATCGCGCGAAGCATGGCATCCCCAGCACCATCGACAAGTGGATTGCAGATGGCAAGACATGCACCAAGGCACCCACCGCCGATCCACACAAACGTGGCCCATCTTTTGAATATCTGTTGTGGCAGGATGATGTTGAGTGTATTTTAAACGTTATACGCAAGGAGGTAGGTATTTGATAAGACTTACCTGGGCGTTGCCAATCTCATTATTCGTCAGGGACTTGTCGAAGGCAACGTTCAGGACACCGAGGAATTCACCCTGACGCTCCGTGTTCGTATCCCTCCGACTACCGGCTTCTTGATGTACTACTGGCACAGTCCTACTGTGGTTATTGACCGATATACGGGAGACTCTCGTGACAAACACTCACCTCAATGGCTCGAAACCGTGCAAACAGAGTGCCGGTTCTGGCAGAGTCGCACTCTCATGTTGGAAATGATGCTTTACTTTGTGCGAAACATCCCTCATAATTCCAGGGTATCGACATGAGTTAGGTCCTGGTGCAGCGCTATGTCGGTGAGTAACATGAGCAGGGAGAGTAACCACTTACGAAGCATTCGAAGATACCTGCATGGCGTCTTATCCGTCCTCGGCCTTACTTCGACCCCATCTCACCATGCAATACACGCCACCACAAGCCGTGGGCATCGGATCTGTCTGCCGAGGAGTCGCAGAAGCTGAGAAAGACTCTCAATGAGGGATCGCCATCGCGGAGAAGGAAGTAAATGCTCTTACAGCACTTATGACTATTGCAACCAATCTGTGTTCTGAATGAAAAAGTAAGTGCCTGCAATATAAGTTGCCGCCAGACTTTAATGCAATTGACCAACGCAAAGTCAAAGTCCTAAGAATATGACCGACACGAAGTTGAGGTCAAAAAAGACACCACCTGTTATGGTATATGGCTGGTAAGCATACGCAAGCATGCTGGTTACCCTGCTGATAATTTGGGATAGCCTCCGTCGTGAGTGGGCGCGGGGGTGGCCTCGACTTCAAGCGCCGTTGGCGTGGACTCCTTGGCTGAGCAAATATGAGGTGGAAGTACTCCAGGGCTACAATGGCAGGAGACCGGACAACGGGAACTCTTCAGGAATTGTTCAGTGCCATTAAGGAGTCTCATATTTTTCGTCGAAGATCCTCGACGTCTGTCGGTGTCGACTTCCGACAGACCCGTTCCTGCTCCAGGGGCTATCGTGCATTCGGCTAGGGAGGTCATTTTACTATCACCCAAGGTGAATATAACTCCCTGACAATCAATATAAATTGTAAGTCCTTCCGTGCGCGCGTCCAAATACATTTTATTACTTAGAAACACCCACCGCTTAATGCGAGGCGATTCTTGGTAGTATTTTCTTGTCCGACCGTTTCCCAACCTCCTTCGCATCCGCAAGGAGCCCTCTTTGGATCGCCAGCGTTTTTTTCTCTCTCTTAGCAACGGAAATATTTTGGACTTGCACATACATCTATTATTTGCTTGGGCGTTGAATTTAAAATCGTGAACAAAGTAATATCCCAAAGGAAAGGAAAGAAAGAAAAAACTCGTACATACTGCCGTGCGCACCAATGGATCTCAAAAACAAGTAAGAAAACGCGGGCATGTATAATACCTGCTGATAAATTTTATTTGTGGTGTGGTGTTTATGTGGCAGTGAAAAACGTGACTGTATAGCTGTCATATTGGTTCGTATCCTCGGTTCACCGACAACCCTCTTGAAGTACGTAACGTGTCCTTGCATACTCTCCCTTTCTGCTGAAGCTAATGCCTGTTATCGAAAATCAAATCCCTCATAGACTGTTGTTTTGGTCTTTCAAGCGGTCTCGGACTCGACCAGCTTCCACGTCATGCCGACCGTCTTCCGCCGAGTATCGCAATTTTTTAACAAAAGCGATAGCCCTCCCGAACCATCTCCAGCTGGCATCGCTCGGAATCCCCCATTAAATGGCATTCCGAAAAATATTCTTGCGTTCCGCACTATTACAAAACTGCTTTCCCTGATACAACAAGAGCGGGCATTCCGAGCCTTACAACCCAGGTCCGAAGACAACAGGCGCCTGGAACTCAAGCTAATCAATGCACTCGCTACTGTGGCTGTCATTGAGCACGAGGTTGTTGCAGTTGTAAACAATATCAACTCTGACACGCTTGATCGCGACTCTGACAAGCTTGATCGCGACTCTAACAAGCTTGATCTCCTTGTCTCCGTCGAACCCTCTAATGATGAGAACTTGTGTATTCTACCCTCCGAGCCACCCGCCCCATACCACTGGCGGGTATTATTGTCCAAGAATTTTCGTTTCAGTGACCCCAAACCAAACTCAACCGGACAACCCACCATCCAACCCACCATCAGCAGTGCAGAGGCTTTGGCTGACCTTGGATTGGTTGGCAATGAGGCGATAAAGCAGTATGCTGGGGAATGTTGGTGAGGACTGTAATAATCTCATTGCGGTGCATGCTCACCAGTGCCCTCTTCTATACAATAGGAGCAGTCAGACAGTAGCCACGCACTTATGGATTGTGGGCGAGCTGCTCAGCATGAAAGAACCCACCACCGGCAAGAGGGACCCCGTGAAACTGTCCAATCGCCTTCTACCCCACGTCGTCGCCACTTGTTTTCCGAAGATGCATCGTCGGTTGAAACAGCCTGTGTCACGACTCTTCTTCGACTCTCTGGAATCAATAACGGCCTGGGAGTTTGATGAGAACGAGCGCGATCCGCCAAAAGAGGAGGATATTGAAAACGATTGGCAATTCGTGGTCTCCTACTTGTTGCCTACAGAGGGGAGCGGATCGATCCGCGATGTTCCAAACTTGATCAAGCAAGCCAAGTTAGTTCGTGACAGGAGAGACAAAATGCTCTACACCAAAGAATCATGCCTGGAGTTCCATGGAATGTTGCTTGATGTTATCAAAGACTTTAGGGAGTCACTGGTTGCACTGCACATAACCAAACGCGAACCAAAGTCTCCGAGCACCCAGGATTTCAAAAGGAAAGTGGCTCGAACCATGGTGTGTGGATATGCGCTCCAGAGACTAGCTAAAGGCGCTGCCCTCAAAATGCACCTGAAAAATCTTGGACCCTTGCTTAGATATCGGCCCAAAACGACAATTTCAACGCAAGAAGAGCCGGAGGAACGCGACGAAGACTTTGAGACGATCCACGAATCTGTCAAGAGAGGAGATTCTCTGGCGATGTCTTACCTTGACTGGTTCAGGCTTTTGATAGCCCATTTCGATGCCGTAGATATTCTCGTTGGATACGTCACTGGGGTGCATTTCCGATACGAAGCCATTTCTATCGAAATTGTGGTCCCCCCACCTGTAGACCGAGGATTACTCCCGTGGGAGGACCTCTTCCACGACTCAACACTATTTCCCACATGCCCTTCTCCTTCTGAAATCGACTGCGGCACAACCAACGACGACATACTCAAATTTCTTTACACAGCTCTTGAAACTTTGTCTCAATTCGAGCGTGCCCAGGAGGCGTGGAGCAGGGGGGACAAGAACGGTACCATTGAGTGTTTTCAACATTTGAAGAGGGCCTCTAATGTGAAGAGCTGGGTGAAATGCGCAGAGAGAATGCTTCTCAAGCTTAACGATTCGAACAATGACAACCCTTCGGACGAAGAAATCGCCACCGAGATCAAGTCTGTATGCAAGAGCACCATGTTTTTTGCTGCTCTGGTCAACGACAAAAAAACCAGCTTCGAGTCTTCCTTTTCAGGCACACTGCATTGCGAGGCTTGTCTGGCGAGCCTTCTTTGTGAGACCTCACTTGCCAGCAAAGACATATTGGCACGGATGAAGGTGAGTCAGGTTTCGACTCATTTTTATCACCCGAATCTCATTTCTTGTGAAAGGGATTTGGACCAGTTATTGGAATATCAAAGCGTTGCTGCCCAACGTGTCAACATCTTCTCTCTCTCTTAGCGACAGGCAAACCGCCATTCGTCGTAAGAGGCTCTCACAATTCCGTTACAGCTTGCACTCTGCCCACATGGCTTCCGGAGCGAACCATAAATTCAATGAACGAAGCTTTTGGGGGTCAGTTGAGACGGGAGCTTGTGCAACTCATAGACCGCCCAGAATTATTGCGGACTCGTGCTCATTCCACGGGTTCACAGAGGCTCTCTTCCGACAGCATTGGACGATTCAACGACAACCACTTAACTGTGTCCAAGGCTGTTCTTCAAGAGGCTGGTTATACCGTGGCGTGATATTATCGTTTATGTCTTTGTCTCCTTTTCTCTTTTCATGTTTCCTCACGTTTCCGGGGTCTAGATTTTATTGGTCTTGACCTCACGCAGCTCATAACGAATTGCTTCCATTCCATTATATTATGTTGGCAAATCTACGCCATGTGCACTGATGCCTTTTATTTGCTATCAAATGATACGGATGGCAGTAGCAAGCTAATTGGATGGGCAGGATAGTGGTGGCAGACGTTTTATACTTTCTCTTGGGCTTAACAGCACCACTTTTGCAGCCCATGCCATTGATACAACGGCGCTATGCATATCGTCCTGGTATTAATTGGGGAGCTTGCCTTGTATTAACCAGATTTTATTTTCAACCATGTGACTGCGCGCGTGAGCTATTTAATATTAAACAAGCATATATATGGACCTCAACTTTAGGGTGGGGCTTCCCACGTGATCAACAACTTCTGAATATGCATTGTTTGCATATCACGTGGTTAAGCCCACCCTAAATCGCGTAGGAATATGGTGGTTCTATTTCTGGCTCGAACTTCTTTTCTTTTTCCATCATCATTCCAAGAACATCATTAGTATATAGATACATTTGTTCATAAGATAACATGACAAGCGATCGTGCAGCTAAGAGACGACGTGTGGGCGAGGTGAGAAGTGGTTCACCCTACCAGGAACGTTTTGAAATGACATTTGGATCATTTCAAGCTTTTCATGGACTTGGAGGCTGGGGTAGACGAGGAAGACGAACAAAGCGAAGACCCGGACGAAAATGAGGACCCAGAAGGACTATTTCTGCATGGTAAGTGAATATTGTTGATTCAAGCTCGGATACTGAGGGAGGAAATTCAGACGATAATGACGATCTGCCGGAGTTGTATACGCACAAGAAGCTCCAGTTGGAATTTGACCGGGTTGCGCTCAACGAAGAGGACTGGGAGGGGATATTAAACCGCGCACGTCTGCGGGGTCTCAGAGGAGCATCGGAAGGAGACAGGGAACAGACAAGGGCCCCGCTCCCCAAAGACAAGCTCTGGGAGGTTGGTTGCCAGGTGTGCTCTATTTATTTTCTGCAAGTTTGTTGGGCAGTGTAGTCAATTATCACGCAGGTTGGAAAGGAAGAGGTGGCGGTGTGCCACTTACTGCAGAAGGCCCTCATGCCCAATAATTCGTTCTGCTGCTTGTCAGCGTTCGCGCGTAATTCTGTTCCCGGCCGAATTTTCGTGGAAGCACACACATCCCAGCAGGTAACTAAAGCTGCCTCGGGAATTTCAGAGCTGATGCCGACAAAAATGAGGATGGTTCCCAACGAGAAGATGACGGAGGTCTTATCAATGGCATCCAGCCCTCGACCGAAGGCTCAAGGATGGGTGCGGCTATTAGGGAACACCAGAAATTTACGCCGATACAAAGGCGACCTGGCTTTGGTGGTAGACGTTTCCCACAGCTCTCTTGTGCAGCTGTGGCTCATCCCGCGAGTCCAATACAACGACGACGAAATTTTGCCTCATTCCAGGCCATCCCCGCAGCTCTTCAACGCCGAGCATGCCAGGTTATTCTTGGGGGATCAATGTGTACGAAAGAAGAAAGGGAAAGGGAGCTCCGTCATTTTTCGAAAAAATGAATTCACCTCTCAAGGATACCTTGTCCTCTCACGACAAGAATGGTATATTTGCGAAGGGGGCGAGGCACTTCCGACCGCACAGGAGCTGGAAGGCTTCTCGGGATGCTCAGCATTGTTGTCCTCCACTTTGATTGAGACTCGGAAGCGAATTGAATCATCGAAGGTGGAAATTAACGACCGCGTCAAGGTTCTAAGGGGTCCATTCCGCGGCTTATTGGGGAAAGTTGCAAGTCTCACAGGTGATGAGGTGGAGGTTCACCTGCCCTCTCAAGATCTCCTTGAGCGTGTAAGGGTTTGGGAACTTGCAAGAGAGTTCAGGGTGGGTGACCGTGTCAGCGCGAGGGTAGGAAACGACGAAACGATCGGATGGGTAACGATGGTATCGGATTCTCACCTGTCAGTCTTCGATATAGCGAAATGGAACGAGGCACGCGAAAGTTGGATGAGCTGATGCAGTATGCTGATTTGGAGCTCGATAGGTTATAGTTTCTCCCCATCAGGTTGAATTTTACGAGGATGAGAGGACGACACCTCTACGATGCATCCCCGCATTGGAAATCGATTGGAAGGTAATGAAGGAAAATCCCTACCAGCGCTTAATTAGCAAGAAGGTTATGGTGGTGGGTCAAAACAGTTACAAGGGAACCACTGGAACCATCCAGGATGTCACACTATCAGGAGAGGCATCTGTGTTTCTGGACATCTTCAACGAAAGGTCGGCGCGCAAATTCCAGATCAAGAACCTATGCTTAGTGTGAGTGCAACTACCTTGTGCTGAAACTGGTGTCTGAAGCTACAAAATAGGCATGGAAATACTTTGGTGGCGATTGAACGCGGTGAGGTACGACAACTGCCCAGGGCGATAGCTCCGGCGGTAGCTTCAGCTGTACCATTCATTTCAACCCCCATGCCCACGGAAGGGGAGGCTAGCCACAGCGCCGATGCCTGGGATCCTCGTGCTCCCGATCCCGAAATAAGTCCAGATGGACCCACTTGGCTGACTGACCCAGTTTTTGGTTGTACTAGGATCAAGCTTCGGTATTGTGGAAACCTGTCACCCTTCGATCTTGAGTTTGCTGGGATGGAGAATAACTTGGTGAAGGTTAGGGCTGGCATGCAACAAAAATCGGTGCCTCTTTCAAGTCTACAGGCGATCCCACCCACCTGGAAGGGTGATCTTGTAACCAGTTTTTCACTCGACGAGACCTACGGCAAGCTGTACAAGATCAGAGAGTTTGACAGCGAGTTCTGTGTTCTGAGGGGTTACGGTCAAAGACCTGGGAGGAGCGAAAAGAATTTCCGCGTCAGTACTCATGAACTCGCGCAGATATTTCCACCGGCAAAATAGATAAAATTTACACTTTGCTCCAAACCGATGCTAGCTACTCTGAGGTGTCGTGACATTTTTGCTGTCTTCTCTAATTATCTTGTTACCGACGTCCTCTGTTTAGAGCCCAACAAACGACGAGTGTTTCCTTTTGAATTCCTTTTGGGCGTCGGAAGGTTGTAAGATCGGTGACGGTATGGTTTGGTTCGATGATCACCGGTTCCTCCATGGAATGAGTGTCGATAACATTTGACATGAACCCCTGATAGTGTTGGAATGGAGCTCTTCCTTCTTCAATGTCAGATAATTGCTGATGCGACTGAATAGCACCAATGATTACATGGAACCTTCGAGGGGTACTCGCCAAATTTTTTCAATCACTCCTATAGCATGGGCCTGTGTCCCTGGGTTATAGAACTTAATTGCGCTATTTCCCTCGTGCGAATATCGGCAGCTGAAGGTACATTCACCACGGTGCAACTGAAGAGGAGTTTCAGCCCGTGGGGAAGGATGAGTGCGTTTTTGGGATCAGGAAAGTCGTTAAAATTCCGATGTTGTCGTCCAGAACATCGTAAGGTGAAGTAGTGGAGTTTCGGGGCTTTTTTTAGAACTGCTGCGATCTCCGTGGGTGCAAGAGGAATGGGTGCGCATGCCCAAACGCGAAGGGTGAGATGGGTGACAATATCCTGCGATATCATGATTATCCGATATGCCACGGCTTCCCTTCCAGCACCTTATGGACCCGGTTTTACAGACGTCCCCCATGCCTATAGGTCATCATCTCAATTTTGTCCTTCGCGACCCCCCTTCTAAAATGACAAGCAACGAAGCAACTGAGAGCTCTGCAGGACGCTCTGATATACACTCATGCGACCTGGTATATATACAGCTTTTGCTTGCGGTGGCTCATCCGTCAGCCTCTAGATTGGCCTCTCCTTTGCCTATCAAGTTTCACTTCAAGTCCTCAGTTTTCCCCAGTCACATTGCCCTCAAGCTCTCATCTTCCTTCAAGTTCTTATTCGTCATTCCTCTTCAAACCCAAGTTTGTACCCATTCTTCCAACCCATCCAAGCACTTCTCTATTTCCTAAACTCAACCGACCCGTCAGCTTCTTTAAATACAGGCTCTGTTATTATTGGTAAGTTTGTGTTGGCTATATATATACGGAGTCACTTACGATCTTCCCGAGTCACTAATATTTCGAGTCACTCGTGAAACTTATGATATATTTAATAGCCGGTTTCTGGCCCCTCCCTCTCTTATAATAATACATCGCTCCCGCAATGGCGCCTTCCGCAACGCCTACCCCCAATCCGGGCCGTGCTGCGGCCGATGCGTCTCAAACACCTCTTCAACCAATTCCCAGTTCGCAGCCCCACCGCCCGCTTCGGAGGGAAGGAGCCACTATCTTCTTTTCACCGGCTGAACAAGCGATGGAAGACGCCATGATGAGGTCAAGCCCGACGCCAGAACCGGTGCTTGGGAAGCGAACACGTCGAGTAGATGATTCAACGGATGGTAATGACACCGAACCCGACAATGGATCCCCTTCGACAACACAGCCTGAATTGTTGCCTTCCATTAGCAATGTAGCTGCTGCGACTCTGCGTTATGCGTCCAAGAAAAAGCTTCGTCCCGAGCAGCGTGATGAAGTAGATGCCTTCTTGTTGGTAAGTACTCCTTTGACATCTACTGTGCTTGTGTCTAAATATCGGCCAGGACACGGCGCTCGGCCGACAGGCCAAGTTATTTGCATGCATCCTGTCCTTAGAGAATAAAGTCGATGCTTTCCGATCAGCTGCGCCACCCTACCAATTATCTGATGAACTGAAAGTATGTATAGCAATCCTGTCCCCAGTGCCTCGCTGCTAAACTGCTCTCTAATAGACCAATATAACTAACTATGGCATAGCCGTCCTGCTTTCCGTCAACGTCGCTGCTTATAAGGGCGACATCCCTCGCAACCATGTTCTTGTCCGTATTCTGTTTATCATCTGAACCTACCAATTAACCTTCCTATACAGGATATTCTCAAGAAGTTTCGTTTTGATTTGCCAGCGGGCATCGAACACGATTATGCCAACTGGGAGAAGATATCGATGTTTGTTGGTTATTCGCTCACTCAAACTCGCGCGAGAGTGAAGAAATTGGTATGTGTATTAATGTTAACCCTCTATTTCAATGGAGTGCTTACCCATTATTTTTATATAGATTAAAGACAGTATAAAGGCGAACACCAATATATTTTCCCTTGCGCAGGTGATTGTCCACTCTACGCCTTGTCGCACGACGATCCAGCTTTGCGCCCGTGTTGCGCTCATGGCAAGTGTTTCCTTGTTTTTGTCCACAATGTCGCCTTCTGAACCAATTTAGCGTGCGATTCACACCGAATGCAATGGCGGTGAAAAATATTGGAATCTGATTGATGCACGCCTTGAATTTATCCGAACAAGAGCAGTATCCTCGGCCTCTAGAACAGCGAAGTGTGCCATCGTCCCTTGGTCCTTCATTGATAATTCACTGAGATTCTATGCAGGGCATTCAATGAAATCCTGAAGGTTGATCGCGCTACATATGGCGCGGAAGAAGAATATGTGATTGGGGATACCGTTCCTGATGAGTGGCAGCAACGCGTTGATGATGTAGTTGCGGGGACGGACATAGTGTGATAATTACGGGGCCTCGATCTAACTTCATTTGATAAATGCACATTTCGTATCGGCCAGTCAGCCCGTGAGACTACTCTAATAACCTAACTGATTTCATTTAAGACAGGGAGCGGAGGGCTGAAATGTTGTAGGGTTTTTTGCGTTTAACACCCCTCGGTGATAATAACTGGCTGTGATTCACAAGACTCGATCCTCGCTGGGTTGAATGGCTGGCGACTGCATTGTGAATCTGCATGGCCAATGCAATTTGTAACTGCAAACAATTGGCTGGAAATTGTAGTGAATGTGTGCCTTTACTTTGCATCGCACACACCCCAGTACCAATGCGGACAACGTATTCATACGCGGGAGTAGCTGACCTATTGAAACATGTCACAAAGGCGCAGTTGAACGGACCTGAGACACGACTCTAATAATGTAAATGATATCACTTACGACAGGTAGTTAAAGGCTGGAAATTGTAGTGAACTTTCACCTTTACTTTGCATCGCACACACCCCAGTATCAATGCGGACAACATATTCATATGGGCAAGTAGCTGAGCTATTGAAACATGTCACAAAGGCGCAGTTGAACAGACCTGAGACACAACTCTAATAATGTAAATGATATCACTTACGACAGGTA
>Ga0137437_1000254_pt1 | contig 15417 bp, 12 predicted proteins | sample EasRivERMGT138_2_FD_102332 | JGI IMG/M metagenome (GOLD analysis project Ga0137437, IMG submission 102332) | Soil microbial communities from meander-bound floodplain in the East River, Colorado, USA - East River MetaG ERMGT138_2 | ecosystem: Environmental > Terrestrial > Soil > Floodplain ...
GGGTGATGGGAAGGGGAAGGGGTTAGGCAAAAAACCTTTAGAGTAGAGGCGGTAACGAAGCGTAGTTTAAGGCTCTACAACTACTCACCACAGAGGCGCAGAGGACGCAGAGGGCAACCAAATCGGAATTCTCTTCCGGGGATCCGGTGGTACGCATGGACGATGGCTAAGGTTCACGTTAATGGACTGAATACGGTAGAGGTGACTGTTAACTGTATCCTTCACGTTTTCCTCTGCGCGGTGAGCGCTTTAAAAGGATGCCCACACGAAAGTCGGATTGACCAAAGAAAAGGCGGGCCGCGAGGCCCGCCTTTTGTTCCCGCAATGCAATGGCTGAACGTGGTTCAGGCGAAGTCGGTGGACTGAATCTTCTTCACCCCTGCAGCAGTCATGTCCTTCCATGCCGCGGCGATCGATCCGTTGATGTCGATGCCCCGGCAGGCATCTTCGATCACAGAGGCCTGAAATCCGAATTTCCTGGCATCCAGCGCAGACCATGCCACGCAGTAATCCGTGGCCAGGCCGCAGACGAACACCTGCTTGATCTTGCGCCCCTTGAGGTAGCCGGCAAGGCCGGTCTCGGTCTTGCGGTCCGCTTCCAGAAACCCGGAATAGCTGTCCACGTCGCGGTGATAGCCCTTGCGGATCATCAGTTGCGCCTACGGGATGTCGATGCCGGAGTGCACCTGCGCACCTTCGGTTCCCTGTACGCAGTGGTCCGGCCAGAGCACCTGGGTGCCATATTCGAGCTGGATGGTTTCGAAAGGCTTCTTGCCCGGGTGCTGCGAGGCAAACGACACGTGGTCCGCCGTGTGCCAGTCCTGCGTCAACACCACATTGCTGAAGCTCTTGGCAATCTGGTTGATCAGCGGCACGATCAGGTCGCCTTCCTTGACTGCCAGGCTGCCGCCGGGGATGAAGCAATTTTGCACGTCGATCACCAGCAGCGCATCGGCATCGGTCGGCTTGATCTTTCCCGCCGCCAGAACGTCGCGCAGCACCGTGAACGAGCCCGCCGCTGCGATCACGCCGACTCCCGCAGCGGTGAGGAACCTTCTTCTGTCAAAGCTGTTCATTTTTTTCCTCTCCTTTAAGACTACTCATTAGGGACGCCGTTGCCCCGGCGTCCGATTCAAAGTCGAAAAAAGTCTAGCACCACGCCCTCTGCATGGATATCCCCGCAGCGCCGCAACGCTTCATGGGTGCACCAGCACGGGTACCTCCGTCGCCGGCGGCGTGTTGCGGCTGCGCTGGCAGCGCACCACGCCGTCGATGACCACCATGCCGACACCCGCAATATCGCCGAGCGCAACGCTTTCCAACAGCGTCCTGCCTGCCGTGTGTTGCGCGCGGTCCATGAACACGAAATCGGCCGCCCTGCCCGTCTCGATGAGCCCGCTGTCGAGTTTGCGGATACGGGCGGTATTGCCGGTGGCAAAGCAGAATGCCTGCTCCGCCGGAATGCCGCCGAGGCTCGACAACAATGCGACCATGCGCAGGATGCCCAGCGGTTGCACGCCCGATCCCGCCGGCCCGTCGGTGCCCAGGATTACGCGGTGCAGGCACTTGCCATCGCGCGCCGCCTGCGCAGCCGCAATGCCGACTTTCTCGTTGCCGTTGTGAACGATCTCGATCGCGCGGCTGGAGCGCTCGCACAATTCGCAAACATCGGCCTCGGGCAACGCGGTGTGGCCGCCGTTGATGTGGCCGATGACATCGGCGTCCGCCTCCAGCACGACGTCCTTGTCGATCAGGCCCGAGCCCGGGATCGAAGGCCCTCCGGTGTGGATCGTGCTCTGGATGCCGTACTTGCGCGCCCAGGCCACCATGCGCTGCGCTTCCTCGCCGCCTTTGACCGAGCCCAGCCCGACTTCGCCCAGCAGCCCGACTCCAGCCTCAGCGAGTTCCCTGAAATCGGACTCCACCATGCCTTTTTCGAGTACCGGCGCGCCCGCCAGCACCTTCACGCCACCCGGACGGAAATTCTGGAATGCGCGCTGCGCGGTGATCGCCAGCGCCTTGAGCCCGACGATGTCCTTCGGCCTGCCGGGCAGATGCACTTCACCCGCCGAGATCATCGTGGTCACGCCGCCATTGAGCGTCGAGTCGATCCAGCCCATCTGGTTCTGCCGCGGTGTCCAGTCCCCGAACACCGGATGCACGTGGCTGTCGATCAGCCCCGGGCACAGGCAGGTGCCTTTCGCATCGATCAGCGTATCCGGCTGGCTCATGTCGCAATCCTTTTGCCGGCCCACCGCCGTGATCACGCCATCGACTGCGACCACCGTGTCCGCGTCCAGGATCGGTCGCGCGATGTCGCCAGAGAGCATCAGCCCGACGTTGCGAATGACCAGCTTTCCCTTGTTAGATGCCGCGCTGTCTACCGCCATCTTTTCACCTCGAATCGAAGTGCAACTGTGCTTGGACTCTCATCACGCAAGAATTGACGAATTTGGCGAAGCTTTCTCGTTTCATCATTGCGAATTCTGTACCACTAAATCGAAAATCCCTTAACCGCAAAGACGCAAATACCCTACGTGCATGGCACGTCGGAGTACCCTTTTAGGCGCGAAGGGAACGCAAAGGAAAACGAAGGCGGCGAAATACCGAGAGCGCTGCAACCGCTGCGAACCACACCGGTAATCTTCGTGAACTGATTCAGATTCCTGTTTCCCATTTCAGGATTTCCTTCTTGCATTCCTTTGCGTTCCCTTCGCGCCTTTACGCCTTTGCGGTGAGGTTTGGTTCCGGCCCGGGCTCAGACCGACAGGTAGGCCCGGCGCGCCGCTTCGTTGCTGGCCAGTTCCGCGATCGTGCCACGAAAACGCACATGTCCCTTCTCGATCACGTAGGCGCGGTCGGCCACGAGGCGGGCAAAATGCAGGTTCTGTTCCGACAGCAGCACGCTCAGGCCCTCCTTCTTCAGTTCGAGAATCATGTTGGCCATGTCCTCCACTATTTTCGGCGCCAGGCCTTCGGAAGGCTCGTCCAGCAGCACCAGGTAGGGGTTACCCATCAGCGTTCGGGCCACGGTGAGCATCTGTTGCTCGCCCCCGCTCATGCGTCCGCCGGCGCGATGCGGCATCTCGCCCAGATTCGGAAACACGCCGAACAGCTTGTCCGCAGTCCACTGCGGCGCGCCCTCGCGCGGGGGCTGCCTTCCCACTTCCAGATTTTCCAGCACGCTGAGCCCGCTGTACACGCGCCGGTCCTCGGGCACATACCCCAGGCCCTGGCGCGCGATCCGGTAGGGCTCGCACCCTCGTAACGGCGCGCCGCGGAATTCCACGTCGCCCTCGATCCGCTCCAGAAGACCCATCACCGCCTTGAAGGTGGTGGATTTGCCGGCACCGTTGCGGCCCATCAGCGCCACCACTTCGCCGCGCCGCACTTCGAGGTCGACGTCGTAAAGTATTTTCGCACGCCCATACCAGGCGCACAGCTTCCTCACGTCGAGCAGCGGCGCAGTCATGACAGCGCCGCATGCGCCTGGAAAGTCGCGCCGGTGCCGAAATAGACTTCCTGCACCCGGGCATTGTCGCGCACCGCCGCCGGCTCGCCTTCGGCGATCACGCGCCCTCGCGCCATGACCAGCACCCGGTTCGCATACTTGAATACCACATCCATGCTGTGTTCGGTGAACAGCACCCCGATGCCGCGCTCCCGGGTCAACGCCGCAGTCAGCGCCATCAGCTCGTCGCGCTCGCCCGGCGACATTCCCGCAGTGGGTTCATCCATCAGCAGCAGCCGCGGCCGGCCCGCCAGCGCCATCGCCAGCTCCACGCGCTTGACATCGCCATAGGCGAGCAGGCCGCACGGGCGGTCCGCCTGGCCGGCCATGCCCACCAGTGCCAGCAACGCGTCGGCTTCCTCGATATACATCCGGCGCACCTGCGGCCAGATCGCGAACAGCCGGCACGCCGCCGACAGCAATACCATCTGCACGTTTTCACGCACGCTCATCGATGCATATGTCGCCGTAATCTGAAAAGTGCGCCCGACTCCCAGCGCCCATCTTCGTCGCGGCTTCAACCCGGCGAGGTCGCGTCCTTCCACCGACACCTGCCCGCTGTCGGGCCGGAGCTGCCCGTTGAGAAGGTTGAAGCAAGTGGACTTGCCCGCGCCATTCGGTCCGATCAGGGCCAGCAACTCGCCCGCCTCCAGCGCGAACGAGACATCATCCACAGCCTGCACGCCGCCGAATGCCTTGCACAGTCCCCTGACTACAAGCAGGCTCATGATGCCGGCGCCTCGCGCGAGCGCCGCAATCCGGCGATGAAGCCGACGATGCCCTGCGGAAACACCATGACCAGCAGCAGGATCACCGCGCCCAGGATCACGCGCCAGTATTCGGTCGAGCGCATGATCTCGGTCTGCAGCCAGTGATACGCAGCTGCCCCCACCACCGGACCGATCAGCGTCTGCAGGCCGCCCAGCAGCACCATCACCAACGCGTCCACCGACTGGGAAATCGACAACACGTTGGGAAACACGCTGCCCTTGTGGAACGCATGCAGCGAGCCGGCCAGCCCGGCGAAGGCGCCCGCCACGGCGAACGCGATCCACTGCTGCCGACGCACGTCGATGCCGATCGCCTCGGAGCGCAGCGCCGAATCGCGCGACGCGCGCAACGCATAGCCGAATGGCGAGAACACCGCGCGCCACATCAGCGCGAGGCTGGCCGCCACCAGTACCAGCGTCAGGTAGAAAAATGCCGTTTTGGATGCCGCCCAGCTCGAGGGCCACACGCCGAGGATGCCGTTGTCGCCGCCTGTCCACGCCATCTGAAAGGCGAGCGACCACAGGATCTGCGCGAAAGCGAGCGTAAGCATCGCCAGATAGACGCCGGACAGCCGCAGGCAGAACCAGCCGAATGCCAGCGCCACCAGTGCCGCAACCGGCGGCGCGAGCGCAAGCGCTGCCTCCATCGGTGCGCCGAGCCGGCTCACCGCCAGCGCCGCCGCATAGGCACCGAGGCCGAAGTACGCGGCATGGCCGAAAGACACCAGTCCGCCGATGCTCATGACGAAATGCAGGCTGGCGGCGAACAGTCCGAAAATCAGCAATTCGACGAGGATCAGCAACGCATATTCGCTGGCGAACAGCGGCGCGCTCGCGAGCAGCGCCAATGCGACCAGCGCGGCAGTCACGAAGCGGCGGCCCGGCGGCTCGAGGTAAGGCTCGGATCCCGGTCCGCTCGCACGCCCTCGCTCGTCCGCCCGGCCGAGCAGACCGTTGGGCCGGATCATCAACACCACCGCCATCACCAGGAAGGGCAGCACCAGGGTCGCCTTGGGAAAGAACAGGATGCCGAGTGCGGATATTTCGCCGACCAGCAGCGCGGCCACAAAGGCGCCGGTCACGCTGCCCATCCCGCCGATGACCACGACCACGAATGCCTCGGCGATGATGTTGATGTCCATCTGCAGGTTCACCGCTTCTTTCGGGATCTGCAGCGCGCCGCCGAGGCCCGCCAGCATCGAGCCGAGAAACACGACGCCGGTAAACAGCCAGCGCTGGTTCACGCCCAGCGCCCCGGTCATCTCCCGGTCCTCGGTGGCCGCGCGCACCAGCGTACCCCAGCGCGTGCGGTTGAAGAGCAACCACAGCAGCCCGAGAACCAAGGGCCCAAGCACGATCAGAAACAGGTGGTACTGCGGGAAGCGCTCGCCGAGGATTTCGACGGTTCCTTTCAAACCGGGCGCGCGCCCGGAGAACAGGTCGTCCCGCCCCCAGATCCACAACGCGGCATCCTGCACCACCAGCACCACGCCGAACGTGGCGAGCAACTGGAACAGTTCGGGCGCGCGGTAAATGCGGCGCAGGACGGTAACTTCCATGAACACGCCGACCAGTCCGACTGTGATCGCCGACAGCAGGATCGCGCCCCAGAAGCCCAGCGGCGCGCCCAGCCCCGCCATCAGGAACCCGCTGAATCCGTAGGCGGCGTACGCGCCCACCATGTAGAACGAGCCGTGCGCGAAGTTGACGATGCGGGTGACGCCGAAGATGATCGACAGCCCGCTCGCCACCAGGAACAGCGAGGCTGCATGCGCAAGCCCGCTCAGGGCCTGGATCAGGTAGACGCTCATTTTTTCTCCCCAACAAGTGAGTCTGGGGCATTTATGCAATTATGCAGGCCTGACCCCATTCACTCAATCCAAGTGCAGCTTGAGCGCGGCTGCGACAATCGGCTTGACCCAGTCAGGTGTTTTCGACAAGTCCGCCGGGCCGACAATTTTTCCTTGGTCCAGATGCAACACCAGCCTTGGCGCAGGCGCCCGTCCAGCGGCGGGGTCGGCCTCCGCGCTATTGTCGTACACCCGCAGGGCTGTGAGCGCAGGAAGCAGATGGATCAGATTCAAGCGGCTGTGCTCGAAGCGGCGCCGGATATCCACGTCGGGAATGTCATGGCCTCCCTTGCGAACGCGCGCTCGCACGCGTTTCATGTGCAGTTCCGGAGTGGACAGGCCCGCATACCAGACGCGGACTTCAATGCCCTGCGACGCCGCCTCGGCCAGCAACCGTGGGATGGTGTTGGCGCCCAGAGTGGATTCGAACGCGAAGTCGAGGCGTCTGGCCATGGCTTGCTCCAGCAGCCTCTTTCCCTGATGCCACGCGGCGGAATTGGCATTCGTCTGGCTCAGTCCGGGGTTGGCTGCCATGAGGTCACGGGCGGCCTCGTCGGGGTTGTAGTAGTCGGCGCCAGACGCGCGGAAGGCCGCGCCGCCGATGCTGCTCTTGCCCGCGCCGTTGACGCCGGCAAGAACATAGATGCGTGGTGCGTCAGGCGGAGCCATCTGAGTGTTGGCACATCCGCCCGAACAGCGATCCGGCTGTTAGCGCCTCTTGGCCGCCGCCTTGACCGCTGCGCGGCCCAGTCCGGCGGGCGAGGCGTTGAAGGCGGCCGCCATGCCCCTTCTCGCCCTGGGCGTCTGCATGCGCACGAGCAGGCCGTCGAACTGCGCGCTCAGATCGTCGAGAGCGGGGGAGCGCGACGCGACCAGTGATTCGAATTCGGCGTAGGAGAGCAGCACCGCTTTGGGCTGATCGTGTTTGGATATGGCAATGGCCCCGCCGAGGGCAGCCTGCTCGAAGATGGCGCCAAATTCGTTCTTGAATCGGCTCGCGGCGACGGTCGGGATATCGACCAGTTCGCCCTGGCTATTGCGGAATGTCAGCGTGGCCATGATGAGCCTCCGTGGTCGTTTCGAGCATTATAGACAATTTGGATATTTTGTCCAGTATGGCCCAATTAGCCGCACGGCCAGTCTCCCTACCGTGTCTCATTCCCGTCCTGTTCCAGCCAGAATTGCATGCCCATCTCGCGATACATCGTGGTGGCGGTCGTGAGGTGCTCTTGTCCTTGGTCTCGCTTGTTCGTTTTTCTGTAGAGTTTGCCGAGGCCGAAGTGACAGTGGGCAACGAGCGGGCGCATACCCAGCTCGGTGGCGAGCGCGAGCGCCTGCCGGTACGGGTCTCCGGCCTGCTCCGCTTCAGCGGGCGCGTGGGCATGGACGTCGCCGAGCAGTTTCAGACCCCAGGCTTCCCAGCCCCGCTCCCGGCGAGTGCGCGCCAGCGCCACGACCTGCTCCGCCAGCTCTCGCGCCTCGGCGACCCGTCCAAGAACGAGATAGGGCTCGGCCAACAACGTGATGAACAAGGAACGCAGGACATTCCCCAGCCCTGTGAACGCTTCCCCAGCCTCCTCCAGCAAGGGCACCGCGGCGGCCGTGCGCGCGCACGAGAGGTGGGCGGAGCCCAGCTCGGCGGCGACAAACGGCAGCGCCAGGCGAAGCCCCATCGCCCGACACAGTGCGAGACCTGGCTCCAGCACCCGCACTGCCGAGGCAAAGTCCCCGCGGCGCAGGTAGGCGTAGCCGAGGCCATAGCGAGCCCAGGCCTCGCTGTGGGCATGGCCGTGGGTCTGGGCGATCCGCAGGCCCTCTTCCCCTGCGGCGATAGCCTCGGCGAATTCCCCCAGGTCGGCCATGACTAACGCCAGGAAAAAGCGGGCAATCGCGGCCGGCACAGTTGCCAGGCCGAAGCGCTCGCCCAGTGGCGCACCCTCGACAAGGGCGATCATCGCCCGCAGCGGCTCAGCCGCCCGGCGCAGATCGCCGGCCTGCCAGAGCGCCTCGCCTAGATAGTGGCTGGAGGCGACGCGCAACCCGAGGTCGCCAAGCGCCTCTGCGATGGTTCGCGCGCGCTTCGCCGTGTCGATCGCAAGAGCGTGCTCGCCACGGAGGTTGTAGGGGTTCGCCTGGTACGCGAGTATCCACCCAAGCCGCCGCTGGTCATTGAGCCGCTCCGCCAGCGCGCGCGACTCGCCTAAAATCTCGCCCTGCCGTGCTAACTCACCCAGCAGATGGAGGGCGGTCCGCTGCTCGAAACACAGGTCAATGGTCTGCTCGGCTCGTTGGCGGCTCTCGGGCAACTCGTCCAACGCGCTCCGCGCCTGCTCGAAGTGGGCGAGCGCCTCCCTCGCGGCCGAGCGGTCGAGCGCCCGATTCCCCGCCTTGCGGGCGTAAAGAACCACTTTCTCCCAACATTCACCGCGCAGCGCGTGGTGCGCCAGTCGCTCGACGTGCTCGCTCGAGCGATCCGCGTAGACGCGCTCCATCATGTCTACGATCTGCGCGTGCAGCGTTTTGCGCCGCCCCTGAAGCAGAGTGCCGTAAGTCACTTCAAGCGTGAGCGCATGCTTGAAGCTGTACTCCAGATCCGGGAAGAGCTGCGTCTCGTAGAGGAACTCGGCTGCCTGGAGGTGGGCGAGCCCGCGGCGCAGGGTTTCTTCCGGCTGCTCCGCGATCGCCGCGAGCAGCGTGTACGGGACATCCTTGCCGATCACCGACGCGGCTTGCAGCAGTTGCTTCTCCTCCGCGGGCAGCCGGTCGATGCGCGCCGCCAGGATCGTCTGCACTGTGGCCGGGACCTGCAGCGTGTCCACCGGCCGCGTCAGCCGGTAGGCTCCGCGCTCACCGGCGAGCGCGCCCGTCTCCGCCAGCGTGCGCACCGTCTCTTCGAGAAAGAACGGGTTGCCGCGTTTCACCAGCATTTGCGTGAACGGTGCGAGCCCCGGGTCCGGGCCAAGCAGTGCCGCGAGCAACTCCTTTGCGCTCTCGGCGGGCAGGCTGTCGAGACGCAGTTGCGAGTAGGCCGTCTTGCTCCCCCAACGGTGCTCGTACTCCGGACGGTAGTTGACCAGCAGCAGCAAGCGCGCCGAGCCCAGGCTCTCCACCAGGTTATCGAGCAGGGTCTGTGTTTCTCCATCGACCCAGTGCAGATCCTCGAACACCGCGAGTAGCGGTTGCACCTCGGCTTCGCGCAGCAGCAAGCGCTTGACGGCATCGAGGGTGCGCTGGCGGCGCTGGGGCGGGTCCAGAGAACTCCAGGCAGCGTCCTCGATCGGCACGTCGAGCAGAGCGAGCAGCGCCGGCAATATCGGCCTCAGGGATTCGTCCAGCGTGAAGAGCTTGCCGGTGACCTTTTCCCGCATCTCGCGATGATCGTCGCGCTCACCGATCTTGAAATAGCCCTTGAGCAGGTCGATGACCGGCAGGTAACTGGTGGCCTTGCCGTAGGAGACCGACGAGGCCTCCACGATCAACCAGTCCTGCACCCGATGCGAGTGGGTAAATTCGTAGGTGAGCCTCGACTTGCCCACCCCGGCTTCACCTACGATGGCGACCACTTGGCCGCGCTCGGCATCGGCCTGGGTGAGAACCCGGCGCAGATGCTCGACCTCGGCGTCGCGCCCCACGAAGCGCGTGAGGCCGCGCAGCGCCGCGGCCTGCAGGCGCGTGCGTGCTTGCCCTGCCCCGGTCAGCTCAAAGATCTCGATGGGCTCCGGGAGGCCTTTGACGGGAATCGGCCCGAGCGAGCGCACCTCGACGTAGCCCTCGGCGAGGCGCATGGTCTCTGCGGTCAGCCGCACGCTCCCGGGCGGGGCGAGTTGTTCCATGCGCGCGGCCAGGTGCGTGGTCTGCCCCACCGCGGTGTAGTCCATGTGCAGATCACTGCCAATCGCGCGCACGACAACGTCGCCTGAATTCAACCCGACCCGGATCTGCACCTCCACGCCGTGCGAGCGGCGCGTATCCTCGGTGTAGCGCTTGAGCAAATCCTGCATCCGCAGCGCCGCGTAGCAGGCGCGCACGGCGTGGTCTTCGTGCGCCAGCGGTGCGCCGAACAGCGCCATGATGCCGTCGCCCATCACCTGGTTCACCGTGCCTTCGTAGTGATGTACCGCCTCCATCATGCGTTCGAGTACGGGATCGAGGATCTTGCGCGCCTCTTCGGGGTCGCGATCGGCAAGTAACTCCATCGAACCTTTCAAATCAGCAAACAGGACGGTGACCTGTTTGCGTTCGCCTTCGAGCGCGGCCCTGGAGGTGAGAATCTTTTCGGCGAGGTGCTTGGGGGTGTACTGCTCAGGGGTTACAGCCTTGTGCGCGGGCGGCGCGGTCAATGAGGCGCCGCAGCCTCCGCAGAACTTCTGCCCGGGAGGATTCGAAGCCCCACAGGATGCGCACGCCGCGGCGAGCGCCGCACCACACTCGCCGCAGAATCTCTGGGACGCAGCGTTATCGTGCTGGCAGGATGGGCAGCGCATCGATTGGAATCCCCAGGGCGCGCTACCCGCCTCACTTCTGCGCTTCCGCCGGCCTCCTCTGCTTCACCAGGGCATCGGGCGGAAGATAATCCCGGCCCTCCTTGTAGTGCCAGTCGACCATGACGCCGCGGTCGCCCTTGAGGTCGAGCCTGCCGACGAAGGCGCCGAACGTTGACTGCTGGTCGATGGCGCGAAACGTGATCGGCCCGAACACGGTGTCGACGTTCAGGCCGCGAAACGCGGCGATCATTTTTTCGGTGTCGGTGGATTTCGCCTTGCGGATCGCTTCGGCGATGGCCATGAAAGTGGTGTAGCCCACCACCGATCCCAGGCGCGGCGGTTCGCCATAGCGCTTCTGGTAAGCCTGCACGAATTTCTGGTGCACGGGCGTGGTGATCTGGTCCCACGGGTAGCCGGTCACGACCCAGCCCTTCGGCGTTTCGTCCTTGAGCGGGTCGAGATATTCCGGCTCGCCGGTGAGCATGCTCACCACCGAGCGGCCCTCGAACAGGCCGCGCAGGTTGCCCTCGCGCACGAACTTGGTCAGGTCGGCGCCGAAAGTCACGTTGAAAATCGCCTCCGGTTTTGCCGCCGCCAGCGCCTGCACCGTCGCCCCGGCTTCCAGCTTGCCCAGCGCCGGCCACTGCTCGGCCACGAACTCGACATCGGGCCGCTTCGCCTTCAGTCGCTCCTTGAAGCTGGCCACCGCCGACTGGCCGTATTCGTAGTTCGGCGCGATGGTCGCCCAGCGTTTGGCCGGCAGTTTCGCTGCCTCCTCCACCAGCATCGCCGACTGCATGTAGGTGCTAGGCCGCAACCGGAAGGTGTAACGGTTGCCCTTCTCCCACACCAGCGCATCGCTCAGCGGCTCGGCGGCCACGAACAGCACCTTGTTGCGCAGCGCGACGTCGCTCACCGCAAGGCCCACGTTCGACAGGAACGTTCCGGTGAGCAGCTCGACGTGATGGCTCGACAGCAGTTCGCTGGCGTGGCGCGTGGCGTCGTCCGGCTTGCCGGCATCGTCGCGCGATATCACTTCGATTTTCCTTCCGTCCAGCAATCCGCCCGCGGCATTGACCTCTTCCACCGCGAGCTGCCAGCCGTTGCGGTAGGGGACGGTAAACGCAGGCACCGTCGAGTAACTGCTGATCTCGCCGATCAGGATCGGCTTCTGCGCCGCTGCGGGCAGTGCCATCGATGTGAGCGCAACAGCGACGATCAGTCTCTTTTTCATGGTTTTCCTTTTTTTAGTTGCTGCGAGTGCGCACACGCACTACCCGGTTCGGTCCGATGTCTTCAACGCAGGCCGTCCTGGCCTTTTATCTCATGCTTCTGCAATCCGCCCACGCGCGCCAGCGGCCGGCCGCTGTCGGTGACCGCCACCGCCACGACGATTTCGTTCGGTCGCGGCGCATCGCTGACACGCGCCTCGATGGAGTCGAAGTGCGAGCGCACGAAGGCCGCGTCCTTATGGCCGAGCGGCACATCGATCGCAGTGCCCAGCGTGCCCATTTTTTTTGCCGAGGGCACCAGTGCCGCGCCTTTCTCCACCGCGGCCCGCAGCGGCGCGCCGAGTTTCGGATGCAGGATCGCCGCCGCATGTTCCAGTTCTCCCGCCTCGCCAACGATCGCAGCCTTGCCGTAGCTCTCCGCCCTTCCCGGGGCAATGCCCAGCGCCTCGACGCATTTGCCGCCCAGCAGCCCGCCCAGTTCCTCGCCGATCTCGGATAGCAGCGCCAGGTCTTCCTGATAGCGGCCGGCATAGGGATTGTCGATCACCGCGATCGCCACCGCCCGGCGCGCCGGCGGCATCACCGTGCGCCCCATCTCGATCCGCGTCTCGTCCACCTGGACGACAAGTTTTCGAATCTTCGCTTTCATTAATATTCCTTTCTCCAACCATGGAACCACGGATACCCGACGTGCTACGCACGTAGGGTATCCGTGGTGAATACGTATCTTGCCCTGGTGAAATCGTTTGCCTACCGTAACCCATCCCACTTGCTGATCTGTTCCTTGTGCAGGCCGCCGATGCGCGCATGCACACGCCCGCCGAGGGTCATGACCAATATGTACACGATCTCATCGGCGGCCGGCGCACCGGGCACCCGCACTTCGACTGCGTCGTAGTGCGTGCGCACGTAGCTGGCGTTGATGTGCGTGACCGGCACATCCAGCGTCGCACCGGGTCCGGCGACTTTCTTGGTCGCCGGAACGATGGCGAGCGCATTGCCCGGCTGGCCGGCCGGACCATCCCTGGAAACGCCGCCGCCCTTCGCGCGCTCTCCCTTCCAGCCCAGCACCTCGCGCAGCGCATAGCCGCCGGGCACATGCCACAGCGCGCCATGCTCGGCTTCCCCCGCGGCGCCGACGATGGCGCCCTTGCCGTAGCCTTCGATTTCAGCAGCGGGGACTTGCAGCGTCGCCAGCAGGCGCTGCGCCATTTCCAGCCCGACCGGATTCAGCGCCTCCATCATCGGCAGGATTTCCGGCTCGTAGCGCCCGGCGTACGGATTGGCGAGCACCGCGCATACCGCGCCGCGCCGCACCAGCCGCGAGGCCGGCGGGCCGAACTCGTGGAAGATATCCTCCACCTGGGTGTAAATTTCCCGGATCTCGATCATTGCCGAACAACCCTTCGCTTATTGCAGCACGTCGCCGCGCACGATGCGCACCGAACCCTGCAAACACAGTACAGCGCCCCACACCAGGTCGCCCGCCATCATGGCACGCGCCGCATTTTCTCCGCACGCCAGGGCTGCGGCCACCATCTCTTCCGGCAGCCGGCCGACTTCAACGGTCACCAGCCGGTCGCCCAGATCGGTGTCGTCCTTCAGTTCGCTAGCCGGCCTGCGCACGATGGCAGGATGGTCCGCATTCACTGCGTTCGCGATCATCGTGGCCGCCGCATCGGCGCCGGCCGCAGTCGCCGCCAGCACGGTCACGCTGTCGGCGATGCCGAGGCTGAAACTGCGCCCGCGCCAGCCGCTGGTCGCAATGCCGCGCACCGGCAGCGCCGCGCCAACTTCCAGATCGCCGTCGAGATCCACGTGCTCGCGCCGCTTGACCCGCGCCAGATCCGTGACGAGGCCGACCCGATAGCGCGTGCCCGCAGCCAGATGCAGCGCGATATCCCCGCCATTATTGATATGTGCGCGGACGATCCGCGTATCGGCGCGATAGCATTCGATCAGTTCGTCGGCCACGGCACCCGCCACCGCCGCCATCGGCGTGATGAATTTTGCGCGATGCGGCCACGTCGCGCCGACCATCCGGCCGGCCACCGCTCCGCTGACCGCCGTCGCGTCCTGCACCGGCAGGCGCAGCCACTTCAGTTCCGCGACGAGTTCGGAAAGCACCGTCTGAAACCGCAGCCAGGCGCGCTCGGTCGCATCCGCCACGGCAGCGGCATCGCCCTCAGCGCCGATCACCAGATCGATCGGCCCGTGCTGGAAGTGCCAGCGGCCGTCCGCGAAGCGCGCGCGCACGGCTCCGCCCGCCCGCCCCGGCGCCGCCGGGTTGCGAGTGACGAGTGATGAGTGATGGGTGATGGGTGATGAGTGAGGGCCGATGAGCGATGGTCGAAGGGCAAGACTCGTCGCCCCTTCCGCCTTCCCCATGCACTGTTGCTCATTGCTCATTGCGCATCACCCTTTGCCTGATCCCTGCACACCTTCGCTCGCCACTCGTCACTTGCCACTCGTCACTCGTCACTTGTCTTGCCCAACGGCCACGGATTCAACCCGTCCCACTGCACCATTCGCAGCCGCTCGTTCGCAATGACATCCTCGATACCGCGCACCCGGTCCATGTGGCCACCGAGCGCGTCGTAGTCCGTGAGCCGCATAGTGAACTCGATGGGCGCAACGATCGCCGGCGTCGGCACCGAACCGAAGGAATCGTCCGGCATGCGCAACACATCCACCATGATCGTAATGCCGCCGCCGGGCCAGACGTACGCCGGCGCGCCGCCGCAGGTCACGTTGACCAGCAGATCCCTAATCGAGCGTGTGAGCCGCACCGGATTCTCGGTCACCCCCGCGCGCAAGCTGCCGCCAGCGCCGGCCATGAACAGCACGGTCGCGAGTGCAGGCTCGCAGTTTTCGCCGATGCGTTCCACGCTCTTGCGCAGCGCCGGCGGCAGTTCCGCCGGCACCAGGCGCAGTTTTTCGTCGAGCACAAAGAAAGCGAAGTCCTCGCCGGTAGTGGAAACCATCAGCACCCGCTCTCCAGGCCGCGCCACCTTGGGATCGATTTCCGCAATGATCGACAGGGGATCGGTGATGTCGGTGCCGCCCCATCCGGTGCCGGGATTGGCGACCTGGAAATACCGCCCCGGCGTGGACTTGCGGCCGCGGATGCGGACCCCGGAAGGCGGCATGTCCAGGCAGCGGCCGGCCTGATGCTCGGTGAGCACGCCGGTGATGTGGTCATCCACCACCACCACTTCGTCGGCGTGACCGAACCACTGCTTGGCGAACATGCCGATGGTCGCCGAGCCGCACCCCACGCGCATGCGGCTCTCCTCGACGCCGTTCACCAGCGGCGCGCGCCCGGCCTGGACTACGAGTGTGGAGCCGCGCTCGATGGCGAGTTCCACCGGCTTCCGGTTGCCCAGGTCCATCATCATCTCGCAGGTGATGCGGCCCTCCTTCTTGCTGCCGCCGGTCAGGTGATGCACGCCTCCCAGCGAGAGCATCTGCGACCCGTACTCCGCCGTCGTCACATGCCCGACCGCCTCGCCGCGGCAGCGTACCGTTGCCCGCTCCGGGCCGAGCCAGCGATCGGTATCGATTTTCACC
>Ga0137437_1000255_pt1 | contig 15378 bp, 11 predicted proteins | sample EasRivERMGT138_2_FD_102332 | JGI IMG/M metagenome (GOLD analysis project Ga0137437, IMG submission 102332) | Soil microbial communities from meander-bound floodplain in the East River, Colorado, USA - East River MetaG ERMGT138_2 | ecosystem: Environmental > Terrestrial > Soil > Floodplain ...
AGCGGGCCTTGCCGAGCAGCGCCTCGCTCTCTGCCGGATCCTTCCATGCCGCGACCAGCGCGAGGACGAAGGCCATGTCCCGCCGCGGAAAGGCGGTCGCATCGAGCGGCGTTCGGGCATACGCGCCACCGGCATGATCGGCGAACATCGCGAACTGCGGCGGTGTGCCGCGGAAAGTCTCGAGGATGAGATCGATGTCGGCATCGGCAATGCGCGAAACGTAGCCGCTCTTCAGGTAGTACAAGTCGCCGCGCGGATAGAGCGCGTCGTCCTTCGATTGAATCTTGACGTAAGGCATCGGCCCGATCTCGTTCACGGCTGGCTTGCCGAATCCGCGCAAGGGCTTCAGCCATTCCTCTCCCTTGGCGTGATCGCCGGACCAGCACACCTCGATTCCGAAAAAGGCTTCCTGTCCCTCCCAGTGCAGGTCGAACATCAGGTTGGCGACGTCGGGCGCGCTTGCCGCGATGTCGCGGAAGTGGCGCATGGCGTCGCGCGCCTGGCTCATCGGCCAGGTGACATAGCCGCCGAGGATGATCGGATTCATCGGGTGCAAGCGGTACTCGATCGACGTGACGACGCCGAAATTACCGCCGCCACCGCGTAGTCCCCAGAAAAGATCCTTGTTCTCATCCTCGCTCGCGCGCAGGAGTTTGCCGTCGGCGGTCACGATGTCGAAGCTCGCGACGTTGTCGCAGGCGAGTCCGAAGCGGCGGCCGAGCCGGCCGAAACCGCCGCCGAGCGTGAGTCCCGCTGCGCCCGTGTCGGACACCGTCCCCGCGGTCGTGACGAGGCCAAGCGCCGTGCATTCATGGTCGAGCTCGCCCAGCAGCGATCCGGCTTCGAGGCGGGCTCGCTGCGTTTTCGCATCGACGCGCACGCCCTGCATCTGCTGCAGGTCGATTACGAGGCCGCTGTCGCAGCTGCATTTGCCCGAGAGGCTGTGCCCGCCCGAGCGAACCGCCGTCAGGATTCCGTGCGCCCGCGCGAAATCGACTGAGCGCCGGACATCCGACGCGCCTGTGCAGCACGCAATCAGCGCTGGATGCTTGTCGAAGACTCCATTCCAGATACGGCGCCGCCCGTCATAGCCCGCCGAATCCGGCAACAGCAGATCGCCGCGCAGGCCGGCGGCGAAGTCCTCGACGTCTGCTCCGCTGAGTTGAAAGTCCGTTCCGTCGAGCGACTTTGCGGGAACTACGCCGACGCTTTTGAGATTGGATGGCCAGGCCTGGAACGGCGAAGCGGCGGTGAGCGTTAGTCCGGCACCAATGAACTCTCGTCGCTTCATGGCGGCTACCCTCCGGGGCGCACTCTACTCTAATAGGCGCGGTTGGGCAGTTCCGCCGCGCCATTCTCGCGCATGAACACGGCCTCCTGCGCAATCACGCACCTTCGTCGTAGATCTTGTTGGACAGGAGCCAGCGGACTGAATCCGCGCGTGCCTGGTTGATAGGCTCGTCCGGCAGCGCGCCCAGCAGCGCGGCGTGCCGCGCCGCCAGCACGTCGCGAAATTCCGGGTGACTGAAGATGTACAGGTCGTTGTTGTTGATGCCGCGCAGCACGTAGCGCCCGGCGTCGACCGCATCCATGGCATTAAGCAGAAACTCGGGCGGCGGCGCGCCTTGCGGCGCGACCGACTTGTACCCGCTGTCCGCGAACTCGGCGGGCCGGCTGCGCTCGCCTTCGCCGATGTTCGATTTCACCGGGCCGGGGCAATACACCGATGCACCGATGGGGCGGCCGATCATGTCGGTGCGCAGCGCTTCTGTTAGTCCGACCACCGCGAACTTCGTCGTGGCGTACAGCCCGGCCGAGCCGAGCGCGGCGACGCCGCCGATCGAGGAGACGTTGACGATGTGACAGGGCTGGCCGAGCGCAATCATGCGCGGCAGGAAGGTCACCAGCGCATTCACGACGCCGCCGATGTTCACGCTCATGATCCAGTCCCAGTCGTCGTAAGTGGCGTGCTCCATCAGTCCAAGGATGCCGATCCCGGCATTGTTCACCAGCACTTGCACCGGACCGAATACGCGCTCGGCTTCGTCCGCGGCGGCGACGAGCCCCTTGCGGTCCGTGACATCGAGCTTGATGGCATGCACTTGCTGACCGGGTCGCGTGCGGAAGTACGCCAGCGTTTCCTCCAGATGATCCTGCCGGCGGTAGGTCACGACGACTTTCATGCCTTCATCGGCGAGCACCTTCGCGATGCCGAGACCGATGCCACTGCTGCCGCCGGTGATGAACGCGACTTTGCCCCGCAAGTCTTTCATGTGATTCCTTCCGCGGAGGGCAGGCGACGGCCGCGAATGGCGTCCGCTCCCTTCTCCGCAATCATGATCGCCGGCGCGTTCGTATTGCCGCACGGAATGTCAGGCATGACCGAAGCGTCGATGACGCGCAGCGCCTGCACACCGCGCACGCGCAATTCCGCATCGACCACGGCACCCGCGTCCCGCTCCGTGCCCATGCGGCACGTGCCGACCGGATGCTGCGTAATCGCGCCGACGCTGCGCACGAACTTCTCGAGGTCGGCGTCGGACTGCACCTGCTCTCCGGGCAGAGTCTCCTCGGCGTGGAATGTGTTCAACGGCGCGCGGTTGTAGATAGCACGTGTCGCGCGGATGCCGCGAATCAACCGCTCGACGTCGGACTGCTCCTTGAACAGGTTGAACGAAATGCGCGGCGGGTCCAGCGGGTTTGCCGAGCGCAATGTCATATGGCCACGGCTGTCCTGCCGGATCATCGACAACGCGCAGACCAGCGTGTGCGTCGGCTTGCTTATAAGCGGATACCAGACGTTGCCGGCGCTCATCTGCACAGCAGGGCAGATGAGCTGCATGTCGGGACGGTCGAGACCCGGCGCGGTGCGCAGAAAAATATTTCCCGCGGCACCGTTGGTGGCGAAGGGTCCGGTGCCTAACAACGCCCAGCGTAACGTCGAGACTGCCGCGCGATCCGCGCGCAACGCACACTCGAACGTCTCCGGCAGCGCGCGCCAGGTGACAGGCAAGAATGGATGCTCGATGAGATTCTGTCCCACGCCCGGCAGATCGACGAGCGGTGTGATCCCGTGCTTGGCGAGCTCATCGGCAGGCCCGATGCCCGACAGCATCAGCAGCTGCGGCGAGCCATAGGTGCCCCCGGAGAGAATGACTTCCTTGCGCGCGCGTGCGATGTGGACCTGGCCGTCTTTCAGGTACTCCACGCCAACGGCGCGCGTGCCTTCGAACACGACGCGCGTCGCTTGTGCTTGCGAGACCACGGAGAGATTGCTCCGATGCATCACGGGCCGGAGGAACGTGCGCGCGACGTTGCCACGTCGTCCGCGCGTCACGACCATTTCGTTACGCTGCAGGCCTTCGCTGTTCTCGCCATGGAAGTCGTCGGTCACCGGAAAGCCCGCGGCGAGAGTCGCGGTGCGCAGCTCCTCGTACATGAGCTGGTCTTCGGGCACTGTGACGTTAAGTGGCCCGCGCATGCCGTGATACTTGCCCTCACCAAGCCAGCTGCTCTCCGAAAGCCGGAAGTAGGGCAGCACGTCCGCATAGCTCCAGCCCGTGAGACCGGCGCGTGCCCAGTCGTCGTAGTCGCGGCGATGGCCGCGCGCATACACCATGCCGTAGATAGCCGTCGAGCCGCCGAGGGCCTTGCCGCGCGGCACGTCGATGACACGATTGTCGGCGTACGGCTCCGGCTCACTCTGGAAATTCCAGTTGATATCCCGTCGCAGCACGTAGCGCGGAAAGGCGATCGGCATGTCCTTGAGCACACCGGTGACGCGTCCGCCCGCCTCGAGAAGCAGCACCGAGGTTGTTTGCTCGGAGCTCAAGCGATGTGCGAGCACGCAGCCGGCGGAGCCGGCGCCGACGACTACGTAATCATGGATAGATGACTTCATCGATCTGCATCTGCGGCATGACCTTCGTGAACAGCGGCACCTCGGCGATGAGCTCGCTGGCGCGCGCCGCGATGGCTTTCTCGTACGCGGGCCAGTCGGCGATCCAGATACTGATGACGCAGGTGAACGTGGGCGGTCCGGCGCCATCCTGCGAGCTCGCGCCCTTGCGCACCTCGATGCGATGCAGGCTCTTGCCGAGAATGTCCTTGATCAGCGGCACGTGCTGCCGGAGGTAGAAGTCGAAGCCGAAGGCGTCGTTGTCCTTCGCGGGATAGAGCACGGTGATGCACTTCATGGGAGACCCCCGTTGGTGACCGTGGCATGTTAGCGCCGTCTTGGGCGGTCTCTATTTCCCTGGGCGCAGAGAAGTTGTTCGTTCGGGAGCCATACTCTCGCGCCATGAGGCTGCATCCGCACGAAGGTTTCGACAACGCTGCCGCAAGTTACCGCCACATCGAAGCGATTCCACTCGCCGCCGCAATGGGTGCGGAGATCCGCGGCGTCGATGTCGCCAATCTCAGTGACGGCGCGTTTGCCGAAGTCCAGCACGCGTTGTTCCGCCACAAGATGATCTTCTTCCGCGATCAGCGCATTGGCGACGCGGAGCACAGTGCATTCACCCGCCGCTTCGGCCCATTCGCGGATGACGCCTACACGTCAGGCGTGCCCGGGCATCCCGAGGTGCAGCCGGTGATCAAACATGCCGACGACCGCTCGGCCATGGTGTTCGGCTCGGGCTGGCACACGGACTCGCCATTCCTCGCCGAGCCGCCGGCGATCAGCACGTTGCGCGCGGTGAAAGTGCCGCCCTTCGGTGGCGACACGATTTGGGCGAACTCGGCACTGGCCTGGCGGATGCTGAGTCCAACCATGCAGGGGCTGCTCGGCGGATTACGCGTGCACTTTTCGATGCGCGACGTGCTCGCCTCGGCGCAAAGGCACGTGCAGCTCAGCGACACACCGATCGGAAAGCTGGCGGCGACCCGCGAGTTGGCCGAGCTTCCGGCGCACCTTGCGGAGAAAATCCGCGGCAGCATCCACCCGCTGTTGCGCACGCACCCGGTCACCGGCGAGAAATCGCTTTACGTCGATGGCAGCTACGCGATTGGGATCGAAGGCCTCAAGGAGGCGGAGGCCGCGACCCTGCTGCGCTTTCTGGTCGAACACATCACGCAACCCGCCTTCACCTGCCGGCTGCGCTGGGAGGCGGGCACGCTGACGCTGTGGGACAACCGGCTGTGCGTGCACCAGGCCTTCAACGACTACAGCGGACACGAGCGCGAGATGTATCGCACCACCATTGCGGGTGAAAGACCGCAGTAACTCGCTGCGCTGGACGGTCTTGCCAGTTCTCTCGAGGCGCGCAAAATATCTGCACCCAGTAGAGCTGCGCCTGGGGGCGGCTCGACTCGCGCGGGCGGCTGGGAGCGTAGAGGCGCCCCCGATCATCAAGGTACCGTTCCAGCCAGGCTTGAATAGCAGCTATCCACCGGCCGGATTACGTGTTTAGGGAGCGGGCATCCGGTTTTCAGCTCCGCGATATGACTCTCATGTCGAAGAGAAGTATCTTGGGCGCGCGCGGGGAGGCATGTCGCTGGTCACGCTAGCGCAGGACAGCGGCTTCTCGGGTGCACTCACGGACGGGGGGATGTTTGCAATTTCTCTCAAACAAGACAGGGGGCCGACATGACGATTCAGGTGCAACAAACCGGGAAGAGCAAGAGTACCTACTTGCTCGGGGGACTGGCGGTCCTGCTAGGGGGACTGAATATCGCGCATGGCGCCGAGCCTCCCGAGGCTGCCGAGGTCGATGAAATCATCGTAACGGCGCAGAAACGCGAGCAGTCACTGTCCGACGTCTCGCTGGCGGTGACGGCGATCGGCGCGAACGAGCTGGTCAACAGTCAGACCAACTCGCTTGAGTCGCTGCAATATCTCGTGCCCAGCATGAGCTTCGGGAACGACTTCAATTTCGCGAAACTGTTCATTCGTGGCATCGGGCTGAACAGTTCCTTTCCCGGCGCCGATCCATCGGTTGCACTCCATCTCGACGGCGCGGTCATCGCCCAAGCCGGCGCGCAAATGAGCTCCATGTTCGACCTCGAGCAAGTCGAGGTGCTGCGTGGGCCGCAGGGAACACTCTACGGTCGCAATGCCACAGGCGGCGTGATCAACCTGATTTCGGCAAAGCCGACCGAAACGGTGGAGGGCTATACACGGCTCACGGCGGGAGGCGATGACCTGCAGTTCCTGGGCGAGGCCGCTATCGGGGGGCCGTTAGGCGAAAAAGTGCGTGCACGCGTGGCGGTGCGCTATCTCAATCGCGAGGGTTATGCCGTCAATGAGCTGAGCGGCGAAGAGGTCGACGATTCCAAGCAATCATCCGCCCGCCTTACGTTGCAATTCTTGCCCAGCGACTCATTCGAGTTGATGCTGAGTGGCGAATTCCACAGCGAAGACGATGCCTCGAACGCATTGAAGTTCCGCGAGGCGGCCTTCCCGAACGCGACGGCGCCTGCGCCAGGGGCCGTTGATCTGCGTTCCCTCGCCACCCAGCCGGGGTTCTCGGTGGCATCCGACCCGCGCAACATCAGGGCTAACGTCGAGCCCATAAATGACCGCAAGACCTCTGCGGCCACCCTCACCGCGACGTGGCGACTCACGGATGTCATGTCGCTCAAGTCGATCACCAACCAGCGCGATTACGAAGCGGAGTTCTATCAGGACTTCGACGTGTCGGACTATCCGGGCTGCCGGCAGCCGTTGGTCGGGCCGACATCCACCTGCACGCTTGCCCCCGGCATCACGCGCACGGCCGGCAATCACTGGCAGCCGCTCTATCAACATCAGTTTTCCGAAGAACTGCAGTTCAACTTCGATACGGAGCGTCTGCACGGGCTGTTGGCCGGCTATTACCTGAAGGAATACATCCGGATCGAGAATCACCTGGGGTTCAATCCCAATCCGCATTTCAGCAGCAATCCGGCCGACGCCCGCGCGATCTTCGACGGAGCGATGAACGTCAAGACCTGGGCGGTGTTCGGCAACGCGAGCTACGACTTCACCGACAGGTTCTCGCTAAAGGGTGGTGCGCGCTACAGCTACGAGGAGCGCGACGTCACCAGTTACCAGGCCACGGCGATTCCGCCCGCGGCGGCGCCCGCACCGTCGGCGCTGGGTTACCCGTGGGTGCGCGCAGCGGACTGGAGCAATTTTTCGCCGCAACTCGGTGTCGAATTCCGTCCGCGGGAAGGGCTGATGACCTATCTGACCTTTGCCAAAGGGTTCAAGAGCGGTACATCGGTCATCGGCGAAGCCGGCAAGGAGTTCGTCGATCCGGAAAAAGTGGACAGCATCGAGGTGGGCTTGAAGTCGCGGCTGCTCGACAACCAGCTGCAGATCAATGTCGCCGCCTTCTATCACGAGGTGGAAGATGCGCAGTTTCAGTTCACCTTCCCGCAGGCCGCGCCACCGAACTTCACCACCGAGATGCGCAATGCGGCGCAGATCGAGGGGAAGGGCGTCGAGTTCGAAGCTTCGTGGCGCCCCACGCAGGGCTTCTCTCTCGATGCATCGTTCGCCTGGCTCGATTCGAAGTTTACGGAGTTCTTCGCGCCGAATCCTCTCGATGCGGCCAGCTACAGCGCCGCTCCCGGACAGGCGCCGCTCCAGGATCTCAGCGGCAATACCACCCGCATGTCGCCGGAATGGAGCGTCTCCGTGAACCCGACATACGAGTTCGCACTCGGAAATGGCACGTTGGCGTTGACAGCCAACGTGAACTACAGGGGCGAGCAGTTCCACACGGAGTTCAACGACGAGCGCCTGGCCTCCGAGGCGTACACGCTCGTTGATGCGAACATCCTGTTCACTTCGGCGGACGAGCGTTACACGTTCAATCTGTGGGGCAAGAACCTCACCGACGAATTCGTCTGGGCGGGAAGTTATGCCGTGGCGAGCACGCGAACCATCGGCGGCACCCTGCTGCCGCCGCGTACTTACGGTGTGACGATGGCCGTGAATTTCTGATTCTCGATCGTGTCCGAGCCCGGTGCGCGCCGCGTTGCCCCTGGACGCGGCGCGCCTGATCGGTGTATTCCATCGATCCGGCGGGAAACGCGCTAAGCCTTGCTCTGCGGCCGGATATTCGCGTTCAGGCGGAACAGGTTGTCCGGGTCGTATTTCTTCTTGAGCTGGGCCAGCCGCGCATAGTTGTCGCCGTAGGTGCCACGTAATCGCTGCTCGCTTTCCGAGGGCTCGGTGTTCACGTAGTAGCCCTTGGTGAACGGATCGATCCCCTTCCATAGACCGCGCAGCGTCTGCGCGTTGTGTTCGTCCTGCGTGTGGTCGGACCAGACGCCGAACAACAGCACATCCCACTGCGACATGCGATTCCAGTATGCCGTGGCTTCCGGCTTGACCCGCGAAATCGCGCCGCCTAACAAGCCCATGCCGATCCCCGCAAACCACGCGGGCGCGTTGTCGGAGACATGCATGATCTCGTTCACCAGCGCATCCGGAGCCGTGTTGAAGAAGCCTGACTTCACGTAAAAACCCAAGCCCGCCGGCAGTGCCGGTGGCGCCGCCCCGGTGGCGCCGAGCTGTGCCAGCACGTATGGCTTCGCAGTTACGCCGTCGAGAATCGGCTTGCCGAGTTTCGCCAGCGGCGCGATCGCCTTCTCGCCATCGGCTGGATTGCCGCTGTAGATCACTTCGATCGCGGCGTACTTGCCCGGCGGCACCGGCGAGCCTGGGGTCATCACCGTGATGCCGGCGCTCATGGACAGTTCATTGGGTGCCTTCAGGCTGAGATCGAAATAGGCATTGAGCAGGCTGCGCGCCTGGTCGTACGGATACAGCCGGGTTCCCGCCAGCACCGGATGATCCAGCGGATGCAGCTGATACTCGAAGTTCGTCACCACTCCGAAATTGCCGCCGCCGACGCGCAGCGCCCAGAAGAGCTCCGGATTCTGCTTGGCGGTGACGTGGCGCACCTTGCCGTCCGGCGTCACGATCTCGTACGCACGCACGTTGTCGCATGACAGGCCAAATGTGCGCTGCAGCCGCCCCTGGCCGCCGCCCAGCGTGAGGCCCGCGATGCCGGTATCCGCCGCCGTACCGAGTGGCGTCACCAGACCCACCTCCTGTGTCTTCGAATCGATCTCGGCGAGCAATACGCCGCCCTGTGCTTTGGCGGTGCGCGCCGCCTTGTCGATTTGCACGTCCTTCATTTGACCGAGGTCGATCATCATCCCGCCATCGCAGGTGGACTGCCCCGAGATACTGTGGCCGCCGCCTTTCACCGCCGTCAGCAAGCCGTGCGCGCGAGCGAAGCTCACCGCCCTCGCGACCTCCGCGGTGTTGGCAGGACGCGCGATCAGCGCAGGATGCCGGTCGAACGCGCCGTTCCAGACGCGCCGTGCCTGGTCGTATCCACCGTCCTGCGCGAGCAGCAGCTGACCACTGATGGCGGCGCGAAGATCCTTGATGTCGGCCGCAGTGAGCGTGACCTGCTTGCCGGAGAGACCGATTGCGACAACGTCGCCAGTGCCACTCGATGCTTGTGCCCAGAGTGGTGCAGCCGGGATCGCGGCGGCCACCGCGGCCGCGCCGCCGATGAAGCCACGACGACTTACTCGAAATTGCGAGCCCGAGAATGCGTACGGCGGAAACGCGCTCATAAGTTCTACTCCGGATGCTTCATCAGGTTGTTATAGGCAGCTTCGACGTTATACGCGCGCAGCCGCTCGTAGTTCGCCCAGTTCTTGTATCGCTCGAGCTTCACGCTGCTCTTGAGCTCCTCGAGAGTTTGGCCGGCGGCCATGCCGGCCGCAACTGCCTGGCGCAAATCTTCGAAGTACTCGCGCGTCTCGCGCACCAGCGTCTTGTCGAGGAGCTCTTTGCCGTGGCCCGGAACCAGCACGTCGAAGTCGAGGGCCTCGACCGCGCGATATGACTTGATCCACTCGGCAAGCGGGCTGCCGTCGAACGGCCCGCAGGCGCTCGGCAACGAGCGGGGATTGCCGGCGACCAGCGCGTCCGCGATGAATTCCGTTGCGAACGCCGCGCGCTCCGCGGGAAACACCATCACGGTGGCGTCGTCGGAATGGTTGAGGCCGGGATGCACCAGCTCGACGACCTTGCCGCCGAGCTCGATGCGCATACGATCGTTGTAGACGATTGTCGGCCGAACGATGTGCTGCTGCAGTTCACGCGGAGTTATCTTGCCGTCCCGATTGCTGTCGGCGATATCGAACCAGCCGGGAAACATGCCGCAGACGCCGGGGCGCGTGTTGGTGGGTATGTCGATCTCGTCGCGGTCGATGACGCCGTTGTTATTGCGATCGACCATGTCGCCCGGCATCTGCGGGTAGCGACCGTCCATGTTTCGCAGCATGTTGACGTGGCCGACGAACGTCGCGGTCGCGGCGAACACAGATCCGCCCGAGGCATGGTCGAAATGGCTGTGGCTGTAGATGACGTAGCGCACCGGGCGGTCGGGAAACCGCCGTTCGAGTTCGCTCTTGAGCCAGGGTGCGAAGTTTTCGTTGATGGGGTCGCCGAGGATGATGCCGGCCGGGGTCACCAGGAACACGGTGTACCAATTGCCTTCGCTCGCGCGATAGAGATCGCCCTTGACCTGGACGATCTCGCGCTTCGGCGTGTACGGCTCCGCGAAAGCGTGTGTGGCCGTCATCAACGCTATGAAGACGAAAACAGGAAACTTCATGCAACGGCCTGGATTCGAACCGGTAACGCTGCGGGGCCATGACCGATGGTCGTCATCCACGGCTCAGGCTCGCCGGCGGGTTCGAAGCGTTCGATGTGCTTGATGAGCGCGCCGAGCAACGCATCGGCTTCGAGCAGCGCGAGCGTGCGGCCGACGCAGGCGTGAACGCCGTAGCCCCAGCCCAAGTTGCCACGCAAATCGCGGCGAATGTCGAACCGGTCCGGCTCCGCCCACTTGCGCGGATCGCGGTTCGCTGCGGCGAACATGAGACCGCAGCGCTCTCCCTTCGGAATTACGTAGCCGTCAATCTCGACGTCGCGCATCGCGATGCGCCCCGCCATGCGTGAAGGGGAGTCCCAGCGCAGGCTCTCCTCGAACGCGCTGCGTGCGAGCGACGGATCATTACGCAATTGGCGGTACTGATCGGGAAACAGGCTGAAGGCGCGCATCGCGGTGGAAACGGTCATCACGGTCGTGTCCGCCGCCGCCGAGAGGAGAATGCCCACTAACAACTTGGCTTCGTCCTGCGTGATCGCGCCACGATCTGCCGCGAGGAACATCTGCATGCCGAGTCCCTCGGGGTCGAGATTCTCCCGATTGCAGCACTTGTCCACCCACTCGATGACCGGGCCGACATTCTCCATCGCTTCGTGGAACAGCTCGTTCTGCGGTCCGAGGGTTGCCCACACCATGTGACCGAACGCCGTCATGTTGTCGCGGCCCGCCTTCGGAATTCCAAGCAGATCCGGCAGCACCTTGTATACGAACGGCCGTGCGATGGCGGTAACCGCATCGATCGTTTCGGCGCTGTGTTTCTTTACTTCCTGCAGCAGCGCATCGGCATCCGCACTGAAGGCCGTCGCCATCTTCGCCAATGCCTTCGGCGAGAGCGCGCTGGCGATCACCGGGCGCACCGCGGTGTGACGCGGCGGATCGTCAACGAGCAGGATTTCCGGGCGCACCGAGTTGGGGTCGTGCCAGGGGCGCGACGTCGAGGAAAACGTTTGCCAGTCTTTGAGTCCCTCGGAGACATCCGCGTGGCGGGCGACCATGGTGATGTTTTCGCGCGCGAGCTTCACGACCGGACCCATTTCGCGTAAGGCATCGTCTACGGCACGCGCGTTGCGCACCGCTGCGCGGCTGAAAATGTCGTCGTGACAGACAGGAGTAGATAGCGTCATGGTCAGTGGGCCGCGGCAATGCCGCCATCGACATGAAAGATCTCGCCATTGATAAACGAGGCCTCGGGGCTCAGCAAAAATGCCACGGCTTCGGCGTTGTCTTCTTCGCGTCCGAGCCGGCGCAGCGGGATGGTGCGTGCGCGCCGCTCGTATTCGGCTTTGTCATTCAGCCCCATCGCTCCCGGCGTTGGCACCGAACCGGGGGCAACGGCGTTCACGCGCACCTTGCGCGGACCCAGCTCCGCGGCAAGTGTCTTGGTGAGCGTAACCACCGCGCCCTTCACGAGGCTGTACACCGCGGTGTTCGGAAAGCCGCGCTCGGCGACAGGGGAGGCCATATTGATGATCGACCCGCCGCGCTCGGCGTCCATGTGGGCTAACAACATCTGCGCGCCCCAGACCGAACCCTTGATACCGATTCCGAGCATCTGGTCGAGTACTTCGTTAGTGACCTTATCGATCGGCTCGTAGCGCAACAGCATGGCGTTGTTGACCACGGCATCGATTCGACCCCGCTCCCGCGCGAACCTGGCCGCAGCATCTGCAAACGCGGCGCGATCCGAAACGTCCGCGACGTAGGAGAAGGCGCTGCCGCCCGCGGCGCGAATACCCGCCATGACGGCGCCGCAATTGTCGGCGTCGACATCGATGAGTCCCACCGTCGCGCCGCAGCTGGCGAGCTTCTCGGCCACCGAGCGTCCGAGACCGCGGCCCGCTCCCGTCACGAGAACTGCCAGCTCACTGAAATCGTGTTGAATGGCCATAGAGTTATTTCAACGCCAGTTTCCACGCGGCGCCATCGCGCACGATCCAACCCGAGGTTGGATCGCAGAAGTGGGTGCCGATGATCATCACCTTCTTGTCGGCATAACGCTCGACGAAGGCGCGGCGGGTCCGGGCTCCCTGTTCCTTGTCCATGTCGAAGTTGCCATGCATGTCGGGGTCGGCGAGCTGGATCGGGTGATGCATCATGTCGCAGGTGATGACCGCCTCTTCGCCTTTGGAGCGAATGTGGACGCTCACGTGTCCGGGCGTGTGCCCCGGCGTCGGCTCGAGCCACACTTCATCCGTGATGCGATGGTCGGTCCCGATGAATTCGTGCAGTTTCGCTTCGATGATTGGGTCGATCGAATCTGCGAAGTGAGCGAGGTCGTGGTAGCCGCCCGTGTCACGCAGGCGCTGCCAGTGTTCGTACTCCTGTTTGCCAAAGAGATAACGCGCCTGCGGGAAGGTCGGCACCCACTTGTCGTTCACCTTGCGCGTGTTCCAGCCGACGTGATCGAAGTGCAGATGTGAGCACATCACCGTGTTGACGGTGTCGGGCGGGAAACCGGCGACCGCGAGATCCTCGAGAAAGGTCGTCTGCATATTGCAGAACACCGGGAATTCGCGTTGCCGGTCGTTGCCGATGCAGGTGTCGATCATCACAACCTTGTCGCGCGATCTGAGTACGAAACACTGAAAGGAGATGAGCATCTTGCCGGCGGGCGTCGCGAAGTGCGGCACCAGCCATGGAAACTTCTGCACGTACTCGGCCTTGCCGTCCGGCAACAGCATCGCGATGTCGTCTTCCCAGTTGTTCACTTCGACGATGCGGGCCACCTCGACGTCGCCGATCTTCCAGTGCCTGATGTTCTCGCTTGCCATGCACCTCTCCTGCGCAAACTAGTGAGGCAGTTCCGATGGCGGCGGTGCCGGGATACCCTGCATCATGTCCGCCGCTTTCTCGGCCACCATCACCACCGCGGCGTTGGTGTTGCCGCCGACGACGCGCGGAATAACCGACGCATCCGCCACGCGCAATCCCGCGATGCCGTGCACACGCAGCTGCGCATCGACGACGGCGTTCGGGTCCGTCCCCATGCGGCAGCTACCGACCGGGTGGTGAACGGTGTAGGCCGAGCGGCGGACGTACTCGCTGAGCGCCTCCGCGCCTTGCGCCTCCGGTCCCGGCTGAACCTCGATCGCCTGATAGCGCGAGAAACTCGGCGCCGCAATGATCCGACGCGACAATGCAAGGCCGCGCAGCGTTGGCTCCAGGTCCGCGGGATCGCCGAGCAGATTCGGGTCGACCACTGGCGGAGCGCGCGGATCAGGACTCGCGAGCGTTACGCGTCCACGGCTTTTCGGATACAGATGCACGACGCTCAATGCGAAGCCGTGCCCGAGCGGAAACGGAAACGTGCCGGGATTGCGCCGCGCCGGCTGGAAAACGATCTGCAGATCGGGCCGATCGAGATCCGGCCTCGAGCGAACAAAGGCGTTGGCTTCGAAGACGTTGCTCGCCAATGGCCCGCTTTGAAACAGCGCGTATTGAATGAGGGCCCACGCCCCGCGCGGCGCGGCCTTCAGCGAGATTCCGTACGACTCGCTGTTGCTCATCTCCATGAGAATGCCGGCGGCCAGGTGATCGTGATAGTTGGCGCCCACGCCCGGCAAGGCGTGCTTGACCTCGATGCCGAGAGCGCGCAGCGCTGCTTTGTCACCGATACCGGACAGCATCAGGACCTGTGGCGACTGAACGGCCCCGGCGCAAACAACTACTTCGCGACGGGCGTGCAGCCGTTGTGTGGCGCCATCGCGCTGCAACTCGACACCGATCGCGCGCCCGTTCTCGATGACGATGCGCGTCACCAGCGAGTCGGTGAGCACCTTGAGATTGCCGCGCGAGCGCGCCGGGCGTAGATAGGCAACCGCCGTTGAATCGCGCCGCCCGTCGCGGATGGTCCCTTGCCGCGGACCGTAGCCTTCCGGATGCGGTCCATTGAAGTCGTCGCAGGCTTTGAAGCCGAGCGAGCGCATCGCTTCCAGGAACGCCGGAATCATCGGATTCCGCTTTGCGATGTTGCTCACCCGAATCGGGCCGTCTTTGCCGTGATAGGGCGAGTCATAGTCAACGTTGCTTTCGGAGCGGATGAAGTACGGCAACACCTCGCTATAGCTCCAGCCGGGATTGCCCATCGCCGCCCAGTCGTCGAAGTCGCGCGGCTGACCACGGAAATAAACCATGCCGTTGATCGAACCCGATCCGCCGATCACGTGTCCGCGTGGCAGCGGTATGCGCCGATCGTTGAGCTTGGGCTGCGGCGCGGTCATGAATCGCCAGTTCAGGTGCGGTCGCCCGATGGCCGCGCCGACGGCGGCGGGAATCTGAATGAACACGTGGCGATCCTCGCCACCGGCCTCGAGCACACACACTGAATTGTTAGGATCTTCCGACAAGCGCGCGGCCAGGACACATCCCGCGGTGCCTGCGCCAACGACGACATAGTCGAATGTATTGTCCATTACGTCGCCGCTGAAACCGCGATGTCGCACAGGCGCTGCCAGCGCTCGATGTTCACGTCGGCGTTCATCACGCCGGTGGTTAGGCCGACGAATGACATGTCGAGCTCCGGATCGACCCAGAAAAGCGTTGTGCCTGCGCCGTGGTTGCCGAAAGTCTCAGGCGACGTGAGCGTGCCGAAGAGCGCATGACCCATGCGTGAACCGCGCAAGGTAAATCCGAGACCAATGTAGGCGGGCAACACTTCCCACCCGCGCCCCTCGAAGATCTTGCGGTAGAG
>Ga0137437_1000258_pt1 | contig 15304 bp, 14 predicted proteins | sample EasRivERMGT138_2_FD_102332 | JGI IMG/M metagenome (GOLD analysis project Ga0137437, IMG submission 102332) | Soil microbial communities from meander-bound floodplain in the East River, Colorado, USA - East River MetaG ERMGT138_2 | ecosystem: Environmental > Terrestrial > Soil > Floodplain ...
GCACCTGATCATCCAGCACTCCCGCTAACGCCTTCCCCCGCCGCTCAGCCTCGGCCTTGCGGTCGCCCGCGAAGTACTGCGCGCGCCAGTCGCCCGGCGGAAATACCGTGTCGGCCTTGATCTGGCCGGTGAGCGCACCTTCATCGAACGGCACGCGCCCGATGATGCCGAGCGGCTTCGTCTTGGCGAGCTGGAACAGCGCCTTCTCGGGCGAGCGATCGTAGATGTTGTAGATCACCTGTGCGGTCTCGAAGATCGGATCGGTGAGGATGCGCAGCGCCGTCTCGGGCGCGTGATCGTTGATCGAGATCCCCCAGTGCAGGACCTTCCCTTCCTCTTTAAGACGCTTGATCTGCTCGAACGACGCCGGCCAATCGGGATCCTCGAGCCAGACGTCGTTCCAGACGTGCAGCTGCAGCACGGGCAGCGCCTCGACGCGCAGGTTCTTGAGCGAGTTCTCGGTGCTGGCCCGGATGTATTGGGCTGGAAAGACGTCGCCGAGCCTGTAGTCGGCGCGCCCGGGCCACTGGCGATTCATGGGCGGGACCTTCGTCGCCACGATGACGCGCTCGGCACGAATATCGTCCCTGAGCGTCTCACCGATGACGCGCTCGCTGTGCCCGTTGCCGTACGCGAGCGCGGTGTCGAAGAACGTGATCCCCTGGTCGACGGCTTCGCGCAGCGCTTTGCGGCCTTCGGAGTCGTCCACGCCGCGCCACATCTCGCCGCCGATGCCCCAGCCGCCGAAGCCGATCTCCGAGACCTTGTATCCGGTCGCTCCCAGCATCCGTTGTTTCATGACGGCCCTCTCACTTGGCGACGGTAAACTCGTAGCTGCCGGATCCCACGGTGACGATCACGTCCTCACCAGCCTGCCGTGCGTCGCGCATCCCGGCAGTCGTCCGCACATGGTCGACGGTCGTGTCCCACAGCTGCACCTCGGCGGCGGTGTTGGGCGGCACGGTGACATTCAGCACGAACCGCTGGCCATCGAGCCGCCACGACGACATCACGGTCCCATAGGATGTCTCGAGCGTCACTCGAGCATGCGTGAGGCCGGCACCCGGCCGCGGCGCGATCCGGACTCGCTTCCCGCCGGGTGAGCCCGGATCGAGGTTGATCCCGCCGATCGTGCGGTACATCCAGTCGCCGACCGCGCCGAACGCGTAATGATTGAAGGAATTCATCCCGACATCCTGGAACGAGCTGTCGGGGCGAATGCCATCCCACCGCTCCCACATCGTGGTGGCGCCGCGCGTTATTGGATAGAGCCACGACGGGTACGTCCGCTGCATCAACAGTCCATAGGCCACATCGAGGTGGCCGGTCGCGCTCAGGACCGGCAGCAGCTGCGGCGTGCCGAGGAAGCCCGTGGTAAGATGCATGCCTCGAGCGCGAACCCCGGCGGCCAGGCGTGCCGCGGCCGCCGGCACGAGACTATCGGGCAAGAGGTCGAACGCGAGCGCTAACGCATACGCCGTCTGCGTATTCTCCCCCACTCGGCCGGCGGCGGAGACGAATTCCCGATTGAACGCCGTGCGGACGTCGCGAAACAGGCTGTCATACCGCGCGGCATCGCCGGCTTTCCCCAACGCCCGGGCCGCGCGCGCGACCAGATTGGCCGAGTGGGCGAGATAGGCGGTCGCGATGTAGTCGGTGTTGGTGGTCGCGCCGGGATACGAGGGGTCGTCGCTGTGCAGCGCGAGCCAGTCACCGAACTGCCACCCCGGCTGCCAAATCAGATCGGAGCCGGCGCGGCGCCGTTCGAACTCGACCCAGGCGCGCATGCTCGGATACTGCCGCTCGAGCAGACCGCGGTCGCCGTACGCGACGTACATCGTCCACGGCACGATCACCGCCGCGTCACTCCAGCCGGCGGTCCCCGCCGCTTCGACCGAATCGCCGCCGAGGACGTTCGGAATCACCCACGGCACGCTCCCGCTCGCGTGCTGATCGGCGGCGACATCCCCAAGCCACTTCGCGAAGAAGCCGGCCACGTCCATGTTGAAGGCCGCGGTACTCGCGAACACCTGCGCGTCCCCCGTCCAGCCGAGGCGCTCGTCGCGTTGTGGGCAGTCGGTTGGAACGTCGAGGAAGTTGCTGCGCTGACCCCACACGATGTTCTGTTGCAGCCGGTTGAGCAGCGAATCCGACGACTCGAATGAGCCGGTTTGCGCGAGGTCGGACGACACGGCGATCCCGGTGATCGTTGCCGTATCGGCGGCGGCGGGCAGTCCCGTCACCCCGACGTAGCGGAAACCATGGAAGGTGAAATGCGGCTCGTAGATCTCCTCGCCGCCGCCTTTCAGCGTGTAGCGATCGGTCTGATTCGCGCGGCGCAGGTTGGCGGTGTAGAGAGTGCCGTCGCGATCCAGCACTTCGGCGAATCGCAGCGTGACGACCGAGCCCGCGGCCCCCCGGACCCTGAGCCGTGCCCATCCCGTGAAGTTCTGGCCGAGGTCGAAGATGGTCTCGCCGGAGGAGCTGCGGCGCATACTGATGGGCTTGAGCTCCCGCACGCGCCGTACCGGCGGGGATTCAGGAGCTTGGAGTCGGGAGCTGGGGGGGTCGACGAGTGCGACGGGCGCCCAGTCATGATCATCGTAACCGGCGCTGATCCAGCCCGACCGCTCACGGCGCGCGTCGTACGTTTCGCCGCCGTAGATGTCGGACGACTGGATCGGACCCCCCCCGGTGCTGGTTCGCCAGCTCGAGTCCGACACGATCCGCTCGGTGCGACCGTCGCGATAGCGAACCTCGAGCTGGACGAGCACGCCCAGCCGTTTGCCGTACAGATTGCGCTGGCCGGAGAAGCCGAGCTGGCCGCGGTACCATCCGTCGCCGAGTACGGCGCCGAGCGCATTGTCTCCCGAGCGCAGCAGCGCCGTCACATCATAGGTCTGGTACTGCAGCCGGCGGTGGTAGGACGTCCATCCGGGGGTGAACAACTGGTCACCGACGCGTTGTCCGTTGAGATAGAGCTCGTAGAGACCGAGACTCGTGGCGTACACGCGCGCGCTGGCGACCGGGCCGCTGAGACGGAACGCGCGCCGCAAGAGCGGCGATGGCAGCGCCACGCTGTCATTCGACGCCGGCGCGGTCCCGATCCACGACGCCGTCCAGTCAGCCGGCTGAAGGAGTCCGGTTTCCCAGGATGCCGGCGCGCTCCAGGCCGATGCGCGCCCCGTGCCGTCCCAAACCCGCACGCGCCAGACGTAGCGTGTCCGCGACTCGAGAGACGGACCGGCGTACGATACGAACACGGAGGAATCGGCCGAGATGCGGCCGGAGTCCCAAATGAGTAGGGGCGCAGCATGCTGCGCCCCTACTTCGACGGCGCTTTGTGTGACCTGCACCTGGTAGCCGCCCTGTACGGTGTTGCGCTCGGCACTCGTCAGGCGCCAGCTCAGGCGGGGGTGCGGCGCGTCGATGCCCAGCGGGTTGGGGAGGTACTCCACGCGCAGCCCAGTCACACCGAGCGACGGCTGTTGGATGGCGATGAACGCCACGAGCTGCAGGGTTCCGATCATTGGCCGCCGCTTCCAAACTGGCGCGAGTACTTCACAATAAACGAGCGAGCGTAGGGCTCGTTCAAGCTAAAAAAGCTGTCTGCGGAGCGTCCCTCGTTGAACACGACGAACAGTCCGTTGCCAGCGGTACTGAGCCAACTGAAGCGCGCGTTTGCGGACCACGCCTGCACCTGATTGCTGTACTGCACGAGAGTCTGGAACATGATGCGCGGCGTGAAGAAGAACGCGACCCGGGCATTGATCAGCTTGCGGATGAAGTCTCCCTCGACTAGGCGCACATCGTTGTACTCCGTGGTGAGGGATGTGTTGAAGAAGCTGCCGCTGCGCGCGCCCACGGAGACGACGCCACCGGCCCGAGTCCCATCGTAAAATCCGCCGATGTCCGCGCGCAATGTCAGCCAGAACGGCGCGCTCGGGTTGGTGGCGAGATCAAAGCCGAGTGACGTGAAGTCATACGAGCCGACGGGGAGCGTCACCCCCGGCGAGATCTCGAACGGCTGCTCCAGGCCTTGATGCTCGACGTTCACCTCGGGGCCGAACCGGCCGCCGTTGGCGAGATCGAACTCCGTCAGATCGAGATGGAGCCGTCCCTCCTGCCAGAAACCGTTGAGCCGGTAGTAGCCGCGATAGCTGGCGTGCGGGAGCCACTCCTTGAGCCACGGGATGCCCGGGAACCGCTGCTTCCACATCAGGCCGGCCTCGTAGTAGCGATAGCCGCCGGTCCGATTGAGGAATCCCACCTGCGGATCGAACTCGGTTCCGACCTGGATGTAACGCGCGACGTTGCTCCAGCGCTGCGTTTCATAGCCGAGCCGCGCGCTGTACGCGATGTCGTCCTCGGGACCGGGTTTCGCAGATCCGGCGCCCCACCAGTCCACGGTCCACGCGTCGCCCATGCCGATGCGGCCATCCACGCCGAAGACACGATTCCAGTCCTCGGCGACATTCATCGCCATGCGCTGCACGCCGATGACGCCGATGCGCGACCGGGTCGCGAGCTCGCGCCCCACGCGGAATACCGAATAGCTCTGATCCTCGGTGAAGATCTGCAGGCCACCCACGGTCAGACTGCTCAGGCGGCCCGTCACGCGGCCGCCGCCCACGATGGGCACCGGCTGGCCGAACGAGTCGATGCCGATGCGGCGGGTAAAGAACAGATCGACGGCTTGCGGCGTACCCGCGGAGAAGATCCCGGCATTCTCGAGAAAGAACGGCCGCTTCTCTGGAAAGAACAGCGGGAAGCGCGTGAGGTTGGTGCGCTGCTCGTCGACCTCCACCTGCGCGAAGTCGGTATTGTAGGTGAGGTCGAGCGTGAGACTTTGTGTCAGCCCGACTTTCAGATCGCCGCCCACCTCGCTGCGACTGTGTGCCTCGGGCTCGACCAGGTAGTTGCGCTCTCTCCCCGCGAGTGCGTACGGCGTGACATACCAGACGCGACGCGACGGCACCTGCACACCTTCGAGCGTTCCCGCATGCGAGATCTTCATGAGACTGAACTGGCGCGGGATGAAAGACCAGAACGCCTCTTCGCTCTTGCGCCGGATGCTGCGCACGAGATTGAGTCCCCACGTCTGCGTCTCGCCCGCGCCAAAGCGCAGCGTGGTAAAGGGGATCCGGAACTCAGCGTACCACCCGGCGGAGTCGACCGAGGTCGCGACGGTCCAGGTGCCGTCCCAGTTCACATTGAAGCCGCCCATCGCACCGGCCATCGCCGACGTCTGGCCGGGAAGCTGGACTCCACCACCTTCGCCCTCGTTTACGACCTGCGCGTCGTACTCGATTGCGGCCGGTGTGGTCGTGAACACGAACCCGTTCTGCCGGTCGTGATAGGTATCCAAGAGGATGCCGAAGTAATCGCTCTTGGAGATGTCGCCATCGCGCACCTGAGCGCCGGGGACGATCGCGGCGGGGTCAGTGTCGTAAAGCCAGGCTCCTACGTACAACGCCTCGCCGTCGGTGATGATGCGGACTTCGGTCCGCTCGGTGACCGGCTGCCCTTCGTGCAGCTCGCGTTGGATGAAGCCGCTCATCGGAACGGCATCGCGCCAGGCCGCGTCGATCAGGCGACCATCGATGACGGGTGGTGTAGAGACGGCGCGCGACGTGGCCGTTGGGCCCTGCACGGCAGAGACCAAGAGGATGACGGCGAGCATGAACCTCGAAGATAACTCTGACTGTTACCGAGGCGTTACGGACGCCTCCGTCCGACAATTGCGCGATACACGAGGAGCAGCAGCACGGCGCCAATAATCGAAGCGATCCAGCCGGCGGCCTCGCCGGCCGAGTAGATACCCAGCGCCCGCCCCAGCCATGTTCCCACCACGGCTCCCGCGATACCCAGCACGATCGTCACGATCCACCCGCCGGGATCGCGCCCCGGCACCAACAGCTTGGCGATGGCGCCGATGATCAGTCCGATCACCAGAGTAGCTATCAGACCCATAAACACCTCCACCTCGGCAAGAGAATGGAGCACTCTACTTCACTTTCGCTGGTCTAGCCAGAGAACGCGAAGCCCGGCACGACCTGAGTCCGTGCCGGGCTTCATTGCCCCTCCTGGGATCGACGCCGAAGCGCCAGCGAGGCGCGAGCCCAAGGGGCAATCAAAGAGGGGCCGCCGGCATTGCCGAGCGGCCCCTCGAAGATTGCCCCTCCTGGGATCGAACCAGGACTCTCCTGATCCAGAGTCAGGCGTGTTGCCAGTTACACCAAGGGGCATCACAGACGCCAAGTTGCAAGGCGCCAAGTTGCAAAGAGTGGAGCTGAGGGGGCTCGAACCCCTGACCTCCTGGGTGCGATCCAGGCGCTCTCCCAGCTGAGCTACAGCCCCGCGAGGGCGTTCAAACTAAACCCGCGGGGGGGTCGGATTCAAGGACAACATCCGGCGCGCCCTAGCGCCCGAGCGCCTTCCGCAGATTGTTGACGAGCCCGTCGAACATCCGGCGTGAGTTGCGGCGGCGGTAGAACTGCCCGTTGAGCCACGAGCGGAATCCCGTCGGCACCCACACGTGCTTGAGCGTGACCTTGGTCGACCCGCCCGCAAAGCTCAGGCCGAAAAACGTCTTCGATCCCGCGCGATGGTAGATCTCGACCCAGCCGAACGTATGGGGCGCCTGGAAATCGATGATCTCGATGACCGACTCGTGCTGGTTGGCATCGCGCTGGAACGTGAGCTTGTAGCGCGCCCCTTTACCGGCGCGTGCGCTGGTCGTGGCCTTGACCGCGATGCAGCGCGGCAGCCACTCCGGCATCCGATTCGGATCGGAGATGAGGGCGAAGACTTTGTCGATTGGCGAGGGCACGCTGGCGGAGTACGTGAACGAAACCGGTCCCATGGGGCGGGGAATATAACTCACTCAGCGAACGGTACGTCCACCTCCAGTCCGTCCTTCGCGACACTCACGTTTGGAAACACCTCGCGCGCTTCGCGCACCAGCTCATCGGCGCTCATCGAGTACCGGGCCGAAACGTGCGACAACACGAGCCGCTTGGCCTTGGCCGCGAGGGCCACCTGTGCGGCTTCCTTTGCGGTGGCGTGACCCGTGTCGCGCGCGCGGTCGCGCTCTTCCTCGCCAAACGTCGCTTCGTGAATCAGGAGATCGGCCCCCTGTGCCGCATCCACGGTCGCCGCGCAGGGCCGCGTGTCGCCGGTGAATGCAACCAATCGACCGGGTCTCGTGGCTCCCACGAAGCCATCTGCCGTCAGCTGTCTGCCGTCAGCCAGCTCGATCCGCTCGCCCTTCGCGAGTTTTCCCCACAGCGGCCCCTCAGGGATTCCCGCGGCCTTCGCTTTCTCGACGTCAAACCGCCCGCGGCGCACATGCTCTTTCAGCACGTATCCAATGGAGGGCCCACCACCGTGCTCCGTTGGAAAGGCAAGAATGTCGTACCCGTCCCTCGTCCCCCCTCCCCCGTCCCGACCCACCGTATCTCCGGCCTTCACCTCCACGATCTCGACCGGGAACGGCACGCGCTCCACGCCCAGCTGCAGCGCGGTGTTCAGGACTTTCTTCGCGCCTTTGGGTCCGTAGAGAAACAGCGGCTCGGGCCGGCCTTGGAGGCCGAGGGTGCGGATCAGCCCGATCACGCCGAGAAAGTGGTCGGCGTGAAAGTGCGTGAAGAAGATTTCGGAGAGGGCGAAGCTGACGCCGTAGCGCATCATCTGGCGCTGCGTACCCTCTCCACACTCAAAGAGGAGGGTCTCACCTTCGCGGTGGATGGCCAAGCCACTGACGTTTCGTTCGACTGTTGGGCGGGCGGCAGACGTGCCGAGAAAGGTGACGGTTAGAACAGTTTCACCCTGATCAAGCCGGGTTTCATGTACTTGTCGGGATGCTCCTTGAGGTCCGTAAGGAGCGCGGTAAGCGCCACCGACAAATCGCGCAAGTTCGCGTACATCGCCGTATCGGCGGCCATTCTCCCCAGCGTCCCTTCGCCCCGATTGATCCGGCTCAGCAGCGTGTCCAGCTGCGCAGTGGTATGGGTCAGGTGATTCGTCAGCGTTGCCAGATTCTTGGAAATGGAATCGACGTTCGCGCCGGTGCCCGAGCCGAGCATCGAGTCGACCCGCTGCATCACCCGCTCCGTTGCCTGGAGCGTGCGCGTGGTCTGCCGGATGAACGGCCCCTCCGGCATGTTCGACAGTGTGGTCATGGCGCGCTGCGTGACGACCAGCGTGTTGTGGATGTCCTCGCCCAGCCGGTCGGACACGATGTTGGCCGCGTTTTCCATCAGCTCGTTGGCGCGGGTGGCGACGCCCTGAGCCACATCGGCGATATCCGGCGAGTTCGACCCGGTGATGACGCGCCCGTCCGCGAGCAGCTCTTCGCGCGACCCGGGGTTGTAATCGACAAACTTGGCACCGAACAGATCCATCGCTGCAACCGCGGCGCTGGCGTCGATGTGCGGTGCGACGTCCTGGGACAGCTCGAGCGTGACGCGCACGCTCTTCACCCGCTCGAGATTCACGCGCGCCACCCGGCCCTTCTTGACGCCCGACACCAGCACGGGATCCCCCTGCTTCAGCCCCGCGACGCTCTCGAACATCACGTCCACCCTGATGCCGCTCGTGCCCAACGATTTCCCCGTGAGCCAAAACAGGCCGACCAGGAACACCGCGAAGCCGACCAGCACCATCGCCCCGACTCCGACTTCCTGCTTGTACGTGAGGTCCACTAGCGTGCTCCTCCGACCCCAAATTCTCCGGAGCGTCTCCTTGCCGGAGTCTCGAATGTCAAGCGACCAGCTTGAATCACGGCCATCTCGAGATCGCGCTCCAGGAATTGCTGTACCACCGGATCCTTGGAGGCAATGATCTCTTCGGCTGTCCCTACCGCTCGGATCTTGGCCTGCGCCAGCAGCGCGATGCGGTCGGCGACGCGGAACGCCCCGCGCACGTCGTGCGTCACGACCACACTCGTGACCCCGATCTCCTGCTGGAGTCGCTCGACCAGCGAATCGATGACGTCCGCGTTCACAGGATCGAGACCGGACGTCGGCTCATCATACAGCAAATATGTCGGTTTCCCCGCGATAGCACGGGATATGCCGACGCGCTTACGCATGCCGCCCGACAGCTCGGAGGGGTATTTGTGAGCGACGTCCTCCGCCAGGTTCACCAGCCGCAAGCACTCCCTGACGCGCTCGATGCAGTAGTCCTTGTCCGCGTACAGCTTCTCGTCCGTAATCCCCAGGCGGATGTTCTCGAACACGTCCATCGAGTCGAACAGCGCGCCGTTCTGGAAGACGTACCCGATCGTGCTACGCAACGCCGCCAGCTCCTTGCGTCCCAGCATCGGCACCAGCTGTCCGTCGACCCACACCTCGCCAGCATCAGGCTTGATCAGGCCGATGATGTGCTTGAGCAGCACGCTCTTGCCCACGCCCGACGGGCCGAGCAATGCGACCGTCTCACCCTCGGCGACGAAGAAATCCACGCCGTCGAGCACGACGTTGTCCACGAACCGCTTGGAGACCTTCTTGAGCTCGATGCTCATTTCGCGGTCCCCAGGATCAGCTTCGTGAGGATCGTGTCGAGCAACAGCACCGTGACGGATGCCGCCACCACGGCCTGCGTGGTCGCCCGGCCGACCCCCTCGGCGCCCTGCTGGGTGTTGAAGCCGATGTAGCAAGGGATGATCGTGACCGCCCCGGCGAACGCGAACGACTTGATGAGCGAGTACCACAAGTCCAGCGGTCTGAAGAAGTAGCGGGCGCCGAACTCGAAGTCGGCGTACGTCAGGCCGAGCGATGACTGAGCGACGATGTATCCGACCACGACGCCGAAGGCGTTCGCCAACATGACCAGGACCGGGATCGCAAAGAGCCCAGCGAGAATCCGCGGAAGCAGCAGGTGCGTGACCGGCGAGCGGCCCAGGCTTTCGAGCGCGTCGATCTGCTCGGTCACGCGCATGCTGCCGAGCTCGGCGGCGTAGCGCGCGCCGATCCGGCCGGCCAGGATCAAGCCCGTGAGCACGGGACCCAGCTCCAGGATCATCGATTCGGTGATGATCCCCCCAGCCACATAGAGGGGCAGCTGGCCGGTGAACTGGTAGCCGGCCTGGAGGCTGGTTACGGCCCCGGCGAAACCCGCGACAAGCAGCACGATAAACAAGCTTCCATAGCCAACGGCGTTCGTCTGCTGGAGAGTGCGGGGGAGCCAGATGCGCCATTCGAGGATGCCGCGCACCAGGTCCAGGATCATGAAAGAGAACCGCCCGGCGTGGCTGGCGCTGCGCAGCGACCACCGCCCCACGTATCGTCGCAGGTCGAGGGCGGCAGTGAATGCTCTCATGGGCCTGTATCTTGTGTACGCATGGCCACCACGTCTACCCCTGAAAGGCGAAAGCTCTTTATTCGCAAGCTTTTGGCATGGTACCGCCGGGCGGCCCGCGACTTACCCTGGCGTACTACGCGCAATCCCTATGCCGTTCTCGTGTCGGAGTTCATGCTCCAGCAGACGCAGGTCAGCCGGGTTCTGGACTATTACCCGAGGTTCTTGAAGCGCTTCCCCACGATCGCCGCGCTCGCGCGCTCGAAGCCCAAAGCTGTGATGGAAGCGTGGGACGGCCTGGGCTACTACGCACGAGCCCGAAACCTCCACGCGCTAGCGAAGCACGTTGTCCGACGGCACGACGGCGCGTTACCCGACCAACCTGAGGACCTTGTGACGTTGCCGGGTGTCGGCCGGTACACAGCGGGGGCCGTTGCCTGCTTTGCACACGAGCAGCCAGTGCCGGCAGTCGACACCAATGTGAAGCGGGTCCTGGAGCGGGCGTTCGCGCCGAAGGATGTCTGGGAGTTTGCCGCGACGATCACGCCGAGGAATGGGAAGACGGCGTGGAAGTTCAATCAGGCGCTGATGGAGCTCGGGGCCCTGATCTGCCCGGCACGAAAACCGAAGTGCCCTGAATGCCCGGTTCGAAGTGAGTGCCGCCTAGGCTCGAAATACAGTGCTGGCCACCAGCGCCAGCAGCGCAAAGACGCCGGCCAGCGTCGCAAAGATCGCCTGCCGGCGACGGAGTCCCGCAAAGCTCCCCGGTAGCTCACCCCGCGGATCGAGGTCGAGTCTACCGAGCCGGGCGGCGGTCGGCGTCACGATACCGATCGCGACGAGCGCGCCGAGCAAACCCAGTGCCTGCATCGCCAGCAGCCACGACGGCGCCGTCCCCGCTCTGAAGTACGGCACCGACAGGACGAACCCGCTCACCACCACGAGCACCGCGCCCGTCCCGACGAGGTTGCGCGTGATGACCGCCATGATCCGGTAGACGGCGAGCCGTTGCTCGGGCGGGAAGTACTTCGCGGTGATGCCGCTGAGCATGACGGCGAGCCCGCCTCCCAGCCAGGCGACGAATCCCATGTCGTGCAGGAACAGCCAGAAGCCTCTCATGTGCGGCTGAGCACGTCGGGGAGCGGCTGGCGGCCGGCAAAGCCGGCGTCGAGCTCGTGCCAGTGCGTGATGCGATCCTCGCCGAACTTCCAGCACCACAGGATTTCGCGCTCGTCCAACCGGCCGTGGAAATCGACGAGCCCCTCGTCAAAGCCCTTGAATTCGCAGCCGACCTGCTCCAGCTCGCCAAGGAAGCCGTTGATCTTCGCGGCGGCGGTGTCGATCTGGGCCTTCAGGTTGAGCTGTTCCGGCGACTCGCCCCATTCGGGACGGGCCTTGGACGCCACGAGCTCGTACTGAGCGACGAGATCCTTCCACTGGGGATAGACGGACATGATGTCCTGCACGACCCGCTTAACGAGGGGAAGAGTGCGATTGGCTTCGACGAGTGTGAAAAGCCTGTGAGCCACGGGTCAACAAGCTAAGGCGCGGACAGGCAAAAACTAGACGCACAGACGCACAGCGGTAATCGGTTAACAGTCAACGGGACAATCCTACCCAACGACAATACCTTGAATCTCCTCCGGATGTGGAATCAACCCCACCACTCGCGTATCGCCGTTGAGGACCACAATCGTTGATCTCACGTGATGATCGGTCGCGTCCAATTGCTTGGCGACCCTGTATCCTTTGAGCTCGGTCTCAGGCTTCACGATTGGAGTATCCGTGCGCGCATGATCGGCCGCGGAGCAGTCCGTGGGATCGTGGCCAGCCCCGACGCAACGCGCCACGATATCACGATCGGAAATCGTGCCCAGATAGCGGCGGTCTTTAGGATTGTCGACGACGGGGACAACGGAGATGTTCTTCACACGCATCAATGCGGCGACTTCAGCGGAGGTAGCACCGGCAGCGGCGACGACTGGGTCTGCGATCATGACCTCAGATGCAAGCATGGTTGTCGTTTGTCCCGTTGACGGTTGACTGCTGACCGCTGTGCGTCTGTGCGTCTAGCCTTTGCCTATCCTAAGGCTTTCTTGGTTGCCTGGTAGCCCATCTCCACATGCTCTTGCACGCGGTCGACGGCAAACGTCGCTTCGGCTTCCGCGACGGCGCGCACGTACACCAGCCGCGGCCCCTGCTTCGGCCACTCCGCGAGCGCGCGTTGCGTCTGGTCCGCCATCATGATGCGCAGCGCCTCGCCGTGCCTGCGCACGACATTGGGGATCCGCGGCCTGGGTCCGTCCACCGGGCGCTCATCGAATCCGGGACCGACGTCGACCGCAACGAACAGGTCCGCGTCGGGCTCGAGTGCGCGCGCCGCCTCCAGTGGCAGCACGGCGCGCAGTCCGCCGTCAGCGAGACGCCGGCCGTCTGTTTCGAGCGGCGGGAAGTACAACGGTAGAGCGCAGGACGCGTACAAGGCATCACTCAGCTCGATGTCACGCCGCTCCGGCCCGCCGAGCAGCAGCAGCTCGCCGGTGTCGACGTCGACCGCCGTTACGGTGAGGGGGATGCGCAGGTACTCGAAGCGCGTCTTCGGCACGACGCGAGCGATGGCCCGTCTGAGCCCGGACGCCGGAAACAGGCTGCGGGAAAACAGGCCCATGATGAGCACTCTGGGATCGAACGGCGCGATATCCTCACGACGCAGCCCCATGGCGCGGCGCCGGACCTGATCGAACGGCATCCCGGAGGCAAGCGCCGCGCCAACGACAGAGCCCATCGACGTCGCGACGATGCGACTGGGAACAAGATTGGCCTGCTCGAGAGCTCGAAACGCACCGGCGTGAGCAAGCGCTTTCGCTCCGCCGCCCGACAAGACCAGAACGACTTTACTCACCCTTGCCCTGGTCGAAGCGGCGTTCCATCACGCGATTCGCCCGCCGTTTTGCGGCACGCTCGTAGCGGCGCTTTTCGTCCGGCGTCTCGGGCACGACCGGCGGCACCTCGGTGGGGCGCCCGTTCTCATCGAGCGCGACGTAGGTGACGTAACACGAATTGGTATGCCGGCGGTCGCCCGACAGCACGTTCTCGGCGAGGACCTTCACCCCGACTTCCATCGATGTCCGGCCCGAGAAATTGACGCGCGCGAGCGCCGTCACCAGCTCGCCAACATGAATCGGCTCGCGGAAGTCGACCTTGTCCACCGAGACCGTCACACAGGTGTGATGCGAGTGGCGGATCGCCGCGACCGCGGCCACGCGGTCCACCAGCGCCAGAATGTGACCGCCAAACACGTTGCCCATGATGTTCGCGTGATGCGGCATCATGAGCTCGGTGAGCGTGGCTTCGGATTCGCGCGGGTGACGGCCCTTTGGCGCCATCAGTAGTCCACCGGCCTCAGATAAAACTCCCCAATCGCCGTCTGTGACACGACCGCGACCGTGGGCAAGCGCCGCTTCCAATGGGTGGAATCGAGCCGCTTGCGGACGATGTCGACTTCTTTCTTGCTGAAGTCCTTCGGCTCCTCGCCGCGGATCAAATGGTAGAGAATGCGGTCCGCGATCGCGTACGACACGCCCAGGTCGCCTTCGTCGGTCTGGCCCTTGATGAGATCGGCCGTCGCGGGCTTGCCGATGATTGCTTCGGGCACCCCCACGTGTCGCGCCAGTTCCCACACCTGCGTCTTGAACAGATCGCCCAGAGGATTCACGGGCGGCGCATCGTCGCCGTGCCAGGTGAAATAGCCGAGCAAGCGCTCCGATTTGTTGCTGGTGCCGAGCGGCAGCGCTTTGTGGTGTGCCGAGAGGTCGAACAGCACGATCATGCGCTCACGCGCCATGATGTTGCCGAGGCGGTGCGGATCGGCTGCGCCGATCTGCTTGAGGTAGCCGTCGACTGCGCCGGAGATGTCGATCGTGACGGACTGGATACCGAGCTTGTCGATGACGAGTTGCGCGTGCTCGAGACTGTCGGGACTCGAGGTGCGGTACGGCATGCGCACCCCGATCACGTTTTCAGGACCCAGGGCCTCCGCGGCGAGGAACGCGGTGAGCGCCGAATCGACACCGCCCGACAGCCCGACCAAGCCCTTCGTGAAGCCGCGGCGGCGGACGACTTCGTCCTTGAGAAAACTCACTAACCAACGCCTGGTCAGCTCCGGGTCGATTCGGAGCGGATCTGCCTCATCGAGTCTTGAGGCGTGCAAAGGCGTGAGACTGCGTGAAGCGGCGTGGTGCGTTGGCTTGCCGTTTGGGGCCGGGTCGAACTTGACCTTCTGCGAATGCTTGTCGCCGCTCAAGCTTTTCGTCAGGACGGGCAGTGCACTCTGCAGATCGGACAGCAAGGGTGAGTCGGAGCGCGCGGTCGTGAGCAAGTCGAGATCGAGATCGGCCGTGAGCAGCGCTTCCTCGAACAGCGGCCCCCGCGCGATGATCCTGCCGGTCGGATCGATGACGGCTGACGCTCCCGGGAAGCCCTTGCCGCCCTCGAACCCCACGAGATTGGCCAGGGCGACGAACACGCCGTGTTCCTCCGCAATGCCGCGCACGATCCGCTCCCAGCGCACGACCGATGCGGGCAGCGTCTCGTCCTGGCAGTCGGCCGCCTCACCCAGCCCGCGTGCCGGCGACGCACTCGGCACAATCAACAGCTGCGCTCCCTCGAGAGCGGCGACGGTCGCGGCCAATGAGTGCCACGCATCCTCGCAGATCAGAATCGCCGCCTTGCCGCCCCAGCTGGTCTCGAACGAGCGCACGCCGTCCTGCCCGCGATCGACGAAGCGCTCCTCATCGAAGACCCCGTAGGTCGGGAGGAAGACCTTGCGGTGCACGTGACGCACTTCAGGCTTCGTGTTGCCAAGCGTCACGTACAGTCCGGAATTGTAAATGTGGTTTTGGAACCGCTCGTAGAACCCGACCGCGACGTCGATCGGGGGACCCTTGTAAGCGGCCGCGAGATCGCGAGCCAGGGTGCCGGCCGTGACCGCGAGCTCGGTCAC
>Ga0137437_1000260_pt1 | contig 15275 bp, 21 predicted proteins | sample EasRivERMGT138_2_FD_102332 | JGI IMG/M metagenome (GOLD analysis project Ga0137437, IMG submission 102332) | Soil microbial communities from meander-bound floodplain in the East River, Colorado, USA - East River MetaG ERMGT138_2 | ecosystem: Environmental > Terrestrial > Soil > Floodplain ...
GGCTTCAACAGATAGTCGATCGCGTTCACCTCGAACGCCTGGATCGCGTACTGGTCGTGCGCCGTCACGAAGATCACCGGCGGCATCGCCTCGGCACCGAGCTCCTTGAGGACGCCGAATCCGTCCATCTCCGGCATCTGCACGTCGAGCAACACGAGGTCGGGACGCTGCGCGCGAATCAATTTCACGGCTTCCGCCCCGTTGCGCGCCTGGGCGACCTTGGTGATGCCCGGTTCTTCCTCGAGCAACATTCGCATGCCATCCCGCGCCAGCGGTTCGTCGTCGACTATCAGTGCGTTCATGACGCTTCCACGAAGTGAAAGGGCAGGATCATGGTGACCACGGCGCCACCCTGCGCGGCCGTTTCCGTGCGCAGCTCGGAATCCGCGCCGTACAGCTGCTTCAGGCGCGCCCGCGTATTCGCAAGTCCGAGCCCCATGCCACCACTCGCACCGGGCGCGCCGAAGCCCGGACCATCATCGCGCACCGTCACGTGCAATGCAGCGCCGGCGCGCTCCGCGCGGATCTCGATAACCCCGAAATTCGAGCGCTGCCCGACGCCGTGCCGGATCGCGTTCTCGACGATGGGCTGCAGGCCCATGTGCGGCACGGCTGCATCGAGCAGCTCCGGGTCCACGTCGATGTCCACATCGAGCCTGTCGGAAAAACGCAGCTGTTCGATCGATAGATAGAGCCTGAGGTATTCGAGCTCGCGCGCCAGCGTGACCTCCTGCGCATCCATGTCGGCGAGCACGGCGCGCAGCAGATCGGAAAATCGCGCCAGCGTTTCCTCGGCCTGCTGCCCCTTCTGCTGGCGCACCAGCACCACGATGGCGTTCAGCGTGTTGAACAGGAAGTGCGGCTGCAACTGCGCCTTGAGCGCGCCGAGGCGCGCGTGCGCGACCTGGGTTTCGAGTTGCGCGGCGCGCAGGTCCGAACGCAGCACCGCCCGTGCGCGCTCCTGGAAGCGCGCGTAATTGCGAAACGCCGACTGGATGCTGAGCACCACCCAGTAGGCGACGATGGCGGTATGGAAGCCGAAGATGAACAGCAGCGTGATCTCGCTGCGGAACGTGACCGGCGGCTTGATAGGCCAGAACTCATTCCACGTCAGGTGGAATGTGGCCTCGAGCGCGAGGCGCGTGAATGCCCAGCAGATGCTCAAACCGAGATGCAGCGAGAGCATGGACGCGAGGTTCTGACGCTCGAGCGGCCAGCGGCGCCCCGCCCAGACGATCAGCGGCGTGAGCAGCGCCGATAGATAGATGTTGGCGCTCCAGTAACGCATGTCCTGCCAGGGATTCGGGTCGTCCCAGTAGAAGCGGCGCGTGACGTTCTGGCCGAAATAGATGACTCCCACCAGGGTCCAGGCGAGCACGTAAAAGGCGAAGGGCCTGAGTCTGCGCAGGTAGGCGGTCATCGGGGCACGAGCTTAACCCTCATGGGCGCCACCGTGCCCAATGGCCGCGTCCTGGAGATAAGGTTGTTTGACGAACTGGCCGATTTCGTTGACGAACGAATGGAACTATCTGGAAAAGGGGTCTGACCCCATTTCTACAGCGGCAGGTTCTGCGTGCTGAAACCCGCGAGCGGCAAATCAAAGCCACGCCCGAGCGCGATCACCTTGAAGACCTCGCCCATCTCGCCGGGCAACATGAGGCGGCGCGCTTCGCTCGCGAGCTGCGCACGGCGCTGCGGGTTGTCGTCGGCGAGCTGCATCTCGGTCGATAGCAGCGATTCCATGCCCGCGCCGATCAGGAAGGCGGCCTGCGTCGCGAAGCCAAGCACCTCGAGCCCGGCGCTGTCCGCGGCCTCCGCCACGCGCGTGAAGTCGACCCACGCGGTGATGTCCTGCAAGCCGACGTTGATGAACGGATCGTCATGCGCGCGATGGCGGAAATGACAGCGCAACGTGCCCTGCGTGCGCTCGGGATGATAGAGATGCGCGCGCGGCAGGCCGTAGTCGACGAGCAGCGCCACGCCCGCCTCCAGCTGCGCGGCGAGACTCGCGATCCAGGGGTGGAACGCGAGACACAGCTCGGAGACGTAGCCCTCCGGCAGCGGCGCCGGCAGCGCCTCGACGATATCCGCCACCGCGTGCAGCATCTCGGGCGTCGGCGAGGTCTCGCGCCATTCGAAGCCGTCGCCCGCAATCGCGACGCCGAGCGCATGCACCGCGATCCCGCCCGTCGCGCCGCGCAGCATGAAGCGCTCCACCGGCAGCGCGTCCAGCACTTCGTTCGCCAGCACCACGCCGCGCAGCGGCCGCTCCGGCCACTTGTCTAACCACTTGACCCGTTGCGCGAGCGCGGGCGGCAGCGTCGCGAGGCGCGCGCGCTGGCGCTCGGCGAGATCGGCGCTCACTTCCAGGATGAGGTAGCGTTCGGGCAGGCAATCGAGCGCGTCGAGTTCGGTGAGGATGTCCGCGGCCATGCGGCCCGACCCGGCGCCGAGCTCGAGCACGTCGCCGCCGGTCGTGCGCAACACGTCGGCGCACTGGCGCGCGAGGCAGCGCGAAAACAGGCTCGACACTTCCGGCGCGGTGACGAAGTCGCCGCTGGCCCCGAGCTTGGTGGCTCCCGCGCTGTAGTACCCGAGCCCCGGCGCGTACAGCGCGAGGCGCATGAAGGCGTCGAAGCCGATCACGCTGCCGTGCGCGCGCACGAAAGCGCGAATGTGCTCGACCAGCCGCTCCGAATGCGCGCGCTCGTCCGCGCTCAGCGCGGGCAGGGTTGTGACGGATGCGGCAGAAGTCATAGAGTGCGGGCGATGCAGGAACGGGACACGAGTCTAACGGGCAAGACGGTGTTGATCACGGGCGGCGCGCGCCGCGTCGGCGCCGCGATCGCGCGCGAGCTGCATGGCGCCGGCGCGAACCTCGTCGTGCACTACCGCAAGTCTGCGGCGGAGGCTGCGGCGCTGGCCGCCGACCTGAACGCCGCGCGCGCCAATTCGGCGGCGGTGATCCAGGCGAACCTGCTCGAACTCGAGAAGCTGCCGGCGCTCGTGGAATTCGCGGTGAGCCGCTTTGGCGCGCTCGACGTCCTCGTCAACAACGCCTCGACGTTCTATGCGACCAGGCTCGGCGAGATCACGCCGGCCATGTGGGATGACCTCACCGGATCGAATCTCAAGGTGCCGCTGTTCCTCGCCCAGGCCGCCACGCCCGCGCTGCGCAAGTCCAGCGGGCTGATCCTAAATATCGTTGATATTCACGCGTTGCGGCCGCTGCGCCACTACACCGTCTACTGCGCGGCAAAGGCCGGCCTGCACATGCTGACGCGTTCGCTCGCCAAGGAGCTCGGGCCCGAGATTCGCGTCAACGGAATCTCGCCGGGTCCGGTGCTGTGGCCGGAGGGCGAAACGGAACGGGTGCCGGGCGAGAAGGCTATGCGCGAGAAAATCATCCAGCGCACGATCCTCAAACGCATGGGCGAGCCCGCCGACATCGCGCACACCGCGCTGTTCTTCGCGGGCCACGCGCCGTTCATCACCGGGCAGGTGCTCGCCGTCGATGGCGGACGCAGCGTCGCCTGGTAGATAGAACCTGGGCTAACGCGTCGGCAGCACGATCGGCACCGGATTCATCGCGTGCGCGTCGCGATCGAATTCCTGCCACAACTCGCCGATCGTCTTGTTAGACGTCGGATGCACGATCTGCGGCGCGATCTCCGCGAGAGGACCGAGCATGTACGGACGCTTGAGCAGGTCCGGGCGCGGCAGCGTGTACTCGGCGGTTTTCTCGACGCGCGCGCCGAACAGCAACACATCGAGATCCATCGCGCGCGAGGCCCATTTCGGCGCGTTGCGCGGCCGGCCGCACGCCGTTTCGATGTCACGCAGTCGCGCGATCACCGCGGCGATCGGCTCGGTGGTGGAAAATCCCACTACGAGATTGATGAAATCGGGCCCGTCGAAACCCACGGCGGCGTTGCGGTACGCGCGCGAGAACTCGGCGTCCGGCCACGCGGCCGCGATAGCGGCGCAGGCACGCGCGAGATTGTGTTCCGGGTCGACGTTGCTTCCAGCCGCGACGAATACCTGCACGCGCGTCGCGGGCGCCTCGTTCACGGCGCGGACAGACTCGCGCGCGTGCGCAGCACCGCCACACCCACGTCCTTGCTGCCGCGGATCGCGCCCGGCTTGTTCACCGACAGCCGTACCCACTCCACGCCGAAGTCCGCGAGGATCAGCAGCGCGGCGCGATGCGCCAGCGTCTCGACCAGCTTGAACTTCGAACCCTCGACGAACACGATCAGCCGCTTCGCGACCTTCTTGTAGTCGAGCGTGTCGGCGACGTCGTCGGAAGCCGCGGCGCGCGCGCAATCGACGGGCATTTCGACGTCGATGACGATCGTCTGCTTGACGCGCCGTTCCCATTCGATGAAACCGATGATGCATTCCACGGCGAGACCGTGCAGGAAGATGCGATCGCCAGCATCGGGTGTGGCCGCCGAGTTTGGCAATGTCACTGTCTTCGGGCCGCTGGTTACTTTCGTTCGCGCCATGTGGTTGTTCTGTCTCTTAGCTTGTCGCGAGTTCGGCGAGTGGCCCCAATTCTTCAAGAGACCAAGTTGCGCGCGCGCGAATCGCCGTCGATTCGTGCTTGCCCGCCTTGAGCCGCGCCATGCCGGCCACCGCGATCATCGCGGCATTGTCGGTGCAAAACTCGATGCGCGGGTAAAAGACTTTCGCCCCCTGGCGCGCGACCGCCGCCGCCAGCCGCTCGCGCAACAGCAGATTCGCACCGACGCCGCCGGCAACCACCAGCGCCTCGTACCCGGTGTGCTCGAGCGCGCGCAACGTCTTCGCAACCAGCGTATCGACGATGGCTGACTGCACGCCCGCGGCGATGTCGGCGCGAGTGGTGTCGTCGAGGGTACCGGCCTGGGCGTGCTCTTTCACCGCGAGCGAGACTGCGGTCTTCAGACCCGAGAAACTGAACTCGAAGCCCGCGCGGTCCAGCATCGGCCGCGGAAAGTCGAAGCGCCGCGCGTTGCCGCGCGCAGCGAGCTTCGCGAGTTCGGGCCCGCCGGGATACGGCAGCCCTAACAACTTGGCGGACTTGTCGAAGGCCTCACCGGCCGCATCGTCGCGCGTTTCGCCGAGCAACGCATAAGAGCCCGCGCCCGCGACATCGATCAGCATCGTGTGCCCGCCGGACACGAGCAGTGCGAGATGTGGAAACGGGGGCGGCTCGGCTTCAAGCAACGGCGCAAGCAAATGGCCCTCGAGGTGATGCACGGCGATCGCGGGCACATTCCAGGCGTAGGCCAGCGAGCGCCCGAGCGCCGCGCCCGTAAGCAACGCGCCGATGAGACCGGGACCCGCGGTGTATGCGACGCCGTCGATCTCGTCGGCCGTGGTCTTGGCATCGGCCAATGCCGTGCGGACCAGCGGCAGCAGTCGGCGGACGTGATCGCGCGAAGCGAGTTCCGGCACTACGCCACCGTAAATCCGATGCAAATCGATCTGGCTGTGGATTTCGTGCGAAAGCAGGCCGGCCACGTCGTCGTAGACGGCGACGGCGGACTCATCGCAGGAGGATTCGAGGGCCAGGATGCGCATTATAAGAGTGAGACCTTGGGCAATAGCGGGGGCTTTGCCTTTTGGGAGCCGTTCTATAGAATCGCCACCCCTGCTTCAGGCAGGTTGTGGCAAAACTCCAAACAGATCAATGGGTTGAGGTTTCGATGCCGAGCGTTCGCGTACGAGAAAACGAATATTTCGATGCCGCCCTGCGCCGTTTCAAGCGCGCGTGCGAAAAAGCGGGCGTGCTCACCGAGCTGCGACGCCGCGAATTCTATGAGAAGCCGACGCAGGAGCGTAAGCGTAAAAAGGCGGCCGCCGTGAAGCGTCACCTCAAGCGCAACAGCCCGCGTGAATACTCGGCGCGTCCGCGCCCGAGCTGAGTGCACTCGTAGATGACGCTCAAAGAGCGCATCACCGAAGACATGAAGACCGCGATGCGATCCGGAGAAAAGGATCGCCTCGCGGTCATTCGTCTTTTGCAGGCTGCCATCAAGCAGATTGAAGTCGACGAACGCATCGTGCTCGACGACGCAAGGGTCACTTCCGTACTCGAGAAGATGATCAAGCAGCGCAAGGAATCCATCGTCGCCTTCGAAAAAGGCGCGCGCGCGGACCTGGTGGCCAAAGAGACCGCCGAAATCACCATCCTTCAGCCTTACCTGCCCGCGCAGCTTTCCGATGCCGATCTCGACGCCATCATTGCCGAGGCCATCGCCAGCACCAGCGCCGCGTCCATCAAGGACATGGGCAAGGTTATGGCCGTCGTGAAGGCGAAGGCCGCCGGCAAGGCCGACATGGGGGCCGTCGGCGCCCGCATCAAAGCCAAGTTTGGCAGTTGATTTGGGCGGGCGTGGCATCGCCACCGCCGGCGCGCTGATCCTCATCGCGCTCATCTGCATCTCCATCAGCCGCAAGCTCGAAGCCGAACGCCGGCAACTGGGCCATTTCCCGCGCCGGCGTTTGCCGCTGGTCATCGGCGGCGCCATCGGCGCGCTGCTGCTCTGTGTGCTGGTGGTGCTGGCGATCCTGCGCTGACCCCGCGGCTCAGCGCCGCTTGGGCCGAAAAATGGTTTCGACCGGCAATTCAAACAGCTCCGCGATCGCGAACGCCAACGACAGGCTCGGCTCGTAGCGCTCGGTCTCAATGGCGTTGATGCTTTGTCGCGAGACCTTGAGTCGCGCGGCGACGTCCGCCTGAGTCCATTCGCGCTGCGCGCGCAGCTGGGGCAGGTTGTTCTTCATCGCGAGCGCAGGATGACGAACACGAATTGCAGGTTGAACACACTCCATCCCAGCAGATTTACCCAAAGCATGCTCAGCCGCGGCGCACCGGCAAGTTCGGCGATGAAATACGTGACGGTGCAGACCGCAATGACGATGGCCGTTCGCACGACGCAGCGCATGACGGCGCTGCGGAGATATTCGTCGCAGGATTCATAGAGCCAGTAGGCCAGCGCTATGCACAACGCCGCCGTGAGCAGCGGAGTCAGCGTCACCAGCGTCCGCATACTGCCCTCCGGCAGGTAGCGAATCGCGAGAGCCGCCACGGCCAGAGAACACCAGTAGGCCCATTGACTGAAGAAGACGGCGCGGGTGGCAGATCGCGGAAGCGCTGCTGGATCCAGCATGGGAACCTCTCTGTAAAGCATGCTTTACTCTAGGCACGGCCCCCGATCATGTCAAGCATGCTTTACTTCGCATGCCGGCCACGCAAGCAAATCGACGGCCCTTCGCGAGGGTAGAATCCGGCCTCCATGGCCGGCCGCATTCCCCAGAGCTTCATCGACGACCTGACCGCGCGCGCGGACATCGTCGAGCTCATCGGTTCGCGCGTCGAGCTGAAGAAGGCCGGCCGCGAATACCGCGCCTGCTGCCCGTTCCACAACGAGAAAACCCCGTCGTTCTGGGTAAGCCCGGTCAAGCAGTTCTACCACTGCTTCGGCTGCGGTGCGCACGGCACGGCGCTCGGCTTTCTCATGGAATACGACAAGCTGAGCTTCCCCGAGGCCATCGAGGAACTAGCTAGTCGGCTGGGGCTCGATGTGCCGCGCGAGGCATCGAGCCAGCCCGACACCTCGGGCAGCACTGCCCCGCTCTACGACATGAACCTGCGCGTCGCAAAGTACTTCGCGAGCGTGCTGCCCAACGATGCGCGCGCACGCGAGTACGCGAAAAAGCGCGGCCTCACGCGCGAGACCGTCGACAAATTCATGATCGGCTTCGCCACCAGCTCCTGGAACGAAGTGCTCAAGCGTTTCGGCGCGAATGACACCGACCGCAAGGCGCTCTCCGACTGCGGCCTCATCATCGAACGTGAACGCACCGACAGCCGCACGCTGGAGCGCCACTACGACCGCTTCCGCGACCGGCTGATGTTCCCGATCCGGGATTCGCGCGGACGGGTCCTCGCCTTTGGCGGCCGCATCATCGATGCGGGCGAGCCCAAGTACCTGAACTCGCCCGAGACCCTGCTGTTCCACAAGGGGCGCGAGCTCTACGGCCTGTACGAGGTGCGTCAGAACCGCGGCACGCTCAAGCGCCTGCTCGTGGTCGAGGGCTACATGGACGTCGCGCGCCTGCACCAGGCGGGCGTGAACTACGCCGTCGCGACACTCGGCACTGCCACGACTCCCGAGCACCTGCGGCGCATTTTCAAACTGGTGAACGAGGTCGTGTTCTGCTTCGACGGCGACAAGGCGGGCCGCGCCGCGGCTTGGCGCGCGCTCGGCAATGCGTTACCCGAAGCGCGCGATGGCAGGCAGATCCGTTTCCTGTTCCTGCCCGAAGGCCATGACCCGGATTCGCTGGTGGGTGAGGAAGGCCAGGTGGCTTTCGAGAAGCGCCTGGAAAGTGCCCTGCCGTTGTCCGAATACCTCGCCGCAGCGCTCGCCGAACAGAGCGACTTGAGCCATGCCGATGGACGCGCGCAGTTCGCGGAGCTGGCCCGGCCCCTCGTCACGAAGGTTGCTCCGGGGGTCTATCGCGACCTCTTGATTGACCGTCTTTCAGAATCTATAAAGCTTTCTTCTGCCAGATTGAACCAATTATGGTTCAACGAGGTGACGGATACGCAGGGCAATCACCTCGCCGGTGCGGGGCCGGTTGCCGAGTCCGGCTTGAGTGCCGGGGCCGCGGCGCGACGCGGTTCCGCGCGCCCGCGCGATGGCGGCGGCGGCAAGGGTTTGGTCACGAAGGCCGTGAAACTGGTGGTCCATTTCCCCGCCATCGCCACCAAAGTTTCGGGGGCGAAACTGAGCCAGCTCGAGATGAACGACGACGCCGGATCGCGTTTCCTTTTCGAGCTCATCGACCAGTTGCAGCAGGATCCCGCGGCCAGCGCGGCGGTGCTTCTCGAGCGCTGGCGCGAACGCCCGGAATCCGCCCGTATGCGCGCCCTGGCAGCCGAGGAAATGCTCGGGCTCGAAGAGTCCGCGGCTGCCGCGGACCTGATCTCCGCCATCGAAAAGCTGGCGCTCGAGCCGATCGAGCAGCGGTACCAGCAGCTACTCGAAAAGGCCGATCGCTCCGCCGACGAGGTCGAGGAAATGAAAATCCTGTTCTCAACACTGAGCACGGCAAAGGGTGCTTCAGGCGCAGGCCCGGTGAGCTAATAAAACTTTGCGGGGCGTGACCCATTTGGCCCGCTTTTTGCGTTCTTCTGGGGGTCAAACACGAGCGGAAGTCGTTGACCCCAGAGCGATTTTCGCTTTGTCAAGCCACCCTCATTTGCGTAGAATGCGCCCCCTTTCCCGCAAGCCACCTTGATCACACCGTCGGCAACCCCACGGTGTCGTTCCTCAATACGCCTTTGGCGTCGGAAACTCATGACACAAAAGCACAAGCGCCCCACTGCTCCTGCCTCGAAAAAGCTGCCGAAAAAGGCGGCCAAGCCTGTTGCTGCTCCCGCCCATGCGTCGAAAGAAAAGGCGGTTCATGCAGCGAAGGGCAAACATGTTGAGAAACATGTCGAGGTGAAGAAGCCGTTGGTGAAGGGCAAGGCAGCGGAGAAAGTTGCCGCGCCCGCACCCGTCGATGCGAAGGGCAAGGTCATCGAGCTCAAGCCGGCGCAGAAGCTCGCGGCCGCGCGCGCGGCCGCTGCTGCCGCTGCAACTCCGGCCGTCGATGGCAAGAAGGGCAAGAAAGGCAACGCCGAGCTGATCAATCTTCCGGCGCGTCGCAATGTGCTGCCCGAAGAGCGCCAGTCGCAACTGAAACTGCTGATCGCGCGCGGCAAGGAACAGGGTTACCTCACCTATTCGCAGGTGAACGATCACCTGCCGTCGGAGATCGTCGATCCCGAACAGATCGAAGAGATCGTCAACACCATTAACGACATGGGCATTCCGGTGTACGAAAAGGCACCGGACAACGAGAGCATTCTCGCGCCCGAGGCGTCCGCGCCGACGGATGAAGAAGCGATCGAAGAAGCCGCAGCCGCGCTGGCCGCGCTCGATGCCGAGCTCGGCCGCACCACCGACCCGGTGCGCATGTACATGCGCGAGATGGGCACGGTGGAGCTGCTCACGCGCGAAGGCGAAATCCGCATCGCCAAGCGCATCGAGGAAGGCCTGGACGCTGTGCGGCTCGCGCTGTCTAACTACCCGTCCACCGCCGAGTACCTGCTGAAGGCCTACGAGCCGGTCAAGACCGGAGGGGCCCGCCTCGTCGATATTATTGTGGGCTTCATCGACCCGAATGCGCCCGACGTCATCGCGCAGCCGCAGAATCCGACGAAGATGGATCTGACGGCGCCGGTGGTCGAAGAGAAGCCCGAAAGTGAGGAAACCGAGGAAGGCGACGGCACCGGCGAGGAAGAAGAAGCTGTTGATACCGGCCCGGATCCGGAAGAGGCCGCGCGCCGTTTCGCCGCGGTAAACAAGTACCTGGCGAACTCGCTCGGCCACATCGAGAAGCTCGGCTCGAAGGACCCCAAGACTCTCAAGGTCCGCAAGAAGCTGTCCGATGAGTTCATGGAACTCAAGCTGGCGCCGCGCATGTTCGAGGCGCTCATCGGCAACCTGCGCCACCAGGTCAACGAGATCCGCCAGCTCGAAAAAGAAATCATGATCATTGCCGTGCGCGATGCCGGCATGCCGCGCAAGGAATTCGTTCTCTCGTTCCCGAAGAACGAGACTTCCAACCGCTGGCTGCAGAAGCAGATCAAGGGCGGCAAGAAGTGGTCGGCGGCCATGGGCCGTCTCAAGGACGAAATCGAGCGCCGCCAGGAAAAGCTGAGCGTCCTCGAGAAGCTGTACCACCTCACGATCACGGACATCAAAGAGATCAACCGTGAAGTGTCGATCGGTGAAGCGAAAGCCCGCCGCGCGAAGAAGGAAATGGTCGAGGCGAACCTGCGCCTCGTGATTTCGATCGCGAAGAAGTACACGAACCGCGGCCTGCAGTTCCTCGACCTCATCCAGGAAGGCAACATCGGCCTCATGAAGGCCGTGGACAAGTTCGAATATCGCCGCGGCTACAAGTTCTCCACGTACGCCACGTGGTGGATTCGCCAGGCCATCACGCGTTCGATCGCCGACCAGGCGCGCACCATCCGCATCCCGGTGCACATGATCGAAACCATCAACAAGCTGAACCGTATCTCGCGGCAGATGCTGCAGGAGATGGGCCGCGAGCCGACGCCGGAAGAGCTGGCCGTGCGCATGGAAATGCCCGAGGACAAGGTTCGCAAGGTGCTCAAGATCGCCAAGGAACCGATCTCGATGGAAACGCCGATCGGCGACGACGAGGACTCACATCTCGGCGACTTCATCGAAGACACGTCAGTGGCGTCCCCGATCGACCAGGCGACGATGGAATCGCTGCGCGAGACCACTCACTCGGTACTTGCGCAACTGACCCCGCGTGAAGCCAAGGTGCTTCGTATGCGGTTCGGCATCGACATGAACACCGACCACACGCTGGAAGAGGTGGGCAAGCAGTTTGACGTGACGCGCGAGCGTATTCGTCAGATCGAGGCGAAGGCGCTGCGCAAGCTGCGTCATCCGTCGCGCAGCGAGCAGCTGCGCAGCTTCCTCATCGAAGACTGAGCAATCCAGGCGCCGTGTGCCGGCGCACCGCCAAAGAAAGCCGCGTGACGAACGCGGCTTTTTCTTTTGCAGCGCCTAACCCCTAGGCCCAAGGGGTTATCTCACTACCGGGGGAACAAGAGTACTGTCCCGACAGAGGTGGTCACCATGGATATCACGGGCCTGCTGGTCCAACTTATTAGCGGTGCCGCGGGCGGCAATCTGGCCGGCGCGGTTCTCAGGAAATACAGCCTGGGCACAGTCGGAAACTCAATTGTTGGAATCCTCGGCGGCGGCCTCGGCGGTCAATTGCTCGGCATTCTGACCGCCGGCGGTGCGGTGGCGGCGAGCGGTGCCGCCGGCGGCTCGGTGGGTTTCGAATCCATTGCCGCGAACGTGGCCGGTGGTGGTATCGGCGGCGCCGTACTGATGCTGATCGTCGGCGTGCTACGCAAAGCAATGGCCAAGAGCTGACCGCACACCGATCAAGGAGCGCACATGGCAACGGAAGAACAGAAGCCTGCGGCGAATCGGTACACGCAGCACTACGTAGTCCAGAAGGGCGACACGCTTTCGAAGATCGCCGAAGAGTACTACGGCGACAAGAAGCTCTCCCGGAAAATCTTCGAGGCCAACAAGGACGTCCTGAGCGTTCCTAACAAGATCAAGCCGGGGCAACGTCTGCGAATTCCCTGACAACTCGGCGGCGCGGCGGCCAGGCTAGAATGACGCCTGGAGGAAATCATGAAGAACCACGCGCTCCTGATCCTGGGTTGCCTGGCAACCGCGGCCTCATCCCTGGCAGCGGCCGCCGACCCGCCGCGGTACGCCTTCGAATGCGACACACCGCCGGGTCACTACTCGTACTGGCATCGCACGGTGACAGGCAGCGAAATCTCAATTACCGGGCAAGTGACCGTGAACGAACTCGGCACGGACAAGAAGTGGATTCCGGTCGTCAACGTGATGCTCAGCAACGAAAAGGACGAGCACAGTTACGGCATCCACATCTCAGCGATTGCGAAGACCCCTGATCTGCTGATTCTGCGGCTGCGGAAAGTCGATGGCAGCGACGCGATCGGACTCGGCTTCATGCCGCGCACAAAGGACCCGATTCCCTTCATGCTGCGACTCGATGCGTCGGGCGCTCTCACGGCCAGCGTCGGCGGCGTCGAAGCGGCCACCGCGCTCGGGGCGTTCAAACCATCGATGCTGGAGTTGTCCTGCTCGACGGGCGATTTCGAGTTCACCGCGGTCAGGGTGGAAGAAAAGCCCTGAGTAGCTAGCGGCGATACCGCCGGTGCCTACTGCAACTTTGGACAACGCGCTATCGTATAGACCAGATGTTGACCACCATCCTCGTCGCATTTGCCGCCTGTTTCATTGTTGAGCGGGTGGCGCCGGGTTGGCCGCTGCCCAGCGTGCGTACCTGGCCCGTGCGGGTGCTCGCTATCAACGCCGTGCAGCTCGGCGTGGTGTTGCTGGCCGGTCTGACCTGGGAGCGCTGGCTGTCGTCGGCGTCGGTTTTCCATCTCGCCGCGCATGTGTCTCCCGCGGTGGGCGGTCTCATCGCCTACTTCATCGTCACGTTCGTGTTCTATTGGTGGCATCGCTGGCGCCACGAGTATTCGTTCCTGTGGCGCGTGTTTCACCAGATACACCACAGCCCGCAGCGCCTCGAGGTCGTCACCTCGTTTTACAAACATCCGGGCGAGATGATCGTCAATTCGATCGTCGGCAGCCTGCTGGTGTACACCTTGTTAGGCTTGTCGCTCGAAGGCGGCGCGGTGTACACGCTGTGCACGGCGCTCGGCGAATTTTTCTACCACACGAATGTGCGCACGCCGCGCTGGGTGGGATTCTTCTTCCAGCGCCCGGAGATGCATCGCATCCACCACCAGTTCGGGCGGCACAAGAACAACTACGGCGACATCACCTGGTGGGACATGCTGTTCGGCACCTACGAGAACCCGAGGGACTGGGTACACACGTGTGGGTACGAGGATCACCAGGAGCAGCAGCTGCTGGCGATGCTGGCGTATAAGGATGTCCACGACGAAAGCCGCAACCGACCGGTGACTCCGCCATGAACGATCGCTTCATCGTCTTCGCGGCCGCCCAGATCTGGCAGGTGCCCTACATCGTCCTCTACATCCTCGGTGTCATCTTCGCCGTCAATCGCCGCGACATCGGCAAGGCCTCCACCTACGCGGCCTTCGGGTTCGGCGCGCTGGCGCTGGCACAGATCCTGGGGTCGCTGTTCTCGTATCTGATGATTGAGGCGAGCTTCGAAGGCACGCACGACGGCATGCGCATGGCGGGCCTGTCCACTGGGTTCTTCGTACCCCGAACCCTCCTTGGGTTCGGCGGCATGGCGCTCCTCATGGCAGCGATCTTCGCGAAACGGCCCGCCGCAAACCCATCACGTCTCTAGCGATTTCTCACAGCGCGGGCACGCGCGCGTCTCAGCGACCTCTTCGATTTCCGTGTCGTGCGGCATGTAGTCGCATTGCGTGCAGACCAGCCCGCGCGTGACCGCAACGCGACGCTTGCGCGTCGTCACGAACCACAGCGAAAGGAGAATCACCGCGAGCAACAGGCCGCCAGCGATGAGCCAGGAAGCGAGGCTGTCGGATCTTTCGTGATACCAGGCGAGCAGCGAGAGCAGCACCGCGGCGCCTGCGAGGATCAGGACGTCCCCGCGTTTACGGATGGATTTGAGCTCGGATTGTGTCGCCTGCCAGTAAGCATCGCGACTGCGCGTATCGAATGATGCGCTATTCACAGCGATAGCCCCCCCAAAGCTACTTGCGGTCGACCTCCGTGTCTTTATTGTTTTATGACCTTGGCCCGCGTGGCATCCCTAATGCTCGCTGAGCCGGGACATACGGTAAGCCATGTTGAGGGTGTGCGTCACGTCCCGCGTGGTACGCGGAGAGCGAAAACTGTGACGGAGCCCGCCGTCAGAGGCGGGTAGCGCGTAAATGCAAATCGCGGGGAAGCGGCGCGAGGGCCGAAACCCTATTTGCCGACGGCGATTGAATACTCGATGTGCAGGTCGCAGGGCGTCTTGCCCTGGCGGCCACGGACGCGTTCGCCCTTGCAGCGGGTGTGCCCGGCGGCGCCGGACTTCTGCTTCTCGGCCACTTCAGCAACAGGCGCGGCGAGATCGAATTCGCCATTGCAACTCGCATACGGACACGGGTACACGAAGTACGCGCGCGCCGGCGGATGCAGCACGATCGATTGCGGCGCTGGCGGCTGCGACGACTCGTCGTTGAACGCGAAGTCGAGGCGAATGGAGGAGAACTGCGGGAACTGCACGCGCAGTTCCTTCGCCGCCATGCGATTGCGACGCTGCTTTTCGCGCAGCAGGTTGCGCGCTCCTTCGGAGCCGACAGTGCTGAATTTCATTTGTTTCAGGTAAGTGCGAGACGCGGGCGGACCGAGTGGCCCGCCCGCGCGATCGCTGTCAGTTATTTACCGACGGCCGTAGCCGCCGCCACCACCGCCGCCACCGCCGCGGGGCTTGTCCTGCGCTTCATTCACCTTCAGCGGGCGACCGCCGAAGTCCTGGCCGTTGAGGGCCTGCATGGCGCGCTGCGCATCGGCGCTCGACATTTCCACGAAGCCGAAGCCGCGCGGCTGGCCCGTGTCGCGATCGTTCACGAGCGCGATCTTTTCGACCGTGCCGTGCGTGGCGAACAGGGCGCGCAC
>Ga0137437_1000261_pt1 | contig 15234 bp, 11 predicted proteins | sample EasRivERMGT138_2_FD_102332 | JGI IMG/M metagenome (GOLD analysis project Ga0137437, IMG submission 102332) | Soil microbial communities from meander-bound floodplain in the East River, Colorado, USA - East River MetaG ERMGT138_2 | ecosystem: Environmental > Terrestrial > Soil > Floodplain ...
AGGGGGCGGGGGCGCGCGCCGACGTGCGCGCCGCGCCGCCGCGCCGGAGGAGCCCGACCCGTGGCTGAGCCCCGCCACCTGGCGCTCGTCACCGCGCTGCTGCTCGCCGGCTGCTGCGGCTCGGGCCAGGACGTCGACGAGCTCGCGGAGAACCGCCTGCTCGAGGAGGCGCGCGCCAAGCTCGCGGAGGGCGACGTCGACCGCGCCGTCGACTGCGCCGAGGCGCTGATCGAGCGGTCGACCGACTCGGGGCGCAAGCAGGAGGCGCTCTACCTCGCCGGCGAGGCGCACTACGCCGATGCGGACTGGGTGAAGGCGTTCCGCCACTACCAGACGCTGCTGCACGACTACCCGTATTCGCAGTTCGTGCCGAAGATCGAGGAGCACGTCTACGCGATCGGCGTCGAGTACCTGTCGCGCTCGCCGTGGCCCGTCTTCCACGACCTCTTCTCGGGCCGCGAGCGCGGCGCCGAGGTGATGCGCGAGTTCGCGTCGAGCTACCCGAACAGCTCGAAGGCCGACGACGCGCTCGCCGCGCTCGCCGCCTACCGCTACGAGCGCAAGGAGTACGAGGACGCGGTCGTCTTCTACCAGCAGCTCGCGCGCAGCTACCCCGAATCGGAATGGGCCGACCTCGCCGCCTACCGCCGCGGCGAGTGCTGGCGGCTCGACACGCGCGGCGGCGGCTACGAGGCGCGCACGCTGCTGCGCGCCGCCACCGAGTACCGGCGCTACCTCTCCGAGCGGCCCAACGGCGCGCGCGTGAAGGACGCCCGCGCCGAGATCGCGTGGGTCGACGAGCAGATCGCGCTCAGCGAGCTCAAGATCGCCCACCTCTACCTGCAGCGCGACCAGGAGACGGGCGCGCGCATCCACTTCGCCAATGTCGCGCTCGCCTACCCCGGCACGAAGGCGGCCGACGAGGCGCGCGCCGAGATCGCGAAGCACCCGCTCTGGGACCTCTCGCTCAACTCGCTCGACACGCTGAAGCTCGGCGCGAACGAGTCGGGCGACTGGATGATCGACCGGATCGGCACCGAGAAGGGTTATCGATGAAAAGCGCGGCGACGTGGCGCCGCGCGGTGAAAAGCGCCGCGCCGATCGCGCTCACGCTGGCGTGGCTCGCGGCCGCGTGCGGCTACTCGACCGGACCGCTCGGCCGCCACGAGTCGCAGCAGGTCTGCGTCCCGATGTTCCAGAACCAGACCTTCTGGCGCGATTTCGAGGTCGGCCTCACGCGCGAGGTGGAGAAGGAGCTCGCCGCCCGGCCCGGAATCTCCATCGCGCCCCGGGAGCGCGCCGATATCGTCCTCGAGGGCACGATCGTCGATTTCGAGCAGCACGTCCTGACCGAGAGCAAGACGGACGCGGTGAGCGAATCGTCGACGGTGACGCGCGTCCGGATCGACGTGAAGGACGCACGGACGGGCGATCTGGTCCGGTCCTTCACGGTGCGCTATCGGGCGGCGTTCGTGCCGGCGAACGGCGAGACGGTGCAGACGGCGGCGAACACGTCGTTCGTCAACCTGGCGCGCCGGATCGCCGACGGCCTGGAGGGTGACTTTCCACGCGCCTCCGCGGAGGCGCGCGGCTCGGCGCGCGGCGAGGCGCCGGTGCCGCCTGGCGGGTCGCACTGACGGCGCGACCCGCGCCGCGTCCGCCCCGACGCCCCTGCGGGCGCGAGCGGACCGTCGAACGAGGGAACCATGAACGAAACGCGCGACGACTCGAACGGGAAGAAGGGCGCCAACGGCAAGCGGCCGCGCCGCGGCGGGCTGCCCTCCGTGGTGATGTTCCTCGGCGTCCTGTTCGCCGGCGTCCTGCTCTACCAGACCTTCACCAACGCGCTCGCGAAGCCGCTCGACTACGACGAGTTCCTCGGCCACCTCTACGCCGGCGACGTCAAGACGGCGAAGCAGCTCGGCGAGCGCGCCCTCGAAGGCGAGTACGTCACGTCCGGCACCGACAACGTGCCGCGCACCGAGCACTACAAGGTCGACCTTCCCCCGGACGAGATGCGGACCTTCGCGCCCGAGCTGCGCGACCTGCTGAACCGTCCGCCGTCGCGGCTCGACGAGGCGAAGCTGCTCGACAAGCTCGCCAGCCCGAACGTGCGCGCGAGCAAGGCGTGGATCGTCCCGTCGGTCGACCCGCAGCACGGCGACCGGCTGGTGGTCGACTACTACGAGGGCAACGAACCGCGGGCGCGATGCCTGATCGAGCCGGTCAAGGGCGCGACCGTCAACATCCCGGTGATCCAGGGCGCGCTCGACAAGTTCCAGGTGACGATCGAGCGGCGCGGCGTGCCGCTCGGCGGCTTCAAGTACGAGCCCGAGAACACGTTCCTGATGACGCTGCTCATCAACCTCGTGCCGTGGCTTCTGATCTTCGGCGTGCTCTGGTTCTTCATCTTCCGGCAGATGCGCTCGCCGGGCGGCGCGGGCGGCGTGCTGTCGTTCGGGCGCGCGCGCGCCACGCTGATCGGCAAGGAGCGCACCGGCATCACCTTCGAGGACGTCGCCGGCATCGACGAGGCCAAGGACGAGGTGAAGGAGATCGTCGAGTTCCTGAAGGACCCGGCGCGCTTCTCCCGCATCGGCGCACGGATCCCGCGCGGCGTGCTGCTGGTCGGCGCGCCCGGCACCGGCAAGACGCTGCTCGCCAAGGCGATCGCCGGCGAGGCGAACGTTCCCTTCTTCTCCATCAGTGGTTCCGACTTCGTCGAGATGTTCGTCGGCGTCGGCGCCTCGCGCGTGCGCGACCTCTTCCGCCAGGCACGTGAGAAGACGCCCTGCCTCATCTTCCTCGACGAGATCGACGCGGTCGGGCGCCGGCGCGGCAGCGGGCTCGGCGGCGGCCACGACGAGCGCGAGCAGACGCTGAACGCGATCCTGGTCGAGATGGACGGCTTCGAGACCGACGAGGGGATCATCCTCGTCGCCGCGACGAACCGTCCGGATGTGCTGGATCCCGCGCTGCTGCGGCCGGGCCGCTTCGACCGCCAGATCGTGATCGACCTGCCCGACGTGAAGGGCCGCGAGGCGATCCTCAAGGTCCACGTGCGCCACGTCCCGATCGACTCCGACGTCGATCTGTCGGTCGTCGCGCGCGCGACGCCGGGCTTCAGCGGCGCCGAGCTCGCGTCGCTCGTGAACGAGGCGGCACTAAGGGCCACGCTCCTGGGACGAGACCGTGTCAACCTCGCCGACTTCGAGGAGGCGCGCGACCGCGTCCGCTTCGGCCGCGAGAAGACCGGACGCAACCAGGACGAGAAAGAGCGCAAGAAGACCGCCTACCACGAGGCGGGCCATGCGCTGGTCGGCCACCTGCACGCCGGCGTCGAGCCGCTGCACAAGGTGACGATCGTCCCGCGCGGCATGTCGCTCGGCGCGACCTTCATCCTGCCGGAGAAGGACCGCTACACGCGCGGCAAGAACCAGATGCTCGGCGAGATCTGCTTCGCGTTCGGCGGGCGGATCGCCGAGGAGGTCTTCTGCGGCGACATCAGCTCGGGCGCCTACGACGACATCAAGAAGGCGACCGAGGTCGCCCGCAACATGGTCACGCTGTTCGGCATGAGCGAGAAGCTCGGCCTGGTCAACTACGCCGAGCAGGACGCCGTCTTCCTCGGCGGCGAGATCGTCCGCAACAAGAACTACAGCGAGGAGACGGCGAAGCTCATCGACCTCGAGGTGCGGCACATCCTCGACGACTGCTACCAGCAGGCCAAGGCGACCGTGCTCGAGCACAAGGACGCGCTCGAGCGCATCGCGGCGGCGCTGCTCAAGTTCGAGACGATCCACGCCGAGGAGGTCGCCGCGCTGCTCGAGGGCGCGACGCCCGACGAGGCGCGCGCCCGCTTCGACCGCAGCCATCCGCTGCCGCCGCCCAAGCCCAAGCCGCCGCGCGCCGACGCGGGCGCCGACGCGCGCGCGCGCACGCTGCCGCGGCCGGAAGAGGGGCTGCCGCCGGCCGGAGAGCCCGCGGTGCCATGACCGGAGCGCCCGCGTACGCACGAGCGGGGCTGCGCTTCCCTCCGTGCGTGGTCGCGGTCGACGAGCTCTCGCCGGGGCTGGGCGCCGCGGCGCTCCTGCGGCGGCTCGCCGGCGGGGCGGCCGGCGCGGCCGCGCCGGTCGATCGCCGCGCCGCCTTCCTGCTCGCGCTCGCCGAGCCTCCGTGGCCGCTCCCGGCGTGGTGCGAGCGCGCCGTCCGTCCGGTCGCCGGCGGGCGCGCGGGCGACCGCTTGCTGCAGGCGACGCTCACGGAGGTCGAGCGGCGCGCCGGCGACGATCCGCTCGCCGAGGCACTGAGCGCCGCGCTGCGCGCACTGCTGTCCGCGCACCGCTGGCGGCTGCGCGCGCGCACCGGCGGCACGACGACGCTCGCGCTCGACCCGGCGCGTCCGGCCGTCGTCGGCGTGCTGAACGTCACGCCCGACTCCTTCTCCGACGGCGGCCGCTGGATCGACGTCGCGGCCGCCGTCGAGCACGGTGAATCGCTCGCGCGCGCCGGCGCGGCGCTGATCGACGTCGGCGGCGAGTCGACGCGACCGGGTGCGGAGCGCGTGCCCGCCGCGGTCCAGCTCGAACGCATCCTGCCGGTCATCGAGCGCCTCGTCGCGCGCGTCGCCGTCCCGATCGTCGTCGACACCACCTCGGCGGCCGTCGCGCGCGCCGCGCTGTCCGCCGGCGCTGCCGCCGTGAACGACACGAGCGCTCTCGCCGCCGACCCCGGCCTCGCCGCCGTCGTCGCGGAGAGCGGCGCCGGCCTGATCCTCATGCACCGGCGCGGCGCGCCGGCGACCATGCAGGAGGCGCCGGCCTACGCTTGCTGCGTCGCCGAGGTCGCCGAGGCGCTCTTCGACGCGGCGTCCGCGGCGCAGCGGGCCGGCGTCGCGGCCCAATCGGTCGTCCTCGACCCGGGCATCGGCTTCGGCAAGCGCCTGCAGGACAATCTCGACCTGATCGGCGGGCTGCTCGCGTTGCGAAGCCTGGGCTTCCCGGTCATGCTCGGCGCCTCGCGCAAGAGCTTCCTCGGGACGCTCACCGGCCGGGGCGCGCAGGAGCGCGACGCCGCCACGCTCGCGACGACGGCCGCGGCGTGCGAGGCGGGCTGCGAGCTGGTCCGCGTGCACGACGTGGCCGGATCGGTCGACGTGGTGCGCGTGCTGGCGGCCCTGCGCGGACGGGAGCGGGACGGGAGCTCGGCCGGAGCAGGAGCGTCGCCGCCGTGAACGACCTGCGCGATCTGCTGCGCAACCTCCTCGGCGTCGGGCCGCTGTTCGAGCTGCTCGTGCTCTGGCTCGGGATCTACGTGGTGCTGCGCTTCATGCGCGGCTCGCTCGGGCTCGGGATCCTGCGCGGCCTGCTCATCGCCGGCTTCACGCTCTACCTCGCGGCACAGATCCTGTTCGGGCGCATCGGCCTCTCGCTGCCGCACCTGCAGCTGCTCTCGCCGTCGCTCACGATCCTGGTCGTCTCGCTCGTGATCCTGTTCCAGCCCGAGCTGCGGCGCGCCTTCACGCGGCTGGGCGAGAACCCGGCGTTCGGCCGCCTCGCGCCGCGCTCCGCCACGCTCGGCCGCATCATCTCGGAGGCGGCGGAGCGCATGAGCCGCCGCAAGGTCGGCGCGCTGGTCGCGATCGAGCGCTCGACCGGGCTCTCCACCTTCATGGAGGGCTCGGTCCACCTCGACTGCGAGCTGCAGCCGCAGCTGCTCGAGAGCATCTTCCAGCAGGGCGGCCCGCTGCACGACGGCGCCGTGCTGATCCGCGACGGCCGCATCGCGGCGGCCGGCTGCCTGCTGCCGCTGAGCGAGAACCCCGACATCGGCAGCGACTACGGCACGCGCCACCGCGCCGCCGTCGGCGTCACCGAGGACACCGACGCGATCGCGATCGTCGTCTCGGAGGAGACCGGCAACATCGCGGTGGCCGTGCGCGGCGAATTGCAGCGGGTGCGCACGCCCCGTGACCTCGCCCGCATGATCGACGAGGCGCTCGCCAGCCCGCCGGGCGAGGCGGAGGCCGAGTCGTGAAGGCGCAGCGCGTCGCCCGCTGGCTGCTCGGCCTCGTCACGCATGACGTGGGACGCAAGGCGCTCGCGCTCATCTTCGCGCTCGTCCTGTTCGAGGTGCTCGACAAGCAGGTGCAGACCGACGACACGCTGAGCATCCCGATCCGGTACATCGACGAGTCCGACCTCGACGCGGAGAAGGACAAGGAGGCCGGCTCGTTCCTGCTGGTGGTCGAGCGCGCCGGCGGCGGCAAGCCGCTGATCGTCGCCAACTCGGACAAGCCGCGCAGCGCGACGCTGCAGATCCGCGCCGCGCGCGACTCGATCGAGCGCGCGAAGGCGCACCGCCACCTCTTCGTGTGGCGGATCGGCAAGGAGGGGCCGCTGACGCCGGCGGCGGAGGACCTCGAGGGGACCGAGGCGCTGCTGCAGGAGCTCGGTCCGGGCGCGCGCGTCGAGCTCGACCGCCAGCGCTTCAACGTCGAGGCCGAGGAGGCGCTCGACCTCACGCTCGAGCCGGGCGACGTCGACTTCGTCGGCCCGCTCGCGCCGGGCTACGACCAGAAGTCGCCGCGCGTGACGTTCAAGCCGCGCGAGGTGCGCCTGGTCGGGCCGCACAACGCCATCGAGGCGGTCAAGCTGCGCCGCGCCGAGATCTTCGAGAAGTTCACGCTCGAAGGCCGCTCGCCGAGCAGCACGCAGCCGCTCAAGCTCGCCAAGGAGTGGAGCCGCAGCCTGCGCCTGCTCGACTCGAAGGGGGGCGAGCTCGACGCCGTCACCGTGTCGGCCGACTTCGCGCGCAAGATGATCGCGCTGCCGGGCGCCGACGGCCGCTTCGAGCTGCCGGTGCAGGTGCTCTTCGACGAGGACCGGCTGCGCCAGGGCGGCGACGGGAAGAGCGCGCGCGACGGCTGGCGCCTCGAGCTCGCCAAGGCGGTGAACGGCGAACTGCGCGTCGGCCTGCAGATCTACGTGCCCGACACGCAGGTGAGCGGCGCGGGCGTCGACAAGCTCAAGGTGGAGCTCGCCAAGCAGAGCGTCGAGCTGGTCGTGCGCGCGCACGAGGCGATTGTCGACCGGACGACGCTGCCGGTGCACATCGTCCGCTTCAAGGACTTCCCCGACGGGCTCGACGTGGCGTTCGCCGACGGACAGCGCGACGTCCAGGTCGAGGTGAGCTGGAAGCGGCCGGAGGGGGCGCCGCGCGGCCCCGACGACAAGGAGAAGAAGGGCGGCGGCAATGACCCCTGAGCCGCTCTTCGGGACGGACGGCGTGCGCGGCCGGGCGGGCGAGGGGCCGCTCGCGCCCGAGAGCGTCGCGCGCCTCGGCGTCGCGCTCGGCGAATGGCTCGAGGCGCACGGCGACGCCGGCAAGCCGGCGCTGATCGGCGGCGACACGCGCGCGAGCCGCGAGGAGATCACGCGCTCGCTCGCCGGCGGCCTCGCGCGCCGCAACATCCGCGCGATCGACCTCGGCGTGCTGCCGACCGCGGCGCTCGCGCTCCTGATCGACGACTACGGCGCGAGCTGCGCCGCCGTGATCTCCGCCTCGCACAATCCCGCCGCCGACAACGGCATCAAGATCTTCACCGGCCACGGCGCGAAGTTCGGCGACGCCGAGGCGCGCTTCGTCGAGGAGCGCTGGCGAGCCTGCCCGCCGATCGAGGTCGGCGCCGCGGCCGCGCTCGAGCGGCCCACCGACGGCGCGGAGCGCTACGTCGACCACCTGCTCGCGGCTGCGGGCCGGCCCGACCTGCGCGGACTCTCGGTGGCGCTCGACCTCGCGCACGGCGCCGCGCACGCGGTCGGACCGGCGCTCTTCCGCAAGGCCGGCGCGCAGGTGACCGTCACGGGCGACCGCCCCGACGGCAAGAACATCAACGACGGCTTCGGCTCGCTCCACCCCGAGCGCGTCGCCGCGCTCGCGAAGGAGTCGGGCGCGCACTTCGGCCTCGCCGTCGACGGCGACGCCGACCGCAGCCTCTTCTCCGACGAAGGCGGCCGCGTGCTCGACGGCGACGCGACCCTGGCGCTGCTGGCGGCCGACCTCCTCGAGCGCGGCAGGCTCGACCACCGCACGGTCGTCGGCACGGTCATGTCGAACTTCGGCCTCGAGACGTTCCTGCAGGCGCGCGGGATCGCACTGCTGCGCACGCCGGTGGGGGACCGCCACGTCTCGGCGGCGCTGAAGGAGAAGGGGCTCGTCCTGGGCGGCGAGCCGTCGGGCCACGTGATCTTCGGCGCCGACCTCGACTTCCTCGGCGACGGGCTCTACACGGCGCTGCGCGTGGCGGAGCTCCTGCGCCGGCGCGCGATCCCCCTCTCCCGGGCGGCCGAGGGCTTCGCGCCGGCCCCGCAGATCCTGCGCGCCGTGCGGGTCCGCGCCCGTCCTCCCCTGGGGACGATCCCCGGATTCAAGGAAATCCTTTCCTCGTCCGAAGAGAGGCTCGGTCGATCGGGTCGCATCGTCGTCCGCTACTCGGGCACCGAACCGGTGCTCCGGGTGATGGTGGAAGGGACGGACGCGAGCCTGGTCGCCGCGCTGGCGCAGTCGCTCGCGAGCCATCTCGAGCAGGCGATCGGCGCTCGGTGAGCCGTCCTTTTCCGGCGGTCCTCGTCGGAAGCGGCGACTCCAAAGAGGAGAGCCCCGTGGGTCGCATTGCCGTCGGCCTCTCGATCGAGACCTCGTCGGACGTGGGCACCGTCGCGCTCGACGACGCCGATCCGCCGCGCACCGTGCGCTTTACCGAGGGGCTCGCCCACGGCAAACTCCTGCTTCCCTCGATCGAGAGCCTGCTGAAAACGGCTGGGCTTCGCCGGCCCGACTATGTGGCGGTTGGGATCGGGCCTGGCTCGTACACGGGACTTCGGATCGGGGTGACCGTCGCGCGCACGCTGGCGTGGACGTGGGAAGTGCCGCTGCTGGGGATCGGCTCGATGACGGCGCTCGCGCTGGAATCGGGCTGGCAGGCCCGGCCGGTCGTGACCCTCGTCGACGCGAAGCAGGGCGAAGTGTACGCGGCGGTCTATCGCTGGCAGGGAGGGTTGCCGCGAGTGGTCCAGGGGCCGGTCATCGGCGCGCCGGACGACATCCGTCCGGAGCTGCCGGCGGAGGCGGTCTGGATCGGCGACGGCTGCCGGTTGCTGGGCGTCACGCCGTCGATCCCCGACGCGCGGACGCAGGCGTCCGGCATCCTGAGGCTCGCGCGCGAGCGCTTCCTGCGGGGCGAACGCGACCGGATCCCGACCGTCCTTCCCGTGTACCTGCGTCCGTCCGAAGCGGAACGGAGGCTCGAAGCCCGCTCGTGAATGCACCGCAGAGTGGTTGGCCGCACCGCGTCTGGGCCGACATCCGACTCGATCACCTGCGCGACAACGTCGCGCTGCTGCGGAACCGTCTCGCGCCGACCACCCGCCTGATGGCGGTCGTGAAGGCCGACGCGTACGGCCACGGCGCCGTCGCGATCGCGCGCGAGCTGCAGTCGATCGGCGTCGACGCGTTCGGCGTGGGGGACTCGGGCGAGGCCTTCGAGCTGCGCGAGGCCGGCGTCCGCGGCGCGATCCTCATCCTCGGCGCGATCGTCGACGGCGAGCAGGAGCGCGTCGTCGCGCACGACCTCTCGGTCTGCATCCACTCCGAGTCGCGCATCGACCGGCTCGAACGCGAGGCGCGCCGCCAGGGCCGCCGCTGCCGCGTCCACCTGAAGGTCGACACCGGCATGGGGCGCCTCGGCGTCCTGCCGTCGCGCGCGCTCGCGCTCGCGCGGCGCATCGCGCGCTCGCGCGACCTCGAGCTCGAGGGGGTCGCGACGCACTTCGCCGGATCGTCGTCACGCGCCGACGCCGCCAACGAGCGCCAGCTCGACGCGTTCCTGCGCGTCCGCAAGGCGATCACGCGCGAGGGGCTCGGCGCGCCGCTCTACCACGCGGCCGCGTCGGCGGTCCTCTTCTCGAGCCTCGACGCCGAGCTCGACATGGTGAGGCCGGGGCTCGCGCTCTACGGCGTGCGGCCGGCCGACGCCGGGAGCGCGTCGGTGCGCCTGAAGCCGGTCCTCTCGCTGCAGACGCAGGTGATCTTCCTGAAGGACGTCCCGGCCGGCACGACGATCGGCTACGACCGCCTCTTCGCCGCGCCGCGCAAGACGCGGATCGCGACCCTGCCGATCGGTTACAACGACGGACTGCCCTGGTCGCTCGCGGGCGCCGGCCGCGTGCTGGTGCGCGGCACGCCGGCCCCCATCGTGGGGCGGGTGTCGATGGACTACACGATGCTCGACGTCGGGCACGTGCGCGGGCTCAGGGTGGGGGATCCGGTGACGCTGATCGGGAAGGACGGCGACGAGCAGGTCTCCGCCGAGGAGCTGGCCCGCGCCGCCGGGACCATCCCGTACGCGGTTTTCTGCTCACTCGGTCGGCGCGTCGCCCGCGTCTACCATTCCGCGCGCCGCAGCCCCGGACGCCCGCTCGCCGCCCACGCCTGACGCTCGTCCTGCCGGCTCGGAGTTCCCTCGCCTCTTGGATTCGACGGCGTCGCAGGCACCCGTGAAGCAGCGCCGGCGCAGCCGCGTCCGGCGCCTCCTGGTCGTGGTCGCGGCGCTGCTCGCGCTGGCCGCGACCCTGCGCCTCCTGCGCGTCCCCGAGCGGATCGTCGCGCGCATCGCCGGCGGCGCGCTCGGCGCGGAGGTGACGATCGGCCGTCTCGAGTTCTCGTGGCCGCTCGCGCTCGTGCTGCACGACGTCGCCGCCGTGCTCCCGCCGGCGCCGGCGCCGTTCCTCGCCGTGCCGCGCGTCGCGCTCGAGATCGGGCTCGCGCCGCCGCGCCTCGTCGCGGTCGTCGCCACCGACGTGCGTCTCGTCGTGCGCGAGCGGCCGGACGGCGCCTTCGAGCTCCCTGCGTCGTCGGCGAGCCGCGCCTCCGCGGACGCGCTGCCGCGCGTGAAGGTGACCGCCGCGCACGTCGAGCTCGACGGCAGCGGCCCGCTGCACGACCGGCTCGCCGGCGTCGTCGGCGAGAAGGTCGCGCGCGCGCTCGAGGTGCGCAACCTCGTGGTCGTGCCGCAGCCGGAGGGCCGCTTCGACGCGAGCGCCGAGGTCGTCGCGGGCGGGCTCGCGCCCGTGCGCGTGCGCGGGCGGGGGAGCCCGGCCGGCCTCGAGCGTCTCGACGTCCGCGTCGACGAGGCGCTCGCGCTCGACCTCGAGGCGCTGCGCGGCGCCGTCGCGGCCGACCTCGCCGACGTGCTGAAGGGCAACGAAGTGAAGGGGCGCGCGTCGGGCGAGGTGCGCGTGATGTTCGGCGCGGCCGCCCGCGTCGAGGCCGACGTCGACCTTCAGGACGTCTCGTTCCGCTCGCCGGCGTTCCCCGTGACCTTGTCGGATCTGCGCGGCCGGGTCGAGCTGCGCGGCGACGAGGTCCGCGTGCCCGGGCTCACCGGACGCCACGGGCCGGGCGCGGTGCGCATCTCGTGCGAGGTGCGCGACCTCGCGCGCCGCGCCGCCGCCCACCTCGTCGTGCGCGTCGACTCGGCGGTCGGCGACGACGAGCTCCACGCCGCCCTGCAGGGCGACCCCATCGGCAAGGTCGTCGACGACGCGCTGCGGCCGGAGGGGCGCTACTCGGTCACGGCGACCGTCGACGTGCTGGCGGGGGAGACGCCGCACCTCGCGCTCGACCTCGAGCTCGAGGACAGCGCGCTCCTCTTCGAGGGCTTCCTCGGCGACGACGGCCGCCGCCACGGCCTGCCGATGCGCGTCGAGTCGATCCGCGGCCGCGTCGCCGTCGGCATGGAGAACTCCTCCTGGGAGCGTGTCACCGGGTTCTCGCGCGGCGGCGCGCGCGTCGAGTCCTCGGCGAAGATCGTCCTCGACCGCGTCACCGGCACGGTCTCCGCGTTCGACGCGCCCGTCGACGAGGAGCTGATCGCCGCCGCCGTGACGGAGATCGGGCCGGTCGTCCGCGAGGTCGTCGACCTGCTCCGCCTGCGCGGCACCTTCGACGCCGTGGCGCGCTTCGACGTGCAGGACGAGCTCGATCTCCAGATCGAGGCGCACCCCAAGGCGCTGACCGTCGAGCCGCAGCCCTTCCCCTATGCGCTCGTCTGCGACGGCGGCACGCTCGTCTTCGAGAAGGACCGCATCCGTTTCGACGACGTACGCGGCGGCGCCGGCGAGACCAACCTGCGGCTGCGCGGCTTCCTCGGCATCGTCGGCGACGCGCCGCCGCTCGAGCTCGCCATCGAGGCGCACGACGTCGCGCTCGACGCGAAGCTGCTCGCCGCGCTGCGCACGCTGCCCGACCCGCGCCTCGCGCAGGTCTTCGAGGAGCTCAAGCCCTCGGGCCGCGTCGACCTCCAGTTGAACTGGAAGCGGGCCGCGGCCGGCGCCCCGACCGAGCTCACGATCGAGGTCGCGCCGACCGACGTGCGCCTCGAGGGGCTCGGCGGCAAGCTCGTCGTGACCGGCCTGCGCGGCGTCGTCGCGATCCACCACGTCGGCGACGGGCCGTGGGAACTGACGGCGTCGGGCACCGGCCTCTCCGCGCGCGCGTTCGGCGGCGGCGTCTCGCTCTCCGGCCGCATGACCGAGGGCGGGCCGGCCAGCGCCGCCGAGGCGCCCGCGTCGCTGCGCCTGGTCGGCCGGCGCCTGCGCATCGACGCCGAGGCGATCGCGGCCGCGCGCGCTCTCGCGCCCGACGTCGCCGAGCTCTTCTCGGCCTACAAGCTGCGCGGCCGCGCCTCCGTCGACTGCGAGATCACGCGCCGCGCCGGCGCGATCGAGGCGCACCTCGACGTCGTCCCCGACGTCGCGCCGGTCGGCGCGACGACCGCGGAGGGCGCCGACGCGGTCACCGAGGGGCTCTGCGCCAATTCCCCGTGGATCGCGCTCCCGCTGCAGTGGACGAGCGGCGCGGTGCACGCCGACCTCGGCGCCGGCACTTTCCAGTTCGACCGCCTCGAGGGCCGCCTCGGCGGCGCGGCGATGCGCGCGAGCGGCGGCCTGTTCAAGGTCGACGAGAGCGGCATCGACGTCGAGGTGGCGCTGTTCGCCGACGGCCTCACCTTCGCCGAGACGACCGAGCTCGTGCTCGGCCCCGTGCTCGGGCCGGAGAAGAGGACGGCGCTCGCCCCGTGGAGCCCGCTCGGCCGCACGCGCGTCGACGCCTACCGCGTGAGCTTCCACGTGCCGCGCGGCGCCGATTTCGTCGACCGCCTCGACGTCGCCGGCACGGTCGACCTCGACGGCTGGACGCTCTACACGGGCGGCGCGCTGCGCGACCTGTCGGGGCGCGTCGCGATCTCGTCGCTCCACTACGAGCAGCACGGCCACGGCATCGACGACGTGCGCGCCGACGGCCGCCTCGAGGGGATCACGGTCGACCTCGGCGGGCTGCGCTTCTCCAACGTGACGAGCGACCTCCTGCTCGCCGACGGCCGTCTCACCGTGCCGTGGCTCGCCGGCGAGTTCGCGGGCGGCCGCCTGATGCGCGACCGCAACCGCCTCGGCATCGAGCTCAAGGGCGAGCTCCCGATCGACGGGCAGCTCGAGATCCTGTCGGCCGACGTGAGCCGGCTGCTCGGCGAGGAGACGCCGCGCATGCGGGGGCTCGCCGGCCGCGTCGACGCCGCGCTGCGCTTCCACTGCCGCGGCCGCTCGCTGCTGCGCGGCCACGGCCTGCCGAGCCTCGAGGCGGCCGGCCGCGTCGAGGTGCGCGACGCCAAGCTCTGGACCATCCCGCTCTTCGACAAGCTCTACTCGTCGGCCGTGCTTCCCCTCACGGGATCGAGCCGCGAGGACTTCGACCTCGCCGACGGCGCCGGCTCGGGCAAACCCGAGCCGCCCAAGTGGCAGCGCGGCCGCTTCGACTTCGCGCTGCAGGGCGTCTACGTCCGCTTCTCCGACGTCGAGTTCGAGGGCGAGCCGCTGGTGCTGCGCGGCGACGGGACGCTCGGCCCCGAGCAGCTCGAGATGCACTTCCATCCCGAGGTGAAGACCGGCACCGGCTGGCTGCGCGGCCTGCCGATCGTCGGACCCGTGATCGGCTGGCTGCTCTCCTCGATCGAGCACGAGCTCGGCGCGTTCCGCTTCGGCGGCCCGTACGGCAACCCGAAGGTCACGTGGGATCCCGTCACGTTCTCGACGGACTCCGACGAGGCGCCGCGCTCGGAGCGCCCGCGCACCGTCGCCGAGCCGCCGCGCCCGAAGCCCGCCCGCTTCTGACGCGCGCGACCGCGGCTCTCGCGCACGCCGCGCACCGGTCGTTTGAACGCGTTCTTAATGCGGGGTCGGACTACGTTCTCGCCGAGTTCCAAGGCAGCCGTCGCGCCCGCGACGCTCCGGAGGTCCCGGCATGGACGCCCTCCTCTTGTTGTTCGTCGTGCTCTTCTTCGCCGCGTGCGAGTGGTTCGTCGCGCGCCTCAGCGACCGGCTGTGAGGCGCGCGCGATGAACGGCCTCTACGTCGTCTGGGCGATCGTCGCGATCGGCCTCTTCGTCTATCTCGGCGTCGCGCTCCTGAAGCCGGAGCGGTTCGAGTGAACGGCTCCGGCTGGTTCCAGATCTCCCTCTACGTCGTCGTGCTCGTCGCGCTGGGGAAGCCGCTCGGCGCGTACATGGCGCGCGTCTACGAGGGGCGGCCGTGCGGGCTCGACCGCGTGCTCGGTCCCTTCGAGCGCCTGCTCTACCGCGTCTGCGGCGTGAACCCCGACGCCGAGTCGGGATGGAAGGGCTACGCGAGCGCGCTGCTCGCGTTCAATCTCGTCGGGCTGCTGGTCGTCCATCTGGTCCAGCGCCTGCAGGGCGTGCTGCCGCTCAATCCCGAGCACCTCGGCGCCGTCTCGCCCGACTCCTCGTTCAACACCGCCGTCAGCTTCGCCACCAACACGAACTGGCAGGGCTACGGCGGCGAGACGACCCTGAGTTACTTCACGCAGATGGCCGCGCTGACCGTCCAGAACTTCGTGTCGGCGGCGACCGGCATGGCGGTCCTGGTCGCGCTGATCCGCGGCTTCGCGCGCAAGAGCACACAGGTCGTCGGCAACTTCTGGGTGGACCTCACCCGCTCGACGCTCTACGTCCTGCTCCCGCTCTCGCTGCTGCTCGCGGTCGTCCTCGTCTCGCAGGGCGTCGTCCAGACGTTCCATCCCTACGCCCACGTGCACCGGATCGACCCGACGGCCGACGGCGACGGCAAGCCGGTCGCGGAGCAGACGATCGCGCTCGGCCCG
>Ga0137437_1000265_pt1 | contig 15169 bp, 13 predicted proteins | sample EasRivERMGT138_2_FD_102332 | JGI IMG/M metagenome (GOLD analysis project Ga0137437, IMG submission 102332) | Soil microbial communities from meander-bound floodplain in the East River, Colorado, USA - East River MetaG ERMGT138_2 | ecosystem: Environmental > Terrestrial > Soil > Floodplain ...
CCATTTAATTGTGCCCGCTTCAAGAGGCGGGGTTAAATGCAATCAATTTGGCTATGACTTCGAGAACCGCAGCGGAACAAAGGTTTCAAGAGATTTTGCCCACGCTTCACGGAAGCCCCTGGCGGCGTTATGATCTTTCCATGGGCAAGTTTCAGCTGGTCGATTTCGCGGCGCATTTCCAGAAAGGCTTTCGCAATCACATCGTGCGGCTTGACGATCTGCCGGGGCTGGTCGAGTCGTTCAAGCGTTTCGGTTGCTACGCGACCTATTTCTTATTTTCCGACGAGCTGCTCACCTACATGAGCGCCCAAGCAGGGTCACCGAGCGTCTCCGGCTATGAGGGCAAGGTTGCTGCGCCTTATCTGGCTATCGATATCGATCATCGGGAGCTTACGCCGGCGTTGGACGCGGCGCGGCTTCTGAGCCAATTTTTTCTCGATGGTTGGAAGATCGATCCGGCCGCCTGGCAAATTTATTTCAGCGGCGCCAAGGGTTTCCACTTCATGCTCGACTGCCGGCTCTTTGGCCGGGTCGCGCCGTCGAGAAATTTGCCGGCGATCTTCGATTCGCTGCGCCGCCACCTGGCGCAAGAACTGGCGGAACCTTTGCGTGGGACCGTCGATCTGTCGATCAAAGACCGCATGCGCTTGTTGCGCTTGCCCAACACGATCCATGAACAGTCAAAGCTGTATAAAATCATTGTCAGCGCCGACGAATTGCGCTGGCTCGATGCGGCTCAGCTTCGCGATCTGGCCAAGCGGCCGAGGCCACTGACGCTGACCGATGAAAGCGGCTTGGTATCGCATGTCGAGGTAAAGCAAAATCCGGCGGCGGTGAAACTATTCCAGCGCGTGCAACGCCAGTTCAAGACACTGACGCGGAAACCATTTTCCTATCGCTTTCAGCGGCCCGCCAATCTCGACCAAATTCAATTTCATTGCGCCGGCGCGCAGGCGATCTGGCAAAGTCACATCGAACCGGGCTATCGGAATAATTGCGCGATCCGACTCGCCTCCGAGCTGCGCCAGCTGGGACTCAACGCCGCGGAGACCGAGACCAAGCTATTGGAGTGGAACGAGCGCAACGCCATCGAAATCTCGTCCGACGAGCTTCGCGGCGTCGTGCATTCGGCTTATCAGCACCGTTTCCCGTACCGCTACAGTTGTAATGATGAAATTCTCCGGCGCTACTGTCCGCTGCCGAAGGTTGCGTCCTGCCGCCAATTCGTCGCGGCGAGAGCGGCGCGTCGATAGATGCCAGTTTGAGACTGTGAGTTGGCCACGCTGCTCGCAGTGTGGAACCATTAAATGGGGTTTCCAAAGGGGGCGAGCATCCCCCTTGCGATATTTAAATAGCGCCGGGGTCGATTCCCCGGCCGCGAATGTGGCTGCGTTGATATTAGCCGCTGATCGCCGAAGCAGGCTCGGTCAGCCTAACTCTTTCTGCCGTTATGCCCCGGCCCTTTCTTTGAAAGAATGAAATGCATGATCAGCGTCAAGACGACTAGAAGAATTACATAGAAAAATTCGGTATCGCTTGCCATAAATCACCTCCGGTGACATCCGGTTGCGTGCTTTCCTGCTGAGATTATCCGCAAAGCACGTGCCAATGCGGTGGCGCTCGTGCATCGTGCCCGTTTTTCGGCCGAACACGAGCCACGAGCACGACTCCCCGATGCCATCAGCGCTTGATCTCCGACCGTCCGGTGAGGCAGCGCTGAATCCACTGATTCACTTCGTTGAAAGACAACGGTTTGATCAGATGAGCGTGTGCGCCGAGCTGTTGGGCTTCCAGGGCGTTGGGTAGTGCGCCATAGCGGACCATGCCGAGAATGAACGAATCCGGTATGTTGAGCCGTGCATACTTGATGATGGAGGTCCAAGACGGCATCTCCAGATCGGCAAGGATGAAATTGAAATCCTGCTCCCGGCTCAATTGGCTTACCGCCGTGCCGCTATCAGCCGCTTCAACGACCCGATAACCCTCGTCGCGAAGTAGCTCGCTCAGGCTTATTCGCGAAATCGGCTCTAATTCCGCGACGAGGATCGACGCTGCTCTGCTCTGAATTCTCGTTTGCCCGTCAGCCATTTTCGGCTCTGGGAAAAAATCCGCTTTGGTTTCCCAATTCTCCTAATCTTAGTTGCGGTAAACCGCTGATTCGTCTAACCCAGCAATATTGAGTCCATCGCCAATCGTCCGGACCAATGGCTTTGGCAAGAAGAATGCGAGAGTAGTTTGGGGAATTTGTAGTCCCGCTGATTCCAGGAGGAGAGAATGAGTTACCGTTTGGCTTTCGCAACACTGATAATGTTCCAACTGTTTGGCTGTGCGGATTTCGCGCGCTGGGTGCGTCAGTACACTTATCCGCCGGAGTTTCGCTACGTTGAGCGCGACGAAGTGGGCTCGACCATGCGCCAGTTGGCGTTTCACTCGCGTGAGCTTAATCAGCTCATTCAATCCGGCGATGGGCTGGACCAGCGCCGAAACGAAATCCTCATGCATCTTAGAGCCATGGAAGAGGCAGCCGAGAAATTAGATCAGTCCGGCTCGGCGACCAACCATCCGATGATCGACATGAATCTGCCGAGTTTCCGGGCCGACCTAAAATTCGCCCGCGAAGCCATTGAGCGCGAGCCGCCAAATTATCCCTTTGTGGGGCCGGTCATCGGCGCTTGTGTTAATTGTCACGGTGGGCGGTGATCGGCAGAGGCCGAACATGGCTCCGTACTCACCACGAACGACACGAAGTTCGGAGTCTTAATCATCCGAACCCTTCGCGTCCTTCGTGTTGAAAGACTCTTTCCCTTTTCGTGACAACTCCGCCGCGCTAGCTGATCAAGCGATGTAGCGCAGCCCCGTCGCGCTTGCGTTTGAATTCATTTCCCAACAGTGCGAAAAAGGCCGCGTGGCGGATTCGATCGTAGCTAATAACAGTTCCAGTGTGAAGTTCTTCGCCAGCCCGCGTCGCAAGGCTTTCGCTGCCGCGTTGATCGCTCTTATCATTCTTTCCGGCGTCTGGTGGGCAGGTCATCTTTGGTACCGTAATACGCTGCTCGTCGAAGCGCGCGGCGACGCGCTGGCCGAGCTCGACCCGTACGGCAATGCGCTAACCATCGATTTGCGCCGCCGCTTCGATTTGATTTATGGAGTTCGGGCGTGGCTCACTACCCACGCTTCGATGGCAGATCTTAGCGCAAACTTCGAATCTTTCGCGCGCCAGTTAACCGAAGGCGGCGCCGGGATTCGTCTGCTCTCAATCGCGCCCGGCGGCGTGGCGCAACTGGTTTATCCGCTAGCGGGCAACGAGGCGATCCTGGGCCGCGATCTGCTTGCCGATCCACGCGGTGAGGTCCGTGAAAATGTGGCGCGGATCATGGCGACACGCAAGGTGGTGATCAGCGGTCCCTATGAATTGTCCGTGGGCGGCTTAGGTGCAGTCGCGCGTCTGGCGATATTTCGCAATGAGAAGTTCTGGGGTGTGATCAATTTGGCCATCGATATTCCACCGCTTCTGGCAGAGGCGGGGATTATCACACAAAAGAAATTGCAATTGGCTTTGAGAGATTCGCGCGGGCGGGTTTTCTTCGGCGAACAGGCGGTCTTTGGCACCGGTCCGGTGATCCATCGTGTCGATCTGCCCGATGGCCATTGGGAGCTTGGCGCTATTCCCGTCATGGGATGGAACGCCGCGATTCAGCGCGATTTGCGGATATTCGACATTGGCGCCGGTACGATCATGCTGTTGCTGGGCGCGATCGCTTATCTGTTAGCCTTTCGCGACGCGCGCCTGAACGCCCGAGTCGGGGAGCGCACGGGCTCGCTCAATGCGGAACTATCGCACCGAAACTTAATTGAAACTCAACTCAGAGCGGCTGAGGATCGTTATCGCTCGCTGGTTGAGCTCAACCCCGACGCCGTGCTGGTCATTTTCAATAAGCAGATTGTTTACGCGAACGATGCGGCGCTGCGACTGTTCGGGGCGAAGTCATTGCATGATCTCCTGGGCCGCTCGACCTACGATTTGGTCCATCCAGACGAAAGAGCGGCGATCGAGAAACGTCACCAGCAGGCTTTGGAATCTGGTACGGCAAGCGAGCCGAGTATTCAGCGCAGGCTGCGTTTAGATGGGTCGCGTATTGACGTGGAGACCGTCGCGGCGCCGCTGGCCTGGGAAGGCGGCACGGCGGTGCAGGTGATCATGCGCGATCTCACCGAGCAGCGAAAGGCGGAACGCTCGCTGCATAGTCTGATCGAGGCCACCCAAGACGCGGTCATCTCCATCGACCGCCGGGCGCAGATCGTCATGTTTAACGCGGCGGCGGAGCGGATCTTCGGCTATAGCAAAATGGAAGTCGCGGGAAAAAAAGTTAACATGCTCATGGCCGAGCCCTACGCGACGGAACACGACGGCTACATCGCGCGCTATGAGAGCACCGGCGAGGCGCGCGCCATCGGGCGCATCCGCAGCGTTACGGCGCGGCGAAAGAATGGTGAAATTTTTCCCATCGAGCTGTCGGTGACGCGGGTGGCCTCGGGCGAAGAGGTAAACTACGCGGCGTTTATCCGCGATATCTCCGAGAAGGCGATGCTGCAAGAACAAGCCATCGAGAGCGAACGGCTGGCGACCATCGGCACGATGGCGGCCAAGTTCGGCCATGAGCTGGGTAATCCGCTGAACGGCATGTCGCTGACGATCCAGCTCTTGGAACAGCGGCTAAGAAGGCAATCGACAACGCTAGACGAGCAGGTTGCCGCGACTTTGACAAGATTGAAGAGCGAGATATCCCGCCTGAATTCCCTGTTGCAAGATTTTCGTTCTCTGTCGCGTAAGGAAACTTTCAATTTTCAGTCCGCAAGCTTGAGCGGTTTGGTCGAGGAGGCGATCGAGATCGAATTGCCGCGCTATTTCGAGCAAGGCGTCGAGGTGGAGTCTAGCTTTGCGGCAGATCTGCCGCCGGTGACGGTGGACATCGACAAGATGAAGCAGGTGATTCTGAATCTGACTAAGAACGCACTTGATGCCATGCCCAGCGGCGGTAAGCTAAAATTTACAGGATTGGCTACACCTGAAGGCATTAGATTGGACGTATCGGATACGGGCGTGGGTATTCCGCCCGAAGTCGATATCTTCGAGCCGTTCTTTACGACCAAATCCTTCGGCACCGGCATCGGCATGACAATTGTCCGCCAGATAATCGCGGTCCATGGCGGTAGCATTACTTACCGCAGTGAACCGGGAAAAGGTACGACGTTTTCGATCACTTTGCCGGTAAGCTAATGGCAAGCTTGGCAGCTTGTCATGGCCTACGAATTGCTCTTTCGAGAAAACATGAAAGGATCTCAAGAGTTCTCGCTATTTTCTTTTCATCGATGAGAAAGGATAGCGGCGATTTCGCACTTGTGGGAATTATGTCTCAATGAGCTCAAGCGGCACCATACTCGTTGTCGAAGACCAAGACAGCGCACGGGAAAGTCTCGTCGATCTCCTGCGCGGCGAGGGCTTCGAGGTTCACGAAGCGGCGGATGGTAATGAAGGCATCGCCAAAATTAATAAACTCGATCTCGATGTTGTGTTGACCGATCTGATGATGCCGGGAGCGGACGGCCTGGCGGTGCTCAAGCATGTCAGCGAGTTTTCGCCGCAGACTTTGGTCGTTCTCATGACCGCCCACGCGTCGGTGGAGACCGCCATCGAGGCGATTCGCGCCGGCGCTCAAGACTATCTGTTAAAGCCGCTGGTTTTTGAGGAAGTGGTGCGCAAGATTCGAAATCTCATGAGCCATCGGAAGTTGGCGTGGGAGAACCAGTTGCTGAGGCGCGAAGTCAGCGGTCATTTCGCGCCGGACCGCCCGCTGGGGCGAAGTCCGGCGATGCAGGAAATCGTTAAAATGATCATGAAAGTCGCGCCGACGCCGACCACCGTGCTGATCAGCGGCGAGAGCGGCGTGGGCAAGGAAGTGGTTGCCAGAACTATTCACGCCAACAGCTTGGGTAAGGACAACGTGTTTTTGCCGGTCAATTGCAGCGCAATCCCCGAGAATTTATTAGAGAGCCAACTGTTTGGCCACATGAAGGGGTCGTTTACCGGCGCGGTGAATTCGCAAGAAGGTTTATTTCAACGCGCTCGCGGCGGCACGATCTTCCTCGACGAGATCGGCGAGATGCCGATGAGCTTGCAGCCCAAACTGCTGCGTGTGCTGGAAGAAAAAACCGTGTTGCCGGTCGGTTCGACCACGCCGGTGAAAGTGAACGTGCGCATTCTCGCTGCGTCCAACCGAGATTTAAAGGCGGAAGTCGAAGCGACCCGCTTTCGCGAAGATCTTTACTATCGGCTGTGCGTTTTCGAAATCGACATCCCGCCGCTGCGCAAGCGGCTCGAAGACTTGCCGGCGTTGGTCGAGCACCTGATTCATCGCCATAATCTGGAGATGAAAACCAGCTACAAGGGCGTCGACAGCGCGACCATGCGGATTCTCATGTCGCTGCCTTGGAAGGGCAACATTCGCGAGCTCGACAACGTGCTCGAACGGGCGATGATTCTCGGCAACGGGGAGTGGATCGCGCCGGCCGATTTGCCGGGCCATGGCTCCGCCGCTGCGGACGGCGATTACGCCAATGAAGATAATTTGACTAAATCAGTCGAGCTTTATGAGAAGAGCCATATCGAGCGAACCCTCGGCAAGACCGCCGGCGATAAGATCCGCGCGGCGGAAATGTTAGGGCTCAGTCTGTCGACGCTTTATCGCAAGATCGAAAAACTGGGGATTGAGGAGTAAAGCGCGGCTGGCGCCGCAAGTTCGAATCGTTCCAACCGTTCAAGCCGTTCCCATCGTTCAACTCCCCGCCCGCGTATTTTTCGCAAACCTGGCAGTTGTTCAGCGGTAATATTCCCGACAGCGCGAATCGTGCCGACGCTCTCGCGATTCATCGTTGAGTTATGCGGCATGCGGCCTCGACCTGCGTGGCACACTCTATGCGATTATCGAGATCGTAGGTGTAGTGTTGCGCCGATTACACACCGGAGGTGTCTTATGAATACAGGTATATTATCGACCTTTTTCAGTCTTGAACAGCTCGTCATAGGGTTTCTCACGGCACAGGCGCCCTACGAATGGGGCTGGCGCATGCATCCGATGTGGGGCTGGGGTTGGGGCTTCGGCATGATGGGGATGATGCTGCTGTTCTGGGGCGTGGTGATTTTTGCCGGCGTGGCGGGCATCCGCTGGTTCGTCAATCAAACCAAGCAATCCAAGCAGCCGCGCGGAGGCTCGGCCATGGAAATCCTCAGAGAAAGATTTGCCCGCGGCGAGATCGAAAAAGACGAGTTTGAAGCCAAGAAAAAGGAGCTATCGTAGTTGATTTAATACCTACGCAAGTGACCAGCGAAAAATTTTTGGGAGGTGTTTTGTGCAGGAATTAGACATCGAACAAAGGTTTCACCTGATGCAAAAGGAGATCGAGGCGACGGTATCTTTGCTGAAGGAAGCCAAACTCGATCTCACGGCGACCGTCGATTCGCTGAAGATCGAGATCGAGGCGCTGAAGTCATACATCGAGCGTCATCATCCCGACTTCGCCGAGTCTTACCCCAAGCTCAAGAAGGAAGCGATTCAAGCGATCGATCCGGAGTGGCTGGCGGCGATTGAAGAACCCAAACATTGAGTCGAAGAATTGACGATCGAGGATGGAGAATCGCGGCCGGATGGGTTTCGGAAGGCAATGAGAGGGACTTATGGCGACGATGAATCGAGTAAAACGAGTACGCGATTGCATGACCTGCGATCCCGCTAGTGTGGGGCCGAACGATTCGTTGCAAAGGGTCGTCGAGCTGTTGCGCCGGCGCGATATCCGCTCGGTGCCGGTGCTGGAGGATGGCCGGCTGATCGGTATCGTTAGCGACCGTGACGTGCGCCAAGTGGCGCCGGCCTATCCGCTGTTTCGCGAAGAAGAGGAGATTCGCCGCTATACCGAGAATCTGACCGTGACCGCGGCGATGACCGCCGACCCGATGACGATCGCGCCTGACGCGCCTTTAGTAGAGGCGGCGAAGGTTTTGGAAACTTACCGGATCAGCGCGCTGCCTGTGGTCGACGGGACGAAACTGGTCGGCATGCTCACGGTGACCGATCTGCTGCGCGTGTTCGTGGAGCAGAACGAGGAGAAAGCCGCATGAAGCTTCAAGAAATAATGGTGCGCGACGTGATTCAGGCCGGGCCCGACGAAACCATCGGCGTGGCCGGAAAACGCATGCGCGAGAGCGCGGTGGGCTGCCTGGTAGTAACCGTCGCGGGCGTGGTGAAAGGCATCATCACCGACCGTGATCTGTTGGCATGCTTGGCCCAGGCCCACGACCCCTATCGCTGCAAAATCTCGCAGCACATGCACCGGCCGGTGCACGTGCTGCGTCCAGAGGAGGATCATGCCACCGCGGCAGAAGTGATGCAGGAGCGGCGCGTCAAGCGATTGCCGATCGCTCACAATGGCAAGCTGCTGGGCATCGTCTCGCTGTCCGATCTCGCCCTGATCGCCAGTGTCGAAGCTACGCAGCTCCGCGCGTCGTTAAGTTTCTTTACCGCCGTCGTGCGCACGCAGGCTTCGCAGTGGCAGCCCCGGCGCGACGTTAGCGCAGCGACGCACCTAGCGGCTCCGAGCGGCGAAATCGTCGACGACCAACGCGAGCTGCTTGACAACGGCGGACCCGGATGAGGACAAATGCTTACCGAGTCAAATGCGCCGGCGAGCGCGCTGTTAACCGATCTCTATCAGCTCACCATGCTCCAAGGTTATTTCGATCAGGGCATGGAAGAGACCGCGGTGTTTGAATTCTTCGTGCGCAAGCTGCCAGCCGAGCGCAATTTTCTGATCGCCGCGGGGCTGGAACAGGCGCTGACTTTTCTTGAGAAGGTTAAGTTTACTTCTGAAGAGCTTGAGTGCGTTTCCAATCACGGCGCGTTTCGTACGGAGTTCGTTAATTATTTGGAACAACTTCGCTTCACTGGCGACGTCCACGCCATGCCTGAAGGCACCGTGTTTTTCGCCAACGAGCCGATCCTGCGCGTTACCGCGCCGATCGCCGAAGCTCAGCTGGTGGAAAGCCGGCTGATTAACCTGCTCCACTTTCAAACATTAATTGCTTCGAAAGCTGCGCGTTCGGTGTTGATGGCGCCGGCTAAATTGCTGGTCGATTTCGGCCTGCGCCGCGCTCATGGTGCCGAGGCGGGTCTGCTCGCTGCCCGCGCCAGCTATCTCGCTGGGTTTGCCGGCAGCGCCACGGTTTTAGCCGCACCGCTGTATGGCATACCCATTTTCGGCACCATGGCGCATTCCTTCGTGCAAGCGCACGACGACGAGACCGCGGCTTTCGAGCATTTCGCCCGTTCCTTGCCGGAGAATGTGATTCTACTCATCGACACCTACGACACCGAAGCCGCGGCTGAAAAAGTCGTGCGGCTGGCGCCGAAACTGGCGCGCGACGGGATCAAGATCAAAGGCGTGCGCTTAGACAGCGGCGATCTAGCCGATCATGCTTTCAAGGTGCGGCGAATTCTCGACGGCGGCGGCCTGAAGGAGGCGACGATCTTCGCCAGCGGCAGCGTCGATGAGTATGTGCTGGCTCGACTGCAAGAGCAGAACGCGCCCATCGACGGATACGGCATCGGCACGCATATGGATACATCGGCCGATGCGCCTTACTTAGATTGTGCGTACAAGCTGGTTGAATACGCCGGCGCAGCGCGGCGCAAGCGCTCGGAAGGGAAAGTTCTCTGGCCCGGGCGAAAACAGGTTACTCGGACCTACGACAACGACGGGCGGATGATTGAAGATGTTTTGACTTTGGAGGGAGATCAGTTAGAGGGCGAAGCCTTGATTCAACCGGTGATGCGAGCCGGGCGAAGACTGGCGCCGGCCGTGCCGCTCAGTGAATCTCGTGCGCGCGCGCTGCGCGGATTGAAAAGTTTACCCGAAGCGCTGAAAAAGCTAGAACATGCGCCGCTATATTCCGTGCGAGTTGCCGAGGCGATTCAGCAGTTGGCCCGAGAAGTCGACGCCAAACAACTAAATTCCAGAGATCAACAATCAGCGACTCCCCGCTCGTTAGGCGAGCAAGCGAGTGTTGGTTGAATTCAGCGAGGTGGACCATGCTATTCAAAAATCGAGAACATGCTGCGGAGTTGCTGGTCCAACGGCTAAGAACATCTTACAAGAGCAAAAATCCGCTGGTGCTGGGCGTGCCGCGGGGCGCCGTGCCGATGGCGAAAATCATCGCCGATGCCTTGGGCGGCGAGTTGGATGTCGTGCTGGTCCATAAGCTCAGCCATCCAGAGCAGGCCGAGCTCGCTATCGGCGCCATCGATGAAGAGGGCAACGCCTTCGTGAACGACTGGGCGGCGGATTTGGATCCCGCTTATCTTGTGGCGGAGAAAAGGCGCCAGCTTTCGGTGTTGCGCGAGCGGCGCGCCAGGTATACGCCGTTGCGGAAATCGATCGACCCGCACGGCCGCATCGTGATCGTCGTCGATGACGGCATCGCCACCGGTTCGACGATGACCGCGGCGCTGCGCGCGATCCGCGCGCGCAAGCCGAAAAAACTCGTTGGCGCCGTCGCGGTTGCCTCAACGGATGCGGCACGGGCGTTGCTGCATGAGTGTGACGCCATGGTGTGTCTCAACGTGCCGGCGGAGTTCTACGCCGTAGGACAGTTCTTCAACGACTTCAGCCAGGTGACGGATGACGACGTGGTGGCGATCTTGAAACAAGATGTTGAGAATGAATCGGCAGTGGGATAAGCCCGCTGGCCACCATCGCTTTCGCCGCCTTTTCATTGGTGTCAGCTTTTCTTTGAGGTCTTGACCTCAAAGAAGGAAATGCGCCGAACAACCCTGGTGCTATTGCAGTTCGGACATCGGATCGGTTTGGTTTTCTTCTGATATTTTCCGAATGAAAACATCAGCTCAAAATTCAGGTCGCACTTCTGACAATGAAATTCGTAATTCGCCATGGTTGCTCCCCAATTTCAATCGAGAGGGTTTATTATTCCCTTTTGACCCCCGACACATCGTTCCGATCTACGCTACGACGTAACGATCCCCGTCGTTTCACGCTGCATTGTGGATCGGGTTTCGCGCGCGGTGATCGAGAACTTGTTGAGTGTGGACTTCGACTTGACGCATGAATGACGGCGATACCGCATAGCCGTCACTCTCGTAGGTGAGGATGGGCATGCCGCGTTGAATGCTGAGTGGTTTGAGGATCGCTTCGGCGATGCGGAACGGCAAACAGTTAAACGGACCGATAATGATGATGCCATCGTAGCCCTCGACTTCCGCCCGCACGCCATCGCCGACTGTCGGAATAACCTCGCCGTAGATTTTTGGCGAAATATGTTCAGAGGCGTCCGCGAATGTTGATGACGCGTCTCCGTGGGGTGTCAGCAAAAAACCGCTCTTGTGAAAAATCCTGCGGTAATATTCTTCGGATCGCTTCTCCGTCTGATAGGCGAGCCAGCGGCGCAAATACTCTTTTCCATCCGGCTTAAAAATTCTCGTGCAAGCTTTGGCCAGTGCCGCACCGCCCGGTTGCAATCCCCAATCGCCCGCTGCTTCAGCGACCCTGTTATAAGCTCCGTAGAGCAGTAGGCCGTTCAGGTCGACCGGTTTAAGAATGATGCCGCGATCATTATAAAGCTCACGCACGCCTTCCATGAAAAACGGACTGAATCGTGTGAAAAAATCGCCGGTCACCAATACCCGAGGGCAATCCAGCGGATTTCGTTTGCGCGGCAGGGATGCCAAGCGGTCGACGAAGCCGGGGAGTTCCGCGTGGAACTGCTCCAGTGAGGTCGCGGTCGTAAGAAAGCGCTGCCATTCCTGTTTGAGCTGAGCGCTGGCGTGGCCGTCCCCGACCACATGGATGACCTGTTCGATCTCGACCATGATGTCCGCTAACAGCACTGCCGGAAGGGTATACTTTGCCAGAGTCAACTGGTCGTAGCCGCAATTCTCGTTGTCAGTTCCGGGGATGAGCAAGAAAAGATCGTCCAAGCGTTGTTCGACGATAAAGCGCTCCAGATAGCCCATGTAGGCATCGATGACACAAGGCGCGCCGCCCTCCAGCATATAGAAGCCGGCGATCTCCCCAGCGGCGCGCTGCTCGTGGATTTCCAGCAGCTGGCCAATGCAGATCGGCAAGGGCAGACACTCCCGTCCCGAGGTGTACTGCAAGCCGCGGCCAAGGCGGCGGCGATCAAGGGGAGTCACAGCTCCGGCATGCAAGCCCAGCCAGCCAACCGACATCGCCAGAGACTCCGCGTGGTATTGTGAGAAATTGGGAAAATAGAGTTTGACCCGCGGGTCGGTGAGAGCGACTTGCTCGCCATTGCCGCGGCTGACTTGACCACCCGTGATAAGTCGAGCCGGGTTGAATCGATTGGCGCGCCTGCTTTGTCCAGCATCGAAATTTCTGACGATATCGAGGAAAGCTTCCAAACGGGTTTGCACGCCGGCGTCAGCAGTGTGAGCATCGATTTCGAGAATCAGATAGGGCTTGGAGCCCATCTCGGAAGCGAGCATCGATTGGGTGAAAGCGTCGATGGTGCAACTGAAATTGCTCACGCAGAGGAGAAACAGATTAGGATGCTGCTTAACGACCTGCACCGCATTCATCACCTGGTTAGCAAAATGCCACGAGGTCGGGCCGGCGCCCGCTGCGATAAGGCAGTCGGCAGGAATCGCCGCCACGCCCATGCTCGAGAGTTTCTTGCCCACTGACTGCGACCCTTCTGGTGTGAAGGCGTTGTAGCTGTGGCCCGCCAGGACGATCGCCGGCTGGTTCGCTGCGATCGCTTGTGCCAGAGCGGCCTGTCCTAACTTTTGGATTTCGGACTCGGCTTCCGTTTGAGCGCGTACTGCCGTCGTCCACTGCTGCTCCGCGAATTCACGCGCTTGTCCGAGCTCAGTCACGGCCATATCCACCAACGCTGAACTAGCGGCATAACCGTTGCTAAAATCGAGCAGCGGTGCGAGCAAGTGAATCTGCGGATAAGCCTTGGCGAGGAAATAGGGGCTCGCCTGCGTGATCGGACACAAGTAAGTTTCTTTCCACGCCTCGCGCGCCGGCATGCGCAATAGGTGGGGCAAAAAGATCAGCTCGACACCGCGTTGAACCAAGTCCAAAACCGCTCCGTGGGCGATCTGCGCGGGAAAACAAAAACCGGCGTTCGACTTGAGTTCGCCGCGCGGGTCGATCTCCGACAGCACCACATCCATGCCCAAGTCGGAGAAGAATGTCGAGTAGAGGGGGAAGAGCGAGTGCATGGTCAGAGCCTTGGGGATGCCGATGCGCGTTCCGTTGGCTAGGCGACTACCGTTAGGACGGTCAAAGAGCAGCTTACTCCTTTGCTCGACCAGGTCGGGCGCCGCAGCGGTGCGGGCCTTTCGTTTCCAGACGTTTTCGTACAGGCTGCAACGGCCGCCAAAGGGAAAGCGCCGTCCAGCGACTTGGAAATGGTCGATGCTGCAATACATCGTACAGGCACCACAGGTAAATCGACTGGTGCGCTTCATCTCCGGTGCGGCCAGGGTCAGAAGATCCGTCAGAGTTGCGAGAGAACCGTGCGCGCGTTGCAACGCCAATAAGGCTACGCCCAGCGCGCCGAGCAACTCCGGGCTGGGTGGGATCACGACTTGGCGGCCGACACCATGAGCAAAAGCGTGGCCGACGGCGCGATTTAGAGCGACGCCGCCTTGGAGAAAAACCTTCTTGCCGACGTAGCGCGTTCCCTTAACTCGGTTGAGATAATTGCCGGCGATGGCGTAAACCAGGCCGGCGACGATGTTCTCGCGAGAATGTCCTTCTTGGAGCGCGATGCGGATATCGGAGTTGATGAACGCGGCGCAGGTCGCCTTGAATTGCACCGGCGCAGGAGCGGCCAGCGCAAGGTCGGCGATTTCCGAAACATTCATGCCGAGATCGCCATGGGCGCTTTCTTCGAGAAAAGAACCTGTGCCGGCGGAGCAGGTGTTGTTCATCGCGTAATCGATGGGAACACCGTTGCGCAAATAAATGTATTTTGAATCCTGGCCTCCGATCTCGAAAATGGTATCGACATCGGCATCGTAGTGGGCGGCGCCGGCCGCGTGCGCTGAGATCTCATTGTAAACATGCTCGGTGCCGAGATAAGCGCCGGCGAGTTCGCGCGCTGAACCGGTGGTGCCCACCATGCTCACGCAGCGATCGCCGATCTGTTTAACTAACGCCCGCAGACACTCTCGCGTCGCCGCAACCGGATCACCCTTGGTGCGGGTGTAATAGGAAGCCACTACTCCATGGGTGGCCGGATCGAGAAGAATTGCCTTGGTCGTTGTCGATCCCGCATCCACGCCTAGCACCATCGGGCCGTCGGGCGGCGCTTGGAGCTGCGGCGTAGGAATGGCTTGTACCCGGTCATCGTAAAGATTTAGCGCCGGCAGGTGGCTCAGCGTCGCCTGCGCCGCGATCTTGGCTGAAGCGTACAGCGGCTGGTCGCGCGTTAGCAAAGCGCTGCCCCAAGCCTCGAACCAAGCGCTCTCAGGGAGCACGACGAATTCTGTCGATGCCAGCTTCTCGCGCAGGGCCGCCAGCATCGCCGCATTGCGGGTGACGCCGCCGATCAACAGCACACGGCGCAATTCGCTCTGGCCTTTTTCCAGCAGGGCGATCACTTTGCTCGCCATGCTGTCATGGAGCGTGTGCAGGATGTCCTCTGCCGTCGCCTCGTTGCGATTGAGCTTATGGGTGATGTCCGATTTACAATGCACCGAACAGCGTGCCGCCAGCGGCACCACTTTGCCGTCGAAGGAATCGCGGATCGCATCTTCGATGCCTAGGCCCATGCGGCCGATCTGTTGCACGAAGAATTCGCCGCTGCCGGCGGCGCATTTGTTATGAGACAGGACGTTGCTGATCCTACCGTCGGCAATAATGTAAACCAGGAAAGATTCGCCACCGAGAGAGACCACCGCGTCAAAATCGCTTTTCAGCTCGCGTAGGGCGCGCTGAATGGCCACGGCCTCGGAAATATGGCCGAGGTGGCCAGACACGCCGAAATAGTCAGCGTTAGCAAATTCCCTTTCAGCTAGGAGCTTCTCTAGCACCGCGAGCGGACGGCCCAGATGAGGCACAACTGTCGAGG
>Ga0137437_1000266_pt1 | contig 15159 bp, 13 predicted proteins | sample EasRivERMGT138_2_FD_102332 | JGI IMG/M metagenome (GOLD analysis project Ga0137437, IMG submission 102332) | Soil microbial communities from meander-bound floodplain in the East River, Colorado, USA - East River MetaG ERMGT138_2 | ecosystem: Environmental > Terrestrial > Soil > Floodplain ...
AATATGAATATTTACATAAAAAATATTCATCTATAACCGGGAACTTCAAAGACGAAGCCATAAAATATTGTAAATTAGATTGCCAATGCTTACATGAAATACTAATAAAATTTAATGAACTTATATTTAAACAATTTAATGTTAATATTAGTTATTCTCTTACATTACCGGCCTTAGCTATGAGAATCTATAAATCTCAATTCATGCCTAAAAATACAATCTATCAGTTATTAGGTAACGTAGAAGCAGATATTAGAGAATCATATACTGGAGGTGCTGTTGATGTTTTTATTCCTCATAATAGAGTAGAAAACTTCTTTAACAAAGTAATGAATAAAATATTTTATTATGATGTTAATTCTTTATATCCTTTCATTATGGCTAACACTCCGATGCCTGTAGGTAAACCAGTATTCTTTGAAGGAGATATTAGATCAGTGGAACCAAAAGCTTTTGGTTTCTTCTACTGTAAAATTACTTCACCTGATTACTTAGAACATCCAATCTTACAGAGAAGAATTAAAACTAGTGAAGGTTTAAGAACAATAGCTGGTTTAGGATCATGGAATGGTTGGATATTTAGTGGTGAATTAGACAATGCAGTAAGATTTGGAAACACTTTTGAAATAATTAAAGGATATCAATTCGATAAAGGATTTATATTTAAAGATTATGTAAATAAAATGTATGAATTAAGATTACACTACACTAAAGGTCACCCAATGAATTTAATTGCTAAATTATTAATGAATTCTCTATATGGAAAATTCGGTCTGAAACTTGAATCAACTAGAATTGAAATGTTCGATACTACAAATGAAACTGATAATGAAATCTTTAATGACATGTTAGAAGTTTATGGTGAAACTATCCAGGATTATATTCAAATTGATTCTCATTTCCTAACTGTAAGACAATCTACGCTACATTATAAATATAATGAAGATGAGGATATGTTCCATGGTTTAGATGTTAACATCGGTATAGCTTCTGCCATTACTGCTGGGGGTAGAATGTGGATATCACAACTTAAAAATAATCCTAACTTTAATTTATATTACTCTGATACTGATAGTGTTGTAGTTGATAATAAATTCCCTGGTTTTATGGTTGGTCCTGCTTTAGGACAGCTGAAACTAGAACATACAATTAACAGAGCAGTATTCTTGGCTCCAAAAGTTTATGGTCTTGTAACTATAGATGGAGAAGAAATAATTAAAGTTAAAGGTATTGTTAAAGATAATTTAACTGATATCCATGTTCAAGATCTGGAACAATTATTGATTAAAGATTCATCTAAAGAATTTAATCAAACTAAATGGTTTAAAAAAGTTATTGAAGGTAAAATAACTGTTGAAGAAGTTGCATATACACTGAAAGTTACTTCTAACAAAAGAGCTCCAATGTATGTTAACAATGTTTTTGAAAATACTAAACCATTCTATTATGATGACTTATTAAAATTAAATTATTTTATTAAATTAACAAAGAGCGACATTAGGAATTGAACATTTCACTTATTTATAATTAATATTAGTCCTTATCAGATTCGAACTGACACTAACTACGTGAAGGGTAGTCGTACAACCACTATACTAAAAGACCTTTAATTATAATTTAATTATTTATTTTATTTAAATAAAAATAGAGCGACATTAGGAATCGAACCAGTTCTAGCAGATAATGAGACTGCTGTGCTACCTTTACACTATATCGCTTCTCTTTTATATATGAATTAGGGATACACTATAGTTGAAATAACTTACGAACAAAGAGACTTGAACTCTTAAGGAATTACTTCCACTCCTGCTTAAGAGGAGATTGTTTACCAATTTCAACATGTTCGTTTATATCCACTTTTAATAATTCTTTATCTCTTTTAATTAAAATAATAATTATTAAAATCAATTTAATATTAAATAATATTATATTAAAGGCATCAAGAGGAATTGAACCTCTGAAAAAAGTATTAACAGTACCCCGCATTAACCACTCTGCCATGAAACCTTACTTTAATTAATTATAATTTAATATTATGGTAGGCGCGACTCGAACACGCTATATGTCTCCCACCCAAAGGGAGCGACGAACCAGTTTGTCATCTGCCATTATTTTTTATATACTTTTATTATATAATTTTTATATTCTTTAATTAATATATTACTCTTATATTTAATTATAGAATTAGATAATAGAAAACTTGTGATTCTAGCTTCCACATCCAGCCTTAACATTATACCCTGCCGAAGGCTGCCCTCCACCGGTGCTAGCATAGGGCATATTTTTAAGCCTTGTGATATAATTAGGGTAAAATAAGAAATAAGATGGGGTAAATTATATTTTTAATCTTGGAGCCTAACTCACCCTGTACTTAAGCCACATGGTTTATTCAAATATCTTGTGATCTTAAAAAACAAATAAGGCTTTCCAAAAAATGGATAACCAAAGGGTTACATCTAAATAATTTCATTTATATAAAATATATAATAGTTAAGTTAAATATTAATTTAATATTAAATTACAAAGTTGTTGGAATATTTGAGGATCTACGGTGTGAAGCGTATTATTAAATATTACACCATTTATATGCCCAGCATCTACTTGTGCAATACAAATTTGACCAGATCCAGATTGAAATGTATCTAATAAAACATTTAAATCTGTAATAGCATAACCATTTTGAGGAACAATTGTTATAGTATATTGTAACATTTCAATTGCCATTAAGGAAGCGATATTTCCAGGAGAATAGGAAATAAGAATAGAAAAGAAGTTTGTTAACATTTGATTTTGTTTTCTGTATAACACAGTTAATTTAAAACTTGGTTTGTACTCGTTGATATTTATTTTTAATAAATAGTTTAATATGATTGATTTATTAAATTAGGACACACCTATACTATGTTAATTTCTTAACACTCAACGATGTAACTCTGGTTTAAATCAATAGACAGATATTATCTAATTAATTTAATTAGCCATTACTTTTAATATATTGATTTTTCTATTTATACAAATAAACTCTAATTCTATATAATTTTTGTAACTTTTAGAATGATAATTAGTTAAAGAACATTCTAATCCATATCTTACCATTAGAACAATCATTAAAAGGATTACATCTTGTAAAGAAAAAGAATCGGTACATAAACTAAGGAACCTCCTGGTTGATAAGAACCATCCAATGGGCTAGAGCTACAGGATTTAGAAGATAATAAATATTAGTTGGTATACATTTTTACCATTTATTTAAAATAAATAATGTAATTCAGTAAAACAGGCTAAGGCTCTAGTAACAATTCTTAAACCTAATTGTTGTTTTGTTTACCTACGCTTAACCAATTTTTTATATTTAATTTTTGCTTTCTGTTACAATAATGACCAATAAAACTAAAAATATGGAAAACATAATGAAATTTATCAAATTATTGGTTTAATTCAAAGTAACCATTAATGGATCCGATACTTTTATTTTTTGTATAGAGATGTGTCCATCAGATAACATTATTCCAATAAGCATAAAATATTGTGTTGCAGGTTATTGATACATATTTCTTAATTGTCTATTAAAATATTTCCAATTTAAACCATATTGTAAATATTAACCCAAAAATATTAAAGCTTTACTATCGGACTGAGGTTTACCTCCTATTGCTATAGTACACGTAACCAAAAGAGTTGATGTTGGTAGAGCATAATTAAATTTTATTGCCCCTAAGAAAGTAAATTCTGGTGCTTGGTAGATCGGAGATAAGATCGGAGATCAAGCAGGGTGGGGGGGGATAAATAATCTTTATTTTATATTAATAATCATTAATTAATGAATTTAAATTTTAGATTAATTATAAATTTTAAGATTCTAAACAGATGAATTAAAAAAGATATTAAATCAGGATGTACAGTGTAGATTACATTATTAACTTTAATACAATTTACAAACACACCATCTACAAATTCAACAGATAAATCTTGAGCTTGAAATAACATTTCAAAAAAATGAGCCTTATTATTAATATCGATATCATAACTATTTTGAGGAACTCTTACTAAATCTTGTAAATGTTCAAGATTACTTAGAATAACTATAAGTTCTTTAAGATTAAGACTTCTATAACCATTTATAATATGATTTATTAAAGCTTCAAAATCTAAATCACAATGTATAGTTGGTAGATATAAGTCCATAATTGTATTATGAAAAGTATATATAAATATACCAAATATTATTACTAAAACTAAAAGGTTAATATAGTTTTTTTTTAAATGCATTTAATTTTAAATTTTTTATTGTTAGATTTCTAACTATCTCTGCGAATTATAATAATTGCAATAAATAGTAATTTACTATTTATAAATTGAGATATTAAGGAGTATAGTAATCAAAAATTTATTGATTATTAGATTAGAATTGACTTTTTAAACAAACAACTTTCTGATTAAAAAGATAGTTATTTTAATAAAAATGGAGTATAAAAAAATAGAATGAATAACTATTTGTTATAAAAAGGGATAGTTTTACTACTTTTATGATATTTAGATTTTTAAATAAGTATATTTTATATAATTATATAATTATATATAAGGTTTTGTAAGATTTGTATAAATAATATTTACTCGATTTTTTAAATCTACTGATTCATTAGGAATAATAGTTTTTAAAAATTTAGCAGTTTGCTAGAGTTTAAAGGATAGTTCTCAAATATATTTATTATTTTAATAACATCTTCCTTTCTTTGGATTTTCCAAGTTACACTATAATGATCACTTATTTTAGAAGGATAAATTTGACCTATTTAAGTCTGTATTTTAAATATTCCAGAACAGCTAAGTCATCTTTATGTAAGACTAATCTAAACATAAATGTTAAATTAAAACTTTAACTCAAATAATTATTAATAAAAAAATTACCTTCAGCATCAGTAAAACCTCTAAACCATTCTAAAAAATCAGCATCTTTAACTAAATTACATTTATCTGTTTTATCTTTACTCCAGGATAATAAAGATAATATAGAACCTAGTAAGAGAAAGCTCTCAACTTCTACTGAGGAAAGGGGATAAAAGGTATATTATATAGTAAAGAAGTAACTGAAGAATGAAGAGTTTCTAAAACAACATTAGGAAAAATTCCTAAGATTATAGTTGGAACTAGTAAAGTTATCAATAAGATAAACTCTCTTCTGTTCAGATCTTTTAATGGTTTTAAATGTGGAGAATAAGTTCCATAAGAGATTCTATTATATAAATAAATTGAATAACAACCAGAGAATACAATTCCAGTAGCACCTAAAGCAGAAATTATAGGACTTCTTTCCCATATACCAATTAGAGATAATTGTTCACCTAAGAAGTTTAAACTTAAAGGTATACCACTATTACATAAAGTAAATATAAAGAATAATATTGTAAATACAGGCATATATGTTACTAAACCTCTAATATAACTGATTATTCTGGTTCCAGTTCTATCATAAATTACTCCACCTACACAAATAAATAGAGCAGGAGAAACAAAACCATGAGCTAAAGATAATAAAATTGCACCTTCAATACCTTGAATATTATTAGAAAATAATCCTAAGATTACTACAGCCATATGAGCAATACTTGAATAAGCAATTAAAACTTTAGTATCACCTTGAATTATTGTAGCTAAAGAAGCATAAATTAAAGTAACAATAGCAATAGTTTGTAATAAAGGACCAAAATAATTACATGCATCAGGTAAAATATTTAATAATACTCTAATATAACCATAAGTAGCAAATTTTAATACTGTACCAGCTAATAAAATAGAACCAGCTAAAGGACTATCAGCATGAGCTCTATATAACCAACCAGTAAATGGCCATAATGGTGTTTTTATTGCAAATGCTAATAAAAATGCTAAAAATAATATTTTTTGATTTTCTAAACTAATTTCATATAACGATATTAATTGGAAATCTGTTGATCCTATATAACTATATATTTGTAATATAGCTAATAACATAAATAAGGATCCAGCAAAAGTATATAAAAAGAATAAATATGCTGATCTTATTCTAGCTTGACCTGAACCATATACTATGATTATTACAAATAATATTGGTAATATACTTTCGAAGAAAATATAAAATAAAAATAAATCTAATACAGTAAATAAACAAATTTGTAAACTTTCTAAAATTAAAAAAGAAATTACAAATGTTTTAACATTTTCTGTTATATTTTTATAATTAGATAATAAAGCTACAGGTGTTAAAAAGGTTGTTAATAGTACATAATATAATGAAATTCCATCTATTCCTAAATTAAAATGACAAAAACTTAATTGATTATATTCATATACAAATTGTATTTGATTTGTACTTGAATCAAAATTTATCCATAAAATTATAGAAACAAAGAAATTAATTAAAGAAGTTATTAATGCTATATTTCTTATTTGATTTTTACTATTGATTGATATTTCTTTTATAGGTAGTAAAAATAAAGAACCTAATACTGGTATTAATATTAGTAATTGAATCATTGTTTGATTTTATTTTTTGTTGTTGTTACCTTATTCCTTAACTTATTTTGCTATAACCCGGACATTAAAGCAATTTGAATTCTAGACCCGCTAGTTTTATTTGAGTTAAGGGGAATGGAATTTTCTTAAACTGATTTATAAATTATTTTTTTCATTTATAAGGAATTATTACATAATGTTTTATTTTGTTTTTTGTTATGTAATAATTTTAATTAAATATTTTTTATATTATTTTATTAATTTTATAAGTAAATTATTTTTTACTTCTCTTTTAATATAAAACAACTTCTCCGGATAATTTATAACATCAGATTCTTCAGAGAAAATTTAATGGTAGAATATTAGCTATGTCAAGCTATTCGTATCTGTTCAAGTCAGATATTACCCGTGAATCATACCAATAACTTTATAAATGATATTGCTCATTTAAGACTGCAAAGGTTATTCTAACTGGTTCGAATCCAGTAGTAGTCAAGTATTAATAGTTACGTTAATAATCGGAACTTTTCGGCAAACCGCTCATTAGTGACTTCTGTAGTAGGAAGTGTGACGGCTAACCACCAATAGGTTAAAAGAATTGTGATGATAGGAACCAGACTCTAGGTTAAGCAACAACTTGACAAGTTACAAAATTAATATAAACAATGATTAAAAATAAATCTTATACAATTAGTAATCAATTCCTTAATTATGATATGCTATCTAGCTATATTACTATGTTTTGGAATGATATTTTCTCTCCATTGGTTCTTAAAGGTGTTGATAAATACTTAATGGTTATGGTTAAAGTTTCATTCAATACCCCAAAATTCGATTACACATTTAGATCATTAGGTCATTTAAGATCAGTTAATCTTTCTGAAAGAGAACAGTTTACGGACTATCTAAGTGAAAGATTAACTTACTTAAATGAAGCATATACTTCAAATCCAATTGATAAAATACATTTCTCATATATTGAAAGAGATGGTTTCGCTCCAGAAGATAGTAGAAGATTGTTACAAGATGTATCAAATATTCAGTTATCATACCATAGATTTAATAACCTTGAATTGCCTGTAAGTATGAATCCATTAGACTACGGTATATTATTAGCTTCAACTCCATTCGAAAACTTCACTAGATATATTATTAACAATGGATCTAAAAATTACCAAATTGAAGTGAGTTTAGATGGTTTAGTTAACAATGTTACTTTATTAGGTGCTATAGATCTAAAATGGACTGATACTAGATTACCAAATGATGTTGGTTTTATGAGAGAAATTGGTAAATCAACTAAATATTTCATAGATGGAGTTAATGTTTTAAATAAACAAGTGATACCAGCTAAAGCCTTTAGAGTACAGAAAACAGACTGTAAAATCGAAAATGTTTTCATAACTATGGATATTGAAACTATTAATTTAAATGGTCAACTAGTTCCTTACTTAATCTCTGGTTATAATGGTTCTCAACATATAACTTCTTATGTACATAAATCTCCGAAAGTTGTTCAATTAGTTCCTGAATTATTTAATAGTACACAGCTTGATTTATTCTCAGATTTTATGGATCAATTGTTATCTCCTTCATTTATGAATAGTAAAAAGTTCCATGTTTATGCACACAATTTATCCGGTTTTGATGGTATATTCTTAATGAAACATCTGCTAACCTATGGTAAAGTAGAACCCTTATTATTTAACGGTAAATTAATGTGTATAAAATTAGTGACTAGAACTGGTAAAACTGTAATCTTTAAAGATTCTTATTTATTACTTCCAATGTCTTTAAGAAGTTTATGTAAAGCATTCAATGTTGATTCACCTAAAGGTTATTTCCCATTTAATATGACTGATGTTTTCTATACTGGAGTATTTCCACAATTCGAATATTGGACTGGAATTGTAAAATCAGTTTATAATTCAATTAAAAGCGAGTATGGTAAAAAATATTGGTCATTTAAAGCAGAATCTATTAAATATTGCCAATTAGATTGCGTATGCTTACATGAAGTATTAACTAAATTTAATGAACTAATTTATAGTGAATTTAAAGTTAATATTCATAAACCTTTAACTTTACCAGCATTAGCTATGAAAATCTATAAATCTCATTATATGCCTAAAAATTCTATTTATCAGTTAGGTGGTATTGCAGAACAGTATATTAGACAATCATATACTGGAGGAGCTGTTGATGTTTATATTCCTCATAACAGAATTAATGTTTTATCTAAACAACTAACTAAATTATTCTATTATGATGTAAACTCACTATACCCTTATGTTATGGCGAAACTTTTAATGCCAATTGGTAAACCAATTGCCTTTGAAGGTGACATTAGAAAAGTGGAATCAGATGCATTTGGTATATTTAATTGTAATATCACATCACCTGCTAACATAAAACATCCAATTCTTCAAAGAAAAATTAAAGGTAGAGGTACAGTAGCAGGGTTAGGTTCATGGAACGGTTGGATCAGTAGTCTTGAAATGGATAACGCTTTAAAATATGGATATACATTTGAAATAATTAAAGGTTACCAATTCGAACAAGGTGATATATTCTCAAGTTATGTTAATAAAATGTATAGTTTAAGATTAGAATATTATAAAAATCATCCTATGAACTTAATTGCTAAACTTTTATTAAATAGTCTTTATGGAAAATTCGGTATGAAAATAGAAAAAACTACAGTGGAAATATTTAATCTTAATAGAGATGCTGATAAATTAGCTCTTAAAAATTTATTAGATACTGCTGGAGAAAGTATTCAGGATCATATAGAATTGGGTGATAACAGATATTTATTTGTTAGAAATACGATGTCTAATTTATTAGAGGAAGATCCATATCATGGGACAGATGTTAACATTGCAATAGCTTCAACTATTACAGCAGGTGCTAGAATCCAAATGTCTTACTTTAAAAATAATCCTAACTTTAACCTTTATTACTCGGATACCGATTCAGCAGTTATTGATCAACAATTACCTGAATCTATGGTTGGTAAAGAATTAGGTTTAGTTAAATTGGAACATATAATTAAAAAAGCTGTGTTCTTGGCCCCAAAAGTATATGGTTTTGTAGATATTGATGGTAATGAAACTATAAAAATTAAAGGAGTAACTGAAGAAGTAACATCAAATTTAAGTGTAGGTGATCTTGAAAATCTATTGATTTTAGATAATAATAGAATCTTTAACCAACATAAATGGTATAAAAATTTAATGAGTGGAAGTATTACAATAAATGATGTATTATATAATCTTAAAGAAACTTCTTAACAAAAGAAGTGCTATTTATAGCAATGGAATATTCAATGCAACTGAACCATTAAATGATTTTTTAATTATTAAATAATAAAGATAATAACTAAATATATAATTAATTTTTCCCTAAGTAACTACAAGAAAACATTTAAATCAAGCCTGGCCTGACCTTACCAGGACCGCTCATAGGATGTAGGGGGATAAATAAATATTTATATTACTTTAATTAAATATAATTAAGCTTTTTTACTTAATTTTGTAATATACATTCTTATAACTTGTTGAAATGTAAATAAAGGTAAAATGTATTTAGAAAATACATAAATTAAAACTAATAAAGTTAAGAATGAAAAAGATAATTGATTTAAAAAATAAAATGGAATTAATTGTGGCATTCTATTTAATTTATTTGATTGCTTTGTTCTAGTGGCCTCTGGTTGAGGTGTCCTCCGGACAGCAGAGACATAAAAAGAATTAAAGCTATCTCTATAATTATTATAAAATATTAATATAGTAATAATTACAATAAATAGAAATTTCTATTTATAAATTGAGATATTAAGGAGTATCTTTAAAGATAATAAAAAATATAATTATTATATAAAGAGTGGGATAATTAAATATTTTTATTGTAATATTTATTATTTTTTAAAAAAGGTAAAAAAAATTCTCATATAAGAATGTAAAAGTCTCATGGACGAAATTTAAAACAGTAGAGAAATAACCTCCAATAACTTCAATATTATCCAAAAATTTAAAGGCTGCATCTTGATGTTCCAGATGTTCTATATGTTCAATAGTTTCCAGTTGCAGATTTAAATTATTATCTACATCTGTTACTTCTAATATTTCAGCTAATTCAGGATTTTGTTTAAAGTCTTCTGGAGTTAAAGTTACCTCATTAGGAAGATTTTCTTCCGCTCTGGAGGCCTCTACTTGTCTGACTCTACTTAATAAATAATTTGCAGTATAACCATTATACCAAGATAATGCTAACCCAACAGAAGCTATACCAACAGAAATTATAATTACAGTATTATCAATATTATTTTGATTAAAAAGTAAATTTAACATATTCATTTCTTTTATTTTATTTAACTTTTTGTTGTTATAACTTTTATAGCTCCAGATCCTATTTCTAATACAAAACCAATAGTTAATACAATAAAGAAGATTAGTGCAATTGAGAAACCAAATGTACTTACTTGATATAAAGTTAAAGCTATAGGGAATAATAATAAAATTTCAAGATCAAATACTAAAAATAACATAGCCACAATATAAAAATGAATTTGGAATGTTGATCTAGTTTGACCATATACAGGACTAAACCCACATTCATATGCAGATACTTTAGCTTCATCAGGTTTATGAGCAGCGAATAATAAATTTAAACCTAATAAAATTACAGCTAAAATAGGAACAAATAAAAATAACATTAATAAAGTATTCATTAATAAAAGTATAAAGTTAACGAGAGTAATTGTGTACTTTTTAATAATATAGAGGGTCTTAAGACAAAGAATAATATTAATAATGTTAAGCTTGACATTATTAAACTATGAAGATTACTAATTTCTACTGTTGTATTTGTTTCATTGTGGCCTCCGGCTTTTAATGAATTATTTAATTCAGTTTCAGTATGTAATATTCTAATTATTCTTAAATAATATGATGCACTAATTATACTTACTAATATTCCTGATATTGCCATAAAGTAATATCCACTTTCAATAGCAGAATATAATACAAACTGTTTAGAGAAGAATCCTAATAAAGGAGGAGTTCCCGCCATAGATAATAAGCAAATAGTTAGACTAATAGATAATATAGGATTAGAGAAGAAGAATCCTTTTAATTCAGAAATATAATTTATATCTTTTTCTGAACCTTTATTAAATAAAGTTTTATTATTTATTATATAACCTATAGCTAATAATATTAAGAATGTATTTAAATTAGTTAAAGTATATTGGATAATATAGAAAATAAATGAATCAATAGATTGTTCACTATTTATAGCTAAGGCTAATAAAATAAATCCTATATGTGATATTGTACTATAAGCTAATAATCTTTTTATTTTGATTTGAGCTAATCCTACTACTGTACCAATGATTAAAGAAAATAAAGAACTAATTAATAATAAATATTTTATTGTATTTAATCCTACCATTGAATCTAAACTTTCTAAAATTGGACTTACAGATGTAATTTGAGTAAAGATTTCTAAAATAAAAATTAAAATAGAAATTTTAGGCATAACAGTTAACCATATTGTGATAATTGTTGGACTTTCATCATATACATCAGGTGACCAATTATGTAATGGTGCTGCGGCTATTTTTAATAAAAACCCTGAAAATATAAATATAAATCCTAATGCTATACCTTGAGTTATTTGACTATTTAGAGATCCAGTTACTGATATTAAATTATAGATTGATTCTAAATAAGTTAAACCAGTAAAAGTATAAATTAATCCGGAACCTAATAAAATAAAACAAGATGCTAAACTCCCTAATAAGAAATATTTTAATCCTGCACTAGTCGCAGATTCAGAATTTTTATATAAAGTTGATAAAATATATACTGCAAATGATTGTAATTCTATACTTAAATACATAGATATTAAATTTGAAGATGATATTAATAAACTAGCCCCTAATGTACTAAACATTATTAGTAAGCAATATTCTATTGAATTTTTATAACTATTTTCTTCTATTATTGAAGAATTATTATAATTTACATATATAGGTAAAGGTCTTGCTATTAATATAGCAGCTCCTATAATGTATATAAATATATCTAATAATTGAGATATAAAGGTTACATGGAATAATCCACTATAAATACCTATACCTGATCCAATTGACTGAATATATAAAGCATTTAATGATAATGCTCCGGCATAAATTAAAATTATAGAAGACAATCTCTGGAATAAAATTGGTGATATTTTTATTTTAAGAGAAGGTATGGCCATTACCATAATTAATAATAAGATACTAATAAATAACATTACTCAATACTATAATTTTATAGTATACGAGTAATCAGATTCGAACCGATGATATCTACTTGGAAGGTAGAGGTTATACCACTTAACTATACTCGTTGGTTATATACTTTGTGCCCAAAAGGGCTAGGGATTTGTGTTTTTATTTATTTGATTTATTTTTCTTATTATAAAAATATTTATTTAATAAAGTCGTCTTTCTCAGCGAACCTGAAAGTAATAATAATATTCCCATAAACATCCTGTTTATATTCTAAGGTAATAATAATAAACTTTATTATCATAGATACATCTCTAATATCTACACTTTTATATTAATTTTTATTAAATTATAATATAATAAATAAAGAATAAATGAATTTATCCCCATATCTTTCAGGGTCAATAAACTTTAAATATTGCTATTAGATATCTAGTGCTAGGTAGGACAGATCGTAGTTAAAAGGGGACATAATAAATTAAATAAATAAAATAGGTGGGAGGTAGACATTATGGTTGATTGACTGCTCTCTCCTTACTACTATTATGGTTTCTGGGGGTAAGATTTTTATAATCTATAAGCAATATTAATAAGAAACTATTGAGCATCTACCCAAGCTAAGTAATCTTGTACAGATACAGATTCAATAGCTATAGGCATAAATCCGTGATATACTCCACAAATTTCAGAACATTGACCATAGAATGTTCCAGTTCTTTCAGTTAATAAAGAAGTTTGATTTAATCTACCAGGTACAGTATCAATTTTAATTCCTAAAGAAGGAACAGTAAATGAGTGGATAACATCAGCACCTGTAACAATGATTCTAACATGAGTATCAACAGGAACAATTACTTTATTATCAACTTCTAATACTCTAAATTGTCCGATTTCTAAATCAGAATCAGGAATCATATAAGAATCAAATTCTATAGATTCTCCACTTTCATTAACATAATCAGAATATTCATATGACCAATACCATTGGTGTCCAACAACTTTAATAGTAATAGTAGGAGAAACAACTTCATCTAATAAATAAAGTAATCTAAATGATGGGAAAGCAATAGTAATTAAGATTAATGCTGGTGTGATTGTCCAGATTAATTCAATTAATGTACCGTGGTTAAGATATTTATGTATAATAGGAGAATTATTATAACTATAGTAATACATTGTGGATCCTAAAACCCAAAATATACCTACAGCAATAACTACTAAAAAGAAGAAAATTGTATTATGTAATTCAACTATTCCTGTAAAACTTGGTGAAGCACTATCTTGGAAACCTAATTGCCAAGGTTGAGGTGCATCGTTATAGATAGTATTAAAGATTGAAATGTTTTTGAACATTTATTAAGTGAATTCAAAACCTTAGATTTTTTTATAAATAAATAAATTAGATTCTACTATAGAATAAAAATTAAAAAGATTAAAGCCCTATTACTATTGCTCCTCCTTAAAAAGGGTGGTTGCATGCATTAGTGCCGTAGGCTGAACGAAGGCTAGGTGGGGATAAATTAAGCTTTTGTTTGATTATTTTTTGTTTTTGTTTTTAAAGATTATACTATTTTCTAATATTTATATTTATAATACAACTTTTATAAATTTAATTTCAACCTCACTAAAGAATTTGCTACCTTAAAATCAAACTACAGTTTCATTATCATCCTTTAAATTACTATATTATTTATATAGGCAATTTAAGACAAATCTTTAAATAATCTTTTTCAAGCAAGGCACAAGTAATATTAAATCTGCAATAAAAGGCATAAATATAGGATCTTTTCTTATTGTTAAAGTTATTTATTTATTTCTATAAATATACCTAAAGCTACTCCAATTCTAGCTACAACTACTCCAGAAGCTTTTAAACAAATATATTTTTTTACTGAATAACGAAGCATATCTATTTTATTTCTATTTCTTATATTTAATTCATCTTTTATAATAGAACTATTGTTAATTCTATAATAATTTAAGTAAGTATTAAATATAATTAATCAAATATTATATTTTTCATAAGCTTTAGTTCAAATTATTATGCTTATTCCACCTAAAAGTATTAAGTTTTTAATTAATGGATGTTATTGTAATTTAAGTAAATTTTGTGGTAGGATGATTCCATCCTTTTTTATACCAATGATTGTTCTATTAAATTTTGTTAATTTAATTTTTTCTATTTATTTTTGTTTGTTTTTATTATATTAAAGAATCTTAGATATTTTTTTTCCTCGTTAAATTAAAAAATAAATTTAAATTATAAAATAATTCTTTTGATTATATAATTTATTATTTATTTAAACTATTGAGACAATACAGTGGATATATTTTATAAATATATATAGTATCCTAAGATTGAGCTTAAACAATTCTTTTATGTAAAT
>Ga0137437_1000268_pt1 | contig 15120 bp, 12 predicted proteins | sample EasRivERMGT138_2_FD_102332 | JGI IMG/M metagenome (GOLD analysis project Ga0137437, IMG submission 102332) | Soil microbial communities from meander-bound floodplain in the East River, Colorado, USA - East River MetaG ERMGT138_2 | ecosystem: Environmental > Terrestrial > Soil > Floodplain ...
CAGAAGGTCGACCTGCTGTACCAGGCGCTGCAGGGCGAGCTCAAGATCCTGGTGCGCGGCACCCAGGACCAGTACAGCGCCCAGCTCGCCACCGGCGCCGGGCTGTCCGCCGAGATCGACAAGTACAAGCAGGAGGCCAAGAAGCTGAGCCCGCTCATCGCGATCTACAACGAGCTCATCCGCGAGAAGAAGGAGTTCGACGACAAGTACAACATCCTGCGCGCGCGGCTGTCGTCGATGCAGATGACCGGCAGCCTCAGCTCGATCATCTCCAACGTGCGCGGCCTGGACAAGGCGCAGCTCCCGACCAAGCCGGTGTCGCCGAACATGCGAACGAATGTCTCGGTGGCCACGGTGATGGCGCTGGTCGTCGGCATCGGCATCATCTTCCTGCTCGTGTTCCTCGATCGCTCGATCAAGAGCATCACCGACGCGACCCAGGCCTCGGGCGCGCCGGTGCTCGGCGTGATCCCGCAGCTCACCGGCACCGACCTCGACGGCAAGAACGACGACCGCACGCGCGACATGTACGTGCACGAGAACCCCAAGTCGTCGATCGCCGAGTGCTGCCGGTCGCTGCGCACCAACATCCTGTTCAGCGCCGCGGATCGCGAGCTGAAGACGATCGTCGTGTGCAGCGCGAACCAGCGCGAGGGCAAGACGACGAGCGTGATCTACCTCGGCACGACGATGGCGCAGAGCGGCCAGCGCACGCTCTTGATCGACACCGATATGCGCCGGCCTCGCCTGCACAAGTCGACCGGCGTGGCGCTGAGCCCCGGCCTGTCGAACCTCTTGATCGGCGAGGAGGACTACGACAACTTCATCAAGCGGACCGAGGTCCCGAACCTGTTCGTCCTGCCGTGCGGCCCGACCCCGCCGAACCCGGCCGAGCTCCTGCTCACCAAGCGGTTCGAGGCCGTGCTCCGCGAGCTCGCGAAGCGGTTCGATCGCATCATCCTCGACTCGCCGCCGATCCAGCCGGTGACCGACGCGGTCGTCCTGTCCAAGCGCGTCGACGGCGTCGTCCTCGTGGTCCGCGCGAGCAAGACCATGCGCGACGAGCTCCGCCGCTCGGCGCGGATGATCCGCGACGTCGGCGGCTCGATCGTCGGCGTGATCGTCAACGAGCTCGACGCGCGCGACAGCTACTACGGCGGCTACGGCGGCTACGGCGGCTATGGCGGCTACGGCCGGTACGGCAGCTACGGCCACGATGCCGACGCGCCCATGGGTGGCAAGGGCCCCAAGGACGACAAGGACGAGCCGGCCGACGCCGCATGAACATCGTGTACGTGTCGATGTCCTACGTGCCCTCGCGACGCGCGTCGAGCGTCCACGTGATGAAGATGTGTGCGGCCCTCGCGCGCGCCGGCCACGACGTCCGGCTGATCGCCAAGCGCAGCCACGATCGGGCCCACGCGGGCGCAGATGCCCACGCGTTCTACGGCGTCGCCGGGTTCGCGATCGACAGGCTCCCGCGGCCGGTGCGGCGCGGCGGCGGCCTGGTGTTCGCGGCCGCAACGCTCGGCGCCCTCGTCGCGCGGCATCGCCGCACCGATCTGGTCTACAGCCGCGACGGCATCGGCGCGATCACCGCGCTCGAGCTGCGGCTGCCGACCGTCGCCGAGTTCCACGCGGTCCCGCTCGATCCGTGGGCGCGCGCGCTGGTTCGCCGGATCGTCCGCCATCGCTCGCTGCGCGGCCTCGTCGTGGTGTCCGACGCCCTGCGCCGCGATCTGGTCGCCCAGGACCTGGTCCCGCGCCACGCCCCGGTCGTCGTCGCGCACGACGCCGCCGACCCCCCCGGCCCGATCGCCCCCGTGCGCGCACCCGCCGGACGGCCGCGGATCGGCTACGTCGGCAACCTCTATGCAGGCCGCGGCATCGAGCTGATCCTCGAGGTCGCGGCGCGCCTGCCGGCCTACGACTTCGAGCTCGTCGGCGGCTCCGAGGCCGACCTCGCGCGCTGGCGCGCCCGCGCGGTGCCGCGCAACGTCACCCTGGCCGGCTTCATCCGGCCGGCCGAGCTCACCGAGCGCTATCGCAGCTTCGACGTCCTGCTCATGCCGTACCCGCGCTCGGGCATCGGCGTCGCGACCGGCGACAGCGACACCTACCGCTGGTGCTCGCCGATGAAGATGTTCGAGTACATGGCGACCGGCGCGCCGATCATCACGTCGGACCTGCCGGTTTTGGGTGAGGTGCTACGCCACGAGCACAATGCCCTCGTCGCGCCGGCCGATGACGTCGCCAGCTGGCAGCACGCGATCGCGCGCCTGGTGACCGACCCCGCGCTCGCCGGCCGCCTCGCGCAGCAAGCCTTTGCCGACCTCGTGCAGGGCCACACCTGGGACACGCGCGTCCGCAGCATCTTCGCCGCGCTCCCGCTCGCCCCTCGGTAGGATCGGTAGTATCGGTAGTAAATAAAGCGCTCAGTTGTACGGCGAGGCGTAGCCGGGCGGCTCGATCTCGCCGCCGCCGAACCCCTTGGTCGGATCGTCGGGCGCCTGCGGGCCGGTGAACGAGTTCGACGATTCGCCGCCGGTCTGGATCGGCTCGCCGATGCACTGATCGGCTTCTTCGCGCAGCCGCCGGACGTTCTCCGTGGCCACCGAGACGGTGTCGAAGATCGCCATCCGCTCGGTGTCCTTGGAGCCTTCGAGCTCGGACTCCGCGGCGTCGGCGATGTTCATCTGCGGCTTGACCTGCACCAGCTTGTCGTTGACGCAGTTGAGCTTGATGATGTCTCGCTCTTTGCGCGCGATCTGCTGCAGGTGCTGGATGTGCCGGGCGTCGGCGCGGGTCTGATCGTGGAGCTGGTGGACGCGGGTCTGGATATCCGCCGGCGACAGGATCATCGTGCCGCCGGCGCCGCCTGGGGACGAACCGGTCGTCCCGGTCGCTGCGGTCGCCGAGCTCGTGGTGCTCGTTCCACCACTCACGCCGTTAGGGCTCAGCCATCCGCCCACCGGATCGGCGTAGAGGGCCGATGCGGTTCCACCGGCTAAGAGCCCCCATAGTCCGATTTTCGCGAATAAACTCATGGCCTTCTCCAACCGCGATCGCCAGCCTACCTGTGCGCGGTGTCAGCTGTCAATGTTCGAAGGGTTGGTGGTCCAAGACCTTCCAATCGTTCATTCATTGCGCGATGAACCTCGCTGCGCGAGGCGGCCACTTACCCGGAACGCGTTCCCGGGCCGTCGCGGTTAGATCATGCGCCAATTCCTCTTGGTTCTCACCATCTTGGTCTGTGCATCCTGCCATGACGATCCGCCTGTGATCTATCCGACCACGGCGCCGCTCGATGTGAACAAGCTGGCGCTGGGGCCCGGAGACAAGCTGAACCTCACGGTGTTCTACGGATCACACTCGATCCAGGCGGCGTACACGCTCGATAGCTCGGGTCAGATCTCGGTCCAGTTCATCGGCGCCGTCCGGGCGAACGGCAAGACGGTGGAGCAGGTCCGCGAGGACATCAAGACCCGGCTCGCCGACGGCTACCTGAACGATCCGATCGTCTCGCTCACGATCGCCGAGATCAACTCGCTCACGCTCTCGGTCTCGGGGATGGTCGCCAAGACCGGCACGGTGAAGTTCACGCCGGGGATCATGATCACGGAGGTCATCGCGCAATCGGGCGGATTCACGCCGATGGCGCGCAAGGACATGGTGAAGGTGACGCGCATGCTGAACGGCGTGAAGGAGACCTACAAGCTCCCGGTCGAGAAGATGGCCGAGGGCGATCGCCCGAACTTTCCGATGCTGCCGGGCGACGAGGTGTTCGTCCCCGAGCGCGCCTGGTAATCGGTGCGACCGCGCGACCGCATCTCGCTCGCGATCGGCGGTGCGGCGCTGCTCGTGTCGGTGCTCGTCCTCGGCGGCGCGCTGCGCTGGACCCAGGCGGTGGTCGCGGGGCTGTTCGCGCTCGCGCTGGTGATGCAGCTCGGCTCGCGCCGCCGGCTCGATCATGTGTCGCCGCTGGTCGTCTTGCTCGGCCTCGCGGCTGCCCTCACGCTCGTGCAGCTGATCCCACTACCGGACGGGCTGCTCGACGCGCTCGACCCGCGTGGTAACGAGCTCCGCCGCGACGGCGCCGCGCTCGCCGGGACCGCGCCGTGGCACACGATCTCGCTCGATCCCGCCGGCACGCTGCGCGCGCTGGCGTTCTTCGTCACCTTGCTCGGGGTCGCGCTGCTCGGCCTGCGGATCGCCGGCTCCGAGCGCGGCCGCTACCTCGTGCTCGGCGGGGTCGCGCTGGCGTGCGGGCTCGCCGCCGCCGTGACCGGGCTCCACGCGCTGTTCAACGCGGACCACCTGTACGGCGTCTACGATCCAAGGCACGCGACGCCGCCGATCCTGGGGCCGCTCCTCAACCCCAACCACCTCGGCGGCCTGATGGCGATCGGCGCGGTGATCGCGATCGGCCTCACGTTCTACCAGCGCCAGGCCGCGCAGCTCCGCGTGCTGTGGGTCGTGATCGCGATCGGCTGCAGCGCGACCGCGCTGGCGTCGCAGTCACGCGGCGCGACGCTGGCGCTTGGCCTGGGCGTGGCGGCGACGATCGCGCTGCTCATCGCGGGCCGGCTGGGCGCGACCGGCGACGACGGCTCGCCCCAGCGGCGCGCGCTCATCAACGAGGTGCCGATCACGATCGTGATCGCGTTCGGCCTCGCGGTCGCGGTGTACACCAGCGCCGGCAAGGTCGCCGACCAGCTCGAGAACACCTCGCTCGTGGAGCTCGGCCAGCCGCTCAGCAAGTACGCGGCCTGGAAGTCGTCGTTCGGCCTCGTCGAGGAGACGCCGTGGGTCGGGATCGGCCGCGGCGCGCTCGAGCCGGCGTTCACGCGCGTCCACGAGCCGAGCGCGTACGTCACGTTCTCGCACCTCGAGAACGAGTACATCCAGGCGGTCGTGGAGTGGGGCGTGCCCGGCGCGATCGCGCTCGGCCTGGCGCTCGCCTGGTGCATCGTGAGCGCGGTCAAGCGCTGGCGCGACGGCGCGCTGGCCGCGGCGGCGATCGGCGCGTGCGCGGCGATCATGTTCCAGAGCAGCGTCGATTTCGGCGTCGAGCTGCTCGGCCTCGCGGTGCCGGTGGTCCTGGTCGCGACGACGCTGTTCGGGGCGCGGCTGCGCGAGTCGCGCTCGCTCGGGATCCGGGCCTCGCGCGGCGCGCTCGTGGTCGCGCTCGCCGGCGCCGCCGCGGTGCTGATCCTGCCGGTGACCCGCAGCATCCAGGAAGATCACGACTGGCTGACCGGCAACAAGGACCTCGCGCTCGCCGATATGCGGAAGGCGATCGAGCGCCATCCGCTCGACTACCTGGCGTACGGCGAGGCGGCGGCGCTGATGCTGCGGAGCGGCGACCCCCGCGCCGCGAAGTTCTTGAACCACGCGCTGGCGCTCCATCCCACGCACCCTGGCCTGCACCGGCTCGCCGCGCGCATGTTGATCGCGAGCGGCCACCGCTCGCAGGGCGCGGTCGAATACGCGCTCGCGTTGCGGGGCTCGCTCGCGCCCAAGAACCTGATCGTCGAGATCGTGACGCTCCTGCCCGAGGTCGAGCTCGCCGCCGCGGCGATCCCCCTCGATGCGGCGAACCACGGTCAGATCCTGCGCTCGCTGAACGAGCTCGGGCGCAACGACATCGCCGTTCGCTGGCTGTCGCACGTCGTGGTCGGCCCGCAGCACGACCTGTCGGTGATCGACGAGCTGTACCAGCTGGCGATGGCCCGCCGCGATCTGCCGATCGCCGAGCAAGCGGCCCGCCGCCGGCTCGTCGAGTCGCGCACCAACGCATCGCGGATCATGCTGGCCCGCGTGATGTTCAGGCGCGAAGAGTTCGACCAGGTCCTGAAGGATCTCGCCGATGTTCCGAAGTGGAAGGGCCGGATCGACGAGCAAGCCGATGCCTGGTTCCTGATGTGCGACTGCCACATCGAGAAGCGCGCGTGGGACCCGGCGCTCGAGTGCCTGCACAAGCTCGATGGCTCCGGGATCATCGCCGTGGCACGCCGCAACAATGTCGTCAAGCGGCTCACGATCGTGAACGAACAACGCGCGACTGAAGCCAAGCAAAAGGCTATCGAAGAGATGGAACGCGCGCTAGGGTCTGCCTCGAAACCACCATGACCACGCGGTCGTATCGCCGGTCTCACCTGCGCACGCTCGAGGACGAGTCCGTTCACATCTTGCGCGAGCTCGCCGCGGAGCGCGAGCGGCCGTGCCTCCTGTTCTCCGGCGGCAAGGACTCGATCGTGCTCTTGCGGCTCGCCGAGAAGGCGTTCCGTCCGGCGCGGTTTCCGTTCCCGCTGATGCACATCGACACCGGCCACAACTTCCCCGAGACGCTCGCGTACCGCGATCTCCGGGTCGCCGAGCTCGGCGAGCGGCTGATCGTCGCGTACGTCCAGGACTCGATCGACAACGGCCGCGTCACCGAGGAGACCGGCCCGCGCGCGTCGCGCAACCGGCTGCAGACCACGACGCTGCTCGACGCCATCGAGGCGCATCAGTTCGACGCCGCGATCGGCGGGGCCCGCCGCGACGAGGAGCGCGCGCGCGCCAAGGAACGCATCTTCTCGCACCGCGACGAGTTCGGTCAGTGGGATCCGAAGAACCAGCGGCCCGAGCTGTGGTCCTTGTACAACGGCCGGGTCCGGCGCGGCGAGCACCTGCGGGTGTTCCCGCTGTCGAACTGGACCGAGCTCGACGTCTGGCAGTACATCGAGCTCGAGGCGATCGCGCTGCCGTCGATCTACTTCGCCCACGAGCGCGAGGTGTTCGAGCGCGACGGCATGCTGTACGCGGCGAACCCGTTCGTGACGCTCCTGCCCGGCGAGCGGATCCGCCCCGAGATCGTGCGGTTCCGGACGATCGGCGACATGACGTGCACCGGCGCGGTGGCGTCGGACGCTCGCACGCTCGAGAGCGTGATCGCCGAGGTCGCCGCGGCGCGCGTGACCGAGCGCGGCGCCACCCGGGCCGACGACCGGTTCACCGAGGCCGCGATGGAAGATCGCAAGCGCGAGGGGTACTTCTGATGACCGGAGGCGAGGGCGAGGGCGAGGGCAAAGGCGACGGCGATGGATCGATCGCCGGGCCAGGGCCCCGCGACGACCTGGCCCGAGGTAATCCCCGTGAGATGATCGAGGGCGAGGGCAAAGGCGACGGCGACGGCGATGGATCGATCGCCGGGCAGAAACCCCGCGGCGCTCTGACCCGAGGAAATCCCCGTGGGATGCCGGTCGGGCTCGACGACGAGGCCGATCTCTTGCGGTTCTCGACCGCGGGATCGGTCGACGACGGCAAGTCGACGCTGATCGGGCGCCTCCTGTTCGACACCAAGACCGCGTTCGAAGATCAGCTGCAGCACGTCGAGGACGTCTCGCGGCGCCGCGGCGACGAGCGCGTCAACCTGGCGCTCCTGACCGACGGGCTACGCGCCGAGCGCGAGCAAGGCATCACGATCGACGTCGCGTACCGCTACTTCGCGACCAGGCGGCGCAAGTTCATCATCGCGGACACGCCCGGCCACATCCAGTACACCCGGAACATGGTCACCGGGGCGTCGACGGCGAGCCTGGCGATCATCCTGGTCGACGCGCGCCACGGCCTGGTCGAGCAGAGCCGCCGCCACGCGTTCATCGCGTCGCTCTTGCGAATTCCGCACCTGGTGTTCGCGGTCAACAAGATGGACCTCGTCGACTGGAGCGAGGATAGGTTCCGCACGATCGAGGACGAGTTCCGCAACTTCGCCGCCCGGCTCGACGTCCAGGACATCGCGTTCATCCCGGTCTCCGCGCTGACCGGCGCCAACGTCGTCGACCGCTCGCGCGAGATGCCGTGGTACCACGGCCCGACGCTGCTCTATCACCTCGAGACCGTGCACATCGCCAGCGATCGCAACCTGATCGACGTGCGGTTCCCGGTCCAGTGGGTCATCCGCCCGCAGTCGAACGAGCACCACGACTACCGCGGCTACGCCGGGCAGGTGGCCGGCGGTGTGATGCGGCCCGGCGACGACGTCATCGCGCTGCCGAGCGGCCTGGCCACCAAGATCACCAAGCTCGAACAGCTCGGCGAGCGCGCCTCGATCGACGCCGCGTTCGCGCCGATGAGCGTCACGGTGCACCTCGCCGACGACGTCGACGTCGGGCGCGGCGACATGTTGTGCCGGCCGAACAACCAGCCCACCGTCGGCCAGGATCTCGACGCGATGGTGTGCTGGATGGCGGACCGCCCGCTGTCGCCCAAGGGCCGCTACGCGCTCAAGCACACCACGCGGTGGACCCGCGCCGTGGTCACCGACGTCCTGTACCGGCTCGACGTCAACACCGGCCACCGCGACGAGACCACCCACGAGCTCCGGCTCAACGACCTGGGCCGGATCCGCCTGCGCACCACGACGCCGATCCTCTACGATCCGTACCGCCGCAACCGCGTGACCGGCTCGTTCATCCTGGTAGACGAGGCGACCAACGCCACCGTCGCCGCCGGCATGCTCCTGGCCACGGAATGAGCGGGGACGGTGTCTCACTTGTCTCGTTTCCGCGAAGCTGACCCTAAGAATTCTCAGGGGTTGCTGGGGACGGTGTCTCACTTGTCTCGCTTTGCGGACTCCCAACGCGAACCAGGGAAGGCCATCCGCGCGGCCGCGAACGCGTGACCTCGTGACCAAGCAGGCCAAGGGGCTCGCGCGCCGCACCCGGCAGGGCATCTCGTGGACGGCCGCCGGGGCGCTCGCCGGAAACCTGGTCCGGCTCGGCGTGTACGCCGCGCTCGGCCGGATCTTGTCGCGCACCGAGTTCGGCACCGTGGCCGCGGCGATGACCGTGATCCAGCTCGGCAACACGCTCAAGGATCTCGGCGTCGGCCTCGCGCTGGTCCAGCGCAAGGATCTCGAGCCCGAGCACATCGAGGCGGCGTTCACGTTTTCGGTGCTTCTCGGTGTCCTGCTCGGCGGCGCGATGTTCGCAGGTGCCGGCCTGTTCGCGCGGTTCTACGGCATCGAGCCGTCGATCGCGATCATCCGGCTGCTCAGCCTCTTGTTCGTCCTGCGCGGGGTCTCGCTCGTGCCGAGCTTCGTGTGCCGGCGCAACATGCGTTTTCGCGCGCTGACGATCGTCGATCTCGCCGGCTACCTCGCGGGCTCCACGGTCAGCGTCGGGCTCGCGCTCGGCGGCGCGGGCGCGTGGGCGCTCGCCTGGGGCTACGTCGTCGAGACGGCGATCAACGTCGGGATGCTCGTCTACCTGGCGCCGCCGCCGCGCCGGCTGCGCCTCCACAAGCGCCACCTCCGCGAGCTGCTCGGGTTCGGCATGGGCCAGAGCGCCGCGAACCTCGCCAACTACTTCGCGAACAACGGCGACTACATGGTCGTCGGCCACTTCCTCGGGCCGGCGAAGCTGGGGCTCTACCAGCGCGCGTACGAGCTGATGCGGTTCCCCGCGACCGTGTTCACCAGCGTCGCGGGCTCGGTGCTGTTCAGCGCGTTCGCCAAGGTGCAGGACGATCCCGAGCGGCTCGGCCGCGCGTTTCGCCGCACGCTGTTCGCGAGCGCGATCGTGCTCCTGCCGGCGTCGGCCGGCCTCATCGTGCTCGCGCCCGAGGTCGTGCGCATCCTGCTCGGCAAGGGCTGGAGCGGCGTCGAGTGGCCGTTCCGGATCATGGCCGCGTCGATGCTGTTCCGCACCACCTACAAGCTCGGCAGCCTGGTCGGCAAGTCGTCCGGCGACGTGTTCGCGCTCGCGATCTGGCAGGTCGTGTACGCCGCGTGCGTGATCGGCGGTGCGCTGGTCGCGATGCGCTGGGACATCCTCGGCGTCGCCTGCACCACGGCCATCTCGGTGTTCCTCCAGTTCCTCGCGATGTCGCGGCTCGGCCTGCGGGCGACGACCCTACGCGCCCGCGAGCTCGCCCGGGCGCACGTCGAGCCGGTGATCTACGCGCTGATCGTCGGCGGCGTGGCGTGGGCGATCGCGTTCGCGCTGCGCGAGGCCGGGGCAAGTTTTCCGGTCGTCGCAGCGGCCACGACGATCGGCGGCACGCTGGTGTTCTTCGTGCTCGCGCGCACCGGCATGCGGCGCGGCACCGGCGACTGGCCGTGGCTGCGCAAGACGCTCGGCCAGTTCGTCAAGCGCGGCAAGCCAGCTGCCCCCACCACGCCCTCGCCGAGCGATCCCGATGTGCGGATCCCGCAGGGACGCGGCTGAGCCTCCGCGCGCTCCACGCCATGGCGCCGCCCGAGATCCGCCTGCCATGCGATTGGCGCACTCCGGAACAAGACAAATGAGACACCGTCCCCTCAAGCGCCGGGCGCACTCCGGAACAAGACAAATGAGACACCGTCCCCGGAACGAGACAAATGAGACACCGTCCCCATCAAGCCTCGGCCTGGAATGAGGTTTGCGCACTCCGGAACAAGACAAATGAGACACCGTCCCCATCAAGCGTCGGGGGTCCGGTACGCGGCGTAGGACGCCGACAGTCGCGCCGCGATCCGCGTGTTGGCGTAGTCGAGGTCCGCGGCGGTGAAGTATTCGCGGTAGCCGCCGATCTTGCCCTTGCGGGTCTTGAACGACTCGGCATCGCCCGCGTTCGCCGGCCGCAGGCGGTCGGACTTGAACGCGTTCGTGGTCTCGAGCTTGCGCATGTTGTCGAACTTCGAGAACCCGATCGCGGCCTCGATCGCGGCCGGCCCGACGGGTAGGCCCATGGTCTCGAGCACGGCCTTCAGCACCGTGGCCGGGGTGCGATGGAGATCCTCGTAGCGCACCAGCGCGAACCGCCGCGGCACGTGCGCGCTGGCGGCCCATACGTTGTAGTACTCGAGGATCGCGTCGAGCCCGCCGACGCGCTGGCGGATGAAGGCGCCCAGCTCGCCGGCGAACAGCGTGCTGCGCCGCGACGCCTCGAAGTACATCGAGACCACGACGTCGCGCGGATCGCGCACCAGGAACACGACGGTCTTGTCGCGGAACCGCTGCTTGCCCGCCTCGATGGTCTCGGCGCGGTGCGCGTGCTCGTGGGTCACGCGGATGCGCGGGATGTCGCGATGCAGGGTATGCATGCGGCCCAGCTCCATCGGGTTGGCGACCGCGAGCTGGTAGTGCTCGTCGAGCGCCTTGCCGATCATGAGGCGCAGCCAGGTCCGCCCGCACTTGGGGTACGACAGCACGTAGATCTTGGTCTGCCGGTGGATCCACCACTCCAGCGCCTCGCGGGTCGGCCCGCTGCGGCCCAGCAGCGAGATCACGGTGCCCTTGAGCTTCATCGGGGTCCGTTCGCGCGCCGGCGCGCCGATCGTCGCTCGGTCATGGCGGCGGGATGATACCGCGCTCGGCCAGCACCTGGAGGATGCGGGCCTCGCAGTCGGCGCGGGCGGACAGATCGGTGCGGACCTCGACGTCGGGATCGGTCGGCGGCTCGTAGGGATCGGAGATCCCCGTGAAGCTCGGGATCTCGCCCGCTTGCGCGCGTTTGTAGAGCCCCTTCACGTCGCGCTCGATCACGGTCGCGAGCGGCGCGTGGACGAACACCTCGATGAACGGATGGCCCGCGGTGTCGCTCAGCGCGCGCAGCCGCGCGCGGGTCTCGGCGTACGGCGAGATCGCCGCGACCAGCACCAGCACGCCGTGCTTCGCGAGCAGCCGCGCGACGTAGGCGATGCGATGCACGTTGGTGTCGCGATCGGCGCGCGAGAACCCGAGGCCCGCCGACAGGAACGTCCGGACGTCGTCGCCGTCGAGCGCCTCGACCGGGCGCACGGCCGCGAGCCGCGCCGCGATCGCGGTCGCCAGCGTGGACTTGCCGGCGCCCGACAGCCCGGTCAACCACACGATCCCGCCGGTCACGTGACCGCCTTGCCGGTCGCGCGCGCGACACGGTCCCGGGTATCGAGCTCGCGCAGCGCGCACACCATGCCCAGCAGGAGCCATAACAGCCGGAACCGCAGGCCCTGGTGGGTCATCCCGTAGGCGAACCCGGAGCCGACGATCACCCACGCGCGGATCCCGGCGCCCTTCATCGTCCCCCACGCGAACATGGCGAACAGCAGGGTGCCGATCGCGCCGTAGCAGAAGAACAAGGTCGCCATCGACGAGTGCAGCTCGTGGGCGCCGATCAGGCTCGTCTCCTTGAACCGGCGATACGCGCCCTCTCCGGCGCCCATCAGCCAGTACTCCGGGTACTCCGTGATCCGGTCGTAGCCGCGCTCCTCGAGGAAGCCGTAGTGCTGATCGTTCTCGATCCGCTGCTGGGCATGGTCGATCGCCGCGGAGAACGGGTTGTCGGTGAAGATGAGGACCGCGAACACCAGCGACGCGACGACGATCGTGCGGAACTTGCTGATGAGCAGCGCGATGCCGAGCGCGCCGATGCTGGCGAGCGCGGCCTTGGACGCGGACAGCAGCGCGAGGTAGCTGCACGCGGCCAGGCCCGCCGTGACCTGGATCGTCGAGAGCTTGAGGCGCTTCTGGCCGAGCAGGATGATGCAGGCGCTGAGCAGCGCGTAGTAGCCGAGCTGGTTCGGGTTATTGAACATCACGGTCGAGCGGCCGAGCGCGCCGCGCATCGCGAACGCCAGGAACAGCTGGACGAACACCGAGGCCAGCACGAGCCGGACGGTGAGCCACAGCAGGAACTCGCCGTAGCGCTGGAACATCAAGAGGAACGTGAAGAACATCATCCCGTTGAAGATGTAGAAGGTCGGCGCCATCAAGAAGCCGTCCTTGGCGTTGATCGAGAACGTGAGCATGGCGAACGACCACACGACGTTGACGACGAACACGTAGACCATGAACACGAGCAGCGACTTGAGCGGCTTCACCAGCGGCAGCGGCAGCCGGCCGTTCCAGGTCCGCAGCAGGATCGGCAGGAGCGCGAGGCCGAGCCAGTCCGCCGGCTGCGGGATCCCGCTGTTGAAGAAGTAGAACGGGAACAGGAACACGATGAACGACCACAGCACGAGCCGGAGGTCGCGCCGGATCCGGCTGACTTGCTCGAGCGTCGCGCGCAGCGTGCGGGGCGTGCGGAACTTCACGCCAGGCCTCCGATCGCCGCGTGGTAGCGCTGCATCGACGAGGCGACCGAGAACCGGCGCGCCCCGTCGGCCCCGGCCGCGCCGAGCCGCGCGCGCAGCCCGGAGTCGAGCAGGAGTGTGAGGACGCGCCCGGCGAGCGCGTGCGGATCGCCGACCGGCACGAGGTAGCCATCGACGCCTTCGCGCACGACCTCGCGCGGGCCGTGATCGCAGTCGGTCGCGACCACCGGCGTGCCGCACGCCAGGCTCTGGATCAGCGCGCCCGGGAGGCCTTCGGCGCGCGACGACTGGATGACCAGCCGCGCCCGCTTCATGTAGCGATACGGGTTCTTGTCGTAGCCCAGGAACGCCACGGCGTCGCCCAGGCCGAGCGACCGGGCGCGCGCCTCGAGCTCGCCGCGCAACGGGCCCTCGCCGAGGATCGCGAGCCGGACCGCGAGCGTCCGGCGGATCGCGGCGAGCGCGGCGAGCATCGCCGGATAGTCCTTGATGTCGACCAGCCGGCCGACCGCCAGGAGGACCGGATCGGGGGTGGCGAACCACGGATGCGCGACCGGCTCGGCCGCGCGGGCAAGGAGATCGTCGGCGATCATCGGGTTGTAGACGACCTGGACGCGCGCGCGATCGAGCCCGAGGAGCTCGACCAGGTCGTCGGCGACGCCCTCGGACACCGCGGTGACGAGGTCGGCGCGGCGGTACGCGATCCGCTTGAGCCGGAGCTCCACGGCGGTGCGCAGGCCCGAGCGATCGTGGCGGCGGAGCGAGCTGCGCTCGGACAGGACCAGGCGCGCCTGGCTACCGGCGAGCCGGTGCGCGGCGACCGCGATCACGTTGCCGCCACCGGCGGTGCACACCACGACGTCGGGCTTGCGCGCGCGGATCGCGCGGGCGAGCGATGGCACGGCGGCGGCAAGCCGCGACGCGCCGAGGTCGATCACGGGAACGTCCTGCGGGATCTCATCGGCGAGCACGCCGGCCCGCTTGACCAGCGCGATGCTCGGCGCGAACCGCGTCCGATCGAGGTGGTGGAGCAGCGTCACGGTGACGCGATCGGCGCCGCCGTCCCCGAGCGTGGGCCGGAACACCAGGACCTGCTTCACCACGCAGCGATCACCTCGGGCAGGCGCACCAGATCGGGCTCGCGGCGCACGTCGAGCGTGACCCACTCGTCGTGAAACGGCGGGGTGTCGCGGGCGAGGAATGCGGTGCCGGCGGCGCGCGCGGCCTTGTAGTCGCTCATGCCGTCGCCGATGAACAGGAGCCGGTCCGGCGCGAGCGCGAGCCGGGCGCACAGGTCGCGTAGGATCTCGGGCTTCTCGCGCGGGGCACCGTGGACCTCGCGGAACACCGGCCCGAGGCCGCGGCGCAGGGCGATCAGCCGGAGCTCGTCCTCCGGGGTGCCCGACGCCACGAACATCGGCAGGCCCAGCGCAGCGAGCGCGGCGAGCGCGGCCTCGGCGCCCGGCACGAACGGCGCGGCGAGCACCTTGGCGAGCGCCAGGTCGGCGAACCTCCGGCCGAGCGCCGCGCTGTCGTCGTCGGTCAACGTCCGGCCGAGCACGTGCTCGGCGATCCACGCGAACTTCTTGAACCGCGAGATCCCCAGGTTCGCCAGGTGGTGATCGCGGACCCGGCTGGCGACCTCGGCACCGTGCTCGGCGTAGAGCTCGACGAATGCGTCGGTCTTGACGTCGGCGCTCTCGAGGATCACCCCATCGAAGTCGAACACGACGGCCTGGATCGGTGCGCGGCTAGTCACGGTCGATCTCCCGATGAATGTCCTCGATCATGCGCAGGAGGCCCTGCCCCATGTCGACGTAGTGCGTGGTGACGAGCTTCTTGCCGGGCCGCGGCGTGTAGGCGTAGGGCGTCACCGCGTAGTGTCCGGATCCCGGACCTTCGAGGTGGCGGTAGTCGATCTCGATCCGCTTGCCGAGGATCTCCTGGAACATCGTGAACAGGTCGGCCGCGCGGGTCGGGCTCGCGCCGGTGAGCGTCACGTGGTGGCCCTCGAACGCCGGATCGAGGACGTCGGCCGAGAGCTTCGCGGCGTCCTCGATCCGGCGTACGAGGGCCAC
>Ga0137437_1000269_pt1 | contig 15040 bp, 12 predicted proteins | sample EasRivERMGT138_2_FD_102332 | JGI IMG/M metagenome (GOLD analysis project Ga0137437, IMG submission 102332) | Soil microbial communities from meander-bound floodplain in the East River, Colorado, USA - East River MetaG ERMGT138_2 | ecosystem: Environmental > Terrestrial > Soil > Floodplain ...
CGCGGATGTCCCACCGTGTCCAACCACGCGCGTTCGTCCAGACCCGTCGTGTCGATGACGAGCGTGTTGTCGTTCTCCCAATGGCCGACCGAGTATCCGTAGTAGCGCGATTCGGGAGCACCCCTCACGTCGACGGCCTTCGGCAGCGCGCGGCCATCCATCCAGATCTCGCGCCAGGCGCGCTGCTGCTCATACGCGATGAGGATGCGGCCCGGCGCGGAGCCGAAGAGCATTCCGCCCCGGTTGGTGACCGCGTACGTGACCACGCTGCGTGGGAAGCCGAGCGGATCGCACGTGATGTACGGGTCGTTCGACGCTCCGGGAGGGCCGTCCGGGCCGCTCCCGAGATTCGTGGCGGTGCTGTACGCCTTGCGCTGCTTGAGGATCGCCTCGCCCGCGGGCGTCATCGGCGGCGCGGGATCGGGCTTGTTGCTGGTGCCCGGTCCTACCCACGCTCCGGACAGATCCCGTTTCGGCGCGGGGCCGGGTGGGTTGGGCATCTTCGGGATGCCCTCCGACACGAATCCGTCGCCGCTGATGCGCTGGCCGCCTTGAGCAGCGGGGTCCGCGGCGGGCGCGACGAGCAGCGCCAGCACCGCAGTGATTGAAGCCAGGATGGAGTTGCGCACGGTCTGCCTCCTCGTTACTTCTTGACGTCGGCGTCGGGATCGTACCGGGTCTTGCCAGCCGCGTCTCCACCGAGCTGTGTATCGTTCAACTCAGAGCCGTCGGCGAGAATGATCTTCTGGAGACGCCAGCAGGGTTGCCGCTCTTGGCCGGAGCGCGCGACAAAACGGTGCATGATAACGCCATTTTTGCCGCCTTTCCCCGTTCGAAGCACTCAGTCGGTCAAACCGTGATGTCAGCGGTCGATCTCGATCCCGATTCTCATTGCCGCGATGGGCGGCAAGGATGCGCCTTCACCTCAGCGGACTTGCACCTTCGCCATCCGTGACGGCGGACGGTAGACGGGAATCCACACTGTCGGGCGGTCGGCGCTTTCGTCGACCGTCAGGTCTCGCACTTCGTACGGCGCAGGCATCAGGTACTCGGTCGCCTCGCCTGTTTTGATGTCGAGACGATAGATGCGACTGGTGTTGAAGTCGTTCGTCCAGACGAACTGGTTCTTGTCGTCGACACTGAGGCTGTAAGGCGACGCGAACGGCGGGGTATAGGCCTTGTTCCCGGCAATGATCGGGTATTCCCTGATGTCGTGCGTGTCAGGGTCGAACATCGCGACCCGGCCTGCCCAGTAGAGCGTCATCCACACCCGCCCGCGGGCGTCGATCTCGCCGCGGCGTGGTCCTGACCCGGGTGTCGGCGTCGCGTACGTCGTCCACTGCTGCGACTTCGGATCGAAGAGGCCAATCCTCCCGAGGCGCCACAGACTCATGATGGAGCGCCCCTTGCCATCGGTCTCCATGTCGTAGGTATCGTCGTCGGTGCCATCGGGCACTGCGTAGTGCTTCACGTCGCCGCTCGCCATGTCGAGCGCATGCAGCCCTTTGTCGAGATACCAGACCTTGCCGGCTGGATCGATCCCGAACATGTTGCTGCCGGACGCCCAAGGCGTGAACGTTTCCGTGCGCGGATTGAAGCGGACGGTGCCGCCGCCCATGCCGAAGACGACGTTGCCGTCGGGACCCCACGCGATGTCGTGCGCACCGCCGCCGGGATTCCCCGCGCGCTCCTGTCCTTCGCCGACGATGCCCATGCCCTCGCGTCCCATTCCCGGAAGGAGCGTGTATGGGTATTCCTTCACCTCACCGGTACGGCGATTGAGGCGTCCGAGGTTGAAGCTGAAATGATCCGTGTAGTAGGCGTAGTCGCTCTTCGGATCGAGCAGGATGTCGTGCGGCCAGACAAACCGCCGGTCGCCGCGCAGAATGTTCAGATCGCGCTGGCCACCGCGCGGAATGTCGTATTCGGTGATCACGAGCCGCGTTGACGCCGCGGCCGTGGGCCGCGGACGCAGCTCGAAGGGCAATTGATTCGAGGAGCCGGGACCACGAATCGACGCGAGGTAATCGGCGAGCGGTTCGACGTATTTCTTCTGGCCGAACGCACGCGTGCCAGGCGTTTCACGCGACACCGCCCGTTCGCCGGCCATCCGCTGGATGATCGCGGTCCACTCGTCTTTCGTGCGGCTCATACGCAACGCGAACTGCAGCGAATGACAGTTGTCGCACTGGATCAGCAGGTGCTTCTGCTCGTTTGTACCCGGAAGCGCGGCGACGATCTCCGACGCGGTCGCGTCGGCGATCGACGGCTGCCGGGGACGGAGCGTGAAGTCGACTTTCGCGGTGGTGCCGGCGGCAAGTGTGGCCTGCTGGCGTGCGGGTTCGAAATCGGGAAGCTCGATCGAGATCGAATGCGAACCCGGAGTGAGGTCCGACCATTCAGGAAAGGCGTAGTCGCCTTCGCCGTTGGTGTAAACCGTGACCGCGATGGTGCTGTTGGCCCGGCGCGCGCGCACAGGAACACCCGCGAGCCGCTCGCCGGTCGAAGACACGACTTTGCCGGAGAGCGGCGCTGTCTCGGCCGCCGCGGCGCCGCGCGACAATCCGCCGGACGAGAAACCTGCGAGAACACCCACGAAGACCGCGGCCACCGCATGACGAGAGAAGCCGGCTGCTGTCATGACCTGCACGCCTCCTGCGCCGCGTAAGATAGCACGCTGTTCATGCTCGCCCAAAAATAGAGTCCGGCTGACACCTTGAATGCGGTTCGTGCTCAATAGCGAAGGCAAGCTCGACTGACCGGTACGCGTCGATCCGGCCGACCGCGGTGCCGGAGTACGTCGCGCGGGAAGGGGCTCACCAGCATGAAGCGAGACAAGCCGGTGCCCTATCCGTACGTCCCCCAGCCGCGAGTCAGGTAGTCGCCCATTGTCAACGCGAGCAGGATGCCGAGCCAGAAGACGCTGCCGATGACGACGGCCCATGTGAGGCGGGTGCTGTACTTCACGTGCATGAAAAACAGCACGACGAGCGTGGTCTTGAAGGCTGCGATCGCGAGCGCCGCGACGGTGTTGAGTACGCCCAGATCGAGAAACGCCACCCAGACGGTGAGCAGCGTGCACACCATGAGGATTACGAAGATCGTGTAGTAGACGCGCTTCGGAACGATGTGCTCAGCCATCAGCGATTGCCATCAACCCTTGGACATCCTTGCGAACTCAACGTGTACGGCCGCCCTTCAGGGCTGCGCCGGCCGCTCCCGGCACATATGAAGGCGTAGCCCGAGTCCCGGCACTTAGGGGCCATGCCGTCCCAACAGATACAGCAGCGGGAAGAGGAAGATCCAGACGATGTCTACGAAGTGCCAGTAGAGCCCGCTGATTTCGATCGGGGTGTAGTACTCGGGGGTGATCGTCCCGCGCCAGGCCAACCCGAGCATGACGAGCATGATGCCGAGGCCGATCACCATGTGCAACGCGTGCAGCCCCGTCATCATGAAGTACAGCGAGAAGAAAATCTGGGCGTGGCGGACATATTCCTTCTCGAACTGAAACGACGGGCCCGGCACGTGATGCTCGGCGAACTTCTGATAGTACTCGACGCTCTTGATGCCGAGGAAGGACGCGCCGAGGGCCATCGTGAGAACCAGAAGGATCATCAGAAGCTTGCGCTGGCCCAGCTGCGCCGCGTGGACGGCCAGCGCCATCGTCAAACTGCTGGTGATGAGCACGGCGGTGTTGATCGCGCCGAGCGTGACGTCGAGCTCGTGGCTCGCTGCTGCGAAGGCCTCCGGGTACCACCCCCTGTAGATCGTGTAGGTGCAGAAGAGCCCGCCGAAGAAGAGGACTTCCGTGACGAGAAACACCCACATGCCCAGCGTCGCTGCCTCGCTCTGCTGCGCGAGGCTGTCGAACTGATGCGCGAGCGCCGGGTGGTGAGGGTGATGGACCGCGTCAGGCAACATGATCCTCCAGCGGCGCGCTGTAGTCGTACACGTCCCACGTGACCACGGGCGTCTCCGCGAAGTTCTCGGTCGGCGGCGGCGACGTCGTCGTCCACTCGAGGCCGACGGCGCCCCACGGGTTCGAGCCGGCGAGCCTGCCGTACCGCAGCGACCACATCAGATAGATCATCGGGATCAGGTAGCCGACGCCAAGGATCGACGCGCCCGCCGACGAGAGCACGTTCAAGACCTGGAACTCCGGCGGGTACGCGTGATAGCGGCGCGGCATCCCGAGGTAGCCGAGGACGAACTGCGGAAAGAACGTCAGGTTGAAGCCGAGGAAGATGATCCCGGCGCTCAGCTTCGCGAGGAACTCGGGGTACAGGCGGCCGCTGATCTTCGGCCACCAGTAATGCAGGCCGCCGAGATAGCCCATCAACGTCCCGCCGACCATGATGTAGTGAAAATGCGCGATGATGAAATACGTGTCGGTCACGTGCACGTCGAGGCCGACCGCCGCAAGAAACAATCCTGTCAGCCCGCCGATTGTGAACAGCCCGATGAAGCCGATGGCGTAGAGCATCGGCGTCTGCCACGAGATCGATCCCCGGTACATCGTCGCCGTCCAGTTGAAGACCTTGACGGCTGAGGGGATCGCCACGAGAAAGCTCAGGATCGAGAACACGAGCGCTGAGTAAACCGACTGGCCCGCGACGAACATGTGATGGCCCCACACCAGGAAGCCGAGCACCGCGATGGCGAGGCTGGCGAACGCCACGAAGGAGTAGCCGAACACCTGCTTCCGGCAGAACGCGGCGACCAGCTCGCTGACGACGCCCATGGAGGGCAGTACCATGATGTACACGGCGGGATGCGAATAGAACCAGAACAGGTGCTGGAACAGGACCGGATCGCCGCCGAGCCGCGGATCGAAGAAGCCGAAGTGAAACAGCCGCTCGACCGCGACGAGGGCGATCGTGATCGCGATGACCGGCGTGCCGAGGACGAAAATCAGGCTCGTGGCGTACATCGACCAGATAAACAGCGGCATCCGGAACCACGTCATCCCCGGCGCGCGCATGCGGTGGATGGTGACGATGAAGTTGAGGCCCGTGAGAATCGAAGAAAAACCGGTAATGAACACGCCCAGCGCCGTAGGAATGACGTTGGTGGTGGACGAGACGGTGCTGAACGGCGTGTAGAACGTCCACCCCGTGTCGACCCCTCCGGCGACGAGCGCGTAGAGCGTGAAGGCGCCGCCGATGATGTAGATGTACCAGCTCGCAAGGTTCAGCTTTGGAAACGCGAGGTCCTTCGCGCCGATCATGATCGGCACGAGGAAGTTGCCGAGCGTGGCCGGAATCGACGGGATGAGGAAGAAGAACACCATCATCACGCCGTGCATCGTGAACAGCTTGTTGTACGTCTCGTCCGAGACGAGATCCCCGGCGGGCGTGGCGAGCTCGAGACGGATGAGCACGGCGAAGGCGCCCCCGACGAAGAAGAAGAGGGTGATGGCCGCGAGGTACAGCAGCCCGATGCGCTTGTGGTCCCGCGTGAGCAGCCACGATTTGATGCCGTAGCCGTCGTTCAGATAGTGCCGCGGCGGCATGAACACTTTACTGCTGGGCATGGCTACCTTGTCTGCACCTGGGGCGGCGGACTGAGCGATTTGACGTACTCAATGAGCTCCAGCAACTGCTCTTCGGTCACCAGGCCCTGGAAGGTCGGCATGATCGGCTGGAAGCCGGCGACCACCTTGGCCGCCGGGTTCAGAATCGATTCGCGTACGTACGCTTCGTCCACCGTGATCGTCTCGCCGCTTTGCAAGGTGACCGTCTTTCCGAACAGACCCTCGAGAACCGCTCCGCGTCCCTGCGCGTCGGATCGGTGGCAGGTGTTGCACGCGAGATCCTGGAACAGCTTCGCGCCGGCCGACGCCAGCGATCCTTCCGGAACGCCTCCGTTCAGCCACGTCTGGTACTCGCTCGGCTCCATCACGACCACCTGGCCGGTCATACCCGAATGGCGCGTGCCGCAGTACTCCGCGCAGAACAGTTGATAGCGGCCAGGCGTGGTCGGCTGAAACCAGATATGCGTGTACCGTCCTGGTATCACGTCGGCCTTCACGCGGAACGCGGGCACGAAGACGTCGTGGATGACGTCCTCGGACGCCATGATCAACCTGACCGGCCGGCCGACCGGCACGTGCAGCTCGTTGATCTCGCGCTGGCCGTCGAGGTGTTGAAACTTCCACATCCATTGCTTGCCGACGACGTAGATGTCGATCGTCTCGTCAGGCGGGCGCGACATCGCGAAGAACACGCTCGCGCCCCACACGAAGATCACCATCGAGATCAAGAATGGAATGATCGTCCAGGCGAGCTCCAGCAACAGGCCGCCATGAATGACGGCGCCGACACTATGGGGCGCACGACGGCGGTACTTGATCGCAAAAAAGACGATGAGGCCGGCGATCAGCAGCGAGAAGAAGGTGGAGACGGCGACAAGGAAGAAGTACAGCGCGTCGACACGACCGGCCATGGTCGACGCCTGCTCGGGAAACAACGGGGTACCGGACCACATATCAGCTTCCGCTCCGCCCTTCGACAAGCTCAGGCCGATCGGTATGGCCCGCTCGCGGTCCTCGCGAACCGCGAGCCTTCTCTCGTCGCAGCATCAGCGCGATGAACGCTCCGATGACGAGGACGGTGGCGGCCCCGGCCAGCCGCATCAACCGCATGATCACGAGGCCGTAGCCGCCGCTCATCGGGTCGTAGTGGTAGCAATACAGCAACAGCGCGTCGACCGCCGATCCCACCTTGCCATCCAACGCCTCGACGAGTCCGAAGCGCAGATCGCGCGCGCCATACTCGATGCCGAACAGGTACCGCGCCAACCGTCCTTCCGGTGTGAGCACGATGACTCCGCTCGGGTGCGCGAACTGCTTCGTGCCGGCGTCCCAGGCGTAGCGGAAGCCGGCAGCCTGCGTCAGTCGATCGATCGACGGTTGATCGCCGGTCAGGAAGTGCCATCCCTGCGCGGCGCCGGCCCGTTTGTAGCGCTGGATATAGCCGGCCTTTTTGGCGGCGGCCGAGGCCGGGGTGTCAGCCGGGTTGAAGCTGACCGTGACAATCTCGAAATCCTTGCCCGGCTCGAGCGAGAGGAGGTCGAGGGCGCTCGCGAGCCCGTTGATGACCAATGTGCAGAGCATCGGACAGTCGTAGTACGCGAACACGAGAACGACCGGGCGCTTGCCGAAGTAGTCGCCGAGGCGGACCGTCGTCCCGGTTTCGTCGCGGAAGACGGTGTCGAGCGGCACGAGCTCATCGAGGTTCTGTTCGAAGCCGATCTCGCGCAGCGGCGCCGGCAACGCCGACGAGACAGTGCCGGGCTCGCGTTTGTAGCCGGCAGCGGGCGCGCCTGACATTTGTGCGTCCACGACGATCAACGCAGAAACACCAAAACACGCAGAGAAGAAAACCCGAAGAGGTGTCTTCATCTCGCTTGCTCGGTTCTTGCCGGCAGACCCCGTTCCAGAGTGAGTCTCATCGCCTCGTCGATTGGAATGCGCACGACGCCGGCGTTCTTGTCCACCCAGCTGTAGGTGGTGAGCAGCTCGTCCTCCTTCGCCCGCAGGTCGCTCAGGTCCTGGCGCGGGTCGGTCTGCAGCCGCGGTTCGGGCGGCACGCGGGTCTCCTGCGAGATCGCCAGTGGATACGCGGGCGGCACGCGCGCCGCCTCGCGGACCTCGAAGTACCGAAAGAGCACGAAGATCAGGAGCGAGACGATGGCCGCGGTGACCACCAGGCCGAAGCCGAAGGCGAAGACGGCGCGGATGTTGACGTCGCTCTCTTCGTGATGGATCCCGGCGTGTTCGGAACCCGCCGCCGACCCGTGAGCGGCGTCGGCCGCGTGCGGCCGATGCATCTCTGCCATGACTAGTGCACCGTCCTCGGCGGCGCGCCGCGCTCGATGATCCGGCCGAGCGCCTCCTGGAACTGCGGATCGTGCAGCGGCAAGATCGCGCGGCCCCGCAGCTGCCAGATGAAGCAGCCGAGCCAGATCGATCCGAACGTCAGCGGAACGACGATGTCCATCCAGCTCACCGAGATGCCGGTCTGATGGAACTCCGGAGCGATCAGCCAGAACAGATCGATCAGCCGCACGATCAGGACGCCCACGGCCACCTTGATCAGCAGGTCCGGCTGGCGCTTCACCCGTCGCGACAGCAGCACGACGAACGGCGCTGCAAAATGACACAGGATCAGCGTCAGTCCGACCGCACGCCATCCGGTCTGCAGCCGGTGCAAGTACCACCCTATCTCCGCCGGCAGGTTGCCCGACCAGATGATCAGATACTGCGAGAAGGAGAAATACGCCCACAGCATCACAAACGCCAGCATCAGGTTGCCGAGATCGTGGAAATGCGCCGGGACGATGATCCGATCGAGCGGCGGGCGGCGGCTGAGCCACACGAGGGCGACGATGAGGAACGCCAGCGCCGAGAGGCCCTGGCCCCCCATGATCAGCACACCGTAGATCGTCGAGAACCAGTGCGGCTCGAGCGACATCATCCAGTCGAACGACGCGAACGTGATCGTGAAGCCGTAGGCGAGCAGGCCGCCGCCGCTGAGCATCTGCATGCGCCGGGCGAGCTTCTCTTCGGCGGTCGTGTCTTGTCGCAACGACCAGCTGTTCAGGAAGTACGCGAGCGCGTTCCAGACGCCGAAGTAGATCGCGGCCCGGATGAGAAAGAACGGTATGTTCAGGTACAGGTGCTTGTGCTGCAGCACTTCGTCGTGTGCCACCAGATCGGCGTTCGTCCAGACGTACAGGCGCGTCATCCCCAACGCGATCGGCAGAAACATCAGCGTCATCACGGGCAGCACGCGCGCCGCCGCGCCGATGGGGCGGCGGATGACGACGCCCCAGGCGCCGCCGGAGAGCTGATGGATCATGCCGAGTGCCAGGCAGCCGAGTGTCACGCCAAGGCAGAGCATGTAGGCCATCAGGTACGACTGTAGGAATTGCCGCAGGTCGACCAGCAGCCCCACAAGCGACACCACTGCGCCCACGCCGCCCGCGACGAACAGCCGGCGCTGCAGCCCCGCAAGCTCCGGAATGGCGACGTCGGCGGTCTGTGTGAGCTGCGTCACTGGATCCTGGCCCGGTCGGCCGGCGGCACGTCGGCAAGCGTGGCGTGTCCGCTCAGCTGCAGCGCGCGGATGTAGGCGACGATCGCCCACCGATCCGACGGCTTGATCTGCGAGGCGTAGTCGGGCATCGCGCCGAAGCCGTTGGTGATCACATCGAAAAAATGTCCGACCGGCGCATCGCGGAGCCGCTCCTGGTGGAACGAAGGCGGACGCCGGTAGCCGCGCAGCACGACCATCCCGTCGCCCTCCCCGGTGCGGCTGTGGCACGGCGAGCAGTAGATGTTGAACCGCTCCTCGCCGCGCGTCATGACCGGGGCATCGATGCGGAACGGAAAGACCGCGGCGTCTTCGCCGTTGAGTTTCCCGCCATAGAGCAGCTCGTCGTCTCGCAGCAGACCGCGCGCGACAGTACCCTCTACCGGCGTTCGGGCGGAGCGGGCGTCGCTGAAGAACGCCGACTCGCGCAATGGGGTGTACTTCGGCTGATCGTGCATGTCCTGGCGACACCCGGATCCAGCCACCGCCAGGAAGACGACGATCGTCCGGGACAGGCCACTAGTCCTCAACGGACGTGATCTCCCGCGGGTTGAGCGTTTCGAGGAAGTGGCGCGTGCCTTCGACGTCGAACTTCGGATCCTTCGACTCGATGCACAGAAAGAAACGGTTGCGGCTTGCCAGCGCGAACCGCGGCACGTTGAAGACGGGGTGATATGGCTCCGGAAGCCCGTTCAGTGCCAGCATCCCGAGCACACACGCCAGCGCCGCGCCGAGAATCGTGGTCTCGAAGGTGACGGGAATGAACGCCGGCCAGCTGTGCAGCGGCTTGCCCCCGATGTTGAGTGGGTACGCAATCACTGACGACCAGTACTCCAGCGTGTAGCCGCCGATGCCGCCGCAAAGCCCGCCGATGAGCACGATGAGCGGCAGCCGCGTATGATGCGCCCCCAGCGCTTCGTGCAGCTCCTCGATCGGGAACGGCGAGTACGCGTCCATGCTGCGGTAGCCGGCGTCGTGCGCGCGCTGGGTCGCCGCGACGAGCGAGGTCGGATCCTCGAACTCCGCCATCAGACCGTAGACGGTGGTCGCGCGCGTCATTCCTCCACCTTCGCTTCAGGCAGCATCGTCCGCATCTCGAAGATCGAGATCATCGGCAGGAATCGAAGGAACAGGAAGAGCAGCGCCAGGAACAGGCCGATCGTGCCGACCAACGTGGACCAGTCCCAGAACGTGGGCGCGAACATGCCCCACGACGAAGGCAGGTAGTCGCGATGGAGGCTCAGCACGATGATCACGAAGCGCTCGAGCCACATGCCGACGTTCACGATGAGCGAGATGATGAACAGCGTCGGCACGCTCGTGCGCACCCGCTTGAACCAGAGCGCCTGCGGAATCACGACGTTGCAGAGGATCAGCGCCCAGTACACCCTCGAGTAGGGCCCGAACATCCGGTTCAAGGGAACGAAGCCTTCGTACTTGTCCCCGCTGTACCACGCGATGAATGCCTCGGTCGTGTAGCCGTACGCCACGATCAGTCCCGTGACCAGCATCACCTTCGCCATGTTCTGGAGGTGACGCATCGTGATGAAGTCCTCGAGGCTGTAGACCGCGCGGATTGGGATCGCGAGCGTCAGCACCATCGCGAAGCCGGAATAGATCGCGCCGGCGACGAAGTACGGCGGGAAGATCGTCGTGTGCCAGCCCGGCACAATCCCGACCGCGAAATCGAAGCTGACGACGGTGTGCACCGACACGACCAGCGGCGTGGCGAGCCCCGCGAGCAGCAGATACGCCGTTTCGTAGCGGTGCCAGTGGTGTGAGGATCCGCGCCAGCCCATCGCCAGCATGCCGTAGATGACCCGGCCCACGGGCGACTGCGACCGGTCGCGCAGGGTCGCGAGATCGGGAATCAGCCCGACGAACCAGAAGAGCAGCGACACGGTCGCGTAGGTCGACACCGCGAAGACGTCCCAGATGAGCGGGCTCCGGAACTGCGGCCAGAGGTTCATCGTGTTCGGATACGGGAACAACCAATACGCGAGCCATGGCCGCCCTGTGTGAAAGACCGGGAAGACGGCGGCGCACGAAACGGCGAAGAGCGTCATCGCCTCGGCAAACCGGTTGATCGACGTTCGCCATGTCTGCTTGAGGAGGAGCAGGATGGCCGAAATCAGCGTGCCGGCATGGCCGATGCCGATCCACCACACGAAGTTCGTGATGTCGAAGGCCCACCCGACCGGGATGTTGTTGCCCCAGATGCCGATCCCCGTGAACACCAGGTAGGTCAGCGAGACCAGGAGCAGAACGGTGAGCAGCATGGCGACGCCGAATCCGGCATACCACCACAACGGCGTCCTCCGCGTGAGGACGATCGAGCTGATCTTGTCGGTGACCGTGTCGAACGTATGTCCGGGCGCCATCACCGCAGGCGTCGCGGCGCCGACGATCGCCCGGTTCGGATCTTCGATCGGCTGCAGGCTGTCGGGCACCTTAGTCACCCAGCTCCGGGTTGACGTTGCGGAGCGCGGCGAGATACGTCGTGCGCGGCCTCGTGTTCAACTCGCCGAGCAGCGAGTAGTTCCGAACTTCGGCCTGCAGCCTGGCGACGCGGCTCGCCGGATCGTTCAGGTTGCCGAAGACGATCGCGTCGGCGGGACAGGCCTGCTGGCACGCCGTCTTGATCTCGCCGTCGCGAACCGTCCGGTTGTCCTTCTCGGAATCGATTTTCACGGCGTTGATCCGCTGCACGCAGTACGTGCACTTTTCCATCACGCCGCGGCTGCGCACGGTGACGTCGGGATTGCGCGTGAGCTTGAGGCTCGGCGTGTTCCAGTCCTGATACAGCAGGAAGTTGAAGCGGCGGACTTTGTAGGGGCAGTTGTCCGAGCAGTACCGCGTGCCGACACAGCGGTTGTACACCATGTCGTTCAGCCCTTCGTGGCTGTGCGCGGTCGCCCCGACCGGACAGACGACCTCGCACGGCGCGTTCTCGCACTGCATGCACGGCACCGGCTGGAAGTAGGTCTCCGGGTTGTCAGCGGGTCCGCGGTAATAGGTGTCCACGCGCAGCCAGTGCATCTCGCGCCCGCGTAACACCTGATCCTTGCCGACGACCGGGATGTTGTTCTCCGACTGGCAGCCGACGACGCAGGCGTTGCAGCCGATGCACGCGTTGACGTCGATCGCCATCCCCCACTTGTAGCCTTCGTACGGGACGTTCGGATACAGCGTGATCGTCTTGGGCGGTGTCTCGTCCCCCTCACGCACCGACTGCGGGTTGCGGACGTACTCGTCCCGCGTCACCGCGCGGACCATCCCGCGGCCCTCCATCAGATGGTGATACTGGGTGCACGCCAGCGAGAACTTCTCCCCCGTGCGGACGATCTCCGCGCCGCCTCCGACCCACGGGGCATCGGACGTCCGGATCGCGTTCGCGTTGAAGCCTGCGCCCGCCGCCACCCGGCCGCCTCGCGGCCGGCCGTAGCCGAGATGTACGGTGACGCAGTCGTCCGCATGGCCGACGACCTGGAACAGCGCGCCGCGGATCGTCCGGCCGCGATACCGCACGTCCACGACGTCGGTGATGACCTGCCCGTGCTCGCCCCCTGTGACCGCCGGCGCTTCCGCCGCCCGTAGCCTCGCGGCGGTCGCCGGGCTCGCGAGCACCGCGTTGTCCCACGTCAACCGTGTAATCGGCTTCGGCAATTCCTGCAGCCAGCCGTTGTTCGCGAAGCGGCCGTCGAGGATCGAAGGGTCGGTGCGGAAGGCAATTTCGAAGCGGCCGCCGTCAGTCTCGGAGGCCGGCGGAGGCTCTGTCGCGACGCCGACCGCGGAACGAGCGGTAACGCTTTTGGGCGAGAACGCGGAGTTCGGGACGATACCGTCGTGCAGCCAGCGGCGCCAGGCGGTTTCGAATTCCGGCCTCGGCAGTGTCCGTCCTTCGGCAGGCGGGGCAGGCGCGCTGGCGGACTCCGGGCGGCGTTCCGAGCCTGTCGGGCGTTGCCTGACGGCGACCCCCGGGGGCGGGGCACCCCAGAACTCTCGCACGAGGTCGTACCCGGACCGCTCTGGACGGTCGCTCATCGCGGCCAGCAGTTCGTGCGCCGACTTGCCGCCGTAGAGCGGCGCGATGAGGGGCTGCACGATCGACGCGGTGCCGTCGTATCCGCGCGCGTCGCCCCACGCCTCCAGGAAATGCGCCTCCGGGATCTGCCAATGGCACAACTCCGACGTCTCATCGTCGTACAGGCTGAGATGCGCCCGGAGCTGGACCTTGTTCATCGCCTCCGCGAACCCGAGATCCACCGGCGTCGTGTAAACCGGGTTACCGCCGACGATGACGAGGAGGTCGACCCTGCTGGCGTTCATGTCGGCGACCAGCTCGCGCAGCGAGTCGAGCTGATTGGTCGGCTCGGCTTCGACCGGTTGCGTGTAGATCACCGTCCGGCCGACGCCGCCGAGCGCCTGGTTCATCGCGTGCGCGAGCGCGTGAACGGCCGGCGGCTGACCGTCGCCGGCGATTATCAGACTGCTGCCGCGGTGCGCCTGCAGATCCCGCGCGACCGCCGCGATGAACGTGCCCGCCGCCCCAGCTGACCCACCTGCCGCACGCGACCCGCCTGACCCACCCGGCACGCCGACGGCTGCCGCAATCTCGCGCGCTGCCTGTTCAATGGCGCTCGGTTTCATCGGCAGACGATGGTCAGCCCTGGCCCCGGTGGACGAGGGCATCGACTCGATCGCGTAAAGCCGGTTCATGCGATCGGCCTGCTCGGGACGCCGGCGTGCAGCGAAGTCGCGCGCGTAGCGCAGCGAGCCGGGCCCGCAGCAGAGAAAGTCGGCGTCGAGCGCGAGGATCACGTCGGCCTGCTCGAAGCGGTACTGCGCGTCCACGTACTCGCCGAAGGCAAGCTTCGCGCCGCCGCGCGCGTTCTCGCGGCTGGCCGGATCCCACTGATGCCATTTGGCGGACGGGTAGCGGACGAGCAGATCCCGAATCTGCGCGGCGAGCGTCGGCGAATTGACCGACTCGGTCAGGAGGCGGAGCCCGGCGCCGTTGAGCGGGCGCTGCGCTGCGAGCGCCGCGGTGATGGCGCCCAGAAACGAGGACCACGGACGGATCTCGCCCAGGTTGATCAGCGTCTGCGAGCGATCCGGATCGTAGAGCCCGAGGACAGCGGCCTGCGCGAACACGTCGGTCGCGCCGAGGCTGCCCGGGTGCAGCGGGTTGCCTTCGATCTTGGTCGGCCGGCCTTCGTGGCTTTCGACCAGCAGTCCGGTCGCGACGCCGGCAAGCGGCATCGCCGTCGCGTAGAAGACCGGCTTGCCGGGAATCAGATCTTCAGGCTGGCGGACATAGGGGACGATCTTTTCGGCCGGCTGTTTCGTGCAGGCGGTGACGCCCGCGAGCGCGAGCGAGGCGCCCATCAGTTTCAGGAACGTCCGCCGCGCCACCGGGTCCGTGATCGCTTCAATCTGCGACGGGAACTCGTTGTAAAGATGCTGCTGGAACGCGGGGTCTTCGGCTCGCTCTTCGAGGGTTCGCCAAAAGGTGCGCGTTTCATCCGTCATCGATGGCACGTCGAACAGCTCGTGAGCTTCTGAATGTGGTATTGCGCGACGAGGCGCTTGCCGACCTCGAGCTGATCCGGCGGCGGAACGTAATCGACGCGGAACACCGCTTCGCGCGGGCGCACGTAGCGCTCCGGGTTGTTATGGCAGTCGAGACACCATTCCATCTGCAGCGACTGCTCCTGCCACATGAGCGGCATGCGATCGACCTGGCCGTGGCAGGTCGTGCAGCCGACGCCCTTGTTCACGTGGATGCTGTGGTCGAAGTAGACGAAGTCGGGCAGATCGTGGACACGCGTCCACTGCAGCGAGCGGCCGGTGCGGAAGCTTTCGCGCACCGGCTCGAGGAACGGGCTGTTGGCGAAGATCTGCGAATGGCAGTTCATGCACGTTTTCGTAGGCGGGATGCC
>Ga0137437_1000270_pt1 | contig 15002 bp, 12 predicted proteins | sample EasRivERMGT138_2_FD_102332 | JGI IMG/M metagenome (GOLD analysis project Ga0137437, IMG submission 102332) | Soil microbial communities from meander-bound floodplain in the East River, Colorado, USA - East River MetaG ERMGT138_2 | ecosystem: Environmental > Terrestrial > Soil > Floodplain ...
AACAGCGTCGCCTGGCCGAGCGCGAGCCCGGCCGCACCGCACAGGCAGATCGCCGAGAGCTCGGTCACGCCGTGCGGCGCCACCCACGCCCACCAGTCGACGCCGAGCCCCTTCGCGACGTGGATCTGCGTCATGGCGCCCAGGACCATCCCGTTCATCGCGAGCAGGACGACGACCGGGATCCCGAGCGCGATCCCGAAGGTGAAGCAGAGCATCCCGATGCGCGCGTTGTGGGCGATCAGGAACGACGCGAAGGCGGGCAGGAAGCCGCGGTCGGAGTCGTCGGTGTCGTAGAGGACGCGGCGCAGCTCGTCCGGCGTCGACGACGGCGTGCGCCCCTGCGCCATGCTGCGGTCGATCACGCTGAAGTACCGCTCCGGGTCGGAATCGGTCACCGACCAGCCGATCCACGCGCCGAGCACGAGGCACGCGACCGCGACCACGAAGTGCGGGAAATGCTTGCGGAACGATCGCGGAAAGTGCGTGCCGAAGAAGCCGACGAGGCTCTCGAAGAAGCGGTGGCGCGTGCCGTAGACCGCGAAGAAGCCGCGCGCCGCGAGGCTGCCGAGGAAGTCGAGGAGGTTGCGGTCGAGCGAGATGGCGCGCGCGGCGGAGAGCGCGGAGAGGGTCTGCCGGTAGAGGCCGGGCAGGCGCGCGACCTCGCCGCTCGTGAGCTGGGAGACGCCGCCGCGCTCGACCTTGTCGACGATGCGCGCGAGCTCGCGCCAGTGGCGCTCGCGCTCCTTCCGGAAGCGGGTGCTGCGCAGCAGTCCGACGCTCATGCGACGAGCTCCCGGCGCTGGATCTCGAGGTAGCGGTTGACCAGCTTCGACGAGACCTCTTCCGCGCTGGCGTCCAGGACGTGCACGCCGAGCCGCTCGACCTGCTGCAGCACGAGCGCGCGGCCGCGCGCGAGGTCGCTCGCGACCACGGAGCGATGGAGGTCGGTCTCCCGCCGCGGGGCGGCCCGCGCGATCCGTTCGAGCTCGGGGTCGCGCACCGCGACGAAGAGGACGACGTGGCGCCTGGCAAGGCGCGCCACGTTCTCGACCAGGAGCTCGGCGCCGATCGGGTCGACGAAGTCGGTGAAGAGGATCACGAGCGCGCGCCGCCGCAGCCGGCCCATGAGGTCGGTCAGGCCCAGCGTGAAGTTGGTCGCTTCCGTCGAGGCGGCGAGGTCGGCGGTGCGGCGGCGCAGCCGCGCGAAGGCGGCGACGCCGGCGACCGGCGGCTCGAAGACGCGCGGCGTCGCGTCGAAGGCGAAGAGGCCGACCAGGTCGCCGTGCTTCAGCCCCACGAAGCCGAGCAGCAGCGCCGCGTTGATCGCGCGGTCGAGCCGGGAGACGCCGTCGATCGGCTCGCGCATGCGCGCGCCGCAGTCGAGCGCGACGATCAGGTGGTGGTTGCGCTCGGCGCGGAACTCCCGCGCGAGGAGCTTCAGGTGGCGCGCGGAGGCCTTCCAGTCGAGCGTGCGCGCGTCGTGGCCCGGCGTGAACTCGCGCAGCGCCTCGAACTCCGAGCCGTCGCCGGAGTAGCGCTCGGGCTTGCGCCCGCTGAACGCGACCGAGACGCGCTGCAGCTGGAGCGCGGCCGCGTGCACGGCGCGCACGTTGGGGACGATCGCGAGCGTCTGGTCGACGCGCACGCGCAGCGAGCGGCGCACGAGGCCGAGCGGCCCGCTCCACAGCAGCCAGACCGACTCGACCGTCCCCTGTCCGCGCGAGCGCGGCCGCATCGGCAGCGTGATGCGCGATCCGCCGCGGTCGTCCAGCGCGACCTCCACCGTGTCGACGGGCTCGAAGACCGCGTCGAGGTCGACGCGCAGACGCGGCGCGCGCACCGCCGCGGGCCGCGCGACCGCGACGGTCACGACGATCGGGTCGGCGTCCCCCATGAAGAGTCCGTCGGGCAGCGCGACGTCCACGCTCCATGCGCGGCCGCGGGCGCAGCGCGCCGCGTCGACGAGGAATGCGACCACCACCGCCGCGATCGCGGCCACGCCGAGCGGCCAGGAGTTCACCCCGAACGCGATCGGCGCGAAGGAGAGCGGCACGCCGGCCGCGAGCAGGAAGAGGGTGCGCGGCGTCGGGAGCGGCATCGGTCAGCGCGGCGCCGCGACGGCGTCGAGGATCTTGCCGAGCACGCCGTCGGGCGTGCCGCCGTCGAGCTCGGCGGTCGGGGCGAGGACGACGCGGTGGCGCAGGAGCGGCCGCACCAGGCGCTTCACGTCGTCGGGCACGACGTAGTCGCGGCCGTCGAGGCAGGCGAGCGCGCGCGCCGCGACGGCGAGCATGTTGGCGGCGCGCGGGCTCGCGCCGTGGGCGAGCTCGGGGTGCTCGCGCGTCGCGCGCACGAGGTCGACCACGTAGTCGACCACCGGATCGGTGAGCGTCATCTTCCCGACGACCGCCCGCGCCTCCGCCAGGAAGGCGCGGTCGGCGACGCGTTCGAGCGCGAACTCCTCGATCTTCGGGCTGCTCGAGCGGTGTCCGTGCAGCCGCACCATCGCGAGCTCCTGCTCGCGCGCCGGGTAGCCGACCACCACCTTGAAGAGGAAGCGGTCGAGCTGCGCCTCCGGCAGCGGGTAGGTCCCCTCCTGCTCGATCGGGTTCTGCGTCGCGATCACCATGAACGCGCTCGAGAGCTCGTGCGCCCGCCCGTCGAGCGTGACGGCGCGCTCCTGCATCGCCTGCAGCAGCGCCGCCTGCGTCTTGGGCGGCGTGCGGTTCACTTCGTCGGCGAGCAGCACCTCGGTGAAGACCGGCCCGCGCGTGAGCGTGAACTGCTGCGTCGCGAAGTTGTAGAGGCTCGTGCCGAGCACGTCGCCCGGCATCAGGTCGGGCGTGAACTGGATCCGGTTGAACTCGAGCGCGAGGCAGCTCGCGAAGGCGCGCGCGAGCAGCGTCTTGGCCGTGCCCGGCACGCCCTCGAGCAGCACGTGCCCCTCGGAGAGCAGCGCCGCGACCAGCAGGTCGACCGCCTCGTCCTGCCCGATCACGACGCGGTGGACCTGCTCCTTCAGGCGGGCGGCGACGGCGCGGACCTCAGTGAGCTCCATGCAGGACCTCTTCGCGGAAGCGGTGGATGCGGGTGGCGAGCGAGAGCATCGCGGCGCGTTCGGAGCGACGGGACGAGTGCGGCGGGCTCGGGGCGTGGGCCGCGGCGGCGAGCGCGCGCAGCTCGGCGGCGCGCGGCCCCCCGAGCCGGCCGGCCACCCAGTCGAGGCGGGCCGGCCGCTCGAGGGTGCGCGGCGCGCGGTGGTACTCGGCGAGCCGCTCGACGGTCGTGTCGAAGTAGCGGCCGACGGCGACCCGGACGTGGCCGACCCGTTGCATCAGGTCGGCGATGTTCTCGAGGAGCGCCTCCTTCCCCTCGCGCCAGCCGCCGTTCAGCGGGCGCGGCTTGCCGAAGCGCAGCGCGCCGGCCAGCACGGCGGCGACGAAGAGGAGCGCGACGTGGGCGCTGCCGAACTTGAACGGCGCGCGGACCAGCTCGCCCCAGACGGAGGGGACGCGCTCGAGGCCGTGCAGCGTCTCGTCGAGGAGGACGGTCCCCCCCTCGCCGCGCAGCGAGTCGACGAGCGCGAGCGCGAGCGCCGCGTTCTCGCCGCGGCCGAGTCCGCAGTTGGCGAGCAGGTCGGGGTCGCTCACGACGACGGTCCGGCCTCGGGCCTGGCGCACCTCGCCGACCAGGGTCCCGGCGCCGCCGCCGACCAGCGGCAGCAGCGCGTCGCTGCGCACGAGCTGCGGGCGGGCGACCTCCGGCTCGGCGCCGAATCCGTTGACGGAAACGTCCAGCTCGCCGTCGCGGACGATCTCCGCGTCCTCGTCGATCTCGTGCAGGAGCGCCGTCACACTCTTCGCGTCGACGCGGAGCACGTGGCCGAGCTTGGGCTCCCTGCGGCGCTCGTCCGACCGGCTCGGCCGCCACTTCGGCAGGACCACCAGGACGGTGTGGCCCCCTTCGAGCAGCTGCGCGAGGATCGCCGCGTCGTGCTCGTCGTCCGTGTCGACGTCGGGGGCGGCGAGCACCACGACGTCGCCGGGCCGGATGCGGTCGCCGGTGTGGTAGCGGCTGCGCACGACCGGAACGCGGTGGTCCTCCAGGAGCTCGGCGAACGCCTGGAAGCCGAGCGCCGAGCGCGAGAAGCCGTTGGCGCCGTTGGTCGCGACGTGGTCGAAGTCGTCGCCGACCACGCCCCACACCAGGCCGAAGAGGAGCGACGCGACGGCGACGCCCAGCATCACCCGGTGCGCGCGCGCGAGGAACGGCGTCGGCGCGTCGATCACGCGGCGCGCCTCGCGGCCGGCGGCAGGCGCTCGTGCACGACGGTCGAGGCGGCGCGCGCGCGCGCGAAGTCGGCCGCGCCGAGGTCGCGTGCGCCGAATTCATGGCGCTCGACCGTGGCGACGAGCTCGGCCAGCGCGGCGCGCGCGGCGCCGTCGTCGACGCGTGCGACCACCTCGCGGCCCGTGGTCCCGCGCGCGAACTCGCCGCGCGCGCGCGCCACGTCGCGCAGCGCGCGCAGCAGCAGGACGTGGATCGCGTCGGCGTGGCGCCCCTCGGCGGCGAGCGCGTCGGCGTCGAGGTCGGCGAGCGGCAGCGGGGCGCCGAGGTCGAGCGGCGACTGCGCCGGCGCCCCGCCGGCGTGGCGCGTCTCGACCGTGCCGTCGTGGCGCTGGAAGCCGAGCACGAGCAGGACGAGCAGCACGGCGCCGACGACCGTCAGGACGACGGAGGGAGGGATCGAGAAGCCGCCACCCGACCCGCGGGTCTTCGTCGGCTCGTCGGGCTCGCCCTCGGCGGGCAGCGCCAACTGGTAGTCGCCGCGCTCGAGGATCTCGTTCGCCTGCGCGCGCAGCGCCGCCGCGTCGTCGGGCGCGCGAGGCGCCGGCGGCGCGAACAGGAGGAGACCGAGCAGGGCGAGGGCCGGGCCGACCATGGAGCGGCGGATCGTACCGCTCGTCGGCTCGGCGCCGCGCGGCTATGGTCGCCCGCCATGGCCGACGGCTCCCATCGCGACGGCGACGGCTACGTGGTCGCGGAAGCGGACCGCGCGAAGTTCGAGCGCGACGGCTACGTCCACCTCGCCGGCGTCCTCGCACCCGACGAGGTCGACGCGATCGAGCGCGACTACGAGCGCTTCCTGCGCCGCGAGATCGCCGTCGCGGGCCGCGACTTCTGCGACATGTCGGGCGACTACGAGCGGCCGGTCGAGACCTTCTCCCTGATCAACGTCATGCTGCCGCGCCGCTACTTCCCGGCGTGGCGCGGCAACGTCTACGAACGGCGCGCCCACGCCATCGCCGAGCAGCTCTGCGGCGCCGGCATGGAGCTCGACTACGACCAGCTCCTCGCCAAGCGGCCGCGCCGCGACGACGCGATCTTCGGCTGGCACCAGGACCTCGCCTACTGGCCGACCACCACGCCCGACACGCGTACCGCGACCTGCTGGCTCGCCATCGACGCCTCGACCGCCGAGAACGGCTGCATGCGCTTCGTGCCCGGGACGCATCTGCAGGAGCTGCGCAAGCACCGGCCGCTGCACGGCGATCGCGCCAAGTCGCACACGTTGGTGACGGAGCTCGTGAAGGGCGACGTCGTGAAGCTCGCCCCGATCGCGCGCGGCGACATCACCGTCCACAACGAACGCGTGATGCACGGAAGCGGCGGCAACAAGTCCGACGGCTGGCGCCGCGCCTACGTCGTGGCCTTCCGCAGCAAGGAGACCGTGGCCTGGGAACGCGCCCACGGCTTCACGCACTCGCACAACGACGAGAAGCAGGTGCTGGAGAGCGTGGGCTTCGCGGAGGCGCAGGCGAAGCGCGCGAAGTGAGCGCGGACGTCCGCCTCGAACTCTCAGCCCCGCCGATCAGGTCGATCTACGAAACGTCTGCACCCCGTCATTTCCACTCGAGGAGCTGCAGGGCTTCGAAGCGGGAGCCGGCAGCGTCGGGCTCGAGGCCGAGCGCCCCCCACGTGCCGAGGCCGTCGTCCGAGGTCGGCGTGAACAGGACGAACGCGAGTCGCGAGCGCGGCTGATCCGTCGGGACGACGAGCGCGCCGGCGGGGAGCTCGAGCTCGCGCTCGGCGTCGCTGCCGGTGAAGGTCGCGAGGGCGTGGCCCTGGAAGGGGCGCTTCGACTCGGTGCGCTGGGCGTTCGCGAAGACGCGGACGCGGGCGCGGCGCGCGGCGGCGAGGCGCTCGCTCGAAAGGCCGTGGCGCGCGACGAGGTCGAGGAGGCGGTCGGAGGGCTTGGCGACGACGTAGGCGCGCGAGAGCGGCTGGTCGTCGCGGCCGTCGAAGGTGACGCTGACGGGCATGCGAACGGCGTGCGAGTCGTGGGTCGTCACCATGTGGTCGAGGCCGGTGACCGGGTCCTTCTCGGCGCGCACGGTTCCGACGAGCACGTCGTCGTCGCGCGTCTTCGCCATCTCGCCGCGCGTCGGGAGATTGACGGAAGGTGCACTCGTAACGAGGGCGCGGCCGCGCGCGTCGGCGTCGGCGCGCAGCGCCAGCAGCACGGCGGCGTGGTCGCGCGCAAACTCGAGGGCCGTGAGCACGAAGGCGCGCGTCGACTTCACGCGCTCCGCGAACGGCGCGTGGCTGTACGCCTCCGACAGGAGCGTGAGCCGGTTCTGGAAGCCGAAGTAGTTGGTGCCGTAGCGCGGCTTGCTCTCGAAGCTCGACCACCCCTTCTCGGGGTGGGCGTTGTCGTCGAAGTCGCCGTAGTCGAAGGTCGCAAAGCCCTTCGCCTTCATCGCCGCCTGCACCTTCGGCAGCAGCGTCGCGCGCGTGAACTCGAGCAGCTGCGGGTCGCACGCCGGGTGCATGATCCCGGCGTAGGTCAGGTCGTAGCCGTGGAAGCAGCCGTCGGTCGTGTGGAGGTCCATCACCAGGACCGGGTCGAGCGCGTCGACGGCGGCGAGCAGCGCCTTCGTCTCGGGCGCCTCGACCTTCACGAAGTCGCGGTTCAGGTCGAGGCCCTGGCCGTTGGCGCGCTGGCCGACGCCCTCGTTCGGGCCGGCCTGGTCGGGGCGGCTCTTTCGGTCCAGCTTGTCGTTGCCGTCGGGGTTGTAGTCGGGGACGAACGCGAGCGTCAGAGCCGCGAGCAACTCGTCGTGCTCGCCGCGCGCGAGCTCGCGCAGGAGGATCTGCACCGCCTCCTTCCCCTCGACCTCGCCCGCATGGATGTTCGCCATCACGAACACGAGCGGCTTCTTCGTCGCGGCCGCCTTCGCGCGCGCCGCCGCGAGCGACGCGACCGGAGGGTCCGCGACCAGCACGAGCGGCAGGTCCTTCCCCTGCGTCGTCTTCCCCATCGACAGGCGCGCGAGCTTCGGGCTCGCCGCGACGCAGCGGTCGACGTACGCCTCGACCTCGGCGGAGGTCGCGGTGCGCTCGAACTGCGACGACTCGGCGACGGTCGGCGGGAGCTCGGGCGGCGGCGCCCGCTGCGCGAGCAGCGGGCGCTGCGCGCCGCCGAAAGCCACGAGGCCCACGCACGCCGTCGTGAGCCGGATCATCGGACGCTCATTTCCGGACCAGCGTGATCGGCAGGTCGGTCGGCCGGGCGCGCTTGCCCGTCCTGGAGCGCAGCTCGACGCGCAGGGTCGCGGGGCCGGGGACCGCGTTCGGATCGACTCGCACGGAGTCGTCGTAGAGGATCCCTCAGCAGTGCTTGCGGATGCGCGTGGTCGTCTCGACGACGGCGCCCTTCGCGTCCTGGGCGACCACCGTCGCGATCAGCTCGTCCTTCTCGAGGTCGATGAACTTCTCGTCCACGGCGGCGAGCGCGTTCGGGCCGACGCCGGGGTTGCCAGCGATCAGGCTCAGGTGCGTCGCCGCGCCGATCGTGAGCTCGACCGGCGCCTCCATCCAGAGCCCGAAGGCGAGCACGCCGTTCGGGTCGGGCGTGACGATCGCGGCGTGCTCGGGCGAGTCGGCGAACTCGGCGGTGTCGATGCCGACGGGCCCATAGGTGCCGGAGACCTCGGTGGCGCCTTGCCAGGACATGTCGAACCAGAAGCCCTTGCGGCCCGCCTTCGGGCTCGTGCTGAAGCGCAGTCCTTCGTGGACGCGCGCCGTGCCCGGCACCGGAACGTCGCCGACTCGGATCAGCATCTCGAGCCCCGCTTCGGCGAGCTTCGCGTCGCGCTTGCCGACGAAACGCTCGCCCGGCGCGGTCAGGTCGCCGTCGCCGTTCTTGTCGAAGTAGAGGACGTCGTAGTACGGCGCGTCGGCGGTCGACTTGTCGAACACGGCCCACGCCTTGAACTTCCCCGCCTCGTCGAGGACGAAGAGCGCGTAGCGAGGCGCGGCGACGTATTTCGGCTCCTTCGCAAGTTTGCGGTCGATCTTCGTTGGAGCGCCGTCGTCGGCCGCGGCCGGTACGGCCGCAGCCGCGCAGAAGCACAGGACCCGCAGAAGACCTCGTCGCATGGCGGTGCTCCTTCGAGGGGACGCGCGAAACCGATTCATCTCCGCCGCAACGCCTCCGTCGGCGCGAGCCGCGCCGCGCGGAAGGCCGGGATCGCGCCGCCGAAGAGGCCGAGCGCGAGGGAGAAGATCACCGCGGTCACCAGCACGTCCGGCGTCAGCCGGAAGGAGAAGGCGATCTCGGTGAACGTGTCCCAGTTGGTGGTGCCGGTCTCGATGCCGTTCAGCGGCAGCGCGAGGAGGCAGCCGATCGCGCCGCCGAGCAACCCGAGCAGCAGCGCCTCGAACAGGAACGAGACGAAGATCGCGAGGGGCCGGAAGCCGACCGAGAGCAGGATCCCGATCTCGTGCGTGCGCGCCGCGAGCGCGGCGAGCATCGTGTTCATCGCGGTGAAGATCGCGGCGACCCCCATCACGACCCCGAGGATCACGCCCACCATCGCCAGCATGGTCCCGAGCGCGTTGGTCTGCGCCTCCAGGTATTCGGGCTCGGTCATGACCTTGCAGGGGTTTTCCTTGTCGTTCTTGATGCGGCTCGCGAACTCCTTCAAGTCCACGCCCGGCTTCAGGCGGGCGAGGATGGAGTTGGCCCACGGGACCGCGAGCGCGACGCCGATGCGTTCGTAGTCGCCCCAGATCTCGGACGGGGCGGCGCCCGCGGACTCGAAGACGCCGACGACCCGGAACGGCGTCGTGTTGAGCTGGATGACCTCGTCGAGGCCGCAGCCCTGGATGCGGTCGATCAGCTTCGTGCCGACCATCACCTCGTCGCTGCCGAACTTGAACTCGCGGCCCGCGACGACCCGGAAGCCTTCGCGCAGCGCGAAGCTCGCGGGCTGGACGCCGCGGATCGGGACGTTGGTCTCCCCCGCGCCGCGCGCCTTCTGCCGGCGCACGGCGTTGTAGATCTCCATCGCGGCGAGCGGCGCCCCCTTCGCGTCCTGCGCGATCTCCGGCGTCGACTTGACCAGCCGGTCGGCGCGCTCGCGCGGGAACGAGCTCTGCCCCTCGCTCGTCGCGCCGGGGCGGAGGAAGTAGACGACGTCGGAGCGCCCACCCTGGGTGTAGACGGCGCGGAAACCTGCCCTCAGCGCGAGGAAGCCGGTCAGCACCGTGACCGTCGCTCCGATGCCCAGCAGCGTGAGGATCGTCGCGCTGCGGCGGACGAAGATGCTGCGGACGTTGTAGGCAAGCGGGACCAGCATCTTCGCCTCACTCCACGCTTCGGAGCGCGTCGACGCTGCGCATCCGACGCGCGGCCAGGGCCGGCACGAAGCCGGCGACGAGACCAATGGCGGCGCTCAAGCTCGCCGCGATCACCATCGTGCGGTTCGTGACGTCGTAGCCCGGGAACATCGCGCCCATCGGCCCCATCATCAGGAGCGGCTGGCTGCCCTTCGCGAGCGCGACCCCGAGCAGGCCGCCGAGCAGGCAGAGGAAGAGCGACTGGCTCAGCATGTAGCCCGCGACGCCGCCGTCGGTGAATCCCAGCGCCTTCATGATCCCGACGTCGTGCGCCTGGTCGCGGAACGCCATCAGCATCGTGTTCACGCAGGCGAGCGCGATCGCGATCAGGACGCCCGTCCCGATCGACATCATCAGCGTCGGGATGTTCCCCATCATCGTGACGAACTGCATCTGGAACGCCGCCTCGGTCGAGCAGGTCACGCGCTGCGGCCCGTTCTCGTACATCGCCTCGATCCGGCGCATCACCTCGTTCTGGTCGGCGCCTGGCGCGAGGCGCAGGAAGTAGGTCCCGGTGCCGGGCGATTCGCCGTAGAGCGGCTCGACGCCCTTCTCGAAGTACTCCCACTGGAAGAACATCGTCCGCCGGTCGATCGCCGTGCTCTTCGGCCGGTAGATCGCGCTGACGGTGAACTCCCACGTGTCGCCCTGCGGCGGCGGGAAGATCGCGCTGATCAGCGGGATGGTCTGGCCGACCTTCCAGTGGTACTCCTCCGCGATCTTGTCGCCGACGATGCAGCCGCGCCGGTCCTTGCGCCATTCTTCGACGGAGCCCTCGACGATCTCGATCTCCGGGAAGACGTCGAAGAGAGCGTCGGGATCGGTCGCGAAGTTGGCGAAGAAGTTCTTCGGCTCCTGCCAGTAGGCGCCGAACCACTGCCACTTGACGATCTTCGCGACGCCCGGCACCTCCTCCATCTTCGCCTGGTAGTTGAGCGGCAGCGAGACGAACAGGCTGACCGCCGACTGCACGACCAGGCGGTCGCGCTTGGCGCCCTGCACGCCCGACTCGATCGCGACCACGAGCGAGCGCAGGACGCAGAGCAGGAAGATGCCGACGACCAGCGACGCGATGGTCAGCGCCGAGCGCATCTTGTGCTTGAGGAGGTTGCGGCGGACCAGCTTGAGGGAGATCACGCGCGCCTCACGTGGCCGCCGCGGCGCGCGTCTCGACGCGGCCGAGCTGGCCCTTGTCGAGGTGGACCACGCGCTGCGCGCGCTCGGCGGCGTGCGGGTCGTGCGTCACCATCAGGATCGTCTTCTTGAGCTCGCCGTTGAGGCGGACCAGCAGGTCGAGCACCTGCTCGGCGCTCTTCCGGTCGAGGTCGCCGGTCGGCTCGTCCGCGAGGATCAGCTTGGGGTCGGTCGCGATCGCGCGCGCGATCGCGACGCGCTGCTCCTGCCCGCCCGACAGCTGCTGCGGCCGGTGCTTCGCGCGGTCCTCGAGGCCGACCAGCTTGAGCGCGTACATGGCGTGCTCGCGTCGCTGCGCGCGGTTGAGCGGGGAGAGCAGGAGCGGGAGCTCGACGTTCTCGACGGCGCTCAGCACCGGGATCAGGTTGAACGCCTGGAACACGAAGCCCACGTTCGCGGCGCGCCACGCGGCGAGCTCGCCGCCCGAGAGGTCGGCGAGGCTCTCGCCCGCGACGAGCAGCTCGCCCTCGTCGGCGGCGTCGAGGCCGCCGACCAGGTTCAGGAGCGTCGTCTTGCCCGAGCCCGACGGCCCCATCAGGGCGTAGAAGTGGCCCTCCTCCATCTCGAGGTCGAGGCCGTCGAGGACGGTCAGCGTCTCGCCCGCGCGCGTGTAGGTCTTCTTCACGCCGCGGGCCCGGATCATCGCATCGTTCATCGTGGCAGGCTCCCTTTCGCGACGGAGATCTCCTCCGCCGTCGTTCCAGTACGCAATCGGCCGTTCACTCCTTCACGCGGACGTGGTCGCCGTCTTCGAGGCGCGCCGGCGGCTTGACGACGAGCTGCTCGCCGCCCGAAAGCCCCTTCTCGACGAGGTAGCGCTCGTTCTTCGGCTCCCCGAGCGTGAGCGCGACCTTGTGCACGACGCCGCGCTCGACCACGAAGACGGTCGCCGTCCCGCCGTCGCGCACGACGCAGCTCGCCGGCACGAAGACGCCTTCGGTGAACGGCACCGAGGCGGCCGCCTTGCCGCCGCCGCCCTTGGGCAGGAAGACGACGCGCACCCCCATCTCCGGGCGCAGCCGCTCGTCGAGCTTCTCGAAGCTCGCCCGCACCTCGATCGTCGCCTTCGTGCGGTTCGCCGTGGGCCAGACGCGCTCGACCTTGCCGGCGTAGGGCTGGTCGGGCAGCGCGTCGAGGAAGATCTTCACCGGCGCGCCGACCTCGACCGCGCCGATGTTGCGCTCGGGCATCTCGACCTGCACCTGCAGCGACTCGAAGTCGACCATGGTCGCGACCGAGCCGCGGCTCTGCGCCCCCTGCGCGTTGGGCGAGACGACCTCGCCCACCTCGGCGTCCTTCAGGACGACGATGCCGGTGAAGGGCGCGCGCACCTCGGTCTTGTCGAGCGTCGCCTGCGCGAGGTCGCGCGCCGCCTCGAAGGCGGGGAGCTGCGCCTGCGCCTCGTCGATCCCCGCCTGCGCGGCGCCGACGCGGCTCTGCGACTCGGCGGCGCCCGCCTGCGCCGTCGCGAGCAACGCCTCGGCGTTCTTTTTTGCGCCGACGGCGCGGTCGTGCTCGGCGCGCGCGTCGTCGAGCGCCTGCTGGTTCTCGACCTTGTCCTCCACCATCTTCTGGGCGCGCTCGAGCTTCTGCGTCGCCTGCTTGAGCGTCGCCTCGGCGGTGTCGACGTTCGCCTGCGCGGCGGTGATCGCCGTCTGCAGCGTCGCCGCGTTCGAATGCGCGACGTCCAAGTCGGAGCGGGCGCGCAGCACGCTCTTCTCCTGCGCCGCCACCTCCGCCTGCGCGCGCGCGAACGCGGCCCGGAACTCGTCGGCGTAGAGGCGCGCGACCACCTCGCCCTTCTTGACGAAGCTCCCCTCGCGCACGTTGAGCTCGACGATGCGGCCGGGCGTGTCGGCGGAGAGGGCGGCGCGCCGGTCGGCGACGACGTAGCCGTTGGCGGCGGTCCCCTCGATCGCGCCGGCCGAGAGCGGCGACGACTTGACCGCGATCGCGACCTCGACCTCGGGCAGCCTCAGGCGGTCGAGCCCCTCGAGGAGCGGCGCGCGGAACAGGAAGGCGGCAGCCCCCAGCACCAGGACGACGACCAGCGGCACGATCCACGCCGGGCGGCGCCGCCGCGCGCCCCGCCCAGCGGACGGCGGGGTCGTGCGCTCGATCGTGAGCCGGCTCAGGTCCACGGCAGGGTCCGCAGGACGAAGGGCCGGGGATGGTAACGGAGCGGCGCGCCGCATTGCAGCCGCCCCGCCTCCTTCACGCCCCGCCCTCAGAGCATCCGGTAGAGCGTCCGCCGGTCGATCCCGAGCGCCCGCGCCGCCGCCGACTTGTTGCCCCGGTGCGCCTCGAGGACGCGCCGCGCGTAGTCGCGCGCCATCTCGGAGAGCGGCCGAGCGCCGAGCGACGGCTCGAGCGGCGCCGGCGCGAGCTCCTCGGGCCCGATCGCGTCGGCGTCGGAGAGCGCGACGGCGCGCTCGATCCGGTTGGCGAGCTCGCGCACGTTGCCGGGCCAGTCGTGGGCGGCGAGCCGCTGCAGCGCCGCCTGCGAGAGCGCGAGCTCGGGCCGCTTGAGCCGGCGGCAGGCACGCGCCAACAGGACCTGCGCGAGCGCCGGGATGTCCTCGCGCCGCTCGCGCAGCGGCGGCGTCGCGACGCGGATCACGTTGAGGCGCCAGTAGAGGTCGGCGCGGAAGCGGCCGTCGTTCACGCGCTCCTCGATCGGCTGGTTGGTCGCGGCAAGGACGCGCGTGTTGACTGCGATCTCGTCGGTCGCGCCGACCGCGCGGACGCGGCCGGTCTCCAGCACCTGGAGCAGCTTCGCCTGCAGCTCGAGCGGCAGCTCGCACACCTCGTCGAGCAGGAGCGTCCCGCCCCCCGCCGCCGCAAAAACTCCCTTGCGGTCGGCACGCGCGTCGGTGAACGCCCCCTTTTTCACGCCGAACAGCTCGCTCTCCGCGAGCGCCGGCGGCAGCGCAGCACAATTGATCGGCAAGAACGGCCCGGCACAGCGCAGGCTCTCGTCGTGGATCATGCGGGCGAGCGCGCTCTTGCCGCTGCCGCTTTCGCCGGTGAGCAGGACGGTCGCGTCGCTCAGCGCCGCCCGGCGCGCCAGCGCGACCACCGCCTGCATCGACGCGCTGCGCGCGACGAGGTCGGACGGGGCGGCGGCGCGCTCGCTGCGCAGCACGACGATCTCGCGCCGCATCTGCCGCTCCCGCAGGGCTCTCTCGATGGCGTGGAGCAGCACCTCGATCTTGAAGGGCTTCGCCACGAAGTCGCACGCCCCCCGCCGCACCGCCTGCATGGCGAGGTCGATCGAGCCGAACGCCGTGATCAGGAGCACGAGCAGGTCGGGGTCGCGCGCGAGCGCCGCCGTCAGGAGGTCGAGGCCGCGCAGCTTCGGCATCTCGACGTCGGCGATGACCAGGTCGAAGGCGGCGCCCGGCAGGCGCGCGAGGGCTCGTTCCGGGTCGGTGAAGCCGGTCGTCTCGAAGCCGGCGTGGCGCAGCTCCTCGCCGAGCCACTCGACGACGCCCGGGTCGTCGTCGACGACCGCGACGCGCGTGGGACGGGACGGAGCGTGCGGCGCGATCATGCGGCGACTTCCTGTGGGATCACGGCGGCCGGCAGGTCGACGGTGAAGCGGCTGCCGACGTCCGGCACGGTCGACGCGGTCACCGTGCCGCCGAGTGCCACGACGATCGAGCGCACCACCGCGAGCCCGAGCCCGCTGCCGCCGCTCGCCGCGCGCGTCGTGAAGAAGGGCTCGAAGAGGCGCGCGAGCGTCGCCTCGGACATGCCGCTCCCGCTGTCGACCACTTCCAGCCGCGCTCCGGTGCGCGGTACGCCGTCCGCGCCGGTCGTCTCGGTCGGCCGCAGCAGGACGGTGATGCGACCGCCGCGCGCCGTCGCCTCGAGGGCGTTCTTCACGAGGTTGAGCACGACCTGCTGCACGCCGTCGACGTCGGCGCGCACGGCGGGCACGGCGGGCGCCGCGTCGAGCTCGAGCGCGACGCCGCGCTGCCGCGCCGCGTGCTCGAGCAGGTCGAGGACGGCGCGCACCGGCGCCGCCAGCGCGACCGGCGCGAGCGGCGGCGGCGTGCGGCGCGCGAAGCGCAGCAGCTGCTCGACGATGCGGGTGATGCGGTCGGCCTGCTCGTTCAGGA
>Ga0137437_1000271_pt1 | contig 14947 bp, 4 predicted proteins | sample EasRivERMGT138_2_FD_102332 | JGI IMG/M metagenome (GOLD analysis project Ga0137437, IMG submission 102332) | Soil microbial communities from meander-bound floodplain in the East River, Colorado, USA - East River MetaG ERMGT138_2 | ecosystem: Environmental > Terrestrial > Soil > Floodplain ...
CCGACGCCTCGACGCTCGGCAAGCTGCAGCGCCTCTCGCAGCAGTCGCGCCTCCACCTCGTCAACCTCTCCGATGGGACGCTCCCGCCGGAGAACCTCGCCGTCACCGACCTGCGCGCGAGCGACCCGCTCGCGCTGGTCGGCCAGTCGATGCGCTTCACCGCGACCGTCGCGCGCAGCGGCCGCATGCCGGGCGGCGCCGGCCGCTTCCGCATCGGCGACAAGGAGTTCCCGAAGAGCTTCACCTTCGACGCCGAGGGCAAGGCGACCGCCGAAATCTACTACACCTGCGGGCAGCCGGGCGACGTCGGCGTCGAGTTCCGCCTCGACGAGGACGAGCTCGCCGACGACGACGCGCGCTTCCTGCGGATCCCGGTCAAGCAGGGGCTGCCGATCCTCGTGGTCGACGGCAAGCCGGGCGGCACCGACGACCGCCTCGGCGGCGACGCGTGGAACGTCGTGCTCGTGCTCGACCCGAAGTTCGGCGAGTCGGACCCCGCCGAGGACTACCGGCGCTGGTTCGAGCCGACCGTCGTGCCGTGGTACGAGCTCACGCAGGCGCGGCCCGACTTCTCGAAGTACGACGCGGTCGTCTTCGTGAACGTGCCGGAGATCGACCCGCAGAAGGTGCTGCCCGAGCTGCAGACCTTCGTCGAGACGGGCGGCGGCGCGCTCTTCTTCCTCGGCGACAAGGTGCTCCCCGAGAAATACAACGAGCACCTCTTCCGCGGCGACGGCAGCGGACTGCTCGCGATGCGGCTCGCCGACAAGCCGGCCGGCACGCCGTGGTCGCCGCAGACGACGACCCTCAACAGCCCCGACAACTTCTACCGGCTCGAGATCGCCGACGAGCTCCACCCGGCGGTCCGCACCTTCAACGACGACCGCCGGCGCGGCTTCCTGCGCAGCCCCGTCTTCTGCTGGTGGCCGTTCGCGCCCGAGGCCGACGGCGCGCTGCCGCGCGACACGCGCGTCGTGCTCCGCTTCGAGAACGGCCAGGCGCCCGCGCTCGTCGACCACCGCGTCGGGCGCGGCCGCACGCTCTGGAGCGCCGTGAGCGGGGCGGCCGACGACTGGTCGCTCTTCGCGCGGACGCCCTCGGCCTTCTTCCCGCTCGTGTGGGACATGCTGAACTTCCTCGCCGTGCGCGACCCGGGCGAGCACGACCTCACGGTCGGCGCCGCCATCGCGAAGAGCGTCCTCCTGCCGCCCGCGACCGCGACGATGACGGCGTCGGACGGGCGCGCGCGGCCGCTCGGCGACCTGCCGCGCGCCGCGGTGCGCGGCGAGTACCGCCTGCCGGTCTTCCCCGAGACGAAGGTGCCCGGCCTCTACGCCCTCGACGTCACGTTCGGGGGCGACGACGCGCCGCTCCACGAGCTCTACGCCGTGAACGTCGACGCGCGCGAGAGCGAGCTCAAGTTCCTCGACCAGGAGCAGGCGACGTCGGTCTTCGACCGCGTCGCGATCGCGAGCTACGGGCGCGAGATCTCGATCGAGAGCGGCTCGAAGGAGCCGGAGCGGCAGGGCGAGATCTGGAAGCGGCTCGCGCTCGCGCTGCTCGCGCTGGTCGTCCTCGAGACGGTCCTCGCGTGGCGCTTCGGGAGGTACACGTCGTGACGGGCCCGCTGGCGGCGCAGGCGGCGGCGGAGAGCGTGAGCCGGCAGCTCGCCTTCCCGGGCGCGCCGCCCGCGTGGGTGGTCGTGCTCGTGATCGCCCCGCTGCTCGTGCTCTTCGTCGGCTCGATCTACCGCCGCGAGGGGGAGAGCGCGTCGCCGCGCGCGAAGTTCCTGCTCGGCGCGCTGCGCTTCGCCGCGGTCGCGCTGCTGCTCGGCGTGATCTTCCAGCCGGTGAGCGAGAGCAAGGTCTACGCGGTCAACCGCTCGACCGTCGGCATCGTGATCGACGAGTCGCTCAGCATGGACCGCACCGAGGAGTACGGCGGCGACCTCGCGGCGCAGCTCGCCAAGGCGGCGGGAATCTCCGAGGAGGAGGTGCGCACGCTGCCGCGCGGCGAGATCGTGCAGAAGGTGCTCAAGCGCCAGGGCGTCGACCTCGTGGCCGACCTCGGCAAGCGCGTCGACCCGCGCATGTACGCCTTCGCGTCCACGACGCGGCCGGTCGCCTCGGTCGACGAGGTGCTGCGCGGCTCCGACGACCCGGCGCGCGGCGCGACCGCGGTCGGGGACGCGCTGCTCTCCGTCCTCACCGAGCTGCGCCACAAGTCGCTCTCCTCGATCGTCGTGCTGACCGACGGGCAGAGCAACCAGGGCAAGGACCCGCAGGAAGTGGCGGCGCTCGCCGCGGCCGACGGCATCCCGATCCACGCGGTCGCGGTCGGCAACCCGAGCGAGCCGCGCAACGTCGCGATCCTCGCGGTCGACGCGCCCGACGCCGCGATGGTCGAGGAGACCGTGCCGATCGAGGTCTCGCTCTCGGCGCGCGGCTTCGACGGCGAGCCGGCCGAGGTCGTCGTGACCGACAAGCAGGGCGGCTCCGAGGTCGCGCGCCAGTCCTTCACGCTGTCGGCGCGCGGCGGCCAGCAGTCGGAGACGGTCTACTTCAAGCCGGCGCGCGAGGGCGACTACCGGCTCGAGGTGAAGATCCCGCCGCGGCCCGGCGAGCAGTTCACCGACGACAACGTGCGCGTGATCTCGCTGCGCGTGCAGCCCGAGGTGATCAAGGTCCTCTACGTCGAGGGGCGGCCGCGCTGGCAGTACCGCTACCTGAAGGACATCCTGCTGCGCGCGCCCAACGTCAAGGTGCAGTGCCTCCTCACCTCGGCCAGCGCCGACTTCATCCAGGAGAGCACGCACCCCGACGTGCCCGCCCTCACGCGCTTCCCGCCGACGCGCAAGGACCTGTTCCAGTACGACGTGATCATCCTGGGCGACGTCGCGCCCGACGAGATCGACTCGTTCCAGACGCGCGCCTCGACCGAGGACCTCCTGAAGGAGATCAAGGAGTTCGTCGAGCTCGGCGGCGGGTTCATCATGGTGGCCGGCCAGCTCCACTCGCCGCGCGACTACCGCGAGGGCCCGATCGCCGACATCCTGCCGGTCGAGGTGGGCGACCCCGACGAGGAGCGCACCAACGTCCAGGACCGCGGCGTCTTCCGGCCGCACCTGCCCGACTGGGAGCTGCCGCACCGCATCGTCACGCTCGAGACCAACCTTCCGATGAACCGGAAGCTGCTCGAGGACGCCGAGTACGGCATGCCCGGCATGTGGTGGTACTTCCCGGTGCGGCGCGCGAAGCCGGGCGCCGAGACGATCCTGGTCCACCCGCGCAACTCGAACCGCTTCGGCCCGCACGTGCTGATGGCGGCGACGCGCGTCCCGTCGGGCCGCACGCTCTTCGTCGGAGTCGACGAGACGTGGCGCTGGCGCATGCCGTACGCCGACCGCTACACCGAACGGTTCTGGCGCGCCGCCATCCGCGACGTCGCCATCGCCAAGCTGCGCAGCTCCGACAAGCGCTTCGAGCTCCACACCGACAAGGAGCGCTACAACCTCGGCGAGCCGGTCGAGGTGGCGGTGCGGGTCTTCGACGAGGACTTCCGCCCGTCGCGGGCCGAGGAGCAGGTGTTCCACCTCCAGCGGCTCGATCGCGCCCCGGAGGAACAGGTGGCGCGGAAGCAGCCGGACGGCAGCTATCAGAAGACGCTCCGCGCCGACGCGCCCGGCGTCTGGAGGCTGTGGCTCGAGGACGCGGCGCAGGCGGGCAAGAAGATGTCGCAGCGAACGCTCGAAGTGCAGGTCCCGATGATCGAATTCGTGAATCCGGCGCTCGACCGGCCGCGTCTCGAGAGCATCGCGCAGGCGACCGGCGGGAAGTGCGTCGGACTGCACGAGCTGCCGGCGCTGCTCGCGGGGCTCTCCGGCGAATCGCGGCGCGTGCCGGTGCGCACCGAACGCAAGGATCTGTGGGACCGCGCCTGGGTGCTCCTCACCGTGGTCGCGCTGCTCGCCGCCGAATGGGCGCTGCGGAAGAAGTTCAACCTGCTGTGAGCCGGGAGTCGACGCCGCCCCTGCATGCGCGAGCCGCCGGACCGCGGCCGACGTACGCGCTCGTGTGGCGCGGCGTCGCGGTGCTCGCGCTGGCCGCCGCGGCGGCGCCGGCGCGCGCCCAGGACTCGTTCCGCGGCTGGGAGGCGATGCGGGATCCCGACTTCAAGTTCGATCCCGACCGCAAGGTCTTCCGCAACTTCCAGCCGCGCGCGAACGCGAACGTCCGCGAGCTGCTCGACCACTACCACAAGTTCCTCTCCGAGGGCGCGGTCGTCCCGGCCGTGCGCGCGCTGCAGCAGGTGCTCGACGATTTCGGCGGCTACGTCGTGCAGGTCGCCGGCAGCAACGAGGACGAGCGCGACGACGGCGGCTCGCGCCGCCGCCGCTCCAGCGCGGTCGCCGACGAGCGCTACGCCGGCGCGGCCGAGTGGGCGCGCTGGGAGCTGATGAACGCGCCGCCCGAGGTGCGCGTCGCCTACGAGAAGCTGGCCGAGCTGAACGGCCGCCCCGCGTTCGAGCGCGCCGCCGCCGACCGCGACGAGGCGGCGCTGCGCGCGGTGGCGCGCCGCTACGCGACGGCGCGGGTGGGACAGCAGGCGCTGCTCGCCATGGCGCGCCTCGCCCGCGAGCGGGGCGCGCGCGACATCGCCGCGATGACGGCGCGGCGCGCCCTCGACTTCCTGGCGGCGCCGGGCTCCGGGAGCGCGGCCGACGCGGCGACGCGCGCCGCGCTCGCCGCCGAGGCGCGCGCGATCGCCGCCTTGAGCGAGGGGCGGGCGAATGCCGTCCCCTCCGGCGGGCGCGTCGACGTGGCCGGCCGGGAGCGGCCGCTCGACGAGTTCCTCGCGAGCACGCCGCTCGCGCCGCCCCCCGCGCGCGACGACTCGTGGCCGACCTTCGGCGGCGATCCGCAGCGCGCCCGCCAGGCCGAGCCGCCGCGCCGTCCGCTCTCGCTCAAGGACGGCTACGACCTGCCGACCGAGAACGCGCGCTTCCGCGGCCTGCAGTCGCCGCTCGCCGCGCAGCCGCATTCGATGCCGATCCAGCCGGTCCGGCTCGGCGACCGCCTCTACGTCAACAACACGCTGACGGTGCGCTGCTACGACCTGCTGGCGCGCACGCTGGTCTGGGAGCACGAGGGAGCGCAGCTGCTCGACCCGAGCGACTACGTTCCGGTCTCGGAGTACTCGCCGCCCGACGGCGCCGACGAGACGACCTTCAGCCGGTCGCTGGTCGCCGGGCTCTCCGCCGCGGACGGGATCGTGCTCGCCAACCTGCTGATCCCGCAGCCGCAGACCGAGCGCAACCGCTACAACCGCTTCCGCATCAACGACCCGTGCCCGTGGCGCGGCCTCGTCGCGCTCGACGCCGACTCGGGCCGCGTCGTGTGGGAGCAGCGGCCCTTCACCCCGAAGGGGCGCGAGGCCGAGCGGACGGCCGGCTCGTCGCTGCTGCGCCGCCTCGACGTCGCGGCGCCTCCCGCCGTCGTCGACGACGTCGTCTTCGCGCTCGGCAACTACATCGAGGGCGGGGTGAACTCCTACCTCGCCGCGCTCGAGCTCAAGACGGGCCGCCTGATCTACGCGGTCCCGCTGGCCATCGGCCAGCAGGAGCTCTCGATGTTCAACATGCCGTTCCAGGAGTTCACGGCGTCGATGCCGTCGGTGCTGGGCGGCACGATCTTCTGCTCGACCAACCTCGGCCTCTTCGCAGCGGTCGACGCCGTCTTCGGCGACCTGCGCTGGCTCGCCGCCTACGACGCGATCAAGATCGAGCAGCCCGACAACTACTTCCGCAACAAGCCCCGGCCGGTGTGGTGGAACAACCGCGGCCCGCTCTGCGCCGACGGCCTCGTCCTCGTCACGCCGAACGACTCGCAGAAGGTGCTCGCCTTCGAGCCGTCGTCCGGGAAGCTGCGCTGGGACTTCTCGCTCAAGACGCGCCGGCCGTGGCCGAGCTCGTGGCTGATCGGGGCGACCGGCGGCCGCGCCTTCGTCTCGAACAGCGGGACGGTCGCCGCGATCCGCATCGAGGACGGGCGCGTCGAGGCGACCTGGCCGGGCGGCGGCCAGCTCGCCCTCGACGTGGTCGGCAGCGGCCTGGTCACGCGCAACGAGGTCTGGCTGCCGACGCCGAACGAGCTCGTCGTCCTCGACGCCGCGTCGAGCAACCGGCTGGCCGAGCTGCGGCGCGAGCCGTGGCCGGAGCAGAGCGGCGGGAACCTGCTCGCGTTCCAGGACATGGTGCTCGTGGCGGGACGCGAGGCGGTGGTCGTGAACTTCGACCCGGCCGAGGCGCTCGCGACGCTGCAGGCCGAGCGCGCGCGCCGCGGCGAGTCGCTCGACCTCCTGGTGCGCATCGGCAGCCTCGAGCGGCAGTCGGGCCAGTTCGCGCAGGCGGCGCGCACGCTCGCGCGCGCGCTCGAGTTCGCCGCCGGCGCGTCGCCCGACGCGGTCGCGCGCACGCGCGCGATCCGCTGCGACGTGCTGCGCGACGAGGCGCACGCGATGCTCGCGGTGCACAAGCTGGCCGAGGCGGAGGCGGCGCTGGTCGAGGCCGAGCAGATCGCGGACGACAGCGAGACGCGCGCGCAGATCGTCCGCACGCTCCTCACCGAATGCGCCACCGACCCCAAGGACCCGCGCGCGATCCGCTGGCTCACGCGCCTGCGGGACGACTTCCCGGCTGCGCGCATCACCATCCCGGAACTCTCGCCGCGCCCGGTCGCGCTCGGGATCTGGGTCGCCTTCGAGCTCGCCAAGCACCGCGAGGCGGCCGGCCAGTACGCCGAGGCGCTCGCCGAGCTGCAGCGCGTGCAGTGCGACTTCCCGTCGGAGCCGCTGCTCGAGCAGGACTCCGCGAGCGCGGCGCAGGCGGCGGTCGACGCGCTGCTCGCACGCGCCGGCCCGGGCCTGCGCGCCGCCTACGACGCCGACGCCGAGCGCACCTTCGCGGCGGCGGCGGCCGCCGGCGACGCGGCGCGGCTGGGCCTCCTGCTGCGCCGATTCCCGAGCTCGAAGTCGGCGCCCGCCTACGCGGCCAAGGAGCTCGAGCTGCTGCGGACGAAGCAGCAGCCGGGCGAGGCGATCGCGGCGGGGGCCGAGCTGCTGCGCGGCCGCGCCGGCGGCGAGGTCGCGCGCGCCACCCTCGCGGAGCTCGCGCGCGCCGCGCGCGACCTCGGCAACCTCGCGCTCGCGCGCACTCTGGCGACGCGCCTCGCGCGCGGCGGCGGCGACACCTCGATCCCCGACGACCTCGCCGCGCTCGCGCACCCCGAGACGGCGCCCCCGTCGACCGGCGGCGAGACGCTCGAGCGCGTCGGCTCGCGCGAGATCGGCGACAATGGCTTCCTGTTCGGCGTCGGCGACCGCTTCGACCGCGCGGTGCGCGGGCAGCCGCTCCCCGACGACCTCGGCGGCGTCCTGCTGCGCGAGCCCGGGCCGCAGGTCGCGATCTCGCTCGTGAAGGTGCCGTCGCTCGAGACGGCGTGGACGATCACGCTCCCGAACGCGCGGCGCGCCGAGTCGGCGATGAACCTCGTGCACTGCGCCGGCGCGATCGTCCTGAAACGCGGTGCCGAGCTCGAGGCGTTCGACCTGAGGAGCGGCCTGCCGCTCTGGAGCCGGACTTTCGACCGCACGGTCCAGGACGTCGGCGCCGGCGGCGGCGTCGTCCTGGTCACGCTCTCCACGCCCCCCAAGGAGGGGAGCGACCCGCCGCCCGCGGCGATCGCCGCCTTCGAGCCGCGCACCGGCGTCGAGCTCTTCACCGCGGCGCTCGCCGGCATCGACACGCGCGTCGGCCAGCTGCTGCCGCAGGGCGACCTGTGTGTCGTCTCGAGCTACCTGCGCTCGACGCAGACGGCGGAGGTGTTCGACGTCGTGAGCGGCGCGCGCCGCCTCGAGCCGCGCCCGTTCGTGTCGGGCGCGAGCGTGCCGCTGCTGCTGCCCGACGCGGGCGTGCTCGCGCTGCCGTCGAGCGGCAGCACCGCGAGCAGCCGCCTCGGCGGCGTCGCGCGCCTGGTCGGCTGGCGCCTCGACGACGACACGAAGGCGTTCGAGTTCGAGATGCTGCCGCTGCAGTACAAGTTGCGCTGGCTGCTGCCGGTCGCGGAAGGGCTCGCGATCTACGGCGGGACGCCGCCCAACACGGGCGTCGCCGTCATCGATCCGCGCGACGGCACGCGGACGGGCGACCCGACGCCGCTGCCCTCGGAGATCTCCGAACTGGCGCGCGTCTGCCGCGTGGTCGGCGAGGAGTCGCGCGTGCGGGTGATCGGATTCGGGGATTTCCGCAAGGGCGACGCCTTCTTCTCGCTCTCCCTGCTCGCGGGGAACGGCCGGTCGATGTGGCGCCAGAGCTACGAGATGCCGAAGAAACCGGTCTCGTGCTACCCACCCGAGCGGATGTACCGGAAGGGGACGACGCTGCTCTTCGCGACGACGGAGCAGTACGTTGTGCAGTGCAGCACCGACCTCTACCTGGTCGACGAGGAGACGGGGCGGCTGCTCGACCGCGAGAGTTTCGAGAGCGGGCGGGCCGGCGAACGCGACGACGTGGTCCGGTGCGGCGACTGGGTGGTGGTCCGCCAGGACACCCAGTTGCACGTGCTGGCTTGGAGATGACCCCATGATCCGGAGGATCGGCGCGCTCCTGCTCGCCGCGGTCGCGCTCGGCGCCGGGCTCCCGGCCGCCGCCGCGCCGCCGCAGGGCAGCGAGGAGATCACGCCCCGCCTGGTCGCCGCGGTCGACCGCGGGCTCGACTACCTGGCGCAGGCGCAGCAGAAGGACGGCTCCTGGCTCGGCGACGTCGGCTTCAAGCTGAACCAGGAGTACCGCGTCCAGGAACAGAGGGTCCCGCACGTCGGCGTCACCGCGCTGTGCGGCATGGCGTTCCTCGCCGGCGGCCACCTGCCCGACCGCGGCAAGTACGGGCGCACGCTCGACAAGGCGATCACCTTCCTGCTCGGCCAGGTGAACGACCAGGGCTTCATCACCGCGCACCACACGCGCATGTACGACCACGCGTTCGGGACGCTCTTCCTGGCCGAGGTGTTCGGCCAGACCAACCGCGGCGACGTGCGCGCGAAGCTGCAGCAGGCGGTCGACCTGATCGTCAGCTCGCAGAACGCCAAGGGGTCGTGGCGCTACGAGCCGTTCGCCCTCGAGTCGGACATGTCGATCACGGTCTGCCAGCTGATGGCACTGCGCGCCGCGCGCAACGTCGGGATCAAGGTCTCGAAGGACACGATCCGCAGCGCGGTCGACTACGTCCACGCGAGCCAAGTGCACGACGAGTCCCCGCCGTGGATGCAGGGGCCCGACGACTACTACATGATGGGGAAGGGCGCCTTCAAATATCAGTACCAGGAGGAGGGCGACATGTCGCGCTCGTCGTTCGCCCTGACGGCGGCGGGCATCACGTCGCTCTACCACGCGGCCGAGTACGACACGAAGACCTTGAAGGACAGCCTCGCCTTCCTCGAGGAGAGCATGGAGCGCGTCTCCCGTCCTCCGTGGCGCTGCCACTTCTTCTACTGGTACGGCCACTACTACGCGGTCCAGGCGATGTTCATCACGGGCAACCAGGACGGCGGCCACCCGTACTGGAAGCGCTACTGGCAGCACGTCTCCGGCGAGCTGCTCGAGCAGGGCGGCGACTACGGCCAGGCGTCGGACGGCTCGTGGCCCAATCCCTACGGGCCCGGGGCGAACTTCGCGACGGCCGTCGCGCTGATCGTGCTCCAGACCCCGTACCGCTACCTCCCCATCCTCCAGCGCTGAGAAGACGCGACACGCATGGCGGCTCCGCTCACCTCGAGGCTCTCGACCCTGCTCACGCGGCTGCGCGGCCGCCTGCTGCTGGCGGGGTCGCTGCGCCTCGCGACGGAGGTGGCCGGTTTCCTCGTCCTGCAGTTCTGCGCCGACCGCTTCCTCGACCTGCCGCTCGCGGTGCGCCGCTCGGTCCTGCTCGTCGCGCTCTCGCTCCTCGTCTGGCGGCTGGTGGTCCTGATCGGCCGGCCGCTGGCGCGCCGCATCGGGACGATGGACATGGCGCTCGCCGTCGAGAAGCACCATCGCACGCTCGACGGCGCGCTCGCGTCCATGGTCGAGTTCGAGGGGACGGCCGCGCTCCCCGCCGACGTCTCGCCCGAGCTGCTCGAGGCGTGGCGCCGCGACGTCGAGGCGCGCGGCGCGGCGCTCGACTTCTCCGCCGTCTTCGACAGCCGCCTGCTGCGCCGCCTCGCCCTCCTCACCGGCGGCTTCGCGGCGGTCATCGGCGGCTTCTCGATCGCGCGCGGCGCGGAGGCGCGCATCTTCGTGGCGCGCCTCTTCGGCGCCGACCTCGACTGGCCGCGCCGCACCCACCTCTCGCTCGACGTGATGGCCGGCGACGCGCCGCACTTCCGGGTCGAGCGCGACGGCGACGGCCGTGCGACGCGCGTGACGATCGCGCGCGGCGCGGCCCTGCCGGTCACGGTCGTCGCGAAGGGCGCGGTCCCCGACGAGGTGCTGCTGGTGGTGCGCGAATCGGGGCGCGCCGGCAAGGAGGAGTTCCGCATGGCGCCCAAGGAGGGCGCGGCGGGCGAGTTCCTCTACCGCTTCCGCAACACCGCGCGCGGGATGGAGCTCAACGCCGAGGGCGGCGACGACCCCGGGAACGGCACGCCGCTCGAGATCGTGGTCGCGCCGGCGCCGTCGGTCGAGAAGCTGGTCGCGACGCTCACGCCGCCCGCGTACACGCGGCGCGCGCCGTCGCGCGAGGAGCGCCAGGAATTCGCCGTCCCCGCCGGCACGAAGATCGACCTCGACGTGAAGACGGTCGGCAACGTGAGCGAGGGAACGCTCACGCTCCACAACGACCCCGGGACGACCCGGCCTCTCACGCAGGATCCGTCGGATCCCGCCACCTGGCACGCCTCACTGGTCGCGACCGAGACGGGCACCTTCAACCTCCACCTCGTCGCGAAGAACGGCTTCCGCAACCTGCTGCCGCTCGACTATCCGCTGACCGTGCTGGCGGACCGCAAGCCGACGCTCGACGTGGCGCGGCCGGCCGTTTCCGACCTCGAGGTCACGCCGCACGGCGTCGTGCCCTTCCGGCTGCTCGTCGACGACGACTACGGCGTGACGAAGGTGACGCTGGCGCTGGTGCGCAGCGGGGAGAAGGACGGGCGCCTCGCCGCGCTGCTCGGCCCGGGCAGCCCGCGGCCCGACCCGCTCGTCCCGACCGGCGAGTCGGCGCTCCTCGACAGCGTGCTCGACCTGAAGGAGCTCACGCTTCCCCACACCAGGAAGGAGGGGGCGCTCCCGGTCGAGGAGGCGATGAACGAGGGCGACAGCCTGAACTACGTGGCGACCGCGCTCGACAACCGCGAGGACCCGCCCGGCACGCCGTCGCCCAACGAGACGGCGACCCTCTCGCGCCGCGTCGACGTCGTGAGCGACGGCGAGAAGATGCGCAAGATCGCCGACCGCCAGCTGCGCGTGAAGCAGAACGTCACCTCCGCCAAGAAGTCGCAGGAGGAGCGCCTCTCCGGCCTCGAGGCGATGCTCACCGGCCAGGGCGGCGACGCCATCGAGGCGCGCGAGCTCACCGCGCTCGAGGTCGAGCAGGGACGCGTGGTCGGCAGCGCGCGCCAGATCGCGCGCGACCTCGCCGACGTCTCCCAGGAGTTCGTGCTGAACCGTCTCGACGGCTCGCCGCCGGCCGAGCGCGTGCTCTCCTTCCTCCTCGCGCGCCTGCAGGAGGTCAAGCTCGGCCCGTCGTTCGACTTCACGCCGTTCACCGACCTCACCGTCGCGAACGCCAAGGGCGAGTTCGGCGACCTGCAGCAGCTCGGGAACCTGATCGGGATGCTCGACCTCGGCATGCAGGCGAGCGAGCTCCACGCGCAGAAGGCGCTCGAATCGCTGCGCGGCGCGCGCGTGAGCGGCCGCGTCGAGGACCGCCTCGCGCTGCTGAAGCAGGCGGGCGAGGCCGAGCGCGAGGTGATCGCCGACTACGTCAAGCTGCTCGAACGCATGGAGCAGTGGGAGGACTTCCAGGAGATCCTCGACCTGTGGCGCGGCCTCGTCCGCGACCAGGGCGAGATCAACCAGCAGAGCCGGGGCGGCGCGGGCAAGGGCGCCGAGCCGGGCAAGTGACCGCGACCGAATCGCCGAGGAGTTCGCCATGGAGCGAGTCGTGAAGAGTTCGCCGGTCCGCCGCGCGACGGGTGCGGCGCTGCTGCTCGCGCTGTGCTTCACGGGCGCTCGAGCTCCGGCGATGGCCGGCGGAGGCGGCGGCGACGGGGACGGCGACCGCGAGCGCCTGCTGAACGACCAGTCGCAGGTCTTCGACCGCCTCTCCTCGCTGCGCAAGCGGATGGAGCGTCTCGCCGCGAAGCTCGAGCAGGAGGGGAACACCCACAAGGCCGAGCTGCTGCGCAAGTCGATCGCGGAGATCGACTCGCGTGCCCTGGAAGCCCGTAAAGACGACCTGCTGCGCAAGCTGAAGGACTCGAGCCTGCAGACGTTCGAGCAGCAGGAGAAGCTGCTGAACGACCTGAGCGACGTGCTGAAGGTCCTGCTCGACGAGCGCAAGCTCACCGACGTCGACGAGAAGCTGAAGCAGCTGCGCGAGACGCGCGCCGACGCGCGCGAGCTCCGGTTCGAAGAGAAGCGGCTGCGCGAGAAGACCGAGGACGCGACCGGCGACGAGCAGAAGGCGTTCGAGCGCCTCGAGAAGACGCTCTCCGACCTCCTCGAGAAGCAGACGAAGCTCGAGAAGGAGGCGGCCGACGAGGCGAAGGCCGCCGCGAACGCGGGCTCGCGCGAGAGCGAGGAGCTCGAGCAGCGGCTCGACCAGCTCGCGCAGGCGCAGGGCGAGGTCGTCGACGCGCTCGAGAAGCAGGCGCGCGCGCGCGTGGGCGACGCGGCGCAGGCGCTCGAGCAGGCCGCGAAGGCGGCGCGCAAGGGCGGACCCGAGGAGCTGCGCGAGGCGGCGCGCCGCCTCGACGAGACGCGCACCGAGATCGAGCAGAAGGCGCCCGACCTCGCCGACCGGCTGCGCCAGGTCGAGCAGTCGCTCGTGGAGGCGGCCGACGCCGCCGACGGGAGCAAGGACGCGAAGGACGGCAAGGACGCGGCGAAGGACGGCTCGAAGGAGCCCGCGCGCGAGCCGGCCGATCCCGACGCCGCCGCGCGCGCCGACGCGGACGCACGGGCGAAGGCGGTCGAGGCGAAGCTCGCCGAGGCGAAGCGCGCGCTCGAAGACGCGTTGCGGACGGCGCCGAAGACGCCGGCGCCGGGAGACGCGGCGCAGGCCGAGCTCGAGAAGCAGCTCGGCGACCTCGCGAAGACGGAGCCTGCGCTCGCCGAGCAGGCCCGGCAGATCGCCGAGGCGCTGCGCGCGCGCGCCGAGAAGAAGGCGGCCCAGGGCCAGCCGCCCGCCGCCGAGCAGGCGGCGACCAAGGCGGTCGACGCCGCGGCGCAGGAGCTCGCGAAGGCGGGCGCCGAGCTCGCCGCCGAGCCGAAGGAGGCCGGCGCGAGGCCCGAGGAGGCGCGTCCCGACCTGAAGGACGGGCTCGAGGCCGCGCGCGAGGCGAAGAAGCAGCTCGACGCCGCGCGCGACGCGCTCGCGAAGGCGGGCGAGGCGGCGCGCGAGCGGCAGCAGGGGCTCGCCAACCGGCAGGACTTCCTGCGCGGCGAGACCGAGAAGGCGCGCCAGGACGCCAAGTCGGCGACCGAGCGGCTGAAGTCGAGCCTCGACGCCGCCGGCAAGAAGAAGCTCGACGAGTCGCTCGCCAAGGCCGGCAAGGAGATGCGCGACGCGACGCAGTCGCTGCAGCGCTCCGACCCGGAGGGCGCCGCCGAGCCGCAGCAGCGCGCCGAGGAGTCGCTCGAGCAGGCGCTGCAGCAGGTGAAGGACGCGAAGCAGAAGGCGGGCGAGAACGCGCGCGACAAGGATCCCGGCGCGCAGCAGCAGCAGATGAAGCAGCTCGCCGAGGAGCAGCAGAAGATCGAGGAGAAGCTGCGCGACCTGATGCAGCGCATGAAGGAGCGCCAGCAGAAGGGGCAGGAGCAGGCGGACGCCTCGGCGCGCTCGATGGACCGCGCCAAGCAGCAGCTCGACGAGCAGGACGGCGAGCAGGCGCAGCAGTCGGAGCGCGAGGCGGAGAAGAACCTCCAGGAGCTCGAGAAGAAGCTCGACGAGGAGGAGACCCGCTACCAGAACCTGCGCTCGGAGGAGATCCTCTTCCGCATCAAGGAGAAGCTCGCCGACGCGCGCAAGCGCGCGCTGGCGCTGCACGACGGCATCGCGCAGGTCGACGCCGACCGCGCCGGTGCCGAGGCGCTGCCGCGCCGCCTGCGGCCCAAGGTCCAGCAGTTCGCCGACGACGCCGCGGCGCTCAAGAAGGACAACGACGACATCCGCGACCGCGTGGCGAAGGAGGGCTCGCCGAGCTTCCCGTGGGTCCTCGAGAAGAACAGCGGCGATCTCGACGAGATCGGCACGCGGCTGAACTCGCGCGAGAAGGAGACCGGCTCCTTCGTGCAGATCCTCGCGAGCGACGTCGTCGGCCGCTACGACCGCCTGCTGCAGGCCTTCGACGACGAGCTCAAGCGCCGCCAGCAGTCGAAGGATCCGGGGAACGGCGGACCGCCGCCGCCGCAGCAGCCGGGCGGCAAGTCGCCGCTGGTCCCGCCGGTCGCGGAGCTCCTGCTGCTGAAGCACCTCGAAGAAGACGTGCTGCAGGACGTGCGGACGTTCCGGGCGGCGACCGGCGAGGCGAGCGACCCCGACCTCGACGAGGCGCGCATGAAGATGCTCGAGCGGCTCGGCCACCGCCACACCGAGCTCACCAACATCTTCGACGCGCTCGTGCAGCAGCAGACCGAGCCCGGCGCGCCGGGCGAGGGCGAGGGCGACGCGAAGGACGGCGCGAAGCCGGA
>Ga0137437_1000273_pt1 | contig 14908 bp, 13 predicted proteins | sample EasRivERMGT138_2_FD_102332 | JGI IMG/M metagenome (GOLD analysis project Ga0137437, IMG submission 102332) | Soil microbial communities from meander-bound floodplain in the East River, Colorado, USA - East River MetaG ERMGT138_2 | ecosystem: Environmental > Terrestrial > Soil > Floodplain ...
CGCGCGGCAGGCGCAGCGTGAGCAGCCAGCCGTCGCGACCGGCGGAGCGGCAGCTCGCGACCTCGCTCGTGAAGACGCCGCGCCCGGTTTCGCTCACCCGCGCGACCCCTGTTTCAACGTGCGCTTGCCCGGCTCGAGCCGGCCGAGGCCGGGGCCGCGCTCCGGCCCGTAGAGCGCGAGGCCCGCGAAGGTGACTGCGAGGTTGCCGTTGGGGTCCGCCGCCTGGTCGTAGGCGAGCAGGTCGCCGCTCTCGGCGCCGACCGTGTGGAGCGCGGTGTAGATGCCGCCGACGCTGCAGATGCGGTCGCGGTTCTTGTGCGCCGCGACGGCGCCGAGGAAGCGGTCGGCCGCGCCGCTGCGCGCCCCCTCCACCGCCGCGAGGTCGCGACCGCGGACCTCGTCGAGGAAGGCGGGGGTGAGGCGATCGGAGTCGCCGAAGCGCGGGCCGACGTGGCTCAGGTCGGCGCCGGCCACGACGAGCACCCGGCGCCGCTCCTCGAGCCACGTCTCGCGCAGCGCGCCGAGGAAGTCGCAGACGTCGGGCTGGCCCTGCGGCCCGCCGCTCCCGCCCATCAGGTCGTCGAAGCTGGTGCAGAGGATCGGGACGATCGACGGATGGGGTTCGCAGGGAAAGAGGTGGGCGAGCCACAGCGCCTGGAATTCGATCGAGTGCTCGCAGCGGTGGGCGAGCTGCCCCATGCGGTGGCAGCGTGCGGTCCGCTTCTCGAGGCGGCCGATGAATTCGCGGTCGGCGGGCAGCGCGCCGAGCGGCGTCTCGAAGCTCTTCTCGCAGACGATGAAGCGACCTTCGTCGGCCGCGTGGCCCGTGCCGAGCACGACGACCACGTCGGGTCGCTCGCGCCCGCGCAGCGCCGCGTACGCCTTGCCGTAGCCGGTGCCGCCGCGGTGGAAGTCGATGTGGGGCGCGACCAGGGCGCGCAACCGCCCCTGATGACGGCCCCCCGCCACGCCCGACGAGAGCCAGCTCTCGAGGTCGGCGCGCAGCTTCTCGGGCTCCTTGGAGTAGGCGGCGCCGGCGTGCATCGCGGGCCGGACGGTCCGCTTCTCGAACTCGAGCTCGAGGCCGCGCCGGTGCTCGGCGAAGCGCGGCGAGTCGAGCAGCAGCGCGCGGTCCATGGTCCGCAGGAACTCCTCGAGTTCCTCCGCGCCGAGCTTCTGGTGGGTGCGCGCCTCGAAGTCGTCGCGCACCTGCTCGCGCGTGCGCGTGCCGTCGACGTAGGAGAAGAGCACGAGCGCGGCGGGGCTGATCTGCAGCGGGACTTCGAGGAAGCCGGCGGGATCGTGCAGCAGGAACGAGCGATGGCCGCGTTCGTCGTAGGGGATCACCTCGACGGTGCGCACGCGGGGACGATCGTTCGGCGACGGATCCGAGGTTTGCATGGACGAGCGCACGGGAGCATACCGCTGGCCCGCTCGCGTGGTCGCCGTAAGATGCCGCGCCGTCGAACGTCCCTCCGCCGCGTCGAGACCTGCGAGCCGAACCTTTGGACCTCAAGCGCTTCGTCCGCGACGTGCCCGACTTCCCCAAGCCCGGGATCCTCTTCAAGGACATCACGCCGCTCCTGCGCGACGCCGCCGCGCTGCGCGGCTCGGTCGAGCAGCTCGCCGCGCGGCTGAAGGGACAGAAGGTCGACGCGATCGCCGGCATCGAGTCGCGCGGGTTCCTGTTCGCGGCGACGCTCGCGCTCCAGCTCGGCCTCGGGCTGATCCCTCTCCGCAAGCCGAACAAGCTTCCGCATGCGAAGGTGCGCGAGAGCTACGCGCTGGAATACGGCAGCGACGCCCTGGAGATGCACGAGGACGCCATCCGAAAAGGGGACCGGATCGCGCTCGTCGACGACCTGCTCGCCACCGGCGGGACGATGGGCGCGGCGTGCAAGCTCGTCGAGCGGTGCGGCGCCACCGTCGTCGCCTGTCTCTTCGTGATCGAGCTCGCGGCGTTGAAGGGGCGTGAGCGGCTGGGTGGGCGAAAGGTGGAATCGCTTCTCATCTATGAATGAAGCGATGGGAGAGGGACTTGCCGGATCGGGAAGGTCCGGAGCCGTGAATGCGCTCGAGAACGCCTTTCCCGACGGGGTCCGCGGAGCTTCCTTTTTTGGAAGTTGGAACCTTGGGCGTCTCTTGGCTTTCATGGCAAACTTCGGCTAGGGATCGGCGCCGACGGGGCCATTCGAGTCGGGCGCGACCCCCCAATTGCCGATGAGACTCGCAGACGGGCCGTGCCGGGTGCCAGGGACCGGAGAGGCGACATGACGGACTTCCGGGAGAAGCTCAGGGAGATCCGGGCGACCGAGCAGGAGCGGATGCGGCATCGCGTGCCGCTGACCGACCACGAGCTCGGGCTCGACTCGCCGGCGACCCATCGTCTCGAGGTCCGCGCCCACCTGGTGAAGGACCTCGAGCAGATGCTCGCGGACTTCATCGCCGAGGCCCCCACCTTCGAGATGGGCCACGGCTTCTTCGAGGGAAAGTACGCCCTTTCGATCTCCTACGACGAGCCCTTCCTCGACGAGGCGCGCGGCCTCCGGAAGCACTTCTCCCGGATCAACTTCCTCCTCGACCCGTGCTCGGCCGACGGCACGTTCGCAGTCACCGCCAAGATCACGGTTCGCGACCGCGACCTCTCCAAGGCGTCCGACACCGGCAACCTCGACCACGCCGAGGACGTCGCCCGCCTGAAGAAGTTCGCCGAGGCGCAGCTGCTCCGCTTCGCGACCGACTACTTCGCCACGAAGACGCCGGCGCCCCCGGTCCACACCGCGAACTGAAGCCGCGTCCCTACCCAGCTTTCCCGCGCGCGCGTCGCCTCGACGCGCGCGCTTTCGTTTCACCCCCGCCTCCTCCGCGGCCGATCAGCAGGGGTGGCCGGAACCGCGCGTCCGCGAGGACTCCGCCCTCAGTATTTTTATATTTGACACAAGTACTCCACGTTGTACATTCACCCCAAGTTGAACAACTTGACGCGCTTCGCCGGGGACCAAGGGCAAACTTTCCGAAAGGAAGGGGCGCAAAGCTACAGGGCCTGACCCGCGGGGGGTTCCGGAGGTTCTGGAACCGAACCGTGGCATGGCAGCCAGCTGCCGCACCGGCTCGTCGCGGGGGCGAAGTCGTCGTTTCAGCTCCCGCCCGACGTGGTCGATGCGCGCGCCCCCTACGGGGGAGCGATTCTCATGGCGCAGGGTTCCGCAATCGGGTCGGTCGTCGCAGCTCCGAAGAAGGTGAAGGAGCGCGAGTCCAAGGGCAGCGTTCCGGAAGGTCCGGACATCGAGGAGATCTGGCGGACCTACAAGGACACGAACGACCCGAACCTGCGCAATCTGCTGATCGAACGCTACCTCCCGCTCGTCCGCTACATCTCGGAGCGCCTGCTCGTCTCGCTCCCGAAGTCGATCGACGTCGAGGACCTGCAGAGCGCCGGCGTATTCGGGCTCATGGACGCGATCGACGGCTTCGACCTCGAGCGCGGGATCAAGTTCAAGACCTACTGCACCACGCGCATCCGCGGCTCCATCCTCGACGAGCTGCGCAGCCAGGACTGGGTGCCGCGCCTCGTCCGTCTCAAGGCGCACCAGCTCAGCAAGGCGTACAAGACGCTCGAGATCGAACTCGGCCGCGAGCCCACCGACTTCGAGATGGCCGAGAAGATGGGCGTCTCGATCGACCAGCTCTCCGGCATGGTCGACGAGGCCTCGGTCTGCAACATCTTCTCGCTCTCCGAGAAGTGGGACGAGAACGAGGACGACGACTCGCTCGAGAAGATCGAGATGCTCGAGGACAAGCAGAGCCTCGACCCGATCGAGACGCTGAACCAGAAGGACGTCCTGCGGGCGATCACGCGCAGCCTCACCAAGAAGGAGAAGCTGATCATCATCATGTACTACTACGAGGGGCTGACCATGCGCGAGATCGGCGACATCCTGAGCCTCACCGAATCGCGCGTCTGCCAGATCCGCTCGAACGTGATGGCGAAGCTCAAGATCCAGCTCGACAAGATGAGGAAGAAGCTGGTCCTGTGAACGGAAGCCGCGGCCTCCCGCGAGAGGAGGCCCGCGGTGAGAATCCTCCGAGAGGGATCAAGGCCGGCGAGTCGCGCCGGCCTTGATTCATTTCCGGCGGGCTTGAGAGTGGAGGCATGGAGCTCCCCCGCCTGCGCGACTGGAGCGGCGAGCGCCTCGGGCCGGTCGAGGTGCTCCCCGTCGTCGACTCGACCAACGCCGAAGCTCTGCGTCGCGTCGAGCGCGGCGCCGCGCGCGACGGCCTCGTCCTGGTCGCCGAGCGGCAGGAGGCGGGGCGCGGCAGCCGCGGCCGCTCCTGGTCGCACCTCCCCGGCAAGTCGATCGCGCTGACGGCGCTGCTGCGCGCGAGCGACGAGCGGCCGCTCCACGTCGCGACCTGGGCGGCCGTCGTCGCCGCGACCGACGTCGCGCTCGCGCACGGCCTCGTCGCGTCGATCAAGTGGCCCAACGACGGCCTGCTCCACGGGAATGCCCCGACCGCTCCGGCAGCCGATGAGCCGATCGCTCGGGATGCAGGGGGAAAGTTCGCCGGTGTCCTGGTCGAGGCGCGCGGCGGCGCCGGCGCGACCTGGGCCGCGCTCGGCGTCGGCGTGAACGTCGGCCATGGGCCGGCCGACCTGGAAGGGGAGTTCCGGCGGCCGCCGACGTCGCTCTTCCTGCACGGCGTCGCGCTGCCGCTCGAGGCGGCGCACCTCGAGCTGCTCGCCGCGCTCGACCGCCGTCTCGCGCACGACCCCGAGGAGCTCGTGCACGACCTCACCGACCGGCTCGGTCTGATCGGCCGCGCCGTCGTGGCGACGCTGCCCGACCGGGAGGAGCGCGGCCGGCTCGTCGCCATCGGCGTCGACGGCCGCCTGCGGCTCTCCGGCCCCGGCGGCGAGCGCTCCCTGCACGGCGCCCACGTCGTCGCCCTCGCCCTCGATCCCGCCGAGTAAGATCGCCGCCCTTTTGCGGGCGCCACTGCAGGCGCCGCCCCCCCGCGAGGATCGAGCGTGCGCCCCGACGGCCGCCAGGACAGCGAGCTCCGCCCCTGCCGCTTCACGCGCGGCTTCACGAAGGCGCCGCTCGGCTCCGTCCTCGCCGAGGCGGGGCAGACCAAGGTCCTCTGCACCGTCACGGTCGAGGAGACGGTCCCGCCGTTCCTCCTCAACACCAACCAGGGGTGGCTCACCGCCGAGTACTCGATGCTCCCGGGCTCGACGCCGAGCCGCAAGCAGCGCGACCGCGGCCCGCGCCCCGACGCGCGCTCGCTCGAGATCGGCCGCCTGATCGGCCGCTCGCTGCGCGCCGCCGTCGACGCGTCGCGCTTCCCCGGCCGCACCGTCTGCATCGACTGCGATGTGCTCCAGGCCGACGGCGGCACGCGCACGACCTCCATCAACGGCTCGATGGTCGCGCTCGTCGACGCCTTCCGAGAGATGGAGCGGCGCGGCTGGCTGCGCGGCCGGCCGCTCGCGACGAACGTCGGCGCGATGTCGGTCGGGATCGTCGGCGGGACGACGAAGGTCGACCTCGACTACCGCGAGGACTCGACCGCCGAGGTCGACATGAACGTCGTGATGACCTCCGACGGACGCTTCGTCGAGGTGCAGGGCGGCGCGGAGCGCGGCGCCTTCACTCCGGCGCAGCTCGACGAGATGCTCGCGGCCGCCAAGGCGGCGCTGAAGCGAGTCTTCGAGCTGCAGGAGGGCGCGCTCGCCGCGTCCCTCCCGGCCCCCACGGCGAAGCCGGCCCATGGAAGCTGACGTGGCCGGCGATCGCCGCGGTGCCGGCGCCCTCGTCCTCCTGCTCGCGACGCACAACCGGAAGAAGCTCGCGGAGATCGAGCGCATCCTGCGCGCGGAGCTCGGCGCCGGCGTCCACCTGCTCGGGCTCGACGTCCATCCCGAGGTCGCGACCGCGCCCGAGGAGGGGACGACCTTCGCCGAGAACGCGCGCCAGAAGGCGCTCTGGTACGCCGAGCGCACCGGAGCGGTCTGCCTCGCCGACGACTCGGGCCTCGAGGTCGACGCCCTCGGCGGCCGGCCGGGCGTCCACTCGGCGCGCTACGCCGGCCCCGACGCGAGCGACGCCGACAACCGCAGGAAGCTCCTGCAGGAGCTCGCCGCCGTCGCGCCGCCGGCCCGCACCGCCCGCTTCCGCTGCGCGATCTGCCTCGTCGACGGCGGCGAGGTCGTCTTCGAGGCCGACGGCACGACCGAGGGGAGCCTCCTCCCGGCGGAGCGGGGGAGCGGCGGCTTCGGCTACGATCCGCTCTTCGTCTCTTCCGAGTTCGGGTCCGCGGAGCTCGGACACACCTTCGCCGAGGCGCCCGCGGCCGCCAAGGACCGCGTGAGCCACCGCGGCCGCGCGCTCGCCCGCCTCGCCGAGTTCCTGAACGGCACCCCGGTGCAAACGTGAGCGAGGCAGGCGCGTGAACGCGTCGCACATCCGGAACTTCTGCATCATCGCGCACGTGGACCACGGCAAGTCCACGCTCGCCGACCGGCTGCTCGAGACGACCGGCCTCATGCGCCGCAACCAGGCGGGGCAGGAGCAGGTGCTCGACTCGATGGACCTCGAGCGCGAGCGCGGCATCACGATCAAGGCGAAGGCGGTCGCGCTCAACTACCGCTTCGAGGGGCAGGACTACCTGCTGAACCTGATCGACACGCCCGGCCACGTCGACTTCAGCTACGAGGTCGCGCGCAGCCTGCGCGCTTGCGAGGGGGCGCTCCTGCTGGTCGACGCGTCGCAGGGCGTCGAGGCGCAGACCATCGCCAACAGCGGGCTGGCGCACGACCTCGGCCTCGAACTGGTCCCGGTCATCAACAAGATCGACCTGCCGCACGCGCGCCCCGCCGAGGTCGCCGAGGAGATCGAGCATCTCCTCCTGCTCGAGAAGGAGCGCTGCCTGCCGATCAGCGCGAAGCAGGGGATCGGCATCGACGCGGTCCTGGCCGCGGTGATCCGCGACATCCCGCCGCCGAAGGGCGACTGCGACAAGCCGCTGCGCGCGCTGGTCTTCGACGCCGAGTTCGACGACTACCGCGGCGTCATCTCCCACCTCCGCATCGTCGACGGCTCGATCAAGAAGCGCGACCTGATCCGGATGGTGGTCGCGAAGTCCGAGTACGAGGTGCTCGAGCTCGGCCGCTTCCGTCCCCACATGGAGCCGTGCGACGAGCTGCTGGCCGGCGAGGTCGGCTACCTCATCGCCAACGTCAAGCTGCTCGAAGAGCTGAAGATCGGCGACACGGTCACCAAGCGCGGCGTCGAGGTCGAGCCGCTGCCCGGCTACCGCGAGCCGCTGCACATGGTCTATTGCGGCGTCTACCCCACCGCGAACAAGGACTTCGAGACGCTGCGCAAGGCGCTGCAGAAGCTCCACCTGAACGACGCGAGCTTCAGCTTCGCGCCCGAGACCTCCGACGCGCTCGGCTTCGGCTTCCGCTGCGGCTTCCTCGGCCTCCTGCACATGGAGATCGTGCAGGAGCGGCTCGAACGCCACGCCGGCATGGACATCGTGCAGACCTCGCCGACCGTGACCTACGAGGTCGTCACGACCGACGGCAAGGTCAAGCGGCTGTCGAACCCGGCCGAGCTGCCCGACCCGTCGCTGATCGTCGAGATCCGCGAGCCGATGGTCGACCTGCGCCTGGTCGTCCCGTCCGACTCGATCGGCACCGTGCTGAAGCTCGCCATCGACCGCCACGGGCAGCTCAAGGGCCAGGAGCACATCTCGCCGACGCGCATCCTGGTCAGCTTCCGCATCCCGCTCGCGGAGATCATCTTCGACTTCTTCGACAAGATGAAGTCGTACACGCGCGGCTACGGGACGATGGACTACGAGTTCTGCGGCTACGAGGTCGCGCCGCTGGTGAAGCTGCGCATCCTCGTCGGCGGCAGCGAGGTCGACGCGCTCTCGGTGATCGTCCACCGCGACGAGGCCGAGTCGCGCGGCCGCGCGTTCCTGCTGAAACTGCGTGAAGAGATCCCGCGCCACATGTTCGAGGTCGCGCTGCAGGCGGCCATCGGAGGGAAGATCGTCGCGCGAGAGAGCATCAAAGCCCTGAGCAAGCACGTCACGGCCAAGTGCTACGGCGGCGACATCACGCGCAAGCGCAAGCTGCTCGAGAAGCAGAAGGAAGGCAAGAAGCGCATGAAGATGGTCGGGAACGTCGAGATCCCGCAGAAGGCCTTCCTCGCCGTCCTGCAGGTCGAGCGCTGATGTCCCCCGCGCCCGGCACCGCCCCCGTCGCGGACCGGCCGGCGAGCGCCCGCGCCGCGCGCGGTGCGGGGCTGGTGCGCGCCGCCTTCGAGAACGTCGAGGCGCTCGCGATCGCGGTCGTGATGGCGCTGATCCTCAAGTACTTCCTGATCGAGGCCTACAAGATCCCGACCGGCTCGATGCAGCCGCAGATCATGGGCGACCAGGTGGTCGGCATCTCCGACCGCGTGCTGGTGAACAAGCTCGTCTACCTCATGCGCGATCCGGAGCGCTTCGAGGTCGTCGTCTTCAGGAACCCGCTCTGGCAGCGGCAGAACTACATCAAGCGGCTGGTCGCCTTCGGCGGCGAGCGCGTCTGCATCCGGAACGGCGACCTCTTCATCACGCCCAAGGGCGCCGAGCCCGAGGCGGAGCACGTCGCCCGCAAGCCCGACGCGGTGTGGCGGGCGGTCCGCAAGGACCTGCTGCCGTCGTCGTCGCCGCTCACGCAGACCTTCGAGACGGACGGGAAGGCGCGCGTCGTCGACCGCACCGTCGTGCTCGAGCCGCCGGCGGCGGGGACGGCGTCGATCCGCACGCGCGCCCCCGTGAAGGACCGCTACCTCGACGGCTACCACCCGAAGTGGGTCGCCGCCTACCTCGACCCGGCGACGCCCTTCCTCGTCCAGAAGCAGTACGCGCACGTCGGGACCGAGAACGTGACCGACGTCGAGTTCGCGGCCGACGTGACGCCCAAGGCGGGCGCGACGGCGTACTTCGTCGAGATCCGCGAGGCGGGCCGCATGCACCGCCTCGAGCTGCCGATCGGGACGGGGACGGGCACGCTCGTGACGCGGGCAGGGGCGAGCTCCTTCGAACCCGAGGGCGACGCCGCCCCGCTCCCCGCGCTCCCCGCCGGGAGCACGACGCGAGTCTCCCTGCGCAACGTCGACGACGAGCTCGTCGTCGAGATCGACGGCGCGGTCGCGCTGCGCCGCCCGTACGTCACCCGCGGGATCGACCCTGACGACGATCCGACGACGCGGGACGGCGGCACGCGCGTGGTCGCCGGCGCGAGCGGCGGGACGGTCGAGCTCTCCGACGTCGGCCTCTGGCGCGACATCCACTACCTCTCCGACGGCAACTTCAACCGCGCCGCGCGCTCGGCCACCTACACCGTCCCGGACGACGAGTTCATGGTGCTCGGCGACAACACGCAGAACTCGTGGGACTGCCGCCAGTGGGTGGCGGCGACCCTGGAGCTCGCCGGCGGCCGCAAGATCACCGGCAACTACTTCAGCGCGTTCGGGAACACGGCCGACAGCAACCCCGACCACGCCGGCCCCGACGTCCACTTCCGCAACGTCTACGGTCAGGACTACGTCTACCCCCGCTCCGCCGAGCGCGGCGACTACGTGCAGACCGACGTCCACTCGGTGCCCGAGCGCATGCTGCTCGGCAAGGCGCTCGCGGTCTTCTGGCCGCTGCCGCCCTTCTCGCCGACCTGGCGCCTCAAGTGGGTGCGCTGACGTGGCGCTCCTCGAGGTGCGCGGACTGGTGAAGCTCTACGGCCGGCGCAAGGTCGTCGACGGCGTGAGCTTCGAGGTCGACGCGGCCGAGATCGTCGGGCTGCTCGGGCCGAACGGCGCCGGCAAGACGACGAGCTTCCGCTCCACCATCGGGATGATCACGCCCGACGAGGGCGAGGTCTGGTTCGACGGGCGCGACGTCACGCGCATGCCGATGTACCAGCGCGCGCGGCTCGGCATGGGCTACCTCTCGCAGGAGCCGTCCATCTTCCGGCAGATGACGGTCGAGGAGAACGTCCTCGCCGTGCTCGAGATGCGGTCGCTGTCGCGCAGCGCGCGCGTCCATCGGGCCGCGGAGCTGCTCGAGGAGCTCGGCCTCTCCCACCTCGCGAAGCAGCGCGCCGACACGCTCTCCGGCGGCGAGCGGCGCCGCCTCGAGATCAGCCGGACGCTCGCGATCGAGCCGACGCTGATCCTCCTGGACGAACCTTTTTCCGGGATCGACCCCAAGGTCGTGGGCGAGCTGCAGCGCCTGCTCGAGGGGCTGCGCGCGCGGGGCATCGGGATCCTCATCACCGACCACGCCTGGCGCGAGACGCTGCAGAGCACCGACCGCGCCTACGTGATCTTCGAGGGCCGCGTGCTGCGCCACGGGCCACCCGACGAGCTCCAGAACGACCCGGAGGTCCGCCGGCGCTACCTCGGCAGCGAGGCCTCCTCCGCCGCGCCCTGACGCGCCGGCCCGGCGTCCCCCCGCGGCGCGGCGCCCTGAGGCGAACGGCGCGCGAACGGCGGACGAACGGACGCGAACGGGCGCCTGCGCGAACGCGCTGCGCCGATCGCAGCGGAATCCGGCGGCCGATCGCGAAATCGGACGGACTTTCCCGACGCTTCGCCGCGACCCCCGGCCGATAGGAGGCGCGGTATTCCGTCGCGGGCCCGTGGAGCGCTCGATGAGCAGCCAGACGATCGTCGCGGAGAAGTCGGCGCACCCGAAGTCCTCGGCGTCCGTCGCCGAGAACCGCGGCCGGATCCTGGTCACCGACGACGAGCCCGGCATCCGCCAGTCGCTGTCGATGTTCCTGAAGCGCCTGGGCTACGAGGTGAACGAGGCGGCGACCGCCGACGCCGCGGTCGAGCTGCTCGACCGCAACGACTTCGACCTCGTCCTCTCCGACATCGCGCTGCCCGGCACCATCAACGGGATCGACCTGCTGACGAAGGTGAAGGCGCGCTCGCCCGACGTCGACGTGATCCTGATGACGGGCCACCTCGACCTCGACTTCGCGATCGACGCGCTGAAGAAGGGCGCCTCCGACTACTTCAAGAAGCCGTTCCTCTTCGACGAGATCAAGCACGCGGTCGAGCGCGCCGTCGAGCGGCGCAAGCTGCTCGGCAAGGCGCGCGAGCTCGACAAGCTCCAGCTCAAGCACGACGCCCTGAAGGACCTGCAGCGCGAGGTGCTCGTCTCGGTCGCCGCGATGATCGACGCGAAGAGCCCCTACACGCGCGCCCACAGCGAGCGCGTCGGCATCTACTCGCGCCACTTCGGGCAGAAGCTCGGCATCTCGGCGCGCGAGCTCAAGATCGTGACGACCGGCGGCCGCCTCCACGACATCGGCAAGATCGGGACGCCCGACCAGATCATCGACAAGCCCGAGCGGCTCACGCCCGAGGAGTGGAAGATCGTCCAGCACCACCCGGTGTGCGGCGCCGAACTCCTGAAGCCGATCGCGATGATGCGCCCCTACATCCCGGTCGTGCGCTGGCACCACGAGAACCACGACGGCACCGGCTACCCCGATCGCCTCTCCGGCGTCCAGATCCCGCTGACCGTCCAGATCGTCAAGATCGCCGACTACTACGACGCGATCACCTCCGACCGGCCCTACCGCAAGCCGATGACGATGCGCGAGGCGTGCGCGACGCTCGAGCGCGAGTCGGGCAGCGCCTTCCCGCGCGAGATCGTCGGCTCGTTCATCGAGCTGCTGCACGCGGCGCCCTGGCGCGGCACGACCGCCGACGTCGGCGAGAACGAGGCCGAGGCGGGGACGCGCGGCAAGGCCGCCGCGACCGCGGAGCGCGCCGGGCGGAGCTGATCGGAGCCGAGGCGGGCTGCCGCTCGCTCGATCGACGACGCGGCCGAGGCCGCGCACGGCGGCGCCTCCCTTGCACCGCCCGCGCAGGCGCCCTAGCCTCCTCCGCCTTTCGCGGCGCCGCTGGCATCGCGCAGCCGCGCCCGCCTCCCCCTCGTGCACGGGTCTCCTCGCATGAAGATCGTCGTCTGCGTGAAGCGCGTCCCCAGTACCGCGGCCCGGATCCGGATCGGCGCCGACGGCCGGTCGATCGACGAGGCGGGGGTCGAGTTCGTGCTGAACCCCTACGACGAGTTCGCCGTCGAGGAGGCGCTCCGGATCTGCGAGAAGGCTTCCACCACGCCGCCGAGCGAGGCGACCGTGCTCTGCTTCGGTCCCGACGCGGTCACCAAGGAGCTGCGCAACTGCCTCGCGATGGGCGCCCACGCGGCGCTCCACGTGCCGGCGCCGGCGGGCGACGCCGCGGCGCGCGACCCGCTGGCGACGGCGCAGGTGATCGCGGCGGCGATCCGCGGCGCGGCGGGCGGGCCGCCCGACCTGATCCTGTTCGGCCGCCAGGCCGTCGACGACGACGGCGCGCTGGTCGGGCTCATGGTCGCGACGCTGCTCGGGCTGCCGGCGGTGCCCGACGTGACGAAGCTGACGATGGGCGCCGACGCCTTGACGGTCGAGCGTGAAGTCGAGGGCGCCGTCGAGACCTACGAGGTCCCGCTGCCGTGCGTCGTCACGGCCCACAAGGGGCTGAACGAGCCGCGCCTCCCCAACATGAAGGGGATCATGGCGGCGAAGAAGAAGACGATCACGACGACCGCCGCGACGGCCGCGACGCCCGCCTCCACCATCGAGTCGCTCGAGCTGCCGCCCGAGCGCAAGGGCGGCCGCATCGTCGGCGAGGGCGCCGCCGCGGTGCCCGAGCTGCTGCGGCTGCTGCGGCAGGAGGCGAACGCGCTCTGAGCCGCGGCGCGTCCGCCCGATCCGACGACCGACGAATCCGAACCGGAGCCGATCGATGTCCTGCATCCTGGCCGTGTGCGAGCAGTCCGAGGGGAAGCTGAAGAAGGTCGCGGGAGAGGTCGCGAGCGAGGCGCTGCGCCAGGGTCAGGCGAGCGGCCTGCCGGTGGTCGCGCTCACGATCGGGCCGGGCGCGGCGGCGGCCGCGGCGGCGCTCGCGCCGTTCGGCGTCGAGAGCGCGGCCGCGCTCGAGGGCGCGTCGGTCGCGAGCTACTCGGGCGAGGCGTACGCGGCGGCGCTCGCCGCGGTCGCGCAGGCGAAGGGCGCCGCGCTCGTGCTGCTCGGCGCGACCTCGTTTGCGCGCGACCTGCTGGGGCGCCTCGGCGCGCTCCTCTCGTCGAGCCCGGCGAGCGACTGCATCGCGCTCTCCTTCGCGAACGGCGCCTTCCGGGCGCGCCGCCCGGTCTACGCCGGCAAGGCGATCCTCACGGTCGGCTTCAAGTCGACCCCGGCGCTCGCGAGCCTGCGCCCGAACGTCTTCGCCGCGACGAAGGTCGCCGGCAGGACGACGCGCGTCGAGGCGATCGCGGCGGCGGCCGCGCCCGCGAAGTGCGCGCGGCGGACCGGCCGCGTCGACGCGGGCGGCGGCAAGCTCGAGCTCACCGAGGCGGAGGTGATCGTCTCGGGCGGCCGCGGCCTCAAGACGCCGGAGAACTTCGCGAAGCTGATCGAGCCGCTCGCCGCCGCGCTCGGCGGAGCCGTCGGCGCGTCGCGCGCGGTGGTCGACGCCGGCTGGCGCCCGCACGGCGAGCAGGTCGGCCAGACCGGCAAGACGGTCGCCCCCAAGCTCTACGTCGCGTGCGGCATCTCGGGCGCGATCCAGCACCTCGCCGGCATGCGCACCGCGCGCACGATCGTCGCCATCAACAAGGACCGCGAGGCGCCGATCTTCAAGGTCGCCGACTACGGGATCGTCGGCGACGTCGACGAGGTCCTGCCCGCGCTGACCGAGCAGGCGAAGGCGCTGCGCGCGGCGCACTGACCGGGGCGGCTACTCGAGCGCGACGCGCTCGAGCGCGAAGACGACGTGCTGGCGGAAGTCCTTCGCCGAGTAGGCGAACTCGTTCGCGACCAGGCGCACCGTCGCGTACTTGCGCCCGGCCACCGCCGGCGGGAGCGCCGCCTCGAAGCGGACCGGCGCGTCGCCCTGGATCTGGAACGAGCCGGCCCTCGCCTCCTCGACCCAGACCTCGACCGTCGTGCCGTCGAGCTCGAGGCGCCCGAGCCCGCGGCCCGCGACCGTGACCTTCTTCGCGTCCTCCCCGGCGAGGATCAGCGAGACGTAGGGACCTGCGAGCAGGTCGGCGTTCACTCCGCCGGTGATCTGCGCGGCGGTCGAGCCGTCGAGCTTCCCGAAGTCGATCGCCGGGGCGATCTTGCGCCGGCGCAGCAGCCACATCGGCTCGTCCTCGTCGAACGCCTCCTCGTCGCCGCGCGGCAGCCACTCCTTGGCGACCGCGGTCGCCTCGGGCCACTCCTTCAGCTCGAGCTGCGGGAGGAAGTTGCGCGAGCGGATCACCTCGTAGACCGCCTTGGCGACCAGCTCGTTGCCGGCGCGATTCCAGTGGATCTTGTCGACCTTGTACTTCTTGTCGTCGGCGCGCGAGAGGTCGGACGTGACGTAGCAGACCTGCTCGGGCCGCAGCTTCGACGTGATGAAACGCCGCGAGGCCGGGAGGTTGTCGACGTAGTAGTCGACCAGGAGGAAGCGGCCGCCGCCGCGCTCGACGAGGTCGGACAGCTTCTTGATGCGCTCCCCCGCGTCCTCGAAACGCGTCCGGCTCTCCCAGTCGAGGCCGGACGCGATGTAGGACCAGATCTCCGGCTTCTTCTGGAAGACGTCGGCCGGGGTGTGCTGCTGGAAGACCGGCTCGCCGCGCTCGCCGTGCAGCGCGTCGTGGCGCCCGATCACCCCGAAGCCGCGCGCGCCCGGGTTGTCCTCGAGGTCGTTGCGGATCAGCAGCAGGATCACGAGGTCGGGCTGGACGAGCGAGAAGCAGCGCTTGAGGTAGGACGTCTCCGCGATCGTGTTCCAGCAGGTCTCCC
>Ga0137437_1000275_pt1 | contig 14868 bp, 17 predicted proteins | sample EasRivERMGT138_2_FD_102332 | JGI IMG/M metagenome (GOLD analysis project Ga0137437, IMG submission 102332) | Soil microbial communities from meander-bound floodplain in the East River, Colorado, USA - East River MetaG ERMGT138_2 | ecosystem: Environmental > Terrestrial > Soil > Floodplain ...
CGCTGATCGCCGCCGTGTAACTCAACACGGACACGACAATCGCCGGCCCGAATTGGAGTTGGCTCCGCTGGACAAATGCGACAAAGACCAGCGACGCGAACAGGCTGCGATAAAAAACAATCGACAGCGGATGGAGATCGAGAAATTCGATGAAGACGCCGGCCAAACTCCACAGCAAAGCCGCGCTGAGAATCAGCAAGCGACCGCGCTGGATATCTCGCTTTGTAAGCGAATTGGAATCTGGTTCGGCCATCGCCATGTCAAAAAGGAGGATTCAGCCACAAAACTACTTGGGCGTCTTACCAATAAAAATGGGATGAGACGCAACTGCATCCCATCCCACTGCGATGAACCGGAGATACTGATCGCGAAGAGTTCAGCTTTCCGACACAACCGAAACTTTGAGAGGCACGGTGAGCTCCGCCGACAACCGCACCGGCACGTCGTAGTCGCCGGCGCTTTTGATCGGCTCGGCAAGTTGGATCTTGCGCCGGTCGACGATAAGGCCCTTGGCTTTGAGCGCCTTCTCGATGTGGATGTTGGTCACCGAGCCGAAGAGCCTACCTTCTTCGCCGACCTTCATCGGGATCACCAGCGACACGCCGTTCAACTGATCGCCCACCGACTGCGCCTGGCGCACGATCTTCTGCTTCTGGTCGCCGACGAGCTTTTTGTGATGTTCGAAGGTCTTGAGATTCTTCTTGTTGGCCTCCAGCACCAGCCCACGCGGCAACAAGTAATTGCGCGCATAGCCGTCGCGGACGCGGACGACCTCGCCGATCTTGCCGAGATTGACGATATCTTCCTTCAGAATGACTTCCATGGTTCCTCCACTAAGCCGCCTGGCTCGGCGTGAGCTTGTCTTTGCTTAAGCGGCGAAAATCGCCCCACAGGTCAAACAGACCTAAGCCGACCACTAGCAGCGTAAAAATTTGTTGAAAGACGATTAAAACATACGTCAAACCGCGCAAAAAGCGCGGCACTTTGTTCTTGTGAAAAAAAAACCCGATCACCGCCAGTCCCTGGGCGAAATAGTAAGCGCCGATCACCAACAGGAGATTCAAGGCGATCACTTGGACGACGCCGTAATCAGGAACGAACAAGGAAAAACCGCAGACGATCAATCCCCAAACCAGCGCTTCCGGACTTTTCCATTCGCGCAGATGCTCGAGGGCGAGCCACTCGGCGCGGCGCGCCGGAAAACGCCGGCGCAGATAAAAAATATTGATCAGCACGATCAACGCGAAACTCAACAACAGCAATGCCGGGAGTAGCTGTAAAATCATCTCGACGATCTGCGGTGCGCGCTCCTTGACCAGCGCCAAGCTATCTTGGGCAAAACCCATTTTTTCCTGCATGCGCACTGCGGACTCCAACTGCTGCAACATGCCTTGGCGAAAATCGCCGAACATCGCGCCCCACGAGCCAAAGAAATGGTAGGACAGTGCCGCGCTCAGCGCCAACATCACGGTAGCCACGCTAGCAACCAGATAGTCAATCGCGCGAATCCGCCCCAGCAGGGTTAATAACATTCCCGCCATTACCGCGAAGATACCGTAAAGAAACCCCAGCTCTTCGCCGGCGAAAATGATCAGCGTTAAGGTTGCTATACCGAGAACTGCCATGCCGCCGGCGATGCCGTATTTTAAACCGAACAGGAGTACGGGCTGCGCCACAAACGGTAGTAAGATCACACCCAGCGGCGGCAGGCCGATGCCGCTCATGAACAGAAACACGCTCACGGTCAAAGCCAAAAAAAACTTACTGATGACTTCAAGCCGCTGCATAGAATTGGCCCGAAAAAAAATTCTTAGTTGTTGGCGGTGGTGAAGGGAAGCAATGCCACGCTGCGCGCCCGTTTGACCGCGGTCGTCAAAAGCCGCTGATGGCGGGCGCAATTCCCCGTGATCCGGCTCGGCGTCATCTTGCCGCGCTCGGTCACGAACTGGGTAATCGTACGCAGATCCTTGTAATCGATTCTGAGCGTCTTGTCGGCGCAAAATCGGCACACCTTGCGCCGGAACATGGGCCGGCGCCGCGAGCCGCCTTTTTCGTCATCCGATCTCTCGCGGTTCGGTCGCGCGCTCCGTTCAAACTGTGCCATAGATTAAACTACCTCTTTCTGCAATTTTGCTTACCGCAACCGCGGACGAATGAATACGTACAGGGCGCGTAGTAGCAATAACTCATAATGCCAGGAATCAAAAACCGACTAAGCCGAAGGCTCGGCCTTTGCGGCACCTTCATCACCGCCGCGCCGCGGATCATCGCTACCACGCCGCGGATCGTCGCCGCCGCCGCGCCGCGGGTCGTCACCGCCACGCCGTGGATCGTCAACATAGGGTCGGGGCGCTGAAGGACTGATGGTCGGAGTGTCCGGATCGGCCCGCACGGTCAGATAGCGCAGTATGCCATCGGTCAACTTGAGATTGCGCTCGAGCTCATCGACGGCTTTCCCGCTGGCGTTGTAGCGCAGCAAGGTGTAATAACCCCTGGCCTGTTTTTCAATGCGATAGGCGAGGTCGCGAGCACCCCATTCATCGATGTTGGTCACCGAGCCGTCTTGACCCTCGATGACTTTTTTGAATTTTTCGATAAACTCTTTAATTCTTGGCCCCTTTTCCGGATGAACAACGAAAAGGGTCTCATATAAAGTCACGATATTTCTACCCTCCACAGTAAGCTGCTTTTATTAACATACGGCCCCGCCGTTTACAATGTAAGCGAACCTCACGGCGCTCGGTTGAATCGGCCCATGGCCCGTTCGACCCCGTCGGTGACAAGACACTCAACCGAAGCCGCGGCGCGGTCAATAATTTCGCCCAGTGCGTCAAGTTCGGCGGCGCTAAATGGTTCGAGCACGTAATTCACTGCGTCCATACCCTCAGGGGGTCGCCCAATTCCGACCCGGACTCGGCAAAATGGCGCGCCGGCCAAATGTTCCTGAATCGACAGGATACCCCGGTGGCCACCCGCGCTGCCTTTAGGCCGAATGCGAATCCGGCCCAACGGCAAGTCTAAATCATCGTACACGACCACCACATCGTTAGCCGTGCCGCGGTACTCGGCGAGAAGTCCCTTTACCGCTTCGCCGCTGCGGTTCATGAAGGTTTGTGGCTTGGCGAGAACGATCGTCTCCTCGCTCCGGAACCATTCACCGATCAAGGAATCGCAGAACTTTTTGCCGATCGCGATATGGTTTTGCTGCGCCAGCCGGTCAACGACTGAAAAACCAAGATTATGCCGCGCGCCTTGGTGTTTTTTTCCCGGATTGCCGAGACCGACGATCAGCTTCACCGATCAATGAACGAAGCCACTTCTGGAAACCCTATTCAATAGTTCCACGCCGCAAGCAGCGGGATCGGCGATAATTTCCATATCTTCGCCGTACTCTGATCTTTGCGATCTGCGATCTGAAATCGTGACGCGTTACGGGTCACGAAGGTTCGCCTTCCTTCTTTACTTCCGGCGCGGCCGGCGCCACCACTGCGCCTTCAACAGCCGTGACGGTTGGCGTCGGCGCCTCTTCGACCGTCGGCGTCACGACCGTAACTAACGCGAGATTAGCTTCAGAAACGGCGGTAACATTCACGGGCATCGCGAGATCTTCCACGTGCACCGAGTCGCCGATATCGAGCGCGCTCACGTCGACGTCAAAAAACTCCGGAATATCCATCGGTAGACATTCGACCTCGATTTCGCGCACGATCGGTTGCAGGATACCACCGCGGGTGACGCCGGCGGCTTTGCCGACGAAGTGCAGCGGCACGCGTACTTGAATCGTCGCGGTTAAATCCACTTCGTACAGATCGGCGTGAATCACATCGCCGCTGATCGGATGGAATTGCATTTCCTTAACCAACGCGACTTTTTCCGCCAGCGTGCTTGACGCCGATTTCAGGCGCACCAGATGGGAGCCTTCCAGACCGGCCACCCGGCTGGTGAATTCGCGCTTATCGAACTCCAGCGCGAGCGCTTGAGTCTTAGGTCCGTAGAGGATCCCGGGGATCTTACCGCTCCGAAGTAATCTTCTAGCGTCGCGTTTGCGCTTTTTGTCACGGGCATCGACTTGTATCTCGAGAGTTTCCAAGCAACCTACCTCCTGCTAAACGAATAGCGAACTGATGGATTCTTCCTCATGGGTGCGGCGAATCGCTTCGCCGATCAGATGAGCGACCGACAGGGTTTTAATTTTTCGGCAGCCCTGCGCTTCACGACTCAAGGGGATTGTGTTGGTGACGATCAATTCTTCCAACGGGCATTCTTCGATGCGCTTGATCGCCGGGCCCGACAGCACCGGGTGGGTGCAACAACCGATAATTTTTCTGGCGCCTTCTTTTTTGAGCGCCTCCGCCGCCATCGTCAGCGTCCCCGCGGTATCGACCATATCGTCGACGAGAATTGCGACGCGATCCTGGACCTCACCGATGATGTTCATCTCGGCGATCTCGTTTGGCCCCACCCGCCGCTTATCGATGATCGCCAGCGACGCATCTAAGCGCCTAGCGACGGCCCGCGCCCGCTCGACGCCGCCGGCATCTGGTGAAACGATCGTCACGTCATGGTGGTTCAGTTGCTTTCTCAAATGTTCAAGCAGCACGGGGGTCGCGTAAACGTTGTCCACCGGGATATCGAAGAAGCCCTGAATCTGCCCGGAGTGGAGATCCATGGTGAGCATACGCGAAGCGCCGGCAGTGGTAATCAAGTCAGCCACCAGTTTCGCGCTGATCGGCACCCGCGGCACGACTTTGCGGTCCTGACGCGCGTAGCCATAGTACGGCATGACCGCGGTAATCCGCATGGCCGAGGCGCGCTTGAATGCGTCGAGCATGAGCAATAGTTCCATCAAGTTGTTATTGCCCGGCGAGGAGGTTGACTGCAAGACAAACACGTCGGCGCCCCGGACGTTCTCTTGAATCTCAACCTTAATTTCGCCGTCGCTAAAGGTATCCACCGTGGCCTTGCCCAAGGGCACCTTGAGATACTCGCTGATCTCAGCCGCCAAAGGAGGATTCGAATTGCCCGCAAAAATTTTTATATCGACCGTATGCTGTGCCATGGTTGCGATCAGCTACCTAATAAGCTGAATTACAAAGTTGAATGAAATATTGAGCGCCGTTCCTCGATGAACGGCGCCCGCCAAACCGGTTACAAATTTTAAAGCCAGCTGATCAATCCTATACTGGGCTGAACTGGCTGGGCGGGAAGGATTCGAACCTTCGATACCGGATCCAAAGTCCGGGGCCTTACCACTTGGCGACCGCCCATCCCCGAACTTCTCGGTGAGAAGTTCATCCGGCCACGCAGATCACCGGCTCACTCTTCATCGGGAGCTTTTGCGCTCCCTCCATCGGCGAGGACTTTGTGATATTCCGCGATTATTTTCTCCTCGATCATCCGGCGCGTCTCGTTATTGATCGGATGCGCGATATCTTTATAGGTCCCGTCCTTGCGTTTTTTGCTCGGCATCGAGACAAAGAACCCCGTGGCACTATGAATAATCTTTAGGTCACGAATCACGAAACAATTATCGACCGTGATCGTGACATAAGCCTTAAGTTTATCTTCATCGACAGGAAAGACCCTAACCTCTGTAACCTGCATAGGGACCCCCATTTCAGACGAGTCAGATGTCGTTATTCGCGGTTACTCTAGGCTTTCTCGGTAAATCGCTGATTCAGCACATGTACCAGAAACGCTTGGGACTCCTCCTCTTGGCGCAACCGGCGAAAGGCCTGCGCCGCCTTTCGCTTGGTTTCAAATACTCCGAACACTGATGAGCCGCTACCTGACATTAAACTCCCGAGAGCCCCCGCGCGCAATAGTTTGCCTTTTAGCAAACCAATCTTGGGGTACCTGCCGAGGGTCACGCTTTCGAGATCATTAACCAGCATCTCCGCGAGATTGCCGGAGCCCGTCAGTGAGGACGCAATGCTAGTATTTACGCTAGGTTTTGTCAACTTTGCCGGCAGGTTTTGGTATACCCACGCGGTCGAGACCGGAAAGCCAGGATAGACAATTACCAACCAGCGCCGAGCGAACCGGCCAAGCGGCTGCAAGAGCTCCCCAATGCCGCGCGCACGCGCCGGACGTCGGCGAATAAAAAACGGCACATCCGCGCCCAGCTTAAGCCCTAGATGTTCGAGCTTCCTGGCAGAAAACCCCAATTTCAATAACCGGTTCAAACCAACCAGCGTAGCCGCAGCATCGGTGCTACCGCCGCCCAACCCAGCGCCGATGGGAATACGCTTACGGATGCGAATCTCAATTGGCTGGCCGCTCTTGGCTTTATCCAATAGTAAACGCGCCGCGCGGTAGGCCAGGTTTTGCTCATCGTCCGGTATCAAACGATGGTCGCAGCGAATCTTGATCAATGGCGGCATGAAGTTTTTATTCTGAACGCGAAGCCGAACTTTGCGGATTTCGATTTCGTCATACAAAGACACCGGCACCATGATCGTGTCGAGCAAATGATAGCCGTCAGCGCGCCGGCCGACGACGCGGAGACTCAAGTTAATTTTTGCCGGTGCTCGAATCTTCACGCGCCATTAGGTAACATAGCCGTGATTTAAATTATAGCTTTTTCAGGCTTTCGTGTGGACAACCTTGCACTATCACCTTGTTTTGTTCACCACGAAGATCAAGAAGGACACGATGGGTTCGGACAATTTAAACTCCGAACTTCGTGCTCTTCGTGTCCTTCGTGGTGAATATTCTGCCATACTAAATCCAAAAGAAGGAATTTATAGGGCCAATGCTGATGAATCGTGAAATGGATGAATTGCTCGGCGTCGCCTGGGAAGCGGCGAGTGCCGCCGGTGAAATCATTCGCGCCAATTGGCAACAGCCGAAAACCATCGGCTACAAAGGCGCTATCGATCTGGTGACCTCGGTGGACCGCGACTCCGAACGGAAAATCGTCGAGATCATCCAGCGCTACTTTCCCAATCATTCGATCCTCGCCGAAGAAGAAACCAACGTCGAAGGCACACAGAATGAATTCCGTTGGATCGTCGATCCCCTTGACGGCACCACCAACTTCGCCCATGGCTATCCGCAGTTTTGCGTTTCCATCGCCCTCGAACAACACGGGCAAGTGATCGCAGGATTGGTCTACGATCCACTGCGCCGCGAGTGTTTTCGCGCCGCCACGGGCAAAGGCGCGACGCTCAACGGCGAGCCGATCGCTACGTCGGCGGCAAACCATTTGGACAAAGCCCTGCTCGCCACCGGCTTCCCCTACGACCACCGCGAGCACGCTGATTATTACTTGAGTTACTTTAGAGCGTTCATGACCCGTTGCCAGGGAATCCGCCGCGGCGGCTCAGCGGCGCTCGATCTTTCCTATGTCGCCTGCGGCCGGCTCGACGGCTTCTGGGAAATGAAGCTCAAACCTTGGGACACCGCCGCCGGTGCGCTCATTGTCAGCGAAGCCGGCGGCAAGCTCAGCGATTTTGCCGGCAAGCCGTTTACAATTTGGGGCGATGAAACGCTCGCCGCGAACAGCAGCATTCACGACGAAATGGTTAAAGTAGCGAACACGGTTGCGCGCGCACGCGTTGACTGAATCCCAACCCAGTGATACAAAACTGCTCCACGCGCCCGTAGTGAAAAGGATATCACGAAGGCCTCCGAAGCCTTAAGTCCGAGTTCGAGTCTCGGCGGGCGCACCATTCTTTAGGCTCACCCAAAATCTGCACCGGTTATTGCCGATCCATCGATAACCAGTGTTCCCAAATGAAAAGCCACGAGTGCAGTCATATCGACTGATTCTTCTTGACAACTTCTTACGACCCCAAACTAATTGAATGCTCAGACGATTAGATCCTGCGGGATTTGCCTAAGGCGACTTTCAGTTCAGTCTCAAGCCAATCCGTGTTAGAATTTCGTTGCGTAAGAGAACTTATGGAGCCGGTTCGGCCGCCGGAAACTACCAGCGTCGCGACTGGATCAACAAATGGAACATGGATATTCCTTTTCTACGGCGGTTTAGCTATGGCAACATCGAGTCCTTTTTTCTGTGGCGTCAAATGGGTTTTATCAGCGCTTCAATATCGAACCCAATCATTGCTCCAGGTCACCTCCAGGTCCGAAAATCGGCCCCACTAACTTGAGGACAGCACCGGGGGCAGCGGCGCTGATCTTATTGGAGGCATATGAAAATCGATGTTACATTCTTCATCATTGTTGGTTGCGGCATCCTTTTACTGTATTGGATCATTGCTTCTGTGCAGTAAAGGGTGCGCAGAGGCAAGTACAGCAACAAAATCCGACCCGCCGCGCCCGGGTGCTTACTTATAGCAAACGCGTAAAAGCAGCGACTGCGTGCAAAGGGGCTCGCCAGGTCTTAGCGCGGGCAGCAAGTATTTATTTCAGCGCGAAAATATCATTGTAGAGTTTGATCAATTCCACTTGTTTATCGTCCCACTGGGCCGACGCGATCTGCATTTTCTTGCCCTTCAAGTCGGCGAAGTAGTTGGCATCCCTCCGGCTCGCCCAGCGGCCTTGGCTGGCGAGCAAATCCTGGCCGGGCTTGGATAGCAGAAAGTCGACGAACAACGCGGCCGCGTGAGGATGCGGCGCGCCGGATGAGATTGAAACCGTCGTGGGCGTTTTCACCGGCACGAAGGGTTCAGAGAAGACAAAATCCGCCGGTGCCTTGGCGCTTTTCATTTGCAGAACTTCTTCGGGAAACGCGTCGATCACGATGGGAAACTCGCCGGCGACCGCAAGCTGCGCCAACAGCGTTGGCCCGCGGCGAAAGTTGAGCTGCTGCTTGGCCAATTTGCCGGCGTATTCGAGCGCCTTGCTACGGCCGTAGAAATCGATCAGCGATGCCAACCAATCGTAGTCTGTCGTATCCATGCCCATTTTTTCTTTCCACGTCGGACTCAGCAGATCGTCGAACGACTGTGGCGCCTTGTCGCGGGGAACCATCCTCGTATTGTAAAGAAACACTCGCGGCTGTGCGTATATTCCGTTGACCCAGCCTTCCTTGTCGGCAAACCCTTCGCGCAACGCAGCGCGCAGAGGCGTCCGATAACGCGCGATCGCGCCGGCCATCGCCATCACAGCAACAAAGGAGCGGCGCGTATTGATGATGTCGGCGCGCTGCTTCTTGGCGCGGTGCTCGACTAAGAGTTGCTCAATCTGCCGGCTGGCGCCGCCCGGCTGAAATCTGACTTTTAAATAAGGATATTTGCTTTCGAAAACTTTAATGACTTCGCCGGCGCGGTCGCTCGCCATCGCGGCATACCAAACCACCTCGCCTTCCTTGCGCGCGTCTTTTTCCAACGCTTCAGCGCGGGATTTTTCCGGCAAGCGATTGAGCTGATCCAAGCGCTCTTCTACAGAGGACGCGCTGGCGACAGCGCCGAATAAAATAAACAGCGAGCCCACGCTGGCGGCGAAAAAAGCCAAGAGGGCGGGTTTTAAACCCGCCCCTACCACCGGAATTCCGCTCGGCATTTTTTTGCGCCCTTTGCGTCCTTTGCGGCTAATCTCTTCTCGGGTCACATCACTGGAGTTGCGCGAAGAACCCCTTTTTGTCGAGCTCGGCGACGATGCTGCTGTCCATAAAATCGCCGGGCTTCTTATTCTTGAACAGCGGATCGGTGAACGCTATCGCCTCTAGCTCCAACTGGACGGCGTCCTCGCGCGCGTAGGGTTTGCTCGGCATCTTGCCGAACGCCGCGTCATAGACCACCTCAAGCCGTTTGGGGTCGGTGACTTTCATATACTTGGTGATCATTCGATATCCCATGGCGCGATTTCTCTTGCCCGTGGCAATCGCGTCGCTGATCGCCATGAAAAACTGGCGCAATAGCTCGCGGCGATTTTTCACGGTATCGGCGCGCGCCGACAGATCGCCGACGGTATTGTAAATTTTCATCTCTTCGAGATCGGCCAATACTTCCAATTTCACTTTCGCCTGAGTTTCGGCGGCCAAAATACTTTCCGGGCTGCCGATGGTTGCATCCATCCGTCCCTGGAGCATCATCATGATGCGCTTGTCCGCTTCGCCGATGCCGGTGGCGAGAATCTTTACGTCTTTGTCCGGCGTGAGACCGAGCTTTGCCAGCGCCCGGCGCAGCGCGAAGTCAGTGCTGCTTCCGATCCGGCTCGTGCCCACGGTCTTGCCGCGCAAATCGGTGACGCCTGGGCTCGCGACTAATTTGTAAATCGTGCCGCCGAAACTACCAATGATGACGATTGGCAAGCCCCGCCCAGCGGCGATAATCGATGCGGAACCCGAGCCGTTGACAACATCCACTTCGCCGCTGACCAACGCGCTGATCGCCGTATTGCCGGATGGAATATTGATCAATTTGGCATCGAGCCCGTATTTCTCAAAAAGCTTGGCGTCTTGGCCAATCCACAGCGGCAAGCGAGTGCCGGAAGTCGTCGCATAAGAAATTTTGATCGGCGCAAGCTGAGCATCCGCCGAAATAGTCGAGTAGAGAAGTCCTAACAACGAGAGAATGACTAAAGATAATTTTCGTTGCATCAGATGTTTGACCTTGTCACAGCTGATGTCATAGGCGACTCGCCCCGTCGCATCTTCAAGGCACAACTGCTTTGCCTTCGTTCCGGAAGGGTTGCACGCCATCGTAATTTGCCCGCCGTTTTAACGCCAATAATCCGAGCTTACTACTTACCCGTACCCCTTCACGCTACTTCCGATAAAGTCCATCAATAAATCCCTGCTTGTCCAACTTCTCGACGATCTTGGTATTGATAAATTGGCCGGGAGTCGCTTTACGCGCGTCCGCTCGTTTCGACCAGTCGAGAATGGTTTGAATGCCTTTCGCCGAGGGATAGGGTTTTTCATTGAGCAACTTCACGTAGAAGTTGTAACTTTCTTGAAGGTCCTCGGCGCTTTCGATTTTCATATATTTTTTTAGGATCGCTGGTGTTCTGACTTTTTCGGTCTTGTAGAAATGAATCCCCTCGATGATCGACTTGATCACCGCCTCAGTCACGAGCGGTTCCGCATCGAAGTATTTTCGGCTGGTGATCAGCGCGGCGTTGGGCATCTCCGCGTCTTTCAGTCCCGGCGCGTTGTCAAAAAAAGTGTAACCCGCTCGGCGCGCCGCCAGGGTGAACGGCGGCGTCAACGGCGCCGCATCCACCTGGCCCAGTTGCAACGCTGCATACCGGCTCGCCGTCGGCCCGGTCGCCAGGTAACTCACGTCGCGCTCGGGGTCCAAACCTGAAGCGGCCAAAATTATTTTCATGGTAAGAATCGCCGGACCGGCGAGACTGTTGACCGCGACCTTCTTGCCTTTGAGCTGTGTGATTTCCTTGATCTCACGTTTGGCGACTAAAACTTGCGGCTCCTGGTTGATCGGCGCCGCGACAATAAAAATATCCGCACCGCCGAGCACGGCATCGACCACGCCGCCGCCTCCGGCGTTGATAAAGTTAACGTCATTGCTCACCAGCGCCTGGGTGGCGAGAACGCCGCCGCGCATGTAGACCAGCTGCGCGTTGATGCCGTACTTTCTAAAGATGCCGGTTTCCTTGGCGATCCATGCCGGCGAGTACTGCGGCGAGATTGACGTGTAGGCGATCGTGACGTTGGCGAGCGGCGCTGGTGATTGCGCGGCGCGCGCCACGGAAGTGACCGTGAGGAGAATCAGCAGCAGCGCAATCAAGCAACTCTGTTTTGACAACGTCCAACTCCCGGTCACGCGGACCGATTATGCTCGGCCCGGCGCATAGCCTCCCCGATAGCGCGCCGCAATATTGCGCCGAGCGCTTTTTTTTTGTAAGCCGCCGCGCCGCGCAAGTCTTCGATGGGCTCGGCGCCTTCTTGAATCAGCCGACCCGCTCCGTCGATCGATTCGCTGGTTAATTTCCTGCCGCTTAGGAAATTTTCCACCGCCACGCCCTTGGTCGGTACTGAATGTGCGCCGGTGACGCCGATGCCAACTTTAGCGCAGGCGCCGTCTTGGTCGAGAGTGATTTGCACGGCGGCACTGGCGATCGCGAAATCACCTGCCACGCGCTCGAGCTTTAGATAAACACCCGCGCTACTCCGATCCATCGCGGGGAAAATCACCTCGGTCAAAATCTCATCGTTCGCGAGCGTAGTCGTGTACGCGAAAGTAAAAAACTCAGCCGCCGGGATCACGCGCGCGCCGCGCGGGCTCAGACATTTCAACTGCGCGTTGAGCGCCAAGACAACCGCGCCATAGTCACCGGAAGGATCGGCTTCCGCCAAGCCGCCGCCCAAAGTGCCGCGATTACGCACCTGCACGTCGCCGATCTCGCTGGCCGCTTCCGCGAGCATCGGAAGCTTTTCTTTAATGAGCGAAGATTCTTCGATTTGAATATGGCGCGTCATCGCGCCGCAGTGAATCGCCCCGGCATTTTCCCGAATGTAATTGAGATCGGCGATGCGGTGGATGTCGATCAAATATTTCGGCCGCGCCACGCGCAGCTTCATCATCGGCACCAGACTCTGTCCGCCGGCCAAAAGCTTGGCGTCGTCGCCATGCTGGCCGAGCAAGGCGATCGCTTCAGCGATGCCCGCGGGCTTCAAATATTCAAAATTTGCTGGATACATTTCTCACTTCGCTTTCGGGGTGTAGTCATAGCGCATCGCGTCCCACTTGCTCGCACGGATTTCCTCGTAAGCTTTCTTGACGAAACTGAAGTCGTAGACCTGATCAAGCGCTAGGTTTTCCTTGATCCGGCTCGACGCGCCGACCATTTTCATTTGATCCCTGACCCGCTCGATATTGGTCATCAGCGCTTCGTCAGACGCTCTACCCATCTGCGCCAACTCGGAAGCCTGCTTGAACCGCTCACCCCAAATCTCTCTGGCTTCGTTAGCGTTCGATGAACGCAGCGCTTCCATGATGAACTTTACCGTCTCGTTGGGGTTACGGTGAAAGTAGAGATGTCCCTTGAGCGTCGCCTTGACGATGCGGTAGACCTCGGCCGGCGAATTTTGAATCTTGTCGTCGGTGCTCTCCAGATTGGCGCTTAGCGACGAAACATGATCGCCGCTATAGGCGAGAATGCGAAAGCCTTTGTTCTGAGCTTGCTTGGCCAAGCTGAAGGAGACCATCGTCGCATCTACCGCGCCACCCATGAGCGCGCCGTAGCGCACCGCCTGCTCGCCTAGCGGGCGCATCTGCACACTTTCCACGGCGACGCCGTTCTTGCTCAGCATCTCGCGCAGCAGCAACGTCGAGTTACCCGATGCATCCGAGACCGCGATGGTTTTGCCCGCGAGCTGTTTCATGCTAGCGATCTTCGCCGAGCTCACCAGATGTTGCGCCGGCTTGTCGGTGTTGATGAGAAGAATTTTTAGCCGCGCGCCAGCAAGAATCGCCGGGATGGACCCCCCGTTGCTGTAATCCACCGCGCCGCTCACGACCACCTGCGTCGTCACCGTACCGCGCGTGACGATCACATCGACGTCGAGTCCTTCTTCTCGATAAAATCCCAGCCGCTGCGGAATAAGATAAGGCAGTAAAGTCTCGCCGGCGCCTTTTGAGGCAATGCGGATTTTTTTTAGTGCTTCGGCGCCGAACGCCTGGGAAACCACCGAACAAAAAACTAACCCGAGCCCAAGAATAATCCTCTTCATGATCGTCGCTCGACAAACTTCGAAACGCGGATTCGCCGCTCACGCCCTCGGCCCCGCGAAGATGCGGCCTAAGTTTACTTTCGCGCCGAAATAAACATCATCGCCATGTCCAACCAAAAGTCGCTCCAAATCCAGATTCATGTCGATCAGCCGCCTAACACTTTCATGGGCCGCTTCAGGGTCGGAGGACAGATAGGTCGGTGACACCATCAAATGCTCGCCCGCGCTGACGATGGCGTCTCCGGCGATCATGGTCTTGATGCGCGGTAAATGCAGACTGATATGTCCCGCCGTATGTCCCGGAGTATGAATCACGTTGATGCCGCCACAGTCGGGCAGCCGTTCGCCGCCCTTGACGATATATTCGACATCATAACCCGTCACCTGTTGGATCGCGGGCATGTCCAGCTCATGCGCCATAACTTCGAACTTGAGGGTCTTTTTAAGTTTTTTTAATCCGCCGGTGTGATCGCCGTGGCGATGGGTCAGCACGCAGAGCTTTAAATCTTCATGCTTGTGACCCATGGCCTTGATGGCGTCCATTATAATGTCGGCGTCGGCGTCCGACGCGCCGGTGTCGACCAAGATCACCCGGTGATCGTCACCGGCGACGAGAAAAGATTTGACTACGCCGCGATTACCGACGGCAATTCTACAGGGAATGATTTTCACGCCATCGATGGCAATGTCTTTGAGTATACTAACCATGGCAGCTTCCTCACTTGGTGAAATTTCCTGCCGCCTCCTTGATCGCCGCGACGATGTTGCCGTAACCGGTGCAGCGGCAAAGGTTGCCGGAGATCGCTTTCTTGATTTGCTCGTCGGTCGGCTTGCTGCTTTTGCTCAGCAAGCCATACGCCGACATCAGCATGCCCGGCGTGCAATAGCCGCACTCCACCGCGTCGTTTTTCCAAAACGCTTCTTGCAGCGGGTGCAACCGTTTGTCCTCGGCCAAACCTTCGACGGTGACGATTTCGTCACCGTCCGCTTGCACGGCGAATACCATGCACGACTTCACCGGCGTGCCGTTCCATAAAACTGTGCAGGCACCGCAACGGCCCACCACGCAGCCCAGATGCGTACCGGTCAATCTCAAGCCATCACGGAGGAAATGCGCCAGCAGTGTGCGCGGCTCCGCCTCGCCCGAATAGGGCTTGCCGTTTACAGTTAAAGAAATTGTCTTAGCCATTGGCCACATTCCCCTGCGCTTTCTCGATGAGGGCCAAAATTCTATCCGGCGTGAGCGGCGTGGCGCGAATTTTCAC
>Ga0137437_1000276_pt1 | contig 14864 bp, 8 predicted proteins | sample EasRivERMGT138_2_FD_102332 | JGI IMG/M metagenome (GOLD analysis project Ga0137437, IMG submission 102332) | Soil microbial communities from meander-bound floodplain in the East River, Colorado, USA - East River MetaG ERMGT138_2 | ecosystem: Environmental > Terrestrial > Soil > Floodplain ...
GCCGGGAATCTCCAGCTCGGCGACGCCGTCGCTGCGCAGCTGCCGCAGCCCGGTGCTGTAGCCCTGCGAAAGACCCTGGAACGAGCCGGGCCCCGAGTCGCCATAGACGTCGGGCCAGTGGCCGTTCGCGACGTACTTGTCGTTGCCGCCGCCGTCGACGCACGCCGCGAAGCCGTCGCCGATCCCGGCGCCCTGCGCGAACGCCCACGCGTCGTAGCGATCGTTGCCGGCGCGATCGACCAGGAGCGCGACGCCGCAGAACGTGAAGCCCTGCGCGTAGTCGGCGGCCGAGTAGACGTCGTCGCCGTCGAGGTCGACCAGCGCCGCGAAGCCGAGCGCCGACGCCGCCTGTCCGAAGCGGCCGCTCGTGTACCGGTCGGTGCCGCGCCGGTCCACGAGCAGCGCGATCCCGCCCGCCGCCGAGCACGGTCCGGGCGATTCGCTCGCGTACTCGTCGTTGCCGTCGAGGTCGAGCACGACGCTGACCGGCGTCGCCTCGTCGTCGACCACCGCGGCGCGCCGCCACGTGTCGTCGCCGCCGAGGTCGATCACCAGCGCCGCCGATCCCGTGATCGTCGTCCTGCCGGGACCGAGCAGGACGACGCGGTCGCTCGCACGAGTGCCGGCCACCGCGACGACGTCGCCCGAGAAGCCCTCGACCGGCGCGCCGGCCGCGTGCACCTTCGCGAGCCGCTTCCCGAGCAGCGCGAGGAACGCGGGGTCGGCGAGGCGCGCGACGCGGCGGCTCACGGCGAGGAGGCGCGCGCGATCGACCTTGCGCACCAGCCCCTTGTACTTCTCGTAGAGCGCCCACTGCGGTTCGCTGACCGCGGACTTGGGATGGTTGAACTCGGCGTAGACGGAGCCGAAGTCGCCGAACCGCTCGCGCAGGAAGCGCCGCTCGTCGGGGCTCGCCGTCGTCAGCAGCTCGGCGAGCGCGTCGCCGCACGCGCCGACGAAGCGCGAGAGCGCGGCGAGCGCCTCGTCGTCCCCGCGCACGCTGACCTGCGTGGTCGTCTTCGGCAGCTCGTGCGGCGCGCGGACCGCGGCGAGGACCGCCTCCCAGTGGTCGTCGAGGTCTGCGAACGATGCGTCGTCCGCCTCGAGATCGAGGAAGCGCGCCGCCTGCGCCACCCGCGGCTCGAGGTCGCCGCCCCCCTTCGCCCCCTTCGCGACGAGCGGCGCGCTGAGCGCGTCGCGCAGCTCGCGCGCGATCCCCGGCACCGTCCACGGCTGCGACAGCGCCGTCTTCACGCGCTGATGCGGATGGAGCGTCAGCGCGCTCACGCTCACCATCTTCTGCTGGTGGTCGACGAGGGCCGCGACCTCCTTCGCGAAGCCGCGCTTCTCCGCGACCCTCTCGACGAGCTGCCAGAGCGGCGTCCTGCCGTCGTCGCCGCTTCGTGCGACCGCCGACGCGAAAAGACTGCACGCGACGACCCCGGCGAGGAGCGCGGCGAGCGACACCTGCGGACGGCGGCCGACCATTCGATCTCCGGAGCGCACGGCCGAGCGGAGCGATTCCAGACGCCCCGGAGGATAAGACGCCGCGATGCGGACGAGCGACGCGCGCTGCGAATACCTCGTCGCCGGCGGCGGGCCGGCCGGCGCCCTCGCGGCGCGCACGCTCGCGGAGCACGGACGCGACGTGGTGCTCGCCGATTGGAGGCCGCGGGACGAGAAGGCGTGCGGCGGCGGGATCCCGGCGCGCGGCATGACGCGCTTCGGCGCCTTGCTCGAAGGAGTCGCACGGAACGAAGTGCGCTCGATCCGGCTCTGCGGCCCGCGCTCCGACGAGGCGGTCGTGCCGCTCGCCGTGCCGCTCGCGATCTTCGCGCGCCGCGACTTCGACGCCGCGCTGCGCCGCCGCGCCGGCGAGGCCGGCGCGCGCGTCCTCGCGGCGCGCGTCGCCACCATCGACCGTGACGACGACGGCTTCCGCGTCGAGCTGCGCCCCGCGGACGGTTCGCCGCAGCGCCTGCACGCGCGCTTCCTGGTCGCCGCCGACGGCGCGCTCGGATCGGTGCGCCGCCGCCTCGCGGAGCTCGCGAACCTGCCGCTCCCGCTTCCGGCGCACTTCAGCCGCACGCACACGATCTACCCGCGCGGCACGCCGCCCACTTCGGCGCTCGACGTGATGCACATCGCCTGGGTCGCGGACCTCGACGGCTACGGCTGGACCTTCCCGCGCACCGACCACGCCTCGGTCGGCTGGTGCGAGCAGGGGGCGCGCGGCGGCGCCGTCGACCTGCGCGAGCGGCTCGGCGGGCTGCTCTCCGGCGGCGCGCTCGCCGGCGCGTTCGGCGACGCGGGCGTCGGCGCGCTCATCCCGTCGTTTCGCGGGGCCGTCGCGCGCCACGCCCCGGTCGAGGGCGACCGCTGCGCGCTGGTCGGCGACGCGGCGGGCGCGGTCGACCCGATCACGCGCGAGGGGATCCACCACGCGATGGCGAGCGGCGCCGCGCTCGGCGCTGCCGACCCGCTCGCCCACCCGGGCCGCTACGCCGCGTGGTACGACCGCGAGCTGCGCCCCGAGCTGGTCGCCGCCGCCGACCTGGCGCCGCGCTTCTTCGACGCGCGCTTCCTCACGCTCATGGTCCGCTCGCTGAAGCGGAGCGAGGCACTGCTCGACGTCTTCCGCGACCTCGTCGCCGGGACGCAGAGCTACGTCGCGCTGCGGCGCCGCCTCCTCGCGAGCCTGCCGCGCACGCTCGGCGCGCTCTTCGTCGCCGCGTTGCGGCCCTGACGACCGCCGCGGCGCGCGTCACTTCGCGTAGCGCAGGTCCTCGAGGATCGTCAGCAGCGCCATCGCGGTCGAGTAGCTCTTGCCCTGCGCCTGCGCGTCGACGAACGACCCGTCGACTTCGACCTGCCGCTTCAGGATCGCGAGCTGCTGTTTCGCGAGCACGACCGCGCGCGCCTTCGGCAGGCGCGCCAGCGCGCGCGCGGCGTAGTAGTGGCCGTAGTAGTAGTGGTAGGCGTCGTGGAGGACCTTGGGCGAGAAGAAGGACTCGTAGATCTTGGTCACGGAGCGCACGGCCGGCTCGCCGGCGAAGAAGGCGTCGAGCGCCGGTCCGAGCCGCCGCGTCGCGCTCTTGTCCCCGGCTTCGAGCAGCGCGAGTTCGCACACGGGCGCGCGGCACGTCGCCGAGCGCGGCTCGAACGTCATGCTCGGGGCGTAGTAGTAGTCGCGCTCGTCGGCGGGATTGCGCAGCGAGGCGAGGAAGCGGCTCGCGCCGGAGATCGACTCCTTCGGCACGTCGACGCCGAGGGCCGCGAGCTGCGCGAACTGCAGGAGCACCGGCGCCGTGTTGAAGCTGTGCGTCCGCGGCGGCGGCATGTAGCTCCAGCCGCCGTCCTGCTGCATCCCGAGCAGCGTCTTCACCAGCCGCGCGGCGCGCGCCTTCGCCTGCGACTTCTCGGCGGCAGTGCCGCTCTCGAGCAGCGCGACCTGCAGGTGGAGCGCATAGGTCGCCTGCCAGATCCAGGGCGTCGGCGCGTCGGCGAAGCGGCCGACGCGATCGATCCCGCGCCGCGCCGCCGCGTCGAGCGCTCCGCGCGCGTCGGAGCGGTCCGGCGACCGGTCGCGCAGCCGCCGCAGTGCGTCGACCGCGAGCGCGGTGCGCGCGACGGTCATGTCGAACATCGTGTCGGGCCCGGCGATCGGCCGCGGGTCGTACGCGGGGTCGTGCCAACCGCCGTCGGAGGCCTGGTGCGCGAGCAGGACGTCGGCGGCGCGCTGCAGCAATACGCCGACGTCGCCCTTGCTCGCGTCGGCCTCGGTCGTCGCGGCGAGCGGTGGAGCGAGCGGCGTCTTCCACGTCGCCCACTCGACCGGCTGGACGCCGCGCTCCTGCGCGAAGAGGGCCGCGCGACCGCCCCAGGCACCGTTCGCGTCGAGCGCGGCCGCCTCCTTCCACAGCGCGCGCGCCCGCTCGAGATCGCCGAGCCGCGACTCGGCGAGGCCGAGCCAGAACTTCGCCTCGGGCGACGCCGCCGAGCGCGGGCCGGCGGCGAGTTCCAGGACGGCGCTGCGCACCTCCTCGAAGCGCTCCGCCGCGACGGCGGCACGCGCGGCCACGAGCTTCGGCTCGTCCGGGATCGCGGACGGATCGACGTCCTTCACGCCGGCGCGTTCGAGCGCCGCGCGCAGCAGCGCCGCCACCAGGCCGGCGTGGAAGACGCCGATCCGGCCGAGCGAGTGGACGATGCGGCCCTCGGCGCGCGCGATCACCAGCGCCGGCGCCCCGACGCTCGCGAGCTTCGAACCGAGCGGCGCGAGCGGATCCTTCGGGAAGTCGAGGTCGACGTCCCACGGCCGGCAGCGCATGCGTACGGGAACGAAATGGCGCGCGACGAGCGCCGCGACGTCGGGATCGCTGAACCACAGCGCCATCATCGCGCGCTCTTTCGCGAGGCCGGGGTCGATCGCCAGCGCGACGTCGTCGCCGAACGGCGGCGGCGCGAGCCGCTTCCAGTGCTCGTCGGCGCCCGCATAGCCCGACACCCAGTGGTCGTCGCTCACCGCGACGATCGTCACGAGGACGAGGCGGTGCTCCTTCGTGGCGCGCGTCAGCGCCTCTTCGAGCGTCGCGGCCCACGGGAGCGCTTCGGTGAACCGCGAACCGGTGGCGATCGGCGGCTGCTGCCAGCCCGTTTGCGCGCTCGCCTCGAGGGCGAAGAGGATCGGGACGATGAGGCCGACGAAGGCGCTTCTGACCCCGTTGCCGATGACGCCCGTGCGCCGTCGGATCCGCTCTGCACGGCTCAAGACGCGTCTCCTCGCGTACCCCGAACGCTAAGCTCCGCGGCCTCGCGACCGTCATCCGACCCGATGACGAACGTGGGGCTAGGGGTGGCCGTTCCAGTTTTCTTGGGGCGGCCTGAGAGACACCCTCCGAACCTGATCCGGGTCATTCCGGCGTAGGGAAGCCTTCCATGACACCGACCTCGTCCGCCAAGAACGGCGGCGCCGCCGCCGTTCCAGCTCCGGTCCCCGTTCGCGGCGAGCGCGTGCGCACGCTGCCGCCGCTGTCAGAAACCCACCCGAACTCGCGCAAGGTCGCGGTCGGGCCGATGGGCGTGCCGATGCGCGAGGTGTCGCTGAAGGGCGGCGCCGAGTCGATCCGCCTCTACGACACGACCGGCCCGCAGGACTGCGACCCGCGCGTCGGGCTGCCGAATCGGCGTGCAGCCTGGATCGAGCCGCGCGTGCGGCGCGGCGACACCAACCATTCACAGATGCACTACGCCCGCGCCGGCGTGATCACGGAAGAGATGCGCTTCGTCGCCGAGCGCGAGCAGTGCGACGCCGAGCTGGTGCGCGGCGAGGTCGCGCGAGGCCGCGCGATCATCCCCGCGAATCGCAACCACCCCGAGTGCGAGCCGATGATCATCGGCCGCCGCTTCCTCGTGAAGGTGAACAGCAACATCGGCAACTCGGCGGTCGGCAGCTCCATCGAGGAGGAGGTCGAGAAGCTGCAGTGGTCGGTGCGCTGGGGCGCCGACACGGTGATGGACCTCTCGACCGGCGCCGACATCCACGCGACGCGCGAGGCGATCCTGCGCAACTCGCCCGTCCCGATCGGGACGGTGCCGATCTACCAGGCGCTGGAGAAGGTGAAGGGGAAGGTCGCCGACCTGAACCTCGACCTCTTCCTCGAGACGCTCGAAGAGCAGGCCGAGCAGGGCGTCGACTACTTCACGATCCACGCCGGCGTGCGGCTCCAGTACGTCCCGCTCACCGCGAAGCGCATCACCGGCATCGTCTCGCGCGGCGGCTCGATCCTGGCGCAGTGGTGCCTGCTGCACCACCGGGAGAACTTCCTCTACGAGGGGTTCGAGCGCATCTGCGAGCTGATGAAGAAGTACGACGTCTCCTTCTCGCTCGGGGATGGTCTCCGGCCCGGCTCGATCGCGGACGCGAACGACGCGGCGCAGTTCGGCGAGCTGAAAACCTTGGGCGAGCTGACCGAGATCGCCTGGAAGCACGACGTCCAGGTGATGATCGAGGGGCCCGGCCACGTCCCGCTCCACTTGATCCGTGAAAACATGGAGCGCGAGCTGGCCGACTGCCACGAGGCGCCCTTCTACACGCTCGGTCCGCTCACGACCGACATCGCGCCCGGCTACGACCACATGACCTCGGCGATCGGCGCGGCGGTGATCGGCTCGCTCGGCACCGCGATGCTCTGCTACGTGACGCCCAAGGAGCACTTGGGCCTCCCCGACCGCGACGACGTGAAGCAGGGGCTCATCGCCTACCGGATCGCGGCGCACGCCGCCGACCTCGCGAAGGGCCACCCCGGCGCGCGCGACCACGACGACGCGCTGTCGCGCGCGCGTTTCGAGTTCCGATGGGAGGACCAGTTCAATCTCGCGCTCGATCCCGTGACGGCTCGCAAGTACCACGACGCGTCGCTGCCGAGCGACGCCGCCAAGTCGGCCCACTTCTGCTCGATGTGCGGGCCGCAGTTCTGCTCGATGCGGATCACCGAGGACGTCCGCGCCTACGCCAAGGAGCACGGGCTCGGGGAGGGCGAGGCGCTCGCGCACGGGCTCGCGACGAAGGCGGCGGAGTACCGCGCGACCGCCTCCGGAGCCCCCGCGCCGCCCTCTCATTGATGTAGGAGCCCCGGGGCGGGCACTTTTTTCCCCAGGGAGAGTTGCCGAAGCGGCGCTCCGGGCGATAGCTCCGCCCTTTCCCTCGTTGCCCCGGGCGCTCCGTCACCTACGAAGGGCGACGTTCCGGCCTGTCCTCAGCATCGGGTCGCTTGCCGACCGATGGAACAGGCGGGGTGGCTTGGAGAGGCATCCTTTGCGGGGGCCCGCTCTCACGGCGATGGTCTGGCTGGTTGCGGCGCTCTGCGCCGCCGCGCAGCAGCCGCCGTCCCCCGCCGGCGGCGACGAGCCGCTCCCGCCCGCGATCGCGCCGCTGGTCGCGAAGGCCGGGACGAACGACGCCGCCGCCGCGCTCCTGCGCCTGATGCGCGTCGTCCTCGAGAGCGACGACGCTGCGCTCGCCGTCGCCGCGGCCGGCGCGCTGCCGCGCTTCGGCGAGGAGGGCGAGCGCGCGCTCGAGCGAGTGGTGCGTGAAGGGGCGACGCTCCCCGCGCGCTCGAAGGCGCTCGCGCTGGTCGTCGAGCACAAGCGTCCGAACGCCCGCTCGCTCCTGATCGAGATCGCGACGGTCGAGGCGCCGCTCACGCTGCGGCTGCAGGCGCTCGATGCGCTGGCGAGCGAGCCGACGGCGCTGCCCGAGCTCGAGGCGCTGCTGGTGACGCGCGAGCAGAAGGTGGTGGCGCGCGCGCTGCGCATGCTCGGCCGCGCGCGGCGGCCGGCCGCGCTCGAGCGCGCGCGGGAGATCCTCTCCGGCGACTCGCGGGCCGTCCCGCTGCTCAAGATCGCCGCCGTCGAGGTGCTGCGCGACGAGGGCGGCCCCGAATCGATCCGCCTCCTGCTCGCCACCGCCTCGCACGAGCTCGGCGAGGTGCGCGCCTTCGCCATGAACTCGCTCGCGGTCATGGACCGCGGCGCCGTCCTGCTGCTGCTGCTGCCGATGGTGACGCCGACCGCCGCGCCCGAGGACGCGCTCACCGCGATCGAGCTGCTGCGCCGCTGCCGGCTGCCGGCGACCGACGAGGCGCTGCGGCGCGCGCTCGACCACAAGGACCTCGACGTCCAGGCGGCGGCGTGCCTCGCGCTCGGCGAGCTCGGCGACGCGGCGTCGCTGCCGCGCCTGGAGAAGGCGACGCTCTCGCCCGAGGGCACGGTCGCCTCCGCCGCCATCGAGGCGGTGACTCGCCTGCGCCCCAACGACCCCGAGTGGCGCGAGAAGCTGAAGCGCATGACGCGCGCGCAGAAGCCCGACGTGCGCCTCGCCGCGACCGACGCGCTCTGCATCCTCGAGGACCCGACGCTCGTCGCGCTCTTCGTCGGGCTGCTCGACGACCGCGACTGGCGCGTGCGCGAGACGGCGGCCGAGGCGCTCGGCCGCCTGCGCCAGCGCGACGCCGTCGGCCCGCTGATCGACCACCTCGAGCGCGACCGCTACCGCGTGCGCGACGCCATCGCCTGCGCGCTCCGCCGCACGACCGGGATGCCCTTCGACGACAGCCGCAGCGCGTGGCGCCGCTGGTGGGCCGACCACGCCAAGGACTTCGCGATCCCCTCCGTCGAGCAGGTCGAGGCGATGGAGGCGAAGCGCGCGACGGCCCGCGCGAACGCCACGACCCGTGCGACCTTCTACGGGATCCCGGTCACGAGCGACCACGTCACGGTCGTGATCGACGTCTCGGGCAGCATGGGCGAGCCGGCCCACGTCTACGCGACGCCGCCGACCGGCGACCCCGCGGCCGAGCCGCCCGGCCCGACCAAGCTCGACGTCGCGAAGACGGAGTGCACGCACCTGCTCGAGCAGATGCCCGACGGCGCCCACCTGAACCTGCTCTTCTTCAGCGACGGGGTCGAGCGCTGGCAGCGCGGCGTCGTCGAGCTCGACCGGCCGCACGTGGTGCGCGCGACGATGTACGTGCGCGACCGGCGGGCGGGCGGCTCGACCAACCTCTGCGAGGCGCTGACCCAGGCGCTCGCCGACGCCGAGACCGACGCGATCTACCTGCTGACCGACGGCGAGCCGACCTCGGGGAAGATCATCGACCCGGCGCTCCTGCGCGCCGACGTCCACCACAAGAACCACGGCCGGCGCGTCGAGATCCACACCATCGCGCTCGGCCATTCGAGCGCCCTGCTGCAGCACATCTCCGAAGACTCCCACGGCATCTACACCGAGCGCTGACGGCCGGCCGAGGCGCCCGCGGGCGCCGTGCCTCGGGTCGCCGTCCGTGCAGCCCCACCCACGGACTCAACCTTGATCCCCCCACTCCCGTCCGCGCCGCGGTCGCGCGCGCGCCGCCGCTCCCTGCCGTGGATCGTCGGGTCGCTCGGCTGCCTGCTCGCGCTCTCCGCCGTGCTGCGCGGCACGCGCGGCGAGGCCGAGGCGCGCCGCAGCCTGATGCTGCGCGAGGGCGAGCTGCTCGGGTTCCTCGCGCGCGACCTGTCGACGCCGAACGAACGCGGAGCCGCCGCCGGCGGCGGCGCCGCCGACGCTGCGCCCGCGTGGCGCGACGTGCTCGCCGCCCTCGAGGAAGCGAGCGCGTTCGACCGCAGCGGCGCGCCGCGCCTGCCGTCGATCGGGAAGGACGCGCGCCTCGCCGGCGCGCTCGCGACCGCGCTCGGCGCCCGCGGCTTCACCCCTTTCACCCGCCCCGACGAGATCGTCGCCGACCCCTGGTCGCGCCGCGCCGCGATCTTCGCGAGCCTGCTCGCGAACGGCTGCGCGACCACGGACGAACGCGGCGCCTGGCTCGACGCGGCCGTCGCCTTCGCCGCCGACCTGCGCTCGGTCGGGACGCTCGCTGGCGCCGGCGCCGCCGCCGCTCTCGAGGAGGCCGCCGTGCAGCACCTGAAGAGCGACGGGCCGCTGCGCGCCGCCGACGCGCAGCGCCTCGTCGAGCGGCTGCGCGCCGCGCAACGCCGCCTCCCGCCCGCCGAGTGCGTCGCGCTCCGCGAGACGCGCGCGCTGCAGGCGACGGTCTGCGCTCTCGCCGACGTCGCCCCGCTGAACGGCGCCCAGCTCCGCAGCGAGAACGAGCCGCCGGTCGCGCTCCTCTCCGCGGACGAAGCGGTCGCCCGCCTCGACCGGCTGCCGGGCCTGCTCGACCCGCTCCTCTCCGACGCCACCGACCCGCGCGCCTCGGCGGACTGGGCCACGTACGTCGACGACTTCTCGCGCCGGCTCCCGCGCCTCGCGCCGCTCCTTCCGTCGACGGAGGCGATCGCGGCCGGCGCGTCCGCGCAGGCGCGCCTCGACGGCCTCCTCGCGCTCCTCGGCGCACGGCCGCTCCGCGGAACGGCGCGCTAGCCCGGGCTAGTCGTCGAACGGCTCGACCGGGTCGTCCGCGACGTCGACGTCCCCCCACCTCTGCGCCGAGAGGTCGACCTCGACGTCGGCCTTCGCGCCGCGCTCGTGCGCGATCGGGTGGCCCGCCGCGTCGTGCGTCTTCTCGACGCGCGGCCGGTCGAAGCGCGCCGTCGCGCCGACCACGCGCGCGAGCTCGCCCGTCGAGAGGCGCACGTGGCCGCCCACCGGATGGAACCCGACGGCGCGCGCGAAGAGGGCGAGCGCGTCGGGCCGCGAGCCGCCGCGGTCGGCCGCGAGGATCTCCCAGGCGCGCTTGGGGGTGCGGCGCGCCTGGTGGGGACGCGCCGCCGTGAGCGCCTCGAAGACGTCGACGACGTAGAGCAGCGGCCCCCAGATCGTCGGCGGGATCGAGGCGGGCAGGGTCGGGTAGCCGCGCCCATCCTGACGCACGTGGTGGGCGAGGACCACCTCGAGCGTGAGCGCGGTCGCGCCCGGGCTCGCGGCGAGCAGCTCGGCGCCGTCCTCGGCGTGCAGCTCCATCTGCGCCCGCTCGTCTTCGGAGAGCGGGCCGCGCCGGTAGAGCAGCTCCGCCGGCACGCGCGCCTTGCCGACGTCGTGGAGCAGCGACGCGCAGAACACCTCGTCGGCGCGCGCCTGCTCGAGCCCGAGCGAGCGCGCCACCAGCAGCGCGAAGAGGCCGACGCGCACCGAGTGGCCGACCACGTAGCGGTCGTAGTCGCCGTAGTGGGCGAGCTCGAGCGCGCGCGGCAGGTCGGTGACGAGGTGGCCGCGCACGCGCTCGACGACCGCCTGCAGGCCGGCGACGTCGGGCACGCGCCCCTGCGCGACCGCGGCGTGCGCGATCTCGACCGCGTCGTGGAGCTGCTGCACGCAGGTCACCGTCGCGGAGGGCTCTTCCGGGTCCTCGGCGACCTCCTCGCCGCCGCCCCCCAGCGGCACGCCGAGCCAGCCGGGCTGGCCGAACGGCGGAGACAGCTCGATCGCGACGATGCCGCGCTCCGCGAGCATGCGGCGCGCGTCGTCGAGCGTCGGCACGTCGCTGCCGAGCTCGTGGCCGAAGGCGAAGAGGTCGCGGAGCTGGTCGGCGTCGACCGACGCCTTGATCAGGAAGCCGCCGCTGCGCAGCCGCTTCAGGAAGTCGACGAGGCGGCGCGCCGCGAGCAGCGCGCCGATCAGCGGCCGCCCGTCGGCGACCAGCCTCCCGCGCGCCACGCCGATGAAGAGCGACGTCGCCGAGCCGCCGGCGGCGCCCGTCGCGAAGTGGTCGCGCAGCGCGGAGAGCGTCTGCTCCGCCATCTCCCGCACGCGGGGGTGGTCCTTGAAGTAGAGCGAGCCGTGCGTGACGCCGCCGGCGAACTTCTGGACGAAGTCGCCGATCGCGTCGCGTCTAGAGCCGCCGTGCGCGCCGCTCATCGCCCGCCTCCCCCGCCCGCGGCGTCGCGGCACGCCCTGGGCCAGCCCGGCAGGACGAGCAGGCGCCGCTCGCCGCGGATGCGCGCGAGCGTCGCGTCGGTCCCGCTCGACGACAGCCGCCGCAGCGCCGCCACCGCCGACGCGACCCACGGCTCGGCGCGCCGCTTCGCCTCGAGCGTCTCGAGGCAGGTGCGCAGGATCGTGCCGGCGTGGCTCAGGAGCTCGGCGTCCTCCTTGCCGGCGCGCGCCGCCGCGAGGAAGCGCTCGAGCCAGGCGCGCGCTCCGCGGACGTCGTCGCGCAACGCGAGGAAGGCGCCGGCGGCGCTGGTCGCGGGCGGCCGCTGCGCGAAGCTCTTCGCCAGGTCGTCGGCGATCGGACCGCCGACGCGCAGCAGCGCGCGGTAGAGGCCGTAGAGGTCGCGCCGCATCGGCGCGAGCGTGCTCTTGTTCCAGGTGCCGCTGCGGATCGCCGGCAGCGCGGCGAGCTCCGCCACCGCCGCGTCGCACTCCTCGGGGTCGAGCTGCCCGAGGAGCCGGCTGGCGCGCCGCTCGACCGCGTCGCTCTGCGCGCCGAGCGAGAGCAGGAGCTCCTGCGCCAGGTGGACCCAGAGGGCGCGCCGCGTCGCGGTGACCTCCTGCGGCGGGCGCGGCGGCACGGCCGGCTCCGCGTCCGCCTGCGCGTCGAGCAGATCGAGCAGGAGCTCGGCGGCCCGCGCGGCCCCATGGGCGCGCAGTGCCGGACCGAGCGCGTCGAGGAGGGTCGCGAGCTCGCGCGCCCGGGCGGCGCGCACCATCGCCGTGAGGCCGCTCTCCACCACCGCCTGCTCGGCGTCGCCGTATCCCTGGCTCACGAGGTCGGCAAGGCGCACCTCGAGCGCGGCGCGGCCCGCCGAGGGCGGCGTCGCGCGGCCGAGCAGGTGGAGGACGCGCGCGAGCGTCGCGACGCGGTCGTCGGCCGCGAGGCGCGCGCGCTCCGGCGGCGGCTCCTCGGCGACCCGTAGCTGCTTCGCGAGCGACTCGGGCGCGAGCTCGGCCACCGCCGCGTCGCGCTGCGCCGTCGCCTCGTTCAGTGCGATCTCCTCGTCGTCGACGGGGCGCCGCGGCGTTCGCTGGCGGCCGGGACCGATGCCGTCGCCGGTGCCGCCCCCCGTCCCTTCGCCGCCGCCGCCCGCCTGCGGCACGACGGCGTCGGCCGTCCCCGCCTCGTCGGCGCGGTGCGGGCGGCCGTAGTCGCGCGAGACGATGTCGATCGAAGCCGGGACGAGCTCGAAGCTCGCGAGCGTCGGGCGATGGCCGCTGCTGCAATGGGTCAGCGCCTCCTTCAGGAAGCGCGCGAAGGCGACCAGGTCGTCGGGCACGAGCTGCGGCAGGAAGGCGATGCGCGCGACGCCGAGCGCGTCCCAGTCGGCCACCAGCTTGCGCGCCGGGCCGGCGAGGTCGGGAACGAGCGCGCCGTCGCGCAGGAGGCGGCCGTCGCTGAGAGCGAGACGGACCTCGCCGCGCACGTCCGCGGCTCGACGCAGCGCGTCGACGAGCGCCCCCGTCGACTCGGTGATGCGCCGGTGCGTCGGCGGATAGAGCAGCGCCGCCGACTGGAAGCGCGCGAGCGCGTCGAGCAGGCTCGCCAGCCCGGTCGCGTTTTGCGGCGGGGCGACAGGATCGGCGGTCGGGTCGGGCATGAACTCCTCGCGCATCCTCCCGGCTCTCCTTCGGCGAATGCGCGCGTCGAGGTGTGGTCGGGAACGCATTGCCCGATCCCCGCGGCGCCGCCCGCGGCGCGTTTGCACGGTTCGACGGGGCGCAGTAGCGTCCCGCGCCCTTCCTCCGTGAGGCTCCATGACCAACCCCAAGAGCCCCCTCTCCTCGAGCGTCGACCCGAAGGCGCCGGCCTTCCAGGCGGCGCGCGCCGCCATGGAGGAGCGGCTCGCGGCGATCCGCGCCGACGAGAAGCGGATCGCGCAGGGGGGCGGCGCGAAGGCGATCGAGCGGCAGCACGAGAAGGGGCGCCTCACGGCGCGCGAGCGGATCGCCCTGCTGCTCGACCCCGGCAGCGAGCTCTTCGAGCTGCACGCCTTCGCCGCGCACGGCATGTACGAGGAGTGGGGCACGCCGGCCGCCGCGGGCGTCGTCTCGGGCGTCGGCCGCGTGCACGGCCGCCTCTTCATGGTGATCGCGAACGACGCGACCGTGAAGGCGGGCGCCTTCTTCCCGATGACCTGCAAGAAGGTGCTGCGCGCGCAGAACATCGCGCTGCAGAACCGCCTCCCGGTGATCTACCTCGTCGACTCGGCCGGCGTCTTCCTGCCGCTGCAGGACGAGGTCTTCCCCGACGAGGACGACTTCGGCCGCGTCTTCCGCAACAACGCCGTCCTCTCCGCGCGCGGCGTGCCCCAGATCGCCGCGATCATGGGGATGTGCGTGGCGGGCGGCGCCTACCTGCCGGTCATGTGCGACACGCTCCTCATGACCACGGGCTCGGGGCTCTTCCTGGCCGGACCGTCGCTCGTGAAGGCGGCGATCGGCCAGGTCATCGACGCCGAGGAGCTCGGCGGCGCCGCGATGCACGCCGAGATCTCGGGCACCGTCGACTTCAAGGAGCCGAGCGACGAGAGCTGCCTCGCCCGGATCCGCTCGATCGTCGAGCGCATGGGCGCGCGGCCGACGGCTCCTTTCGACCGGATCGCCGCGAAGCCGCCGCTCTTCGACCCTACCCACCTCGCCGGCATCGTCTCGTCCGACGGCGCCGTGCAGTACGACGTGCGCGACGTGCTGGCGCGGATCGTCGACGGCAGCGAGTTCGAGGAGTACCGCACCGAGTACGGCCCGACCGTGGTCTGCGGCTTCGCGCGGGTCGGCGGCTTCGCGGTCGGCATCGTCGCCAACCAGAAGACGCACCAGAAGCGGGCCGGCCACCCGATCGAATTCGGCGGCGTGATCTACCGCGAGTGCGCCGAGAAGGCCGCGCGCTTCATGCTCGACTGCGGGCAGAACCGCATCCCACTGCTCTTCCTCCACGACGTGAACGGCTTCATGGTCGGCAAGGAGTCGGAGCAGAAGGGGATCATCCGCGCCGGCGCGAAGATGGTGAACGCCGTCAGCAACGTTCCCGTCCCGAAGATCAGCGTGATCCTGGGCGGGTCGTTCGGGGCCGGCCACTACGCGATGTGCGGCAAGGCGTACGACCCGCGCTTCCTCTTCGCATGGCCGAGCGCGCGCTACGCGGTGATGGGCGGCGCGCAGGCGGCCGGCACGCTCGCCGACCTGCGCGTGCAGCAGCTCGAGAAGCAGGGGAAGAAGCTCACCAAGGCGGAGATCGCCGAGCTCCGGAAGGACACCGAGGCGCGCTACGCGACGGCCCTCGACCCGCGCTACGCCGCGGCGCGCCTCTGGGTCGACAAGATCCTCGAACCGGCGAAGACGCGCGAGGCGCTGATCCTGGCGCTCGAGGTCGCGGCGCTGAATCCCGAGGTGGGGCCGCTGCAGACGGGCGTCTACCCGTCGTGACGAC
>Ga0137437_1000277_pt1 | contig 14796 bp, 10 predicted proteins | sample EasRivERMGT138_2_FD_102332 | JGI IMG/M metagenome (GOLD analysis project Ga0137437, IMG submission 102332) | Soil microbial communities from meander-bound floodplain in the East River, Colorado, USA - East River MetaG ERMGT138_2 | ecosystem: Environmental > Terrestrial > Soil > Floodplain ...
CCGCACGCCTTCGCGGTCGCCGAAATGGATCGACCAGACGGGGCGCTCGAGCTGCGTGTCGATCACCGTCGCCAGGAAACCGCCGGTTGAGCCTGCAACGACAAACTTGCTGTCAGGCGTCACGATGGGGTTGTGCACGCCTCCCAGCACCCGAATGAACTTGATCTTCTCGAGCTTGGCGGTGTCGATGATGTCGACGCCCCCGTTGGCTCCGGTGATCGCGGCGTAGACGCGCAGGCCGTCCTTCCGGACCGCAATGTTGTTCGGCGGACCGGTGAGCGGAATCCGCTTGATGACCGACAGCGTCGGGACATCGACGACGTCCACGGTGGACAGCGACTCGTTGGTGACGTAGATGCGGCTTCCATCGGGGGCCGGTGCAACGCCGTGGCCCACTTCGATGCCGTTGATCTCGCCAACGATCTTGTCGGTGGTCGGGTCGATCAACATCACGCTGTCGCCAGCCGAGTTCGACTGGATGATGAGGACTCGACCCGCTGCGGCGACGCTCAGCGAGGCCACGGCGAGCACGGCAAGTACTCCGATGCCGAACAGCACCCGGGGGCGACGACGGGTATTAGCAGACGACGTCATGGACCAGCCTCCTTAAATGCACACTCGTGCGAATGTCAGACAAAAAGCAGTACATCCTCTTCGACCTCGCCAATTTCGACGGCCGCCGCGCTCACTCGGGTGACGCGGAAGCGATATAGCCCGCGCGCGGCCGGACCGAAGAGCCTCGAACCATCGTCCATCTTGAACGTGCTGTTATGGCACGGACAGACGTATACGGGCTCGCTGATCCTCCCGATCTCGTTGGTGATCTCCTCAGGCAAGCGACTCGGATCGCTAATGAAATCGACGTCGCAGCCCTCGTGCGGGCATTTCAGACACACAGCCTGGAACCGCTCCGGGCTGTTATCGACGCCGGACGTTCGAACCACCATACCGCTGATCCGGACCGGCTGGTTTGGTGTAGCCGCGCTGCTCAGGGTGACACCGTCTGCAACGAACGGGAACGCTCTCGCCGCGGTCGAGAGATCGCCGAGCGGTATCAGGACCGGCCGCGCGAGAGGCTGATACCGCAACAACTCGGTGGCCTGCGCGCGCACGTGGCGTCCGAGACCGACAAGCAGCAGCATCAGGCCTTGCCAAAAAAACTCCCTGCGTCCGTTTCCGGTCTCGACATTTCCAGAGCCGCCACCGCGGCCCATGTCGATCTTCATGAACCGCGCACCCATGCCGCCAGCGTCTGCCACTCCGGATCGTTCTGGGAGTGCCAGTGCTTGCCCCCGCCGTGCCACTGACCACCGCCCGCTTCCGTGTCCAGCGGATTGAGGAGCAACCTGCTCTTCAGCGGATCCCCCGGAACAACGAGCCGCGATACCCGCTCAAAGTTGCGGCGTGCCTGCTCCTCGGTGTACGTCTCGCTTCCTGGTGGTAACGGCTCGAGATAGGCGTTGCCGCCGCGTGAATGACAGGCGATGCAACGGGCGTTGCCTTTGCGCGCGGACGTCAGGATCGGCAGTACGCGAGTCTTGAAAACGTCGTAGTTCAGGCCGGATCCCGTCGACGCCGGGGGCGCAGCCGCCGGGGCGCCCGCTGGTCTCGTGCGGACCCATGCGGCCAGCGTCTGCCACTCCGGATCATTCTGCGAATGCCAGTGCTTGCCGCCGCCGTGCCACTGACCGCCACCCGCTTCCGTGTCCAGCGGGTTGAGAAGCAGCCTGCTCTTCAGCGGCTCGCCCGGAACAACGAGCCGCGACACGCGCTCAAAGTTGCGGCGTGACTGCTCCTCAGTGTACGTCTCGCTTCCTGGTGGCAACGGCTCGAGATAGGCGTTGCCGCCGCGTGAATGACAGGCGATACAACGGGCGTTGCCTTTGCGCGCGGACGTCAGGATCGGCAGCACGCGCGTTTTGAAAACGTCGTAATCCAGGGGTGATGCCGCCGGGACAGGCGCTGCGGTCCCCTGGGCGAACACAGGCTGCGAGATGACAGACCCGAGGACGGGCTGCAGCCTCAGTAACACGGCCGTGGCCATGACGAGTACTAAAGCGGGAGCCATTACGGTAAACCCTGCTCGTTTCATGACTTCCTCGATGGAATTTTGCAGGCGGCAGTATAGCATTCGCCCGTTGTCGCGACGTTTGGGTCCTTGGCCGTTGGGAATTGGAATTGGAGTTTATTTGCGCTTTGGCTTGTAGACGTGGGTGCTCTGGCCGAAGAACACTTCCGCGCTTTCCATGAGCGTTTCTGAAAGCGTGGGGTGGGGATGGATCGTCATCTTGAGATCCTCGGCAGTGGCGCCCATTTCGATGGCCAGCGTGCCTTCGGCAATCAGCTCACCGGCGCCTGATCCCACAATACCGACCCCGAGTATGCGGCCGGTCTTCTTGTCGAGCACCAGCTTGGTGAGGCCGTGGGGGCGGTCGATCGTGATGGCCCGGCCGATCGCCGCCCAGGGGAATTTCGCGACCTCGATGTCGAGTCCTTCGGCCTGCGCTTGCGCTTCCGTCAGGCCTGTCCACGCAATCTCCGGATCGGTGAACACTACGGCGGGAATCGCCAGCGGCTCGAAGACCGCGCGGTGACCTTGGATCGCCTCGACCGCCACTCGCGCTTCATGTGACGCCTTGTGCGCCAGCATCGGCTCCCCCGCCACGTCGCCGATCGCGAAGATCGTCGGCTCCGCGGTGCGTCGCTGGCCGTCGGTCTCGATGAATCCTTTCGCGTCGACCTTGACGCCCGTCGTCTCGAGGCCGGGTATCTTCGAATTCGGCCGGCGACCGACGGCAATGAGCACGCGATCGAAGAGTTCATCTGAAGGCGGACCTGAAGGTCCGCCTCTACGATCGTCGGGGCCACCCGGATCGTCGGGGCCACCCGGCTCGAACGTCACGCGGATGCCGTTCTTCTCCTCGGCGACCTGCACAACTTTCGTGTTCAGCATGATCTTCGAGAAGAGCGTCTCGAGGCGCTTCTGCAGCACCGACACGAGGTCGCGATCGGCCCCGGGCAGTAGGCCTGGCGTCATCTCAACAACGGACACCTTGCTGCCGAGCGTCGCGTAGACCGTCCCCAGCTCGAGGCCGATATAGCCGCCGCCCACGACAAGCAGAGACTTCGGCACGTCCGGCAATTCGAGTCCCGACGTCGAATCCATGATGCGCGGGCTGTCGAGCGCGAGAGAGGGCACCCGCGTCGGGCTCGATCCGGTGGCAAGGATGCAGTGCTCGAACTGCAGCTCTGTGTCACCACCGGCGCCGGCGATCTTCATCGACTTCGGACCGGCGAGCGTCGCGCGTCCCTGGATGAACTTCACCTTCCGCATCTTCGCGACTTGGCCGACGCCCCCCGTCAGCTTGTCGACGACGCTCTGCTTGAAGGCGCGAAGCTTGTTGAGATCGACTGTCGGCTCGCCGAAGCTGACGCCCCACGCGCTCGCGTGGCGCGCTTCGTCCATGACTTTCGCGACGTGCAACAGCGCCTTGGACGGAATGCAGCCGCGATAGAGGCAGACGCCGCCGGGATTCTTTTCCTCGTCGACGAGCGTGACCTCCATGCCGAGGTCGGCGGCATAAAACGCTGCCGCGTAGCCACCCGGCCCGGCTCCGAGGACAGCAAGTTGAGTGGTGTCGCGCGCCATCAGCCGAGGAGTGACAGGAGAAAGGGCTGTTCGATAGCTTCAACGACCCAGCGAAGGAAGCGCATGGCATCGGCGCCGTCAATTACGCGGTGGTCGTAGGACAGCGATAGCGGCAGCAGCTGCCGCGGTTCGAATTTCTCGGCGCGCCAGACTGGCTCGACGATGCCACGCGAGATGCCCAGGATCGCAACTTCGGGCCAGTTGACGATCGGAGTGAAGTACGTGCCGCCGATGCCGCCCAGATTGGAGATGCTGATGCCGCCGCCGCTCATCTCGTCGAGCGACAGCTTCTTCGCGCGCGCCTTCTCGGACAGCTGATGCATCTCGACCGCGATCTGCGTGATGTTCTTCTGGTCCGCGTTACGGATGACGGGCACGAGCAGGCCGTACTCCGTGTCCACCGCCACGCCGACGTTGACGTACTTCTTGTAGATGATCGCGTTGTTACCGGCATCGAGCGACGCGTTGAACTGCGGGAACGGCTTCACCGCGGCCGCAAGCACCTTGACGAGCACGGCCGTCACCGTGAGATTGCCGCCCGCCTCCTCCACCTGCTTGCGGAACTTCGCACGAAGCTCCTCCATCGGCGTGATGTCCGCCTTGGCGAATTGCGTCACGTGGGGAATAGTCGTCCACGCGTGACTCAGGTGCTCCGCGGTCTTGCGGCGGATGTTGCTCATCGGCTGCCGCTCGATGGGCCCCCATTTCTGGAAATCGGGCAACGGCACAGACGTGGCGGGCTCGCCGCTGCCGCGCGTCAGCGTGGTGCCGACGCTGCTCAGGATCCGGCGGGCGTGCTCCTTCACGTCTTCCTGCGAGATGCGTCCGTCCGGGCCGCTCCCGTGCACCTCGTTGACGTCGACACCGATTTCGCGAGCCAGGCGTCGGACCGATGGAGACGCCGGAGCCGCTGGTCCCGCCTCCGCTCGTGCTTCTGGAGTGAGCTTCGGCGTGGCAGGCCCGCCTGCCCGCGCCTCCGGTGTGGGCTTTGGCGCGGCAAGCCCGCCGGCTCGTGGCGCCTCGGGTTGGCCCTGGCGGGCCGAAGCCTGCGGAGCGGGGGAAGGCGGCCGCGGCATCGAGACAACCTTTTGATCGGGTCTTTGTTCGGGCTGTGGCTCTTGTTCGCGGGCTGGTTTCGCCGGCTCGCCCTGTTTCGCCTGCTCCGCAGCCTTCGGCGCGCCGGCGCCCGCGCCATTCTCGTCAACCGTCAGAATGACGGAGCCGACCTGGACCTTATCGCCCTGCTTGACCCTGATGTCCTTGACGACGCCGGCCACGGAGGAGGGCACTTCGATGGTGGCCTTGTCGGTTTCGAGCTCCAGTACCGGCTGCTCGCGCGCGATCGTGTCGCCGACCTTCACCAGTATCTTGGCGACGTCCCCCTGCGAGACGTTCTCACCCAGTTCGGGAACTTTGAATTCCTGCACGCATTAACTCCGAACGCTCTTCACTGCGACGGGCCACGGAGGCACGAAGACACGGAGATTTCCATGTGATTATGGTTTGCTCCGTGACTCCGTGTCTCCGTGGCTTGTCTCAGCGTATGTCGAAACGAGTTCAGGAAGTGGCCGGGTTTGGCTTTTCGGTATTGATCCCGAGGTCCTTGATCGCCTTCTCGACGACCGCCGTCGCGATCGTGCCGTCCTTCGCGAGCGCGCTCAGCGTCGATGCGACGACAAACTTCGCGTCCACTTCGAAGAAGTCGCGGAGCGCGGCGCGGTTCTCGCTGCGGCCAAAGCCGTCGGTCCCGAGCGAGGTCAGCGGACGCGGCAGCCAGCGGTCGATGCCATCCGGCAGGATTTTCACGTAGTCCGACGCGGCGACGATCACGCCTTCGATGCCCTCGAAGCACTGCGTGACGTACGGGACGCGCGGTTTCTCTCCTGGATGGAGTCGATTCCAGCGCTCCACGGCGTGGCCGTCGCGATAGAGCTCGGCGTAGCTCGTGACGCTCCAGATATCCGCCGCGACGTCGTACTGATCTTCGAGGATCTTCGCGGCCTTGATCACCTCGGGAAGGATCGCGCCGCTGCCGAGCAGCTGCGCTCGCGCACCGCCCTCCTTCTTGCCCGCCTTCTTCTTGTCGGATGCCTTGAAGCGATACATCCCCTTGAGGATGCCGTCCCGCACGCCGTCGGGCATCGGCGGCATCTCGTACGTCTCGTTCATCACCGTGATGTAGTAGAAGATGCTCTCGCCCTTGACGTACATCCGGCGGATCCCGTCCTCGATGATCACCGCGAGCTCGTACGCAAACGCCGGGTCGTACGAAATCAGGTTCGGCACCGCCAGCGACAGCAGATGGCTGTGGCCGTCCTGGTGCTGCAGCCCCTCTCCCGCCAGCGTCGTCCGGCCAGCCGTGCCGCCAAGCAGGAACCCCCGCGCGCGCGAGTCAGCAGCCGCCCATACCAGGTCGCCAACGCGCTGCATGCCGAACATCGAGTAGTAGATGAAGAACGGGATGGTGTTGATACCGTGGGTGGAATACGCGGTGCCGGCGGCGATGAAGGAGGAAATCGAGCCGGCCTCGGTAATCCCCTCTTCGAGAATCTGCCCCTCTTTCGCTTCCTTGTAGTAGAGGAGCGTGTCCATGTCGACCGGCTCGTACAGTTGGCCGACGTGCGAGTAAATCCCGACCTGCCGGAAGAGCGACTCCATACCGAATGTGCGCGCTTCGTCGGGGACAATCGGCACGATGAGCTCGCCCAGTTCCTTATCCTTCAGCAGCTTCGCCAGCATTCTCACGAACACCATCGTCGTGGACGCCTTGCGTCCTTCGGTGCCCTTCTCGAACTCGATGAAGCAGTCGTGCAGGGTCTCGACCTTGAGCGGCTCGAACTCGGTGATGCGCCTGGGGACGAATCCGCCACGCTGCTTCCGGCGCTCGAGCATGTAGGTCACTTCGGGGCTGTTGTCCGACGGCCGATAGAACGGCGCCTTCACCACGTCAGCGTCGGCGATCGGGATGCCGAAACGCGTGCGGAAGGTGCGCAGCTCATCGTCGTTCATCTTCTTCTGCTGATGAGTGATGTTCTTCCCCTCACCCGCTTCTCCGGTGCCATAGCCCTTGATCGTGCGCGCAAGGACGACGGTAGGCTGCCCGATGGTGCTGACCGCGTTGGTGTAGGCGGCGTGCATCTTCACCGGATCGTGGCCGCCGAGGGTGAGTTTCTTCAGCTGCTCGTCGGACAGATGGCTGACCAGCTCCTGCAGCTGTGGGTACTTGCCCCAGAAGTGCTCGCGGAAGTACGCGCCCGATTCAACCGCGTACTTCTGATATTCGCCGTCGACGACCTCGCCCATGCGCTTGACGAGAAGACCGTCCTTGTCCTTCTCGAGCAGCTGATCCCATTCGCCGCCCCACAGCACCTTGAGCACGTTCCAGCCGGCGCCACGGAAATTCGCTTCGAGCTCCTGGATGATCTGGCCGTTGCCGCGGACCGGACCGTCGAGACGCTGGAGGTTGCAGTTGATCACGAAGATCAGATTGTCGAGCTTTTCGCGGGAAGCGAGGCTGATGGCGCCGAGCGATTCGGGTTCGTCGGTTTCGCCGTCACCGAGGAACGCCCAGACTTTCGAATCCGATCGCTTCTTCAGGCCGCGATCCTCGAGGTAGCGCATGAAGCGCGCCTGGTAGATCGCACAGATGGGCCCGAGGCCCATCGAGACCGTCGGAAACTCCCAGAAGTCCGGCATCAGCCACGGGTGCGGATACGACGAGAGGCCGCCGTTCGGTTTCAGCTCGCGCCGGAAGTTTTCGAGGCGTTCAGCCGGAATACGTCCTTCGACGAACGCACGCGCGTAGATGCCCGGCGCCGCGTGTCCCTGGAAGAAGATGACGTCGCCGTCATGGTCGTCGCCCTTCCCCTTGAAGAAGTGGTTGAAGCCGACTTCGTAGAGCGTGGCGGCCGACGCGAAAGTCGAGATGTGTCCACCGATCCCATCGTCGACCTTGTTCGCTTTGACGACCATCGCCAACGCGTTCCAGCGCACGAGGCTCTTGATCCGGCGCTCGATTTCGCGACTGCCGGGGAACGGCGGCTGCTCGGCGGTCGGAATAGTGTTGATGTAGGGAGTGTTGGCGGTGAAGGGCTGCTTGACGCCGTTGCGGCGCGCATGATCGGCCAGCTCACGAAGGAGGCGGCTGACGCGTGCGGGCCCGCCGGACTGCAGGACGTAGTCCAGCGACTCGAGCCATTCGCGGGTCTCGAGCGCTTCGAGCTCGGCCGCATCTTTAGGGGCAGTGTTCCGCATTGATTCTCTACTGGACCGTCCGAACCGATTGAGTAATGGTCACAACCGGCCTTCAAACGCGCGATACGGCCGCGACAACGGCCCGGTCCGATGGTAAGGTCAACAGCACGCCGGTCATGACCTCTTACAACCCACTATTGTAGCGCCCATTGTTCTCATGAAACGGTTGAGCGTCGAACTTCCGCCGGGACTCGCTGAGGTTCACCAGTCCATTGTCTCGTGCGAACGGTGTCCGCGCTTGCGACATTACTGTCGCCGGGTCGCGCAGGAGAAGAAACGCGCACATCGTTATGACACGTACTGGGGCCGCCCCGTCCCCGGATTTGGCGACCCGGACGCACGATTACTCCTCGTGGGACTTGCACCCGCCGCGCATGGCGCCAATCGAACTGGACGCGTGTTCACCGGGGACGGCTCAGGCGATTTCCTGATGTCCGCGCTCCATCGGATCGGCTTTGCGAACATCCCGACATCGCGACATCCTGATGATGGATTGCATCTCACCGACGCATACATCCTCTCGGCGGTCCGCTGCGCGCCGCCTGAGAACAAACCGCGGCCGGAAGAGATCACTCGTTGCCTCGATCATCTCGAGGTGGAGCTCGCGCACCTGCCCAAGGTCCGTGTCGTCGTCGCGCTCGGGAAGATCGGGTTCGATGCGTGGCTGCAGTTGTTGAAACGCAGAGGCGTGAAGCCGTCGCCACGGCCGCAATTCGGTCATGGCGTCGTCACCACAATGGGAGACGGATTGCCTTTGTTGATCGGCTGCTATCACCCGAGCCGTCAGAACACGAATACGGGCAAACTCACGCCGCGCATGATGGAAACTGTTTTCAGGCGAGCGCGGCGCATCCTGGACAGCGACTTGTCGGACTGACGAATCGACACGTTCAGGGATGTTGATTGCGAGATTTCAATCTGACAATACATTCGTCGATTCGTGCATTCGTCAATTCTTCAATTCTCCTCTTTTCACTTTCCTCGCCGGCGTACGCGCAGGCGCCGACCGGCGTCATCGTCGGCGCGGTCGTCGACGCGCGTACGAGCCAGGCACTCGACGGTGTGCTCGTGGAAGTGGCCGCCCCGCCGCAATCCACGACGACCGACGCGGAGGGTCGGTTCCGCTTCGACGACCTTTCTCCGGGCACGTACGAGCTCCACATCTCCCTGGTCGGGTACGCGTTCTCGAAGCGCGACGTCGACGTGCGACCCGGCGACAACGACGTCGTCATCCGCTTGAGCGAGGGGACGACCGCATACGACGAAGGGGTCATCGTGCGTGGAGACGTATTCGGTGTGCGCGAGAGCGGCGTAGCCGGCCAGCAGTCTCTCGGCAGCGCGGAACTGCGGCAGCTTGGCGGGATGACGCTCGACGATCCGCTGCGCGCCGTGCAGGCGCTCGCGGGCGTGAACGCCTCGGACGATTTCTACAGCGAGCTGAGCGTCCGGGGGCATGGCTTTCAGCACTTGAACTACAGGCTCGATGACGTCCCGGCCACCTTCCTGATGCACGCGATCAAATTGATCGAGGACGGTGGATCCGTGTCGATGATCAATAGCGACGTGCTCGATCATGTGTCGCTGCTGCGCGGCGCATATCCCCAGCGCTTCGGCCGGCGCCTGGGAGCTGAGCTGGATTTCGCCGCGCGGGAGGGATCGCGCCAGCGTGCGCGGTACAACATGACGGCCAGTGGGACCAGCGCCTCGGTCACCGCCGAAGGTCCGCTCGGCGCCGCCTCGCGCGGTTCGTGGCTCGTGTCCGGGCGGCGAAGCTATCTCGATCTGTTCCTGAAGCAAGTACTGAGGGATTCGAGCATTGCGTTCGGCTTCAGCGATCTCTTTTCGAAGGTCGTCTACGACGTGTCGGAGCGACACCAGATCCAGGCGACCCTCGTCGGAGGGCGGTCACGCCTCGACAGGTCGGCCGAAGATATCGGTGACCCTACCGGCCTGGGCCAGGCGGCGCACGTCGGCTGGCTGGGCAGCGTGGCGTGGCGGCACACCATCTCGCCAAGGCTTGCTCTGACGCATCAGATGTTCGTCGTTGGTGAGTCGTACAGGAACGACACAGGTGAGTCCGCCACAGTCGGGCGCGGCCACGGCCGGGATGCCGGCTATCGGATGGAGGTTGGGTTCAGCCCGGGCACGAATCGTTTCATCGAAGCGGGCGCGTCCGTCCTGCGAGAGAACCAGGGGCAACACCATGCGTTCCGCGTTCCAGGGTGGCGCATTCTCGGTGGAGAGGACTTCGATCGCGCCACCACCAGCGCCGGCGCCTACGGCCAGATCCACTGGACGCGTGGCAAGGTCACGATCACACCCGGCGCCCGTATCGACCGGTTCGGTCTCAACGGCGAGTGGGCCACGTCTCCATGGCTGCAGGTGGAATGGCAACGTCCCGCGGGCCTGACCCTTGTTGCCGGCGCCGGCGTTCAACACCAGTTCCCCGAGATCGCCCAGATCGTCGGACGTAGAGGCGCGCCAGACCTGCGTGCGGAGCGCGCCTTCGACGTGGACGCCGGTGTCGAAGGCCGGCTGGGCGCCGCCACTCGAGTGCAGGTCACCGTCTACAACCGGGAAGAGCGCGATCGGATCGATTTGCCAGGACAACATTTCCAGCAAGTAAACGGGGTTCTGCGGGTTCCGTCAGCGACGACACGATTCGAGAACCGGCTGAAGGGATGGTCGCGCGGTGTCGAGCTGATGCTGCAGCGGAAATCGCCAGACGCGTTGTCCGGATGGGTGGCCTATTCATTCGGCCGCACGCGCTACACCGACCGTGTCACCGGCGAGACGTTTGACGGTGACTTCGACCAGCGTCACGGCGTGTCGCTATTCGGACGTTACCTGGTGTCGGATCGGATGAGCGTGAATACGCGGTGGAGGTTCGGCTCGAATCGACCAATCGTCGGGTACCTCGAGCGACGCGCGCCTGATGCGTACTTCGTGTCCTCCACAAGGAATGCCGTGCGCGTGCCAGTGTATTCGCGTCTCGACATTCGCGCCGATCGCACGTACCAGTGGGGCGGACGTCGTCTCACGCTCTTCGGCGAGGTGATTAACGTCCTCAACCGCGAGAACCTGCGGCAGGTGCCTCCGGGGATCGACGGGCGCACGGGCCGTGCCTTCGAGCCGCTCGGCGTGATGTTCCCGATCGTTCCGTCCGTTGGGGTGACGCTGGAGTTCTGAGACGGGTCTCAGAGACGCGGAGACACGGAATTAACTCTGTTCGAGTGGCGCGGACCCTTCGGGTCCGCGGATCAGGATCCTCTTCAGCGTCCTCGTGTCCATATTTCCGCCGCTCATCACGCAGCCGACCTTCTTCCCCGCCAGCTTCGCGCCGTACTTCTTCGCCGCCGCGATCGGCGCGGCGCCGGATCCTTCGGCGAGGTTGTGCGTGAACCGCAGTGCGGCACGAACGCCTTCCTCCAGTTCCGGCTCGTCGAGCGTCACGATGTCATCGAGCTGCTCCTTCAGAATCGCGAACGTCATGTCGAACGTGACGCGTGTGGCCATCCCTTCCGCGAACGTATCAACACGGTCGGCGGTCACCCGCGTCGGACCGCGCCACGAGCGAGTAAACGCATCCGCGCCCGACGCCTGCACTCCGACAATCTTTGTCTTTGACGAAATGCCGCTGCGCACCACGCAGCAGCCGGACGCGCCGCTGCCGCCACCGATCGGGACGAACACGTAATCGAGATCGGGAATCTCCTCGAACATCTCAGCCGCGTAGGTGCCAACGCCCGCAATCAGCTGCGGCTCATTCGCCGAGTGGATGTAACGCCACCCCTTCTGCGCGACGAGCTCTTCGACACGCTCCCGCGCGGCGTCGTAGTCTCGCCCATGTTCGATGACCTCGGCCCCGTACGCGCGCATCGCGGCGTTCTTTTCAGGATTGTTCCCTTCGGGCACGAAGATCCGGCACGCCACGCCGTGGATGCGGCTGGCGAAGGCAATCGATTGCCCGTGGTTCCCCGTGCTGGCGCTGACGACGCCGCGGCGACGTTCGTCCGGCGTCAGCTGCGCGACGAGATTCAGACCTCCACGAATCTTGAAGGCGCCGGTCGGATTGTGATTCTCGTGCTTGACCCACGTCTCGCAGCCAAGCCATTCCTCGAGCAGCGGATGGCGCAGCATGGACGACGGGCGCATCGCGGCGTACACGCGGACGCGCGCATCGAGGACGTCCTGCAAGGTCACAAAGACGGGGTCAACCACAAAGGTCACGAAGACACAAAGGTTAGAGCACAAAACCATTTTGTACAAGAAATTCTTCGTGTTCTATTGCTTCGTGTCCTTTGTGTCCTTCGTGGTTCACCTCGTCTTCGTGTCCTTCGTGGCCAGGAACTCGTCGCGCACGCGCACGGCGACATCCGGCCTGTTGCTGATCAAGCCGTCGACGCCCCACGCGAGAAGACGGCACATGTCCGCCTCATCATCGACGGTCCATACCTGTACCTTGAGGGCGGCCCGATGCGCATGTTGGATGAACCGCGGCGAGACGATTCGCGTGCCTTCGGCAAACTCGGGCACCTGGTATGTGTGGTACGGCGCTCGGCGGACCGGCCACCGAAGCCAGGAACGGTACAACGCGAGCCGCACCTCGGCGTGGCACGCGCTCGCCGGCACCCCCTGGAGCGCGGCACGCGCGGCACGGGCGCTCGCCGCGCCGTATCCCGCAACGCAGACGTAGTCGAGCGCGTTTGCGCGACGGATCTCCCGCGCCACCGCGTCACCCATCGCGGCGGTATACACCTTGACTTCGATGATCGTCGGCACTCCACGGTAACGACGAAGCACGTCCGCCAGCGCCGGCACGCCGATCCCCCGCCCGCGAAATGGAAAGGCGCCTCCGCGCTCGAAGTGGTAGCCTGCGTCCACGCGGGCGAGCTCATCCGCCGTCCTTGCGGCCACTGGCCCTAACGCGTCGGTAGTCCGGTCGAGGGTCTCATCGTGATGGACCACCACGACTCCGTCTGCCGACAGATGCACGTCGAGCTCGAGGCCGTCCGCCTTGGCGGCCATTCCGAGATCGAACGCCGTGATCGTATTTTCAGGCCCGAGATCGCACCCGCCGCGGTGCGCGAAGACCTGCGGGCGGGAAGAATCGAAGAAAGGCACAATGCTCAATGCTACCCGCCTCCGCTCGAAGCGCTGCGGCGAGGTCTCGCCCAAGCCAAAAGCGAAGGCGGAAACGCTCAGTGCCCACAGGTGTGCGTCTGACAAGGCGTTGCGCGCGTCTAATTGATTATTCAGCTTTGTGCATTGAGCATTGAGCCTTAACCGTTAGTAGAATCCCAATATGCCCAGACCCTCCGGGATCTCGACCGTCGGCGATCTGCGCCGCGCCATCGCCGATGGCACGGTGCCGCGCCGCGACGTGCATCAGGAAGTCCGCGACAACCTGATTCGCAAGCTGCGCGCCGGCGAAACACTCTTCCCCGGCATCGTCGGCTACGACGACACCGTCGTGCCACAACTCGTCAACGCCCTTCTGTCGCAGCATAATTTCATCCTCCTTGGCCTGCGCGGCCAGGCGAAAACGCGCCTCCTTCGTGCGCTCGTCACGCTCCTGGACGATGAGATTCCGGTAATGCCCGGCTGCGAGATCAATGACGATCCGCTCGCCCCGATCTGCGGCGCCTGCCGCGCGCGTCTGTCGGCGGAGGGCGAGAAGGCTCCAATTGCGTGGCTGAGCCGCGACGCCCGGTATGTGGAAAAGCTCGCGACGCCGGACGTCACCATTGCCGACATGGTCGGCGACATCGACCCGATCAAGGCGGCGAAGGCCGGTCTTCAGCTCTCGAGCGAGTTGACGATGCACTACGGGCTGCTGCCACGGGCGAACCGCGGGATCTTCGCGATCAACGAGCTGCCGGATCTGGCCGGGAAGATCCAGGTCGGGCTCTTCAACATCCTGCAGGAAGGCGATGTCCAGATTAAGGGCTACCCCGTGCGCCTGCCGCTGGATGTGATGATGGCCTTCACCGCCAATCCGGAGGACTACACCGCGCGCGGCAAGATCATCACGCCGCTCAAGGACCGCATCGGTTCGGAGATTCGCACACACTACCCGGCGGGCCGCGGAGATGCGATGGTGATCACCGCACAGGAAGCGTGGCTGAAGCGCGATGACGTGGGCCCCCGGACAGAGGTGCCCGCGTTTGTCGCGGAAGTCGTCGAAGAGATTGCGTTCCAGGCGAGGCAAGACCGGCGGGTCGACAAGCGCTCCGGTGTCAGCCAGCGGCTCCCGATCTCGGCAATGGAAAACGTCGTGTCGAACGCCGAGCGCCGCGCGTTGATGAACCGCGAGGAGTGCGCGGTGGCGCGCGTAACTGACGTATACGCGGCGCTTCCCTCCATTACCGGCAAGTTCGAGATGGAGTACGAGGGCGAACTGAAAGGCGCCGAAAGCGTGGGCCGGGAGTTGATTCGCGCTGCGGTCGCCAACGTGGCGGACGGCTACATCTCGCACCTGGAAACGCGCCAGGTCATCGAGTGGTTCGATCTGGGCGGCAGTCTGCAGCTGGCGGACACCATGGGGACGAAGGCCGTCCTGGGGCACGCACGCGACGTTCAGGGCCTCGTAGAACTCGCCCACGCAGCGGGCATTCCGCCCGATGCATCGCCGGCGCTGCTTGCAGCAGGCGTCGACTTCGTCCTCGAAGGGCTGTATGCGTTGAAGAAGATCGGCCGCAGCGAGGAGCGCGGCTACCAGGCTACGGAGACGCCGGCGCGGCGGCCCTCCCGCGAAGACAAGTTCAGGGACGAAGAGCGGACGATCCCGTCGACCCCGGCCGGGAAAAAGAAGTATTACAACTAGTGAAATACCGCTACACCAAATACACCGGCGACCTGCTGGACCAGATCGATCTGGAGGACCTGGTCTC
>Ga0137437_1000278_pt1 | contig 14792 bp, 11 predicted proteins | sample EasRivERMGT138_2_FD_102332 | JGI IMG/M metagenome (GOLD analysis project Ga0137437, IMG submission 102332) | Soil microbial communities from meander-bound floodplain in the East River, Colorado, USA - East River MetaG ERMGT138_2 | ecosystem: Environmental > Terrestrial > Soil > Floodplain ...
AGGAGACCATACGACGGCTCAAGGCTTTTGCGGACGCTGGCGCCGATTGCCTCTACTCGCCGGGCATCAAGACCCGCGAGCAGATCGAGGCGACCGTCAAGGCGGTCGCGCCGAAACCGATCAATTTCCTCAACAGCGGCGCGTTCGGCTTCACTGTCAAAGAGCTCGGCAAGATGGGCGTGCGGCGGGTCTCGCTCGGCTCGGGGCTCGCGCGCGTCGCGTGGGGCGCGGTCGGGCGCGCCGTGGCGGAGCTCGCCGCGCACGGCACCTTCGGCGGGTTCGCGCAGGCGATGTCGTTCGCGGAGCTCAACACGATCTTCGGCCGACCCACGTAGCCACGCGGCAGCGGGAGCGCCCCGCGATCGGCGGGACAGATCGCCTGAGCTCGTCGCAGCGCTGGTTTGCCCACCTTGCCGGCGCTATCTTCGCGCGCTCGGGAGGCCAACATGTCATCACGGAAGCGACTCGGTGGGGTCTGCGCGGTCTGCATGGTCTGCACACTCGGTGCGCTCGTATCCGTCGCCCGCGCCGACGGACGCGCGACCGACGCCTATCTCGACGAGAGCCGCGCGCGCTGGGAGCACGTCGCCCGGCAGATCTGGGACACCCCCGAGCTCGGGCTCGGCGAGACCCGCTCGGCGGCGGCGCTCCTCGACGTCCTCGAGAAGGAGGGCTTCCAGGTGACGCGCGGGGTCGGCAGCGAGCCCACCGCCTTTGTGGCCACCGCCGGGTCGGGCGCGCCGTTCGTCGCCCTCCTTGCCGAGTATGACGCGCTACCGGGCCTGTCGCAGGTCGCGGGTCAGGCGAAGCGGCAAGCCGTCGCCGAGGGAACGCCCGGGCACGGCTGCGCCCACAACCTGCTCGGCACGGCCAGCGTCGCCGCGGCGATCGCCGCCAACCGCGAGCGGGTGGCGAAGAAGCTCCCGGGGACCATCCAGCTGTTCGGCACGCCGGCGGAGGAGATCGGCTTCGGCAAGACCTTCATGATCCGCGACGGTGCGTTCAAGCGGACCGACGTCGTGCTCGCCTGGCACCCCGACGATCAGAACCGTGTCACCAACCGCACCCGGCTCGCCGTCACCGGTGTCGACGTCGAGTTTTTCGGCCGCTCCGCGCACGCCGCCGCGTCGCCCTGGCTCGGCCGCAGCGCGCTCGATGCGCTGGTGCTGTTCGATCATGCGATGGCGCTCATGCGCGAGCACATCCTGCCCACCGCGCGGCTCCACCGCGTGATCCGCGAGGGTGGCACGGCGCCCAACATCATCTCCGACCACACCCGGGGTGAGTACTGGTTGCGCGACGCGAGCGGCGAGAGCGTGAACGAGATGCTCGGGCGGTTGAGGAAGGCCGCCGACGGGGCCGCGCTCGCGACCGAGACCCGCGCCAAGGTGACGATCCTGTTCTCGAACCGCGAGCCCATCCCCAACGACGTCCTGAACGCGGTCCTCCAGCGCGAGCTCGATCGGGTCGGGCCGCCGCGTTTCGACGACACCGACCAGCGCTTCGCCAAGGCGATGCAGAAGGAGCTCGGCTTCGAGCAGGCGGGGCTGGCGACCACGGTCATGCCGTTCGCGCAGAAGAACGGCGGCACGGCGTCATCGGACATCGGCGAGGTCAGCGCGGTCGTCCCGCTGGCGGAGCTGAACCTGGCGGCGCGGCCGCTCGGCACCGCGGGACACCACTGGGCGCAGACCGCGTGCGCGGCGCACCCGCTCGGCTACAAAGGGATGGCGGTCGCGGCCAAGGTGCTCGCGGCGAGCGCCGTCGACGTCCTGACCGAGCCCGCCCTCCTCAAGGCGGCCCACGACGAGTTCCTCGTGCAGACCAAGGGCAAGCCCTACGTCTCGCCGCTGCCGCCGGGCGCCAAGCCGGTCGCGCCACGCTGACCAGGTCGGCGCTAAGCTGGGAGGGCATAGGCTGCAAAATCTGAGGGCTGGGCCTATCCCCGGATTATCCCACGGTTAGGAGATCGGGGCGGCCAGCTAGCGGCCGATGGAGGTCTGCCCAGTTGCCGAACATGGATGACAGCGATCCGCTCACTCCTGAGATCGGTTGCTCTATCTGCAGGCAGCTCGGCACAATGGCTGCTAACCGAGAATGGCAGCCGGTTACAGGCTGCGCGAGCCTGCCCCCGACGAACCCGCGGGATGAGCCTCATGCAGCTCCATGAACCGAGCGCGTCGGAGGTGTAGCATCAGCTTGTATAGCGCCCGGACTTGCTCGAGGCGATGCGCAAGCGCCGTGGCCGACATATCGATCGCGTCAGTCCTGCTCGTCATCTCTGGTTCCTTCGAGGGCCGCCAGATCGGCAAGATCCTGGGCGCGCCCCGCGATCCTTCACCGTAGCAAGTCCGGAACGAGATACGAGGGCCATTCTGCGCTCGCCGACGGCCATGATGGTGCGGTCCGCCCAGACCTGCTCGAGGCTCGGTCCGACGATAAGCAGATCGAGCGACAGGAGCTCGTTGGTCTCTGGGATCGAGCTTCGAGATGCGCTGGATCTCACGTGGAGCGCCGTTGCGCAGGCCGAATGTCATCTTTCGCGCCGGCACGTTGAAGCCTAGCGTGCACGCGACCTGGCTGGCTGCGATCAGCTGCTCCGGCGGCACGAGCAGGTCGATGTCCATCGTCGCGCGCGGGTGCCCGTGAAGCGAAGGGCCAGCCCGCCGCAGATCGCGTAGGCGATGCACTCACGCTCGAACGCATCGACCACCGCATCGAGCTCCGCGATCAGATCGAACGCCATTGCGAGGAGTGTAACCGCAGACGGGCGCTCGAACTTCGCGCTACCGGCGCAGTTCGCCGCTCGGTGGAGATCACGCGGCGAGCGCCGCCGAAGCGAGCGCGCCCGAATCACGGCCTGCGATAGCGGGAGCAGCTACGCGAGACTGGCGACGAAGCACGCGGCGCCGAACAACGTCTGCGGGTCGGGCAACACGAGAGCGACCTGCACTGCACCGACGAACGCCATCACGCCGAACGCGAGTCTCCTGACGTCGTCGTCGGTGGCTGCACCCACAACCTGCTCGGCACGGCCAGCGTCGCCGCGGCGATCGCCGCCAACCGCGAGCGGGTGGCGAAGAAGCTCTCAGGGCGCAGACCGCGTGCGCGGCGCACCCGCTCGGCTACAAAGGGATGGCCGTCGCGGCCAAGGTGCTCGCGGTGAGCGCCATCGACGTCCTGACCGATCCCGCCCTCCTCAAGGCGGCCCACGACGAGTTCCTCGTGCAGACCAAGGGCAAGCCCTACGTCTCACCGCTGCCGCCGGGCGCCAAGCCGGTCGCGCCACGCTGATCGGCGTTGCGCCAGGTCGGACGCCTTCGCGCAGGGGCGGGCAAGCCTGGCGCGCCGTGGTCACGATCGCGCCGCGCGCCAGACCTGGTCGCGAAACCAGCGGTGCGCCGGATCGTGCTGCATCCGCTCGGCCCACACGTGGCCGATCGTGAATCGCGGTAGCGCGATCGGCTGTGCCAGCGCCTGGACCCGCGCGCTCGTGGCGGCGACCCGCGTCGGCAGGAAGCCGATCAGATCGCTGCTCGCGATCACGTGGAGGGCGGCCAGGAAGTGCGGCACGGTCGCCGCGATCCGGCGCGACAGGCCGTGCGCCGCGAGCGCGACGTCGACCCGCGATGGCTTGCGCACACTGCGCGGATCGACCACCACGTGCGACGCTTCGACCAGCCGTTGCTCGGTGACGCGGCCGCGGGTGAGCGGGTGGCGCCGGCGCGCAACGAGCGCGTAGCCATCGTCGAACAGCTTCTGGAACCGGTACCCCGCGGGCGCGTCGGTGAACAAGCCGGTGACCAGATCGGCGCGTCCCGCGTCGAGCTGCAGGAACGCATCCGGCTCGGGCGCCATGATCCTGACGTGCGCCGATGGCGCGGCCTTGGCGAGGTGGGCGAGCAGGCGAGGCAGCAAGACGAGCTCGGTGAGGTCGGCCGCCGCGAGCGTGAACGCGGTCGACGTGGTCTCCGGATCGAACGGTCGGCCACCGGCGAGCGCCGCCTCGAGCTGCGCCAGCCCGCTGCGCAGCGCGGCCTCGAGCTGTTCGGCGCGCGCGGTCGGCACCAGGGTGCCGCGCTGGCGCACCACCAGCGGATCGCCGAGCTGGTCGCGCAGCTTCGCGAGCGCGTGCGACACGGCGGACGGGGTCACCTCGAGCGACGCTGCAGCCCGCCGGACGCTGCGCTCGCGCAGGACGGCGTCGAGCACGATCAGCTGGTTCGCGTCGATGGTGCGGAGCGTGTGCATGGTGCCTCGTGGAGTGAGAATATCTCATCTTGGTGGTGAACGAGCTGCACTGGACTCATCTTGCCCGCGGCCTCATCTTGGGTTCACGGAGGACATGTCATGCATCGCGCAGTCACCACAGCCCTCGCGATCAGCGCGCTCGTCGCCTGGTCGCCCGCCACCAGCGCCTCACCCAAGACCACGGAGAACAAGATGACGCTCAACACAGGCCTCAAGATCCTCGAACCCATGCTCGGCGAGTGGGATTGCATCGAGACCTACCACGCCGGCGGGTTCTCGCCGAAGGACAGCACCGCCCACGGCACCGACGTGCTGCGCGTCGGGCCGGGCGGCAACGCGATCATCGCCGACTACGTGTCGAACGGCGACTTCGGGCCGTACAGCGCGCACGACGTGATCACCTGGGACGACGGCGCGAAGCGGTTCCACTACGTGTTCATCGACAGCTTCGGCCCCGCGATCCAGCTCCACCAGGGCCGTGCGAAGGACGCGACGTTCGTGTTCGAGGGGCCGTTTTCATGGAACGGCAAGCAAGGCACGATGCGGCGGACCTACCGGGACATCACGACCGGCGCGACCACGCTGATCGTGGAGCTCGTCGACGACCAGGGCGCCACGACGAAGCTGGTCACGATCAAGAAGACCCGCAAGAAGTAGCGCGGCGCGCGCGTAGCGTTGGGTCGTCATCGACGGCCAGGTCTGTCGACCTGATGCGTGGCCTGATGCGCGGCCTGATGCGCGGCCTGACGCGTGGGCGGTGACGACCAGGTCCCCCGCGGCGGCGCAAGCGCCAGCGGAGGGTAGTCATCGACCTGGATCGCCTCGTCTCGCGCGGCGATGGCGTCGCGGACGAGATCGGCTTCCGGTCCGGTCAGCACGCGCCTCGCGACCGCCTCGTCGAGCAGCTCCGGCTCGTTGCGGCGTGGCAACCGCTGGGCGCGCTGAGCCTCCCTGAGCCTCGCGCGGAGGGGCTCGACGGCGACCGCGAGCTCCAGCGCATGCTCGAGCTGACCGAGTCCGGGCTCGTGGGCGCCCGGGACGAACATGGCGCTCGTCAGCCTGAGCCGCGAGGCGGCGCCATCGAGCAGGCCCTGGCCCGCCGCGACGGTGAGGCGATCGCTCGGGGGCCGCAGGCGCGGACCGAACGGAAACACGCACAGCCGCAAGGCGCCGGCTGCGATCCGGTTCGGCAGGTTCAGGATCACGCCGTGCAGCGCGGCTTGCGTCTGCCACAAGGCCTCGGCCATGGCCCATTCGAACACCGCGTCGTCATCGTCCTGCGCGGCCGCGATGCGGCGGTTCACGGTCGCCGAGGCGATGTACATCCACGCGAGCGCATCGGCCATGCGGCCCGCGATGTTCTCCGCGCGCTTGAGCGAGCCGCCGAGCGTGGCCATCGCGACGTCCGTGATCAGCGCGAACGCGGCCGACAGCCGCGACAACCTCCGGATCGCCATGCCGGCCGCGCCGGAGACCGGAGCGGCGGCGAAGGCGCCGCCCGTCGTCGCGAGCACGAACGCACGCGCGGCGTTCCTCACCAGGAAGCGGGTGTGGCCGGACAGCGCGCGATCGAAGGCGGCGAGGTCGTGCGCCTGCGCCGCCTGCATCTCCGCGAGCGCCCACGGATGGCAGCGGATCGCGCCCTGGCCGAACACGATCAGCGATCGGGTCAGGATGTTCGCCCCCTCGACCGTGATCCCGATCGGGGCTGCCTCGTACACCGGGGCGAGCGTGTTGTGTGGGCCCTTGCAGATCCCGACGCCGGCCGCGAGATCCATCGCGTCGTTGGCGACGCGTCGCAGCGCTTCGGTCGACCAGCACTTCGCGATCGCCGAGATCACGGCGGGGCGCTCGCCGGCATCGACGGCGCCGGCGGTGACCACCCGCACCGCGTTCATCCAGTACGTCGTGCCGGCGATCCGGCCGAGCGGCGCTGCCACGCCCTCGAACCGGCCGATCGGGAGGCCGAACTGCTCGCGGATGGTCGCGTAGGCGCCGGCCACGCGCGTCGCGAGCTGCGCGCTCCCGACCGCGTCGGCGGGGAGGCTGAGCGAGCGGCCCGCCGACAGGCACTCCATCAGCATGCGCCAGCCGTGGCCCGCCATCGCCGGCCCGCCGATGATGTGATCGAGCGGAACGAACACGTCGGTGCCCCGCGTCGGGCCATTCTGGAACGGCACCGACATCGGATCGTGGCGATGGCCGATCCACACGCCGCGCGTCCGCGCGGGGATCAGCACACAGGTGATGCCGAGCTCGGCGCGGTCACCGAGGAGCCGGTCGGGATCGAACAGCTGACATGCGAGCGCGAGCACGGTCGCGACCGGCGCGAGCGTGATGTAGCGCTTGTCCCACGACAGCCGGATCCCCACGACCTCGCGACCCTCCCACGTGCCCCGGCACACGATGGCCGTCGCGCGGATCCCCGCCGCGTCCGAGCCCGCGTGCGGCTCGGTGAGCGCGAAGCACGGGAGCTCGTCGCCGACCGCGAGGCGTGGCAGGTAGGAGCGCTTCTGCTCCTCGGTGCCGTAGCGCAGCAGGAGCTCGGCCGGGCCGAGCGAGTTCGGAACCATCACGGTCACGCATGCCGCCGCACTGCGCGCCGCGAGCATCGCGATCACCGAGCTATGCGCGATCGCCGAGAACCCGAGCCCGCCGAACTGCTCCGGGATGATCATGCCCAGGAACCGCTCGCGCTTGAGGAAGCTCCACACCGCGGGCGGGAGATCGCCTGCCGCCCGGATGGCATGGTCGTCGAGCATGCGGCACAGCTGGGTGCACGGCCCCTCGAGGAAGGCGCGCTCGCGGTCCGCGAGCGGCTGCGGTGCGAACTGCACGATGCGCTCCCAGCGCGGTGCGCCCGAGAACAGCTCGGCGTCCCACCACACCGTCCCTGCTTCGAGCGCGATCCGCTCGGTCTCGCTCATGCGGGGAAGCAGCGGCGCCAGCTTCCTCATCGCGGCCCTCGTGATCACCCGTCTGCGAACCGCTGGTACTCCGGTCACGACCGCGATCGCGAGCCACGCGGCGAGCGCCACGATCAAGCCCCAGCGGCCCCCGTGGGCCGCCCAGTTCGCGAGCAGGAGCGCCGTGGCGAGGACCCAGGCCCACCAGCTGTGGCCCGCGTACGCCAGGCCGATGGCCACGATGATCGCCGCGATGATCGCGAGGGCCGTCATGCGGCGTGCCTCCGCCGGCCGCGCAGGACCGGGGCGAGCCCGCCGTCGAGCTCGCGCGGTGACCGACCGTGGGCGCCCTGGAGCGAGGTCGAGCGCGCTTGATCGCGTGTGCCCGACACGAGGTGCGCCTCGATCGGTGTCGTCGCTGTGTTGTTCAGGGCCGTCATGGATGATCCGGCTGTGTGCAACGCGCGTGCGCGGCGGGGATGAAGTCGCCACAGCCGACCTCGGCGGGTTCCAGGGCCGGAAACGATCACGGAGCCGTCAGGCAGCCGCTCGTTCCACGAGCTCATGGCGGATCCCGAGCTCGATCCAGATCGCGCTCGGGTTAACCGGCTGTGCCGCCTCGCTCGGTGTGCGCGACCGACGCACGTCGCCGGGACTCCGCGTCCAGACAAGCTCCGACTTCTAATGATTCGAGGGAGGCTGGCGCCGGTCCGCATCGGCCGGACGAGCCGGCGTCACGGCGGTGGGTCGCACGGCAGCGCGCCGGTGATCACGCGCAGGTCAGCGAGTGAGCCGTTGAAGGCTGGTAGCGTCATCGTGTCCTGGCCGTCCCTGCCCAGGTTCGGCGCAGCGCCCTTCGCGAGGGCTGGTGCGGTCGCGTCGATGGTCAGCACATGGCCGCCGTCCACGCAGACGCGGACGTGGGCGCTGGCGTGAACGACGCGAACGAAATGCCAGGTGTTGGGGTTCGGATACGCGACGCTCCCGTGGACGAAGCCGGGCGCCGAGCCATCGCCGGTCTTCACGTCGAGCATCGGGGCCCCCGGCAGGATCGAGATCCCGAGGCCACCGCCACTGGTGCCATTGAAATCGGAGAACAGCCACGCCGTGGTGGCGCTGGCCATCCCCTGGTTGACCCAGAGCTGCACGGTGGTGTCCTGCGTGTAGTTGAGGAGATCTCCTGGTGTGATGTCTTGCAGGTAGGTCCCGCTCGGGATCTTGACCGAGCTGCTCTGTAGCAACGGCCCGGCGGCAAACACGAGCGGTTGCTGCTGACCCGTGCTCTTGAAATCACCGAACAGGCTGAGGGCGGAGCTCTGGTGGCACAGCGGATCAGAGGTGGTGTTTCCTGTGGCGCTGTCGAACCGAAGCGCGAGCTGGCAGGTCGATGGGAAGTGCGTCCCCGTGGCGCTGGCCGACAGATCGAGGCCGACCTCGGTCGCGCCGGTCGTCCCCGTGGGTACGACCGCCACCAGGAACCGGTCGTTGGGGAGCGCATCCAGCGTGACCTCCGGATCGAGGCGGGTGCCTGCGGTGGCGGTGCCGGTGAACAGCACGTCCTCGCGGCTGTTGCGATACAGCCGGATCGTCTGGTCGTCGCCGCTCGGCACGAACACGTGCAGGCTGAGCTTGATCACCTGGGCGGAGGGCGCGGTAAATTCGATCGCCGGATCGGCCACGCCGTCCGTACCGGCCGCAGATACCAGCAGCGCGTTGGGCAGCATGCTGCATGCCGGTGAGCTGGGCTGGGTGGCGCACGTCGTGATGCGATTGCGCGAATCCATGCCGGTCATCCCCGTGAGGTCTCCGGTCATGGCCGACCACGTCCTGTTGCGAAGATCCTCGAGGTAGCGCCAGTGATTTCCTGCGCCGCCCGGCATGCCGTCGAAGTCCGCCGCGGCGTCGGCGATGCACGAGCCGGTGCAGGTCCCGGGCGGGTCGCCGCTGTCCGAGCCGCCGCCGTCGTCGACCTGGATCCCACGGTGGGCGCCGAACAGCGACTCGCTGCAGCCCGCGAGCAGGACGACGCAGAGCGCTCCCGATCGTCGAGTCAGAACCACAGCTCACCTCCCAGGAAGCTGGGGATCGCCGTGTCTTGGTTCTTGCCGGCGAAGCTCACGTACGACTCGAGACGAAACGCCAGGTGGGGCGTCGCTCGGTAGCGCAGGGTCAAGCCGCCCGCCAGGGTGACGAACCGTCCGGACATCGGATCGTCGGAGAACGCGATCGGCACGGCGCCGACCACGTGAAGCGACAGCGCATCGCCGGCCACCCGCACGCGGACCGAGGGGACCACGGCATAGGCGACGAGCACGAAGTCGACGCCGACGCCGAACCGCGAGCCGAGCTCCGCACCGAAGCCGATCGACGGCGCACCGGTCTTGCCGAACCGCCGGAGGTTCATGCCGAACCCGGCGTCGACCGCCAGCCACGGGGCCGCGGGCGGCGGCCGGGGAAGCGGCGGGGCGAGGCGCTCCACGGACCCGAAATTGCCGGGCGGCGCCTGGGGGAGCTCGCGAAGCACGAGCTCGACGGCGAGTGTGTCACCCGCGCCGAGCTTCAGGGTCCGCTCCGCGTCGAGCCGGCCCGCGGCGCGCGCGGTCAGCCGGTGTTCTCCCGGCGGCAGGATCAGCGGCATCGCCGGGTTGTCGAGCGGCGTGCCGTCGAGGATCAGCGCGACGCCGTCGCTCGCCGGCGAGACGGTCACGGTCACGCGGGCGACCAGGGTGAGGAGCGCGTCCAGCTCGGCTTGCGCGGTGGCCAGCCGCGCGGCTGGCACCTTGTCCTTGCCATCGACGATGAACTGCCGGTAGGTCGCCACGGCCTCGGCGTAGCGCAACATCGCGCGGTGGCACTCCGCGATGTTGTAGAGCACGAGCGGGTGCGGCGCGATCTCGTAAGCGCGCGTGAACTCGGCGAGGGCGTCGTCAAACCTCGCTTCCTTGAACAGCCCGACGCCGCTCTGGAAGTGGCGCTCGGCCTCCTTCTGGAGCTGCTCGGATGGCCTGGGGGCGGGCGGCTTGCCCTCGGGTGATCTCGGCGCGGGGCCCGGGCCGGGCGCTGCATCGAGCGTGGCCGGGGCGGCCAGACCGAGGGCGATGACGAGGACGGCGGTGCGCATCTCAGTGGTAAGGGCTAGGAACGAGCCGGTCGGTCCGGTCGGGTGGTTGAGGCGGCTCGGTCTTGGCGGGGTCCTTGTGCGGGGGCTTGACGCGCGTCGAGCCGGCCGCGCGCCGGAGCTGGACGAACAGGCGCTGGCTCTCGTCGAACGAAATGGACTCGTCGTACTCGACGTAGCCGGCCGCGGTGATCCGCAGCCGATGCGACGAGTCGTCCTTGGGGACCGCGATCTCGGTTCCGCTGATGGGGACCCCGTCGAGCATGATCGCGGCGGTCGTGGGTGCGACCGCGAGTCGCAGCGTGATCGTCGTGGCCTCGTGTGCCTCCGCGTGGTCGGCGCCATCCTTCGCGCTGCCGGCGTTCTCCGGCGTTGGGGCCACCGGGGCCACCGGTCGCGCGCTCGGGACCTCGTCGGGGTGCGCGGCAGGTTTCAGCGCAGGTGCCGCGGTCGTCGTCGGACCGCTGGTGATCGAGCCCGCCGGCCGCGACAGCCCGCCGACGACGGCGCCCACGACAACGACCGCGATTCCGATCCCGATCCCGATCAGCGTACGAGCCTTCCGCGATCGGCGTGCGGCCTGGTTCGGGCTCGGGTCGTGGTTCGATGCCGTGGAGGCAGGCCGCGCCGGGTGCGACGCCTGGTCGTGGTCCTCGTCGGGGTCGGGTACCAGATCATGGCTGGTGTCGCCGGCCGCCAGGTCGACCTCGAGCGGGTCCCCGTCTGACATCGTCGGGCCTGCGAACATCGAGTGATCGGCGGCGGAGTCGCGCAAGCGCGTGCCGGTCCTGATCGACAGCCCTGGCGTCGAGAACCGTCCGCTCACGTGCTCCCGGAACACCGGGCGGGCGAACCCGAGCAGCGTCTGCTCCAGCTCGACCTCCGCCGGCCGGTCCGCCGGATCTTGCGCCAACGCACGCAGGATGATCCGCTCGAGCTCCTCGGGCAGATCGGGCCGCTGCTCGCGCGGCCGCGCGAAGTCGCCGATCATCACGCGGTACATGAGCTGGTTGTAGTTGTCCGCCCGGATCGGGACCTCGCCGACCAGCATCTCGTAGAGCATCACGCCAAACGCGTAGAGATCGGCGGCGGGGGTGATCTCGCTCTCGCCGCGCGCTTGCTCGGGAGACATGTAGTACGGCGTGCCGAGCACCAGGCCCGTCATCGTCAGCCGAAACTTCGGATCGAGCCCGGAGGCGCGCGAGATGCCGAAGTCGAGGAGCTTGACCATCTCGCCGCGGCTCTGGCGCACCAGGAACACGTTGTCGGGCTTGAGATCGCGGTGGATGATGCCAGCGCGGTGCGCGGCGGAGAGCGGCGACAGGATCAAACAGCCGAGCTCGCAGGCGTCCTCGATCCCGAGCGGGCCGCTCGCCTCGAGCCGGCTGGCGAGCGATTCGCCCTCCAGGTACTCCATGACCAGGAACGGCTCGCCTTCGCTGCTGGTACCCATGTCGGTGACCTGCGCGATGCCTTCGTGGCCGATCTGCGACGCCGTGATCGCCTCGCGGTGGAACCGCTCGACCATCGGCGCCGTGCTGAGCTGCGGGTTCAGGACCTTGATCGCGACCCGCTTGCGCAGCTTGATGTGCGTCCCGAGGTACACCGCGCCCATACCGCCGGACGCGATCAACCGCTCGATCCGGTACTTGTCATCGAGCATCGTACCGCCCGAAAGCGTTCGGGGTTCGGTGACACCTTCCACCCTGTGAACCATAAGCTACGAAACGCTCGAATTCGCGCCAAGATTGCTCCAGACGTGCGTAGGCCTCATAGTTAGGTCAAACTAACTGACGCAGGGTGTCGTCGGCCAGCCTCAGCGGTCGCCGATGTCGGTGCTCTGCAAGTACGGCGACGCCTCGACGATGTCGGCCGCGGCCCAACCCATGTTGGCTCCGCTGCCGGTTTCGGCGCAATCGCCGTCGCTGTGGATGGCGAGCAGGTGGCCTTGACGATTGAGCACGCCGGCCCCGGAGCTCCCCACCAGGGTGTCCAGGTTCGTGTAGTAGACCAACCCGTTGCATTCGCCCGCGAATTCGCCCTCGGCGATGGCCTTGGGGCCGCCTCGGGGATGCTGGATGATCGCGAGCCGGTCGGTCGGCTGGGTCGTCAGCAAGGTCGGCGTGACCACGGGCAACTTGTCGAGCTGGATGAGCGCGTAGTCGGGCTCGGTCGCTTGCTCGATGACCGTGCCGTTGGTGACCAGCGGGTCGCCGTCGGGGTCGGCCTCGACGTTGAAGGCCAGCAGCGACCGGTCTCCGAGCCCAACACAGTGACCCGCGGTGATGACGACCGGCCCGGCGCCCGCGGCGATCAGCGTCCCCGTGCAGCTTCCGTTGATCAAGACGACCGCGTCTTCTCGATCCTGGATGCCGGCGATCTCGCCCTGGTACTTGTTGATGGGCGTGAGGTCGAGGGTTGCGCCGCACTGCGAGGGGAGGAGCGATCTCGCAGCCTGCAACTCCGCGCAGAACATCGCCGTCTGCGATTCCCCGCAGGCCGCGGTGCCCAGGGACACCGCGGCCGCGATGATAGAGACTCGCAGGATCATGGACCCATCATGGCCTGTGAGCCATGGATCAGTACAGTGCCTTCAGAGCGGTGAGGTCGCTGCTGGTGAATTCACCGGTCTCGACCGTGCGGAAGCAGGAGTTCATGATCGAACCTCCGACCACCGCCCCACTCGGCGTTCCCGGGATCAGGATGGCGCCAACGGTGCTTTGGCCTTCGTTGCTGGCGGCGCCGCCGCAGCTGATGCTTCGATCGAAGAAGTCCGAATGGCGGAATCCGATCGTGTGGCCCATCTCGTGGGTGATGACGTGCTCGATCGTGTTGACATCAAACGAACCGAGCGACTTGCCGAGCTTGAACGAGGTGAAGGGTAGGCCGTTCGACGGGAAGCCCGAGCTGCCCCCCGTGGCGCCGCCGAAGGTCGCCGTGATGGTTGCATCGCAGCCGGCGGTAGCGCCGCTCGTCCGTACCATGTCAAAGTTGAGTGCCAGCTGAGTGTAGTTCTCGATCGCGAGATCGAGCGCGGTGCTGAATACCCCGGTATACTTCGCGCCATTGATGCAGATCGTCTTCACGGCGAGGCTGACGAGGTTGGAGGTCCGATATTGCTCTTCTGTGGTCGAACCGACGTCCAGCATCTCGCGGGACGCCTGCAGGTTCACCTGGGCGTCACGCCCGACGTACACGACGCCATCGACGACCATGATCTCGCTGGCCGGAAATCCAGCCTGGCCCAGGTTGTCGATGATCTCCTGGGTCTCGTCTGCACCACCACCTTGCGGTTCAGAGCTACATCCGAACGTCAAGGCGCCACAGCTCACAGCTAGTACCATCGCTTTTGTAAACATCACTTGCTCCTGATCGGGTCCTGGGTCGGTTCTCGATACGGTCCCGACATGGGACCGTTCACGTCACAGATATGCCCGTGCCCAGATGATCGCCGCGGCATGGCGGCGATCATCTGGGCACAGGCGGAGAGTCGCTGGGCCGTCACACGGCCGGCGGGCGACCCGTATTCAACATTAATGCCCAGGAGAGTCTGGTTTGTAAATGAACCCAGCGTGGCGTAGATCACAGAAGGAATGTATGTTTCTTCAGGAGCTTGCCTACGAAATTCTCTATCCACTTGACATGGTGCAGACCTTATCTGACGAGATCCGTGACATGGTGTCGCAGTGTAGTTCAATCTGCGGTGCAAAATGCCACGAAGATCCTGGGCACCGTATCCGGATTGGGTATGGATTTTCACCACAAGGTATAGGCGAGTAATCCAGAAGCGACAATCAACCCTACAAAGGCATCAAAGTGCGCCTTTGAAAAGGTCGCGAACAATCGATGTCCGGAGGAGACGGCATGATGCGTCTGCGCCTCGCACCCTGAAAGCCGACCTCACGCGGCCGATCATCCGGTGGGTGATCGGATCGCCAGCGCGTTTCCCGAGCCGCGATCATGAACGTGCCCTGCCGCGCAGCTACGCCTCGATTGGGTGACGCTTAGCGTCACGCGGATCGGCTGCGCGACGGGGACAACGTGCGCGGTCCGACCGATCACGGTGTCCGGGAAGCTCGGGGCACGTGAGGCCTCACGTGCCCGTGACGATCGCTGCTCGTAGCGTCATGGACTACGTGAGCGCCTGCAGCGCCATGGATTAGTAAAGGAACTGCAGCGCGGTGCGGTCGCTGGCGGTGAATTCACCGGTCTCGACTGTGCGGAAGCAGGCATTCATGATCGAACCCCCGACCGTCGCTCCACTCGGCGTTCCCGGAATCAGGTTGGCGCCAACGCCGGCGGTGCCTTCGTTGGTGGCGGCGCCACCGCAGCTGATGCTCCGATTGAAGAAATCCGAATGCCGGAATCCGACCGTGTGGCCGATCTCATGGGTCATGACATGTTCCACCGTGTCGACGCCAAACGTACCGCTGTTGAGCCCGGAACCGATGTTGATCGTATTGAAGGGCCGGCCGCCCGACGGGAAGCCAGAGCTGCCGCCCGTGCCGCTGCTGACC
>Ga0137437_1000279_pt1 | contig 14788 bp, 12 predicted proteins | sample EasRivERMGT138_2_FD_102332 | JGI IMG/M metagenome (GOLD analysis project Ga0137437, IMG submission 102332) | Soil microbial communities from meander-bound floodplain in the East River, Colorado, USA - East River MetaG ERMGT138_2 | ecosystem: Environmental > Terrestrial > Soil > Floodplain ...
AGCCGCGTCAGCGGCTGCGGGAGCATCGCGAGCCGGCTCCGCAATTCCCGCCATAGAGCCATGAGCTTGAAGTCTGTGATGTGGCAGTCAGCAAGCGGGAATGCAAAGTTGGGCCGGTCGTAGGGGTGCAGACCGACGGTCAGGCCGTTCGGCCGTCCATCCGTCGTCTTCGCCGCCATGGAGATTTTCGAGCGATACCGCCACTCTTCGAGGGCTTCGACGATCTCGGGATCACCGACGTCCAGCTTCCCGATCCGCCGCAACGTGTCGCCCACGATCGCTCGCTTCGCGCTGAGCTGCGCGTCGTAGGCGATATGCTGAAGCTGGCAGCCGCCGCAGTGATCGTGCGTGTAGTGCGGGCACGGCGGCTCGACGCGATTCGGACTGGCCGCGACGATCTCGCCGACTTCCGCGCGTGCGAAATTGCGATGCCGTTGGAGCGAGCCCTCGCGCAACCGAATCCGGTCACCCGGTGCGGCGCGCGGCACGAATACCACGCGCCCGTCGCTGAGTCTGCCGACGCCATCGCCTCCCACCGCTATCCCGGTGATCGTCACGATGTCGCTCACTCGAGCCCGTCTCGCAGATTCATCCGCCGGCTTTCGGTCACCCATGTCGACGGCTCGACGGCCGGACGGCCTGACGGCCCCGCCTGTACGGAATCTCGGGCCACCGGTCCGACCGGCCGGCCGGCCGGCCGCTCCTCGTCGGCAACGAGCGCGGCCGCGACCGCGAGCGCGCGCTCGAGGCCGGGCCGCGGCGCCGCTGCCAGCACGCGCGCTCCCGCCCGCTCCAGATACGTGATGTCGATGTCGCCCTTGATGAATGCCGAGTCCTCCATCACGCGCAGGTGAAACGGTTGGCTGGTCGGCAGTCCGACGATCACGAGCTCGCTCAACGCGCGCCGCATGCGTTGAATCGCGACCTCACGCGTCTCGCCCCAGGCGATCAACTTCGCGAGCAGCGGGTCGTAGAACAGCGTGACATCGTTCCCGGCCTCCACTCCGGAGTCCCAGCGAATACCCGGCCCACTGGGTACCCGCAGGTACTGCAGCACGCCCGTCGCCGGCAGAAAGTCGTTGAACGGATCCTCCGCGGTGATCCGGCACTCGATGGCATGGCCGCGTGGATGCAATTGGCCACCCGGACCGGTCGCGCCGTGCACCCGCATCGCCTGGCCACCCGCGATGCGGAGCTGCTCGCGGACCAGGTCGACCCCGTACACCAGCTCGGTGACGGGGTGCTCGACCTGGATGCGCGTGTTCATTTCGAGAAAGTAGAACTCCCCGGAGGCGGCGAGCAGGAATTCGATCGTGCCGGCGCCGACGTACCCGACGGCGCCGGCGGCGCCCGTCGCCGCTTCGGCGAGGCGACGTCGCAAGGCCGGTGAGACGGCCACCGATGGGGCTTCTTCGATCAGCTTCTGATGGCGCCGCTGGATGCTGCACTCGCGCTCGCCCAGCGCGACCACCCGGCCGCGATGATCGGCGAGAATCTGGATCTCGATGTGGCGCGGCCGCGTGAGGTACTTCTCGAGGTAGACGCCGCCGTCGCCGAATGCCTTCTGCGCTTCACGCCGCGCCGCCTGGAATGCGCTCTCCATCTCCCCGTCGTTGGCGACCAACCGCATTCCCTTCCCCCCGCCGCCGGCCACCGCCTTGAGCAACACCGGATAGCCCAGCCGCTTCGCCTCCCGCCGCGCCTCACCCGGTTCGCGCAGCGGCGTCGCCGTCCCCGGCACGACCGGCACACCGGCCGCCTGCATGCGGCGCCGAGCCTCGGTCTTGTCCCCCATGGCGCGAATCGCGCTCGCCGGCGGGCCGACGAAGATCAGCCCGTTCTGGACGCACGCGTCGGCGAACGCGGCCCGCTCGGAGAGAAAGCCGTAGCCGGGATGCACTGCCTGGCAGCCCGTGTCCTTGGCCGCCGCAATCAGCTTTCCGATGTCGAGATAGGACTCCGACGACGGCGCGGGACCCAAGAGGACAGCGGCATCGGCGTCGCGGACGTGGGGGGCGAGCCGGTCAGGCTCGGAGTAGACCGCCACGGCGTCGAGGCCTTCCTCGTGACACGCGCGAATCACGCGAACCGCGATCTCACCGCGGTTCGCGACGAGGACGCGTTTCAACGACACCCTACCTCAGCCTCGACGCCAAAGGTCTCAAACGCCTCACACAGCTCACCGACGTTCTCCGCCGCCCGCCGATACAACGCCACAGCCGGCGCGGTCCACGTCTCGTGCTCGTCGATCGCCAGCCGCAGCGCCGCGAATACGAAGTCCCGTGCCGGAACACGATCGGCCTTGGACTCCTTCCCCGTGACCCAGACGAGGGGACGCTTGTTCCACTTCACCGATGGCCGGACCTCTGGGGGGCGCTCAAAACCCATGCTGGCGCACACGGCGCGCGTCTGCGACAGCGCGCGCAGCGAAGGGTCGCGGGCCTTGAGCTCGCGCAGCACGCGGTGGCGCAGCACGCTGTCGCCGCGCCAGCGGTCCATCGGCACGACGACGAGGTCGGGCCGGAGCCCGCGCCCGAACCGCAAATACCACGCGGCCTGCGTGTCGGTCTCGCCCGCGGTCAGCAACAGCCCCTGATGCGGGCATGCGCGCAGCAGGTTTTCCCCCAGCTCTTCGAGCACGGGCGGCAGCCGTAACTCTTCGGGCAGCGTATGCCAGGTCAGCGTCGCCGCCGCCGCGCCCGCGCTTTCCCAGTCGACAGACGCGCGCTCGCCCACGGTGTGGACGCGAAACACGCGCGCCGAGTCGGCGGTGCGCGTGCCCGGGCCCCAGCGGAGGGCGCGATCGAATGCCAGCTGCGCCGTGTCGAGGGTGCCGTGCGCCGCCACCGTGTCGACCGGCACTGGTCCTCGATGCGCGTGGTACTCGGCGCCACGCTGGAGATAGAACCGTCCCAGCTCGAGCCAGGCGGGGGCGTCGGTCGAGTCGGCCATGACGCGCGCCCACAGCGCCGCTCGCAGCGAGTCGGGAGGGGTGGGACTCTGAGCCAGCAGGACCGCCAGCGCGGCCTTATAGAGGAATGTTGCCATGCTTCTTGGGCGGATTCTTGCCGCGCTTGGTCTCGAGCGTGAGCAGCGCCTCGATCAACCGCGGCCGTGTGTCGCGCGGATCGATGATGTCGTCGAGATAGCCGCGCGCCGCCGCCCGATAGGGATGGGCGAACTTTTCCCGATATTCGTTGGTACGCGCTTCGCTCGCCTCTCCTTTATACAGAATCTCCACCGCCCCTTTCGGTCCCATCACCGCGATCTCCGCCGTGGGCCACGCGACGTTGTAATCCCCGCGGATGTGCTTGGAGCTCATGACGTCGTACGCGCCGCCGTACGCCTTGCGCGTGATCACCGTGAGCTTGGGAACCGTCGCCTCGCAGTACGCGTACAGCAGCTTCGCGCCGTGCTTGATGATGCCGCCGTGCTCCTGCGCGACGCCGGGCAGGAACCCGGGCACGTCTTCAAAGGTCACGAGCGGAATGTTGAACGCATCGCAGAAGCGAATGAAGCGCGCGCCCTTGAGCGACGCGGCGATGTCGAGCACGCCGGCCAGCGCCGCGGGTTGATTGGCCACGATTCCCACCGGCCGCCCCGCCAGCCGCGCGAATCCGACGATCAGATTGTTGCCGTAGTCGGGCTGGACCTCGAGAAACTTGCCGTTATCGATGATGTGCTTCAGCACCTCGTGCATGTCGTAGGGCTTCGTCGGCTCATCCGGCACCACCTCGAGCAGCGCTTCCTCTCGGCGGTCGGAGGGATCGTCGGTCGTGCGCACCGGCGGGCTGTCGAGATTGTTGCCGGGGAGGAAACCGAGCAGCGTGCGAATCGCGGTGAGCGATTCGAGCTCGGAATCGTGCACGAAGTGTGCGATGCCGGACGTCGCGCCGTGGATGTCGGCGCCTCCGAGCTTCTCGAAGTCGACTTCTTCGTGCGTGACCGTTTTCACCACGTTCGGGCCCGTCACGAACATGTACGAGATGCCGCGCACCATGAAGATGAAGTCGGTGATCGCGGGACTGTACACCGCGCCGCCCGCGCAGGGGCCGAGGATCGCGCTGATCTGCGGGACCACGCCCGAGGCCAGCGTGTTGCGGAGGAAGATGTCGGCGTACCCACCGAGCGACGCGACGCCTTCCTGGATCCGCGCACCGCCGGAGTCGTTGAGCCCCACCACCGGCGCGCCATTCTGCATCGCCAAATCCATCACCTTGCAGATCTTCTCGGCGTGCGCCTCCGACAGCGCGCCCCCGAAGACCGTGAAATCCTGCGAAAAGACGTAGACGAGCCGGCCCTCGACGCGGCCCCACCCCGTCACGACGCCGTCTCCCAGGTACTTCTGGTCCTCGAGGCCGAAGTCGGTGGCGCGATGCGTGACGAACCGATCGAGCTCCACGAACGTCCCCGGATCGAGGAGGACGTCGAGGCGCTCGCGCGCCGTCATCTTGCCCTTTGAATGTTGAGTCGCGATCCGTTCGGTTCCGCCACCCTGCTCAGACTCGGATCGTTTTTGCTGCAGCAGTTCCAGCTTTTCGCGCATGGACATGAGGCGAGAATCTAGGACCGGAAATCAAAAGGGGACAGGATGTCCTGTCCCCTCATGACTATGCACCGCTGTGCGTCTACGCGTCTAGCTTTTGCATGTCCTCGCCTGTAGGCGCCGGGGCGGGAACCGGAATGATATCGTCCTTGGGGAACCCGGTGGCAGCGAGGACGATTCGGTGATGGATTGGATCCACCTCCAGAACCTTCAACTCCACCGCTTGTCCTTCCTTGACGGCATCGCCGGGCTGCTGGATATCGGGGATTCCCAGCTGCGACATCGGCACGAAGCCCTCGATGTCGCTGCCGAGGTCCACGACGACGCCCTTGTCCATCAGCCGCATCACGCGGCCCCGGAGCTCGGTGCCGACGGGGTACGTCTCGCCGATGCGGAGCCACGGATCTTCCTGCGCCTGCTTCAATCCGAGCGAGATCCGCTTGTTCTCGGCGTCGACGTTCAGAATCAGGACGTCGACCTCGTCGCCCTTCTTGACGACTTCCGACGGATGCTGGACCCGCTTGGTCCACGACATGTCGGAGATGTGAATCAGGCCGTCGATGCCCGGCTCGATTTCGACGAACGCGCCGAAGGACGTCAGGTTGCGCACCTTGCCGCGCAGCCGCGTGCCGACGGGGTACTTCTGCGGCAGGGCCATCCACGGATCCTGCTCCGTCTGCTTCATGCCGAGCGAGACCTTCTCTTCGGTCTCGTCCACCTTGAGCACGACCGCCTCGATCGACTCGCCGATCGAGACGAGCTTGGACGGATGCCGCACGTTGCGCGTCCAGCTCATCTCGGAGATGTGGACCAACCCCTCGATGCCCGGCTCGAGCTCGACGAATGCGCCGTAGTTCGTGATCGAAACGACCTTGCCCTGCACGCGCGTTCCAACCGGATACTTCGCCGCCACGTTTTGCCACGGATACGGCTGGAGCTGTTTCAAACCGAGCGAGATGCGCTCGCGCTCCCAGTCGATGTCGAGAACCTTGACCTCGAGCTCCTGACCGATCTGCACCATTTCGGACGGATGCGACACGCGCCCGTAGCTCATGTCGGTGATGTGCAGCAGGCCGTCGACGCCGCCCAGGTCGATGAACGCCCCGAAGTCGGTGATGTTCTTGACGACGCCCTTCCGCACCTGATTGACCGACAGCTCCTTCATCAGGACGTCGCGCTTGGTCTTGCGCTCGGCCTCGAGCAGCACGCGGCGCGACACCACGATGTTGCGGCGCCGCTTGTTCAGCTTGATGATCTTGAACTCGAAGCTCTGGCCCAACAGCTCGTCGATGTTCGGCACGCGCCGCAGCGCGATCTGGCTACCGGGCAGGAAGGCATCGACGCCCATGAGGTCCACGACCACGCCGCCCTTGATCTTTTTCACCAGCGTCCCGCTGACGCCTTCGTCCTTTTCGTGCGCCTCGCGGATCCGCTCCCAGACGCGCATGAAGTCGGCCTTCTTCTTCGAAAGGACGACCGCACCTTCCTGGTCCTCGAGATGCTCGAGGAACACTTCGATCTCATCGCCTTCTTTGAGGCTCTTGGGGTCCTTGAACTCGTCGATCGCCACCGCGCCTTCCGACTTGAACCCGACGTCGAGGATGACGGCGGTGTCGGTCACGCGCAGCACTTTGGATTTGACGATTTCCCCTTCTTCGATATTCGACAGCGTCCCTTCGTACAGCTCGGTCATTTTCGCGATCTCTTCGGAGGAGTATTCCTCGTCGAGGCCGGGGCGGACGCGGAGTTGCGAGCGGGGGGCTTTGCGAGTGGGTACGTCTTCTTCTTCGAACTCTTCGACGTCGCGTGCTTCTACGAGCATTCGGTACACCGGTTCGGTTACGAGTTTGGGGTTATCTCGCCACGCAATGTCCTTTCAGGACAGTGTTTGCCGAGCACAGGCTGCAGCCTGTCGAACGGGCGGAAACCTACCCAGGGAACCGTTGCCGCGCCAGTTCAACTACGTGCGTCACCTGCGCTTCCAGCGTCAGGGCCGTGGTATCGAGCAAAACCGCGTCCGGGGCCGGCTTGAGAGGCGCGATCCGGCGATTCGAGTCGGCGGCGTCCCGGGCCGCCAGCGCTTCGCCTTCGCGCCGCACCAGCTCGACGTCCACGGCCTGGCCGCGCTGAAACAGCCGGCGCCGGGCGCGTTCGTCGGGCGTCGCCGTCAAGAAGATCTTCAACGGGGCCTCGGGAAACACCACCGTGCCGATATCTCGCCCGTCCACAACCACTCCCCGCCCCCCGCCCCCGCCGCCCTCCACCCCCCCGCGTTGCTGGGTATTCACCCAGGTCCGGATCTCCGGGATGGCAGCGATCACGGAGACGTAGCGGGTAACGCGCTCTCCGCGGATCGCTTCCTCGACGTCCGCACCGGCCACCTCGGGCCGGAATCTCGTGCCGACGAGCACGAGCCGCACCGGCAACCGGTCGGCCAGATCGAGGATCTGCTGCGCGGGCCATTCCTCGCCCGTGCGGCGCCCGCCCTCCCCAAGCGTATCGACCGCGGCGAGCGTCAGCGCCCGATAGAGCGCGCCTGAATCGAGATGCGCCCACCCCAGGCGCTCCGCCACGAGACCGGCGGTCGAGCTTTTGCCCGAGGCGGCCGGCCCGTCGATGGCGATTACGCGGAGCATCGCTTCAGGTCCCGGAAGAAGTTTGGATAGCTGATGGCCACCGATTTCTTCTCCGACAACCGTACGTCGGCGCCGGGCACGGTTCCTAGCACGGCGAACGCCATCGCCAGCCGATGATCCTTGGCCGTGTCGATCTTGCCTCGCGGTGGGCGGGGCGTCCCTTCGACGTGCAGATCGTTCCCTTGAACCTCGGCCGTCACGCCGACGGCGCGCAGGTTCGCGGCGATCAGCTCGAGCCGATTGCTCTCCTTCACGCGCAGCTCGCCCACTTCGCGAAACACTGTGGACCCCTGCGCGCGGCTCGCGAGCACCGCCAGGACCGGGACCTCATCGACGAGCGTGGGGACTTCCGCGGCCGTCACCTCAGTGCCGCGGAGTGACGCGGGGCGAACCAGCAGGTCAGCCACGGGCTCGCCCCCTTCGTCACGCAGGTTGACGCGCTCGACATGTGCACCCATGCGCTCGAGCACCGCGAGGAAGCCGATACGCGTCGGGTTCACTCCAACGCTTTCAACCGTGAGCTGCCCACCGTCCGCGAGGACCGCCGCGGCGACCATGAACGCTGCGGATGATGGATCACCCGGCACGGAAAGTTGGAATGCGGGAATGCTGATGGCTGACGGCTGATAGCTGATGGCGCCATCGCGCTCATGAATGCCAAGACCCAAGTGAGCAAGAAGGCGCTCCGTATGATCGCGCGAGCGGTACGGCTCGCGAATCGTCACTGGCACGTTGCCGGTCAGTCCCGCAAACAGGATCGCGCTCTTCACCTGGGCACTCGCGACCGGACTCGTGTAGCTGAGCCCGCGCAACTTCCCACCCCGGACCGTGAGCGGGAGGCCGTCCCCTTGTTCCTTGATGTCGGCCCCCATCGCTTTCAAGGGTTCGGTCACCCGTCGCATGGGACGGCGCCGCAGCGACGCGTCACCCGTGAGCGTCGCCGAGAACTTTTGGCCCGCGAGGATTCCGAGCAAGAGCCGCGCGGTGGTTCCCGAGTTCCCGCAATGCAGCCGGGATGCGGGACGGGAGAAGCGGGAGGCGCGGACGCTGACTCCCTTGTCGGTGATCGCGGAGATATCCGCGCCTAGCTGGCGCAGCACGCGCGCGGTGCTCTTCACATCCGCTCCGGTGAGCAAGCCGCGCAGCTCGCTCGTGCCACGGGGGCGAGCCAGCGCGGCGAGCATCAGCACGCGATGCGAGATGCTCTTGTCCCCCGGCGGTCGGACGACGCCATGCACGCTCACGGCGCAATGCGGCGGCGCCACTCGGCGGCGCGCGTCAGCCAGGCCGTGAGCGCCGCGGCGTCGCCGGCCTCGAGCGCGCGCTCCACGGTGCCGAGCGATTCCTCGAGCGCGCGCAGGGCCGGCAGAATCTCGTCGCGGTTCAGGAGCAGGATCTCAGTCCAGAGCGCGGGCTCACTCGCGGCGAGCCGCGTGGTGTCGGCCGCGCCGGTCCCGAACGACGATCCCGGCGGTGCATGGCGAGCCAGAAAATCCCCCAGGAGCGACGCGACCACCTGGGGCACGTGACTCGTCGCCGCGAGCTGCGCGTCGTGGCGCGCGGCCTCGAGCACCACAGGTACGGCGCCGAGCACATCTTCCCAGAAGTGCGCGATCTCTCGCGCCGCGCCGGCGCCGTCGCGGCACGGCGTCACGTACACGACCGCGCCGCGAAACAGATCAGCGCGCGACGCCTCGAAGCCGTGCCGGTGCGTACCGGCGAGCGGATGGCTGCCCGCAAACCGCGATCCGATCCCCAGCTGCTCCGCGCGGGCGACGATGCCGCGCTTCACCGATCCGACGTCGGTGACCAGCGCGCCGGGCTTGAGGTGTGGAACGACGGCGGCGAGCTGCGCGAGATTGGCGGCCGGCGGCGCGGCGAGGATGAGGAGATCGGCGGCGCGAGCGACATCCGTGGCGCGGGCGGGCGCGTCGTCCAGCGCGCCCTGTTGTGCCGCGAGCGCCCGCTCGGTGGGTTCCGGCGACCAGCCAATGATGGTCGGCACACCCGCGAGCTTGCCCTGGCGCGCGAGTGAGCCGCCGATGGCCCCAAGGCCAATGATGCCGAGATGGGTAGGTCTCACGCTGCACAAACCTAGACGCCAGTTTCCTCTTGTGTAACCGTCGGCCGTCCTCATAGTTATTGCCCCGATGCCCATTCGAGCCCCGAGCATCACCCGCCTCTTCGCGGCCACGTTCATCGCCGTCGCGCTGGTCGGCCTTGGGACCCAGGTCGCCACATGGCGCAGCGCGCGCGTCACCCAGGCGGCGATGGTTGAGCTCGCGCAGCGGCTCGCGCGCATCCAGCAGCTGCAGCCCTCTGCCGTCGTGGCCGCGGAGGCGACCGCGGCCGAGGAGCTGGCCGCCGATGCCGGCGACGACGCCGTCCAGGCGGCGCTCGCCGCCAGCGTGTTGTTTGCCTCCATGGTCACCGTGCTGGGACTCGGCTTCTGGTATAATCGCCGCCGGCTCGCGGAACCGTTCTCGCGCATCGTGCAGGCGCTGCAGCGGGTTGCGGAGGGACAGTTCTTCGCGCCGCTGCCGGAGGATCAGCCGGGTGAATTCGGCACGATCGCGCGCGGCGTGAATCACATGGCGCGCACGCTGGCCTGGCGGGAAGCGCTGCAGGGATACCTCTCGCAGCTGCTCGCCGCGCTCAACACATCGGCCGACGAGGCGGCGACGGGCCTGAGCCAGGCCCTCGGCATCATCGCGGGCGCGACACGGGCGACGGGGATCGTGCTGTACCAGCCGGCCTACGACTCCAATGAATGGGCCGCGACCACTGCGCGCGGCATCGAGGCCAGTCCCGTCGCCCGGGCGACGATGCGCGATCTCATGGGCGATGCCACGCAGTCCATTCACTACCGCGGCGACGCCGTGCAAGCGGTGCGCCATCAAATGCGCCTGAGCATCCCGATGCCACAGGGGCTGGTGCTCGTCCCGCTGCGCTCCGGCTCGAAGCTCATCGGGGTGCTCGGCGTCGTGCCCGGGGCGCTGTTCGACGAGCATGAACGGACCGCACTCGACCAGGCGGCCCCGAACCTCGCGATCGCGTGCGAGCGCACGTCGGCGCATTACAACACCCGGCGTCTCGCCGTCGAGGTCCGGCAAACGGCCAAGCGTCTGGAGCAGCTGAACACCGATCTCGACGCGGCGATGAAGTCCAAGGACCAGTTCCTCTCCAACGTCTCGCACGAGCTGCGCACCCCCCTGAACAGCATCATCGGGTTCACCGATCTCCTGCTCACCGAAGCGCTGGGTGCGCCCCTGTCGGCCCAGCAGCGCGACTTCCTCGAGACCGTCGCGCGCAACGGCAAGCAGCTGCTGGAGCTGATCAACGAGCTGCTCGATCTGCAGCGGATCGCGGCGGGTCGCATGGAGCTGAAGCCCGAGCCGGTGGAGCTGGCGGCGCTGCTCAGCGAAGCGGCGGGGAGCGTTCACGCCCAGGTCCAGAAGCACCGCCACGCGCTCGTGGTCACGCCACCGCCCCAGGACCTCCGCGTGCACGCCGACCGCGGCCGGGTCCGGCAGATTCTGCTCAACCTCTTGTCCAACGCGATCAAGTTCACCCCCGACGGCGGGCGCATCACCCTGGTCGCGGGCGCGGTCAATGGCGGCACCGAGGCCCGGATCGCGGTGAGCGACACCGGCATCGGCATCGCGGCCGAGGATCAGTCCAAACTGTTCCAGGAATTTGCGCAGCTGGACGCGTCGGCGAGCCGCAAGTACGAAGGGACCGGGCTCGGGCTCGCGTTGTCGCGGCGACTGGTGGAAATGCATGGCGGAGAAATCGGCGTCGAGAGTGAGATGGGCAAAGGCAGCACGTTCTGGTTCACGCTTCCACAGGTACGGTGACCGTGGCCACCATCGTGGTCGTAGAAGATCAACCGGACAGTCTCAAGCTGCTGACCACGCTGCTCACGATCAAAGGGCATCGCGTCATCGGGCTCGCGAGCGGCGACACGCTCGCCGACGTCGTGCGCGGGGAGCCGACGCCGGATTTGGTCCTGCTCGACATTCAGCTTCCCGGCCGGGACGGATACGAGTTGCTCGAGGAGCTCAACACACTGCCGGCGCGCTCGTGGAAGGTGGTCGCGCTCACGGCACACGCGTTGCCGGAGGATCGAGACCGCGCGCGCGCGGCCGGATTCGACGGCTACATCACGAAGCCGATCGATGTGCGAACGTTTCCCGCCGAGGTCGCGAAGTACCTCGGCGGGTAACTGGCTGCTTTAGGGCCTGGGGGTCTGCGGAGCTTCGGCGGCGACCGGTGCGCGACGCGCGCGCGGTGCTCCACGGGGCGGTCTCGGCGTCCACGGCGCGGCCATGGGATGCTCGCCGCGCAAGCCCGCCTCGTGCAGACCGATCGAGCCGTTGACCGTCACGAGCTTCAACATCGGGCCACCGGTGCCGATCGTGCCGCGCAGGTGCCGGGTGCTGATCTTGCCGCTGATCTTCACCGAGAAGTCGGTCTCAACGCGGCCATTCACCGTCTCGGCATCAATGTTGGCGTTGATCGACCGCGGCAGCCCGGCCGTCACCGAGCCGTTCACCGTCGTGAGCCGCACGTCCCCGCTGGTGAGCGACTCCATAATCGCTTCGATGCTGCCGTTCACCGTGGTCGCATTGACCGGACCGGTTGACGTGATCACGGAGATCTTGCCGTTGACCGTCGTCGCTTCGACCGGGGCGCTCACGCCATTGATCTCCAGCCCACCATTTACCGTCGAGGCGTCGACCGGCACGTTGTGCGGCAGCTCGACGACGATGCGCACGGCAACGTCGTTCTTCTTCACGCCATTGAGCCGGTAGTCGCCGCCTTCCTCGCAACGCATTTCACGCGCTTCCCACATCGCGCAGATCGTCACACCGCGCTCGGTGAGCACGGGAATAATCTGGACGCTCTGTGGATCGGAATGGCGCCAGCTCTTTTCCACACGGACGACCAGCGAATCGGAGCGCCCGGGGATGACGTCGATGGGACCGTTGGTGTTGCGGATCCAGACATGCTGCGAGGGTGTGACATACGCCCGATACTCCCAGCCACCACCCACCGTGCGGCCGCGCCCCCCATCGAAGAGATCGCCCCCTTCGCCGTCGCCCCAGTTGAAGTCGCCAAAGGAACCCAGGGCGCCGAGTGGCGAAGGCACGTGGATGTTGCGCCTGGCGTTCAGGAAAAACAGGCCGGCGCCCAGGACCAGGCCGAACAGCACGCCGCCGCGAATGATCTCGCGGCGCCACGTGCGCCAGAAGCGTTTGGTCGGGTTTGGTTGATCCAAGAGTATGTCCATGGTTAGGTGATGCTACGCTCCTTCAATCTTATAAGTTTCGCCCCGAAGCGCGACTGCCCGCCGGGTACTCAAGCGGGCAGGAGGGGTGAGGCTTAATTCGTGTGGATCCGGTCACGTCAGCGGGCATTTGGGCTGCGCTGTGGCCTCGACGGTGATGGGGGCCAGCATGCCACCGTACCAGATGTGGTTCGCATCCTCCGTCGGGTCTGTGCTTTCGACCGTGCGGGCCACGCGGCGGAACGTCTCCGCGCGATCAGCGGTCATGGCGGCTTGGGCGGCGAAGCCGTATCCGAAGGTCAGGGCCGTCGCGATCAACAGGGTCATGCCGCTCATTGCAACCTCCAGCAAGAGTCATCTATGGGTTCCATGCTTCAGTGGGTAAGACGCTGCAAGCGCGGGAAAGGTTGCATCGTTCGGTGACTTCACGGTTTTCGGACACGATCAGATGCACGAAGAAACGAAGGGGCACGCAGATGTGCGTGCCCCTTCTCCTTCTGTGACGTGCCAGGAAGCGTCAGTACCCCGGGTTTTGTACCAGCCCCGGGGCCACATCCAGTTCATTGAGCGGAATTGGATACAGCGTTTGAAACGCCGCGACACCGGGTAGCACGGTTTGGACGCGGCCCGTCCGGACCAGGTCAGGCCAACGATCGCCCTCCATCGCGAGCTCCAGGCGGCGCTCGTTCAGGATTGCGTTGATCGCGTTGGCCTGCGTCATCGTGTCCAGGCCCGCGGCCGCGAGACCGGCACGCGTGCGAATGGGTGTGAGCGTGGCTTCGGCTTCCCCGAGCTTGTTCTGGCGCGCTTCGGCCTCCGCCTGAATCAGCAGCATCTCGGCGAAGCGAAACACCTGAATGTCCTCGGCCCCGATGCCGGTCCGCCATTTCGAACCGTACTTCGTCGAACCGTCGGAGGGGTCGAAGAACGTAATGCTCCACTTCCCTCGCTGATCCGTCGTATCGAACGTTGCGGGCGATCCGTTGAATGACGGGGAGTACGCCTGGATCAGATTCAGCGATGGGGCAATCTCCCCCCGCCCCTGCACTTCATAGGGTAGGTAGTAGTACCCTTCCCAGCAGAAGTCGACCGCGTCGAAGCGAAGTCGGAGAATATCTTCCGGCGTATCGTCGCCGTCCGGCGTAAACAGGTCATCGTAATTGGGGGCCAGCGTGTATCCGGCCGCCGCGACCGCTTCTGCTTCAGTCTCGGCACCGACCCAATTCTTCTGATACAGGTACACGCGGGCGCGGAGCGCATGGACCGCCATCAGATTCGCGCTGTGCGCGTCATTCGACGATCCCGCGAGCAGCGTCTCGGCATCGTTCAGGTCCGTGAGGATCTGGGCGTAGACTTCGCCCGTCGTCGCGCGCGTGACCAGACCCGTCGATGGAACGTCGGGCGGTGGAATCAGGACGATTGGCACGCCGAGCCCCGAGGACGCGGTATCGCCCCAGAACTTCACGAGGTTGTGATAGGTCAAGGCGCGAATGAAATGCGCCTCGCCGAGCATCACGTCACGCTCAGCAGGATCCAACGCGGTGACACCGGGAACCCTCTCGATCACCACGTTGGTGCGGCCAATGGCCCTGTACAACGCGTCCCAGAACCCTTCGACCGACCCGTTGTCCGAGGTGATGTCGTTCTGATCGAGCTGACGGTAGGTCGTAAACGTGCCCGTGTGTTCGACATCGTCGCTCGACAGATCGCCAAAGAACACCAATTGCCCGCCATAGTAAGAGAAATTCTGGAGGGCATCGTACATTCCCGCGACGGCCGCGCGGGCGCCGCCGGGAGTCGTGATGGCCTGACTCTCGTCGACGTCATTGACCGGATGGACGTCGAGGACATTGTTGCAGCCCGCCGCGAGCAACACCATCAGCAGGGACTGCACCGTATACCACCGATTCGCGGCGCGCATCAGAATGCCCCCGAGAGGCCGATCATGAATGACCGGGCCGATGGATAGGCGTAAAACTCCGTTGACAGCTCCGTATTGGTACTCGATCCGGCGCTGTTCACGTCCGGCGAGTAGCCCGAGTACTTGGTCCAGGTGTGGAGATTGCGGCCGGAGACGTACAGGCTCGCATCCTTCATCCTGAGTGCATTGGAGATGGACGCCGGTAGATTGTAGCGCAGGGTGACGTCCTGTAGCCGCACGTACGAGCCGTCCTCGAAATAGCGGCTGGAGATCAGGTCCGCGCCGGAAGTGCCGTCGAAGCTCGCGCGCGGCTCGTCGGTGACGTCACCCGGCTGCTGCCAGCGCTGGAGCGCCCGCTTGAACTTGTTGTCGTAGTAGTAGCCGCCATCGTTGGC
>Ga0137437_1000281_pt1 | contig 14772 bp, 32 predicted proteins | sample EasRivERMGT138_2_FD_102332 | JGI IMG/M metagenome (GOLD analysis project Ga0137437, IMG submission 102332) | Soil microbial communities from meander-bound floodplain in the East River, Colorado, USA - East River MetaG ERMGT138_2 | ecosystem: Environmental > Terrestrial > Soil > Floodplain ...
GGAGGAACTGTCATCGGAGGCCGCGTCTACGATGCGGTCCGTTCTCAATATGGGATACCGGCGAGGCCAGACGATACCGCGCGCCAGTGGCGACGGCATCAAGGATTTTGAGACGTACTGTCCAAAGGTTTTCATCCTGATCGGCGACGTACACGACACGCTGAGAGATCGGAGCATCATCGTCCGGCTAATCCGCGCCGTACCGCGCGAACGCTTCACCTACGAGGCCGTGAAAGCGGAAGGGGCCATCCTGGCGGAAGACGTTAAGGCGCTGATCGAAGCCAACGAGGCCAAGATTACCGAAGCTTTCGGCCGGTTCCAGGGATTCGAGGCACTGACGGACCGGGACGAAGAAATCTGGACGCCGCTGCTTATCCTCTGCCAAATGTTCTGCCCTGAGAGGTTCGCCGAACTCTCCCGCTACGCCGTTGACCTTTGCACGGAGAAAACCCAGGAGACGCGCCGGTATATCAACCTGAAGGGAGCCGAGGAGAAAGCCCAGGCCGACGAGTATTCCTTGCGCCTCCTGGCCGACGTACACGTCATTATGGCCGCAAGGCGCAATATGTCGTCTTCTGACCTCCTGGAGGCCCTCAAAGCCGTTGACGTGGCACCCTGGCGCAAATTCCGGGGTACTGGCTTAACGGTCCATTGGATATCCGACATGCTCTCCCGGTTTGGAATCCGGCCGGTTAAGGTCCGGATCGGTTCCGGCCGGAAGAATTCGACCAGCATTCGAGGCTATCGCGGAGCCGACATCTCCAAAGCATTCGCCGAATTGAAAGGAGGCAAATAATGCAAATTCACATCGTACATTCGCCGAACAAGTCCGACATTTTCAACATTGCACCGGCCGACGTGCTCAAGGATTCCACGTCGCGCCGGGTTGCCCTTCGCGGCAAAGGCAAGACCACTGCCGTAACCGCAAAGGGAGGCTCTATCGTCCGGGAATACGCCATCGAGGTTTATCTGACGGCGGACGAAATCGTTAACGCTGCCCAGGCATTGCAGGAAATGGACGCGAGAGGAGGCCGCGCTTGATTCAGACAATCATCAACACCAGCCAGACCGTTTCAGACATCGAGGTTCGCGAGAATGACGCGGCCGTTCTCATCACACTGGCGGGAGGAATCTGTATTTCCGTTGCAACAACTGACGTTTTCAGCGTCCGGCTATCAACGATGGACGGCACGTCCTACCTGATCGTAGCGACCGAGACCGCGCAAACCTGCGTCACTCTGAACAAGGCCGACATAGACCAGACGGTCCAACTTGTCAAAGCTTTCGCGCAAGCATTCGGAAAGGTTGGCTTTGCAGTAGACGGCACACCTAAAAACTGGAGGAATAACTAACATGGCAGATCTCTATATCCACATGAGCGCGCGCGCTGGCGCTGGAATCAGCGAAACGGTTGTGGCAATGGCGCATTATGCGAACTTTCACAGAGTCGGCGTAACGTGCGAATTCCATCCGGGATTGTTCCTGGAGGCCGAACCGGACCGGACCGCCGAAGACATCATGGCGCAATTCCTGGAGTTTCACCACGTGACGGACAAGACCGCGCTTTTCGAGCACGCCACGCAAGCGAAGCGCCAGCCGTTCCAGGCAAAGCGAGTGTCTAAGGCTGCTATCGGCCGGTTGCTGCAACTGCTCGCAGATATCACGCGCGCCGGTATCGCGACGGATCACGCCGTGACGGACATCCAAAAGGAATTGGAAGAATGGAGAGGTTTCTAATGAACATCACAGATCGCCACGCCAACACCGCCACGACGGCCGCGCTTGTCGCCGTTCTGGTATGTCTTGCCAACCTGATTTTCACTGTCTGGAGGTTTCGCTAATGGGAAAGAGAAAGCCCGTCATCACAAAGCGGCCGTGCGGATGTCGCACGTATCGCCAAAACGGAAGAGTGCGCCGCGCCTCATTCTGCGACAAGCACCGGCCTGATGTTTCCGGCTTCGCCTCCGGGTTCGTTTGCGGAATGCTTTTTAGCTTCATTACTGGAGTGGTAAGGAAGGAGGAAAAATCGTGAGTCAGAAACTAATTGCGCTGGAGCCAGCCACGCACAAGCGATTGACAATCCGCGCGCGCCAGCGTGGCAAGACAATCAAGGCTTTCGCCTCTGCTATCATTGACGCCTACTTTCGACGCCTCGCACGTAAACCGCAAAAGTAAACGGCACACCGGAACAAAGTAGCGGCCTCCCACCCCAGGGAGGCCGCTACCACCGAACACCAGGACCAAAGCAAGGACTCTATTACCGTCTCATGAACCACACCAGCGCCACAACTGCGGCCGCTGGCAATGCCCATTCCGGCAAACCGTTTCCGGCTGGCGGAAACATGCCATCAGGAGGAGCCGTGTTGCCGTTGCCGCCATCGAGCACGCGCGTGATTTCGTGAGTTATTGTCGAGACCGCGCCGGTAATCGCCGGTATCACTCCGCCGTCTTGGATCGTCACTTGTTGAGGCGGAAGCGGAGTGTTTACGGCCGCTGATTGCGCCGCTGCCAGATGACCATTAGCGATGTTATTCGCCAGCGTCTCAATTTCCGATGCGCCCTTGTCCGCCCTGGAATTGTGGAGACCTCGCGCGAAGGTCGCAAAGCGCGCGCCGATTGCCCTGGCTTCGTTTGCCAACTGCTGCGCCGCGTCAATTGTCAGAGTCCCCAACTGTTTCATAGCTGCCGCCCTGGAGACGTTCGAGGCCAGATCCGCACCGGCCTGATTTTGCGCCGGGATATGATCCACCACGGAAAGCGCGCCGAGTCCGCCATCATTGCCGAAATACATTACTAACTCCCTTCAATCGTCCTCGTCTTCCTCGTCTTCCTCGTCGTCGTCGTCGTCGCGCTCCCCTCCGGAGCAACACGGACACTTTACGTCCAACTCGTGAAAGCCATCAATCGGCCCGCCTTCGTCGCAATTGTCCGGGTCCGCACACTTGACCTTGACTGTCACATAATCGGTATCGTCGCACGTTTCACAGCGCATCTACTTCCCCTTCTTCTTCGTCCAATACCAGATCACAAGGCCAGCAATTGCCAGCGCCAGGACTCCAGTAGAGGCAACAAACGGATTCGCCTCGATTTCCGTTTGAAGGTTTTTCAGAAAGTGCGAAACGTTCGTTGCAACCTGAGACGAGGTTTGATACTTCGTCGGAGATCCGGAGTTATACATCGAATAAACCGCCTGGACATCATCGCCGACGCGCGCGCGGATCTGTCCGAGGAGTTTGGTTCCCAGGTCGATGTTAACGGCCGGATCGTAGAGACCTTCAGGAGCGCCCCTGTAGCCAAGTCCGGCCGCTGTCCCTGTCAATAGCTGCATGAGTCCATAAGAGGCGTCGTGCGCCTCCTGGCGAAACGCGCGCGGGTTCCAGGAAGATTCCGTTCGAATCACGCCACGAATCCAAATTTCCGGCACGTTGTAGTTTGCCGCTGCTGCTGCTATCAGGTCGTCAAACATTACCGCCTCCGGTTTTCCTTTGCGGCCGCTTTGCACATCGCCCACGTACACAGCACGACAAGTGCAGCAAGGCCGACGATCACAATTACCGGCCAGTATTCATGGATCACAGCAAACCTCCGGAATAGTCCTGGACTGCAACTTGACCGTTGAACACTCCGGCAAATACCATGCCGAAAATTCCGCCCACTTGCGGCCGCAACGCGCTATTGTCCACGACGGTTTGAACCAACACGCCATTGACGAACGCGCGGACCGTGTTTGTCGCGCCGCCTAACACCGCTTCTAATCGAACCACGTCATTAAGCACAATCGGAAACACCGCGCCAAGTGGCGTCGTGGAGAGATCGCGGCCTATAAAAGCGTTTCCGCTTTCGCTTTGCGTGTCGATCCAATAACAGGTCGAACTGTTCGGATTCATGAAGACCGCAACACCCGGCTCGCAGTCAACACCGGCCGCTTTAAACGTTACCTTGTATTGCGAGAATTCTCCGCGCGTCGCCGATTGCGTTCGGACTGTCGGAAGGTCCACCGTTGCCGGATAGATAATCGCGCGAGTGCCGTTTAGATTTCCGCCTCCGCCCGAACCGAAAACAAGTTGATTCGCCGACACGTTCAACTGACCGGCCAAGTCAACACCGGCCACAGTAGACGCGGCCGTCATGATCGTAGCCCAATCATTGCCGACATAGAAAGGCTGGTCGGCCCTGGCGAACGAGTCGGAAAACGACGTGATAGGCAGAGCGCCGCCAGCGCCTATTCCTATCGTTCTGACTCTAAGATGGTGCCCCATTGCTTACTGCTGCTCTGGAACGTTGAACACGGTTATTGAAATCGCGGTTGGAGCGGCCGCAACTATGAAGATGTCTGCGAGGTTGTAGACCACGCGCGGAGGCCGGTACGTCGTCAGAGGCGCGCCGCCTTCCTTCATCGCCAGGAGAGAGGCAATCAATTCCATAGCGCGCTGCAATTCCCATTGCTCGCGCGTGTTGTCGGTTGCCCATTCAATCGGAAGCCCTGGACGAACTTCAAGGCCGGATGTAATCGTGACGCCAGCGAAGCCCATAAAGACGGAATTCGCGGCCGTGCTCGGAACGTCCACAATAACCGAATCAACTTCGTACCGATTCGCATTGATCGGAAGCGCCGCAACGCCAGCCGTAAAATTGAAACTCACGCCACGCTGATACACATAAGGCCGCTGTCCTGGCGGAGTGATGAAGCCAGACGTAAGCGTTTGAACGGTGGAGACCGTGTCGGTCTCTGACGGAGCGCCAGAGGCCGACGACGGCCGGAAAGGATCGTCCTTGCGTGGATACACGTCAACGAGGATGTTCCTTGCAAAGTACCTGTCTAACGGGTCCATGGGACGACTCATTTTTAACTCCTAAATTTCGGCCGGACCACCGCCGCCGAATTTGAAGACCTTGAAACCGATCAAGCTGAAACGTACCGAAATGAAAGTGGTAGTTCCAGAATTAACGACGGTCGTTTGAACTGTGCCGCCCGCGCGCACTAGCCACGGTTCCGGCATGATAAACGGCAAATTTCCCATTCCGGCCGCTGCCGCGACACCGCCGCACACGTTCTGCACGGGCTGCGGTACGTCGAAGAGAGTCCGGCCGCTTCCAGTATCGAAGAACGACACCAGGAGCGGAGCCGTTGCCACCGCGACGACTTCACCGGCCGTTGTCGCTGTCATGTTGATATAGCGAACGACGAAATGCGAATCACTTTGGATGTTCGTATTCACCGTTGACGTGATACCGGAGCCTATGACAGAGGCCAGGAAATTCGCGCTGTAATGGAACGGAGCAAGCTCGATCTTGCGCGCGCGCTGCTGCGCGTAGAGATCTTCTAACAATGGCATGGCGAACCTCCCGCAAAAAGTTTAACCGAGTGAATCGGCCGTGTACTGCGTTATGCAGCACACGGCCGACAACAAGCCGCGCCCTACTGAACTGGACGCAACAAATCTCCATCGAGCAAAATCGTTATTGCCGTGTCGCCACCGGCCAGCGTCAACGCTGCTGGCCATGTGAGAACTGCGGAAAAATTGATCTGGGGAGCGATGAAAATCGGCTTTGCGAGAGAGTTGACCGCGCGCGGATCGGCGATTCCGTTTTGCGCGTAGTCGGACTGTGCGCCAGGATCGGCCGTCGCACCTTCGCCGGACATCAGGCCGGAAGCGCCAGCGCCAGCGGTCAGACACCAGAGCGGTTCCTGATTGTACTGTTTGTTACCAATCGTCAGCGTGAAAACGCCAGTGTTGATAAGCTGCGCGATATTATCGACCGCGCCAGTCTGCGCCGCTGCTGCTGCTGCGCGTGCCACGGATCGCGGCCGCTGCTTCACAAAGAAGCGAATGGCGCGAATCAGAAACGCTTTCGGAGCGGCCAACTGGAAAGCAACTTCCATGTTGGAAAGATCCTGCGTCGCGCGAACGTTGAACCAGTTGGTCAGATTGACCGTTGCAGCGGACACATACGTCTGAGTGTCCCACCACTTCCAACCAATCGCCTCGATCTGTCCGTTGTACTGCGAATTGTATCGCTCGTACTCCGGAGGATAGTAGTTCGTGAAAATGCCGGGAAGGTTACCCGGCTGGTTTCCTGTCATCGGGGGCATTGTTAGACCTCCATCAGAATTCGAAATTGTTAACGCCTACCGGCACACCGGAACATCCGGAACGCCGAACGAATGCCGGACTAGAAGCGTCCAGCGGGGTCCAGGCGGTCCGGAGTGTTTGCCAGAATGCGCGTTAAGCCCGTGGAGCCACGCGGCGCACCTTGACCGTTCCCCGTGAAATACGCGCCGAGTCCTGGATTGCCGCCGTAGTACTCACCGAGGAGCGGTTGAAAGCCAACCGTGCCAGGGATTGCCGGAAGCACACCAGGAGCGAACGTGCGAACCGCATCGAGTGCCAGCGCCGCAAGGCCAGCAATCAGCATGTAATCACCGGCACGCTGAGAGACGAACTTGCGAACGGCCAACGATGGACCGACGACGGACGCGGTCTTGACCAGCCACGCGACCGGCTGCGAGGTTGTACCGTCTGCATTTTTCGCGACGGAGTCGGGAATCATTTTGAACAATTGCGCGGACACTTGCGCCGGAACGATCAAGCCCAGGCCGGTAAACAGCAACGCATCCATTGGCGGAAGCTGGAAACCGAAAAGCTTGGGATTGTGCGAATAATGACGCCTTCGCGCCCGACGCGGATTCGCGCGCGCGACGTGACGCCTACGACGTTTCGGCCGATTCGCCAAAACACCAGCGCCGTAATAGTTCCGACGTGCCCGACGCCGACGCGGATTCGCACTTGCTACCGTGCGCCGACGCCGACGCGGCCGAGAATTGGACTTCACAAAGCGGCCAGAGCGCGCGCGCTTTCTTGCTGCCATAGCGGACCTCCTCTTACTTTTTCGAATTGTTTTTCGTGGATTGACGGCCGTTACCAATAGCGGATTGTCCAGCCACCTTTCGCCGTCTATCACCGAATGCAGTTTTGCCACGTGCGCCCTACCTTGATTTTCGACCGAACAAGAACCATGCCGCTACGCCAGCCAGGAGAACCGGAACCATCGGACCGCTACCGATTCCGGCTTGACTGACGTAGTTCGGCGGATAGTACGGAAGCATTCCCGATTGTGGAATATCACTTCCGCCATAAGTGGGAACCGCCAGGGACGGAGTGCCGGAACCCTGGAATATGCGAGACATCATCGAACCGCCGCCAAGCTGCGCGATTCGCTGCGCGATCCCGGTTTGAAATCCGTCCACCAATGGCGACAATGTCGCGTAGGCTTGACGGCTCGCGCGGCCGTCTGGAAATTGCTGCTCGTCGTTTATGAACTGCTGAAAGCCAACCCACGCTTGCGAAAGGTTGTTGGCAAGCTGCGTCAACGCCTGGACGTTCGGAGCAATGGGAATGTAGGCCGACACCTTCGCGAGAAAATCGCCAAACTTGTTTTGTGTTGGCGTGATCTGGTCGGCCTCGTTCCGGCCGCGCCCGATGTGCAAAGACTCCGCGATTGTCGAGAACATCTCGCCAGCGCCAGGAAGGCCGACGAACATTCCAACGAGATCGGCCGCGCCGGTAAGCGCCTTGGCAGTGCCGGACTGCTTCGGTCCGGTATTGGTAACGTTCGTAAATCCGAGTCCGTACATTTATTTTTTCCTCATGAAAAGGAACAACGCCAGAGCGCCGACGCCCAGGAGTAACGGTGTCGTGTAGCTGCTCTGTCCGTAGCTGGTCGGAATGTTTGGGTAATTCGGATTACCGTAAACAGGGCCTTGATTGTATGTCGGCCGCTGCGCCGTCACGTCATGAACGATGCTCGCGCCAGTGTCGAGAATCTGCCCGAATACGTCAGCAAAGCCACCGAGTCCAGGGGTATACACGCTAGTCCTTTTCCGGCTCAGTTTCGGCCGCTGCTTTTGCGACTTCGCCGAACATCTTTTTGAGGACTGCGATAATCATCACGCGCGAATCCGGATCGGATAGCAGCACGTTGACAGCGTCGAAGAATGGACCGAGAACGCGCTTTGCGTTTTCAAGCTCCGCCGCTATCTCGTCTTTAAGCTCCTCCTCCTGGATCATCGCTTGCTGCTTTTTCTCTTCGGCCTCCGCATCGGCGACGACTTGACGCGCGGCCGCTGCGCGGTCCTCGTCGTGAGACCGCATGTGACTATTGAAAGAGTCAGCATTGACGGTATTGAAGCCACAGCCAGGAACGGGACATTGCGATCTGCTCATTTTTTCCTCACTTTTTCGTAAACGATGGCCGCGACCAGGAGCGCCCACCACGGCAATTTAAAAGCGTGCGCGTCGATCTCAATCCTATAGCCGTTGTCAACAAGCGGCTCGACTCCGATCAATTGCCCTCCGGTATCATCGCGAAAGACCGGACAGGATTCGCCACTGTCCGCGACAGAGACGGTCCCATCCGAGTAGTGACACACGACAGACACGCTACGGCCTCCGCGACGTTAGAAGCACGTCACCATTCGGAAGACAAAGCACATAGGACTTGGATTTAAAAACGTGTTTGTAATAGCCAGGATGCGCGCCAACGGTCCGTTGATATCGAAGCTCTTTCAAAACTCCTATCACTTCACCGGCCGGGTTGCTTGCTGGCTTGTTGCTGGCTGGCTTTCGGGCTGCGCGCAACACTTGCGCGACTTCTCGCAATAGTTCGCGGTCATCCTTCGTTAAAGGCGTGGTCTTCTTCATCAGATTTCGATGTATAGCGGCCGCGCGCTGTACCGTCATCGGATTGAATCCCCACAAATGCGTTTTATGAAAGCTGCCCTTACCATGAAACCGATGCTGTCCTTTTGTGTGTGCCGTCTGGCATCTGGCGCAATGTCGAATCGCCTCGTGCGCCGGAACCGTTGCTTTGCCTGGAGACCGAACCTTGGCCGGTTCGTATCCCTTCGCCGCCATCGCTTCGCGGACTACCTGCCGGATTCGTTCGTATGCGAGGCCGGAACCTTTCCGGATTGATTTCGCGATTGCCTTCGGTCCGGCCGATAGCCTCATCATTTCCGGATATCCTGGCTTGAGACCGCCGAACCGGCCGACTACCTCTCCCGCGTCCCAATCCGACCGGCCGCTGTATTTCAGCTTGCCAGTCATTTCCGTAATTCCAGACTCTGCCAAATCCGCGAACTCGGACAAGCGCATGTCCGTGATTTCGTCGAGTGTCGGCTTTCTGGAATTGCATTGCATATTTTCCAAAACGGATTGCGCTACTAAGCGGGGGACATCTCCCGCCGTTCGCGCTCTCCGCAATCAAGGACCAGGAACACAACAAAAAACTTATACGCCGTGTGGACTATTGAACGCAACGCGAATCTATGATCGTGAACGCGGAAGGTACATCACGGCCAGCACGACGGCCGCGATTACTGCGACGGGAATAAGCGGCCCCAGGATTGATCCGCCGACGTTGCCGATTACCTCGCCGGTTCTTTCTGCGGCCGCTGCCAACTGCGCCGCGCGCTCTGTCGCCACGTCGTAAATGTTTCCCGGTAGCGAATAGAAGAACACTTGCCAAGCTGGCGTCTCGACTCGCGGCACGTCATGCAATAGCGCCTCGACTGGAACAACACCGCCAGGAGCCGACGCGGCCGGAATGCCTCCGGAGATATCGGTTAGCGCCCAGGTTCCATCCACTTTCGCGAATGCCAGAACGTAGCGCGCGCGCCATTGCACGATACCGCCCCAGGATGGAAGCTGATAGAGCGAAGATCCGATATCGTTCATGAAAGCGGAATAGTCGCCAGAAGACAAAGCGAAAGGGTTCATAGGTTACCTCGCATCAATACACGTCCAATTCCATCGACTCTTCATAATTTGAAATAGGCAACACGTCGGCCGGGACTGTCGGATCAATATCGCCACCGCTCCAACGTAGAAACACATGACCGAATAGCGGAGCGCCTGGAATTCGTATTGCAACAATTCGGGAAGGTTCGCCCAAACGCAAGAGCAGCGACGCTGCTAACGTCGCTGCTTCATCGCAATCACCCCACAAGCGGAAAACGCCGGAAGATTTCAGACGGTCCAACGCTCGGACAATTTGCAGATCTGGACTCGCGACATATTCAACGCCTGGAGGGTCCGGGACATATTCCCAAACGCTCCGCAACGCCGAATCGAGCGAGGCCGGAAAGCGGATCTCATTCGCCAGCCACCGGACCGCCGCCGTGTTGCTGTCCTGGCGCGCTAGTCTTTGCATCGCCTGGATTGTTTCCAGCGTCCCCGCTCGGCCCTCTGGTATCCAACGCGCCGTCTCCGTTACCGGATAGTTCCCTGTGTAAGCCATTGTAAAATTCTTGAAACCAATTCAATAGCACGGGATTTTGTGCGATGTCCGCATCAAATTGCAACAAGTGATCGAACGTCGCGCCCTGGCGTAGCGCGCCAATCAGCGCCGCATTCTGCGGCTCGTCCTGATTTTCGAAAACGTATTCGATAAACAATTCCGGATCTTTTCCGGCTAGCGCCTTCGCTTTCAAGTACGCCAAGCCAACCTTGATCCACTCCGCGATACTGCTCGGACCTTTCGGCATTTCTCCTCCTGGATTCTCTGCGGCCGGTAGCGCGACACGCTGGGCCTGCTGCATTGTTGCGACGTGTGGCGATGGCGTGCCTGCCACAGCGCCGCGCGCTAGATGCTCTATCGCCGGGGCTGCTGCGTCGATAACCTTTCCGCCGATACTTTTCAAAACTCCCCAAACGCTTTCCTCTTGGTCTCCGCCTCCTCCGTTGCCGCCAAGATCCCGCACTAACGAAACAACGCGCTCGATATGCTCGAACGGATCGACGGCCTTCGATTCACCGGCCGCACCCTTCAGCGCCGCGAACGCCGACACGACAGCGGCCAGCATTGCCGAAGGATCTGGCGTCGATACTTGCGGCCGGTTCACAAGTCCGGCCAGTAGTGTATTAATCATGCTGGCTTGCTCGCTAGCACGTTGCTCCGACATTTTCAACTGCAATGTAAGCAAGTCTTGCATTGCAGTCGCCACGGCCGGAACACCGGAACCGCTCGCGTGTGGCTCTGGCGTGCCGATTTTTACAAGACCTAGCTTGACTTTCTTCGTTGCCTTGAAACGGCCGTCGCTGCCTTTGAATTTCAAAACATAGGTTGCTGGAGCGCCGTAAGTTTCGCGAATATACTCTTCCGACATTCCGTCAACGCTACTCACTCCGACGCCCTCCAGATCGCCGCGCGACGTGAGCCGGTATATGTGGACGTTTGCAAAATTTCCGCCTTCCTCTTCGATGAACCGCATGAACTCGACATCTTCGGAGGTAACGTCGCCAACTTCTAACTCTTCGGCTGGTGTTGCTGCTTTTGCCTTCGCCATTTACGCGGCCCCTTTCGGTCCATCAAACGGCACCACCGGCCCACTTTCGCCAGGAATGGCACCGCCCATGTTTCCAGGCTTTAGACCGGCTATTTGCTGCATTACGCGGCCGCTCAGGCTCTTCAAGACCTCGCAGAGCACCGCCACGACGGTAGGAAACGGAAGTTCCTTCGTCATTGTGCAGTCAATGTTCCCGTTTAATTCGCTGTATGAAATCGTGATTACTATCGGGACTGCTGAAATAATTCGAGACATGCTTTCTCCTCTCAATTTTCGTCGTCGCGCTTCGCCCATCAGTTCACCTTGTTGGGATTGATTGTGATCTCCATCGGCTCTTCTGCCAGTATGCCCAAGATCTCGTCTCGCAGATCCACCGCCAGCGCCGACGCCAGCAATAGAGCGTGTCCAGTGTCATCGCTGATCGGCTCGCCCTCCTCATCTCGCTCGACGCAATCGGGATAGAGCAACGCGGCCGCTGTGAGCAATTGAGAATCGAGAACCGCGCGAAGCTGCCTGATCTGTTCTTCCGTGTACCGGGGTTCCGCTTTCCGTTTCTGTGACATTCCGCCTCCTACTTTATTTTTCGTTCGAACAAGAGATTCCATCGCGGATCGTCGGCCTTGCCACCGAACACGCGCGCGAGGTTGTATGTCTCGCGCCGGTAGTCGCTGCCGAGTGCGGCCTGGATTGCGATCTGTTCGGCCGGACTCATTGCGCGGTCCCAACAAATCAGCACGTGCCACCCGCGCGCGGTTCGGTCGTACTCGATAACCTTCGGTTTTAATTTCGTGAGTTTTGCAAAGCTCCAGAATCGGCCCAAGCCTGGAGCCTCGCGCGCGTCGTAATCGCAGAACGTCCAGAACGGGTCCGCGTATCGCTTCACAATTCCAGCGCGGCCGATTTTCGGATTTTGAATAGCTGCAATACTCGCGCGAACGTCGGATGTGTCGCCGTTCCACGCTATCGGAGTGATCGTCACGCCGATAGGTGCGCGGCCGGTTCGTAGCCACTTCGCGCGAATAGCTGCCAGCGCCGACGCTGTCGGAATCGGACCACTGCCGCGATATTGGATCTGGTAGAGACTCATCGCGCCTCACGATATCGCTTCAAGCGTCCCGCGCGGCCCGTCGCCTGCTTTGTCAGCAAATAGGTTTCGATATCGAAAAGGCAATCCTCGCAGACAATCGCCTTATGCGCCATCCCTTCGCGGTCTCGCCTGTTTGGAATCGCGACGACTTCCAGATTTACAGGTCCGCCGTATGCGGAATTTCCCGGCCCTGGAATCGCGCAAATAAAACAAACCGGATGGACTGCTCTAACACTCATAAGTAACGCGCCTCCAGAGCGCGCAACGCTCCGCGCCCTTTGTGAAGTGTTTGGAAAAAATCTTCCAGCGATTGCCCTGGATCGTCTGTCGTTTTCCAGTTTGCATGACGGGCGTTCTTGTTGTCGGGATTGCGCCAGCGCGCGGTTATCTTCACGCCGTCAATACTCTCGCCGGTTTTGAAAAATTGTTTCACGGCCTTTTTCTTCAGCGCCTCCGCTTGCTCGGCCGTCTTTGCGTGCTTCCTGCTGATCTGAAATTTCAATTGATACTGGAGCCTTTCAGAGTAAGAGCCTTTACCTTTGGGCATAGTAAGAGTCCAGCATGTAAACAGCGTGCAGCAACGCTGGCCGTAGATCCTTCTTACCCCAGAACGTGACGGCCGCAGAGTCGTTATCGCCTGGACTGTGCATGAATGGCCCCCTGATCTGCTGGCCGTCGCTTGTTGTCACGGGAAGTTCCATATAGAGGCGCAGCCCTGTAAACTCCTGCCCGTTGATTGTTTTCGAAACGATCTCGACCTTGTTCGTCATTTCTTCCGCGTAAATATTGACTCGCATGTGTGCCTCCTGTGTCCTCTCCGCAGTGGTCGCAAAACTCTGTAGCAGCGTCCCGGCCGCACTTCGGACAGTAGCCCAGGACCTCAATAGTAATCGTCTCCCACTTCATCAATCGGTTCCTCGATGATCCAATCAAAAAAGAAATCATCAGGCGTTTCAAATTTCTTTTCTCGTTCGTTCTCACGTCGCGTTTCCCATCCGGCCTTCGCTGCTGCGGATCGTCGCTCGTGCAGTTCTGCGGCCGCGCGTTCGTTTTCACGTCGCGTTTCCCATCCGGCCTTCGCTGCTGCGGATCTACTTCGCGGCATCGTCGGACTTGTCGCCTAAGATCTTCCGGAGAAAGTCGGCCGTCTCTTCGGTGAGTCCGTATTTTTTCTGGTAAGCCATGTCTTGTGCGATCTGTCGATGTTCGCGCGCGATTGCCAGGGCTTGCGATTCCATAACCAACACGTGCAGTTCTTCCGCGCGTTTCTCGGATCTCTGCTGAAATGCTTCGTTCGTTTTCCAGTGCTCGACGACAACTCCGGAAAGCTGCGCGATTTTATGTTGCGATATTGCGATCTGGTCAAGGTCGCCGTGGATCTCTACCGCCAGCGTCACGACAGCCTCACGAAAGGCCGCATTAGGTGCGCCGTCTGTTCGGATCTCGTCAAGCATTGCGGCTGCAAACTGTTTCAGTTGTTCCCACTTCATTTAATAACTCCGTTCTTGATTGCGGCTAAAAATTCTTTCCGTGCAAAAGGCAAATCTCGCGGGTTTTTGCGAAGGTTCGCGACGCGATCCCAATCACCAATCGCGCGGACTGCGGCCGTGATTTCTTCCGGCAATTCTGGCGCGCCATAGGTCCAGCCACCAACGCCGGTTTCGCTCGCATATCGGTAGTGATAGTCAACGGCAACGTTCCAAGCCTCTTCGGAAGTCGCCGGATGTGGAATTGTTTCTTTGGAAGGTTCGTGGGAAGTGCCGCTACTAGCGCCGTTACGGCCGTCGTCTACGATCCTGGCAAGACCGGCCTTGATAATCGCCTGGATTGCTGGCTTGCCTTTGATGCTCAGTCGGCCTTGAATCCATTTCGGGTCCAGGGGAATTCTGTTTTCGCATTCGCTGGCGATTATCTGAAGCGCCACATAGTGATAACGCTCGGCCTCTTCGAGTTTTAGAAACTCGCGTTTGTGCAGGATGTCGCGATGCAGTTTTATCCATGGCGGGGTCCTGTCTTTGTAATGTTGGGTCTTGTCGAAATCTACCAATTGCAAAAATTTCACGATTCAAAATCTCCAATCACGGTTATGCGTTTGAGCTTGTGGCGGTCCTGACTCCGAACCGTGAAGGAAGCAAGTCAATTAATCGCGGGGCTCATTCCGCAACCGGACCGCCACATGAGACGGAACCTTAGAGAGCGGACGCGCGTAGATCAAGGGAAAACTTTTCCGTGTTCCGGTGTTCCGCTTTCCTATTGTAAAAGGTTTGGACTTGTGTTAAAACCGCGCGCGTAGCGTACAGCATGGCAACACCTCGCGCGCGTAGCGTACAGTATGGCA